>Ga0182741_1001593_pt1 | contig 29005 bp, 33 predicted proteins | sample eDN5th37CBELigOP_FD_128874 | JGI IMG/M metagenome (GOLD analysis project Ga0182741, IMG submission 128874) | Enriched Organic Plus compost microbial communities from Emeryville, California, USA - eDNA 5th pass 37_C BE-Lig OP (version 2) (version 2) ... | reverse complement strand
CCCGTATCCGAGACATGGCCAGCTGCTTGTAGGTCATCTCGGTGCCGCCGAAGGTCGCGTTTTTCGTGCGCACTACCAGCAACTGGGCGCCTGCCCGCACCGACTCGGCAACCGCATCGTCGAAGGCAACCTCGTAACAGGTCGCCACCCCCACCGGTACGCCGTTGAGCTCGACCCGGCCGGTACCGTCTCCGGGGATGAACCGGCCTGCCTGCGCGGCCGCCGGCCACAGGCGCTCGATCACCGGGCGCAGCGGCAGATATTCCCCGAATGGCACCAGGCGCCGCTTGAGGTGCCGGGCCCCGGGACCTGTCACCGGATCCCACACCAGCGCACTGTTACCGCTGGTGCCGTCCCCGTTGTCGAGCACGGCACCGACGAGGATGGGCACGCCGATGGCGGCAGCGGCCTCATCGAGCTCGGCGTGGGCATCGGCCTGACGCAGCGGATCGATGTCCGAGGAGTTCTCCGGCCACACCACCAGCTGCGGCCGGGGCGCGCGACCCGACGCCACGTCGACGGCAAGTCGTTCGGTCGCCGCGACGTGATTGTCGAGCACGGCCCGACGCTGGGCGTTGAAATCGAGCCCCATTCGCGGCACGTTGCCTTGCACGGCCGCGACCGTGACCGTCGATGCCGGGAAGCGGGCGGAGTCGCGCATCCCGACGAGCGGTGCCGCCGCAAATGCGACCGCTGCCAGCAGCATCGAACCCATCGCGACCGCAGGCCGCCGCTCGCGCGCAGCGATCACGGTTGTGACCACCGCGGTGCCGATCACCGCGACGGCGAAGCCCACACCGGCAGGCCCAGCAAGGGAAGCCAGCTGCAGAAGTGGCCCCTCGGCTTGCCCGAAGGCCAGCCGTCCCCACGGAAATCCTCCGAACGGAATCCGTGCGCGTATTGCTTCGGTGACCACCCAGGCGGCGGCAATCGATACCGGGGCCGCCGGGCGGCGGCTGAGCGCCGCGGCCAGGGCGCCGAATATCCCGACCGCGAGCGCCTCGATCGCTGCAAGCGCCAACCAGGGCACTGGTCCGACGTAGACACCGACCCAGGGCAGCAAGGGCAGAAAGAACCCCAACCCGGCCAGGTAGCCGTAGCCGAAGCCGGCGCGCCTGCGTCGGCCGTGCAGTACGGCGGTGAGCACGGCAATGGCGAGCGGGGCCAACCACCATCCCGTGCGGGGTGGGAAACTGGCATAGAGCATCAGCCCGGCCAGAATCGATGCCGCACTACGCACCGGCACCGACAACTCCGGTCCGCGGCGCCGCACCGAGGTAGGGAGCGCCACGGTGGTGGCCCCCTCACTCATCGACGAGTTCCCTCCTATTAGGCGGACGCGCAGACCCCTGTACACACAGGTACACATGCCCAGGGTGTGTCAGTTCAGTCCGGCATAGGAGTGCAGCCCCGAGACCACCATGTTGATGATGAACAGGTTGAACAGCATAGATACGAACCCGGCAATGTTGATCCAGGCCGCGCGGGTTTCCCGCCAGCCGGCGGTGGCCCGGGCGTGCAGGTAGGCGGCGTAGATCACCCATGCGATGAACGAGACGGTTTCTTTCGGGTCCCAGCCCCAGAACCGGCCCCAGGCGGCTTCGGCCCAGATCGCGCCGAGGACGACCCCGGCACCGAACAAGGGGAACGCGAAGATCGTCGTGCGGTAGGCGAGACGGTCGAGGGCGCGGGCGTCGGGGAGCCGTTGCATGAGTCGGGCCAGCCGGGTATCCGGGCGTTTTTCGGCGTTCAACGCCAGCAGAAACAGCGTGCTGGCCACCCCGGAGACGAGGAAAACTCCGCTCGAGACGGACACGACCGAGACGTGGATCGGCAGCCAGAAAGACTGTAGCGCCGGCACCACCGGGGCGGCATCGGCGTAGAGCACGGTGCCAGCGACGAACAGCAGGATCAGCACCGGGATCAGCGCGAATGCCCACAGCACGCGCAGCGCCGGGCGGCGCAGCACGATCAGCCCGGCAAGTACGCCCACCGCGCAGGTGACGGTGACGAACTCGTACATGTTGCCCCAGGGGAAACGCGCGGTGGCCAGCCCGCGCAGCACCATCGAACCAACGTGCAAGATCAGGGCGATCACGAGGACGCTGACGCCCATGCGGCCGAGCCGGTCCGAAAGGTCCCGCCGGGGTGGCTCGGCGACCCGGCCCGGCCTGTCGGCGGGGACCGCAGAGGTGGTAGAAGTGGCAGAGGTGGTGGCGGCCGCGAGGATGGGTGCGGTACGGCGCACCCGCACGGCCGCGAATTCGGCGATGAACAGCACCAGCGCCAGTAAGTAGATGGCGAAGGCTGTTTCGAAGCTCAGGTCGGAGTAGCGGGCGAGGGTGTCGTCAATCGGCATACGCTATCGGTCTTCCTTCGGAGCAGAGGGCACATCGGGTAGCAGGCGCTGACAGATGTCGGTGAACTCCGAACCCCACCCGGCCTGGTCGGTACGGGCCAATCCCCCCAGTTCGAGGGCGGTGCCGGCGCCGTCAGGGCGCAACCGCACCCAGATCCGGCGGCGCTTGATCACCAGCGAGGCCAGAAGTCCGCCCATCATGGTGATTGCGAAGACCAGCACCCAGTTCTGCGCGGGATCATGAGAGACCTGCAGGTAGGCGAATTCCTCGGCGCCGTCGAACCGTACCGCGGTACCGTCGGCCAGGGTCGTGGACTCGCCGGGCTTCAGGTTGACGCGGTCCTGTTTGACCAACCGGCCCTGATTGATCATTTCGGAGTTCAGCTTGAAGATCGACTGCGGAATGCCGGTATCCAGGCCGGTATCGCCCTTGTAGATGTCGATGGCCACGGCCGGATCCAACATGTCGGGGAACACCGAGGTCAGCAAGGTGCCGTCGAACGCTGCGGTGGGCGCGAACAGCCCTTCGAGCGCGATCTGGTTGCGGCGGCGCTCGTCCGGATCCGGGTAGGTGCCGCCGGGCGGATCGAAACGCAGGGCGCCGCTGCTGAGGAACGTGGTGGCGTCCTCGGGGGCGAACTGCAATGTTTCGGTGCGCGATTGTCCGTCGGGGAAGGTCACGGTGAACCGGGGCGCGTAGCCGTGGCCGGTGAGGTAGACCCGTTCGTTGCCCAGGCGCAGCGGTTCGTTGACCCGCAGTCGGTGCTGCTGCCAGCGGTCGGTGCCCAAGTCCTCTCCGTTTTGGTAGGAGATGTTCGAGGTGAACATCTTCGCTTGGCCGTTGTCGAGGTAGTCGGCGGAAAAGTCCTCGACCCTGACGCAGAAGGGCTCGAGTCCGGTGCCGTCGGTGGCGGTACCGGCTCGGAACGAGTCGTACACCGCCGGGGAGGTGTTGCAGAACCCGGGACCGCCGTCGGCGATGACGATCACCGCGCCCTCGTACCCGAACAACCGGCCGGTGGCCACCGCCACCAACAACCCCACCAGGGAGAAGTGGAAGACCAGGTTGCCGGCCTCGCGCAGGTAGCCCTTTTCGGCGGAGATCGACCGGTGCCCGTCGTCGCCGGTGCGGGTGACCGTTCGCCACCGGCGCAGCACGGTCTGTACCTGCTCGAGAGTGTCGTCGATGGGAGTGTCGAGTTTTCCCTGGTGGTGGTGCGGCAGCCGGGACAGATTGCGCGGTACCGCGACCGGCTCACTGCGCAGCGCCCGCAGATGCTCGCGCAGGCGCGGGAGCAGACATCCGATGAGCGAGATCATCAGCAGCGCGTAGATGGCGGTGAACCAGAAGCTGGCGAACACGTCGAACATTTCGAGTCGGTCCAGGAGCGGGCCGAGAACCGGGCGGGCGGCGATGTACTCGTCGACCTTGCCGACGTTGAGGTTGCGTTGCGGGAGCAGCGCCCCGGGGATCGCGGCGACCGCGAGCAGGAACAGCAGCACCAGGGCGGTGCGCATCGAGGTGAGCTGACGCCACAGGTTCCGGGCCTGGGCGAGGGCGCGGCGCCACGGAGGAGGACTCGGTAGCGGTGGTGCCGGATTCCGGTCGGTGAGGGTCATATCGGTAGCACCACGCTGGTGACGAACTCATCCCGGATCCACGCGATGAACAACTCCCATGCCCCGGTCAGCAGAGCGATGCCGACCGCGAGGAGCATCACGCCGCCGACGATTTGAATGGTGCGAGAGTGGCGGCGCAGCCATCCGACACCGCGCAGGGCCGAGGACGAACCGAACGCCAAGGCGATGAACGGCAGTCCCAGTCCCAGGCAGTACGCGACGATCAACAGCACTCCGCGGGCGGCGGTGGTGCCTTCGGTGCCGGCCGCCACAGACAGCACCCCGGCCAACGTCGGGCCCAGGCACGGTGTCCACCCCAGCGCGAAGACCCCACCGAGCAGCGGGGCGCCGGCGAGTGAGGAGATGCGCCGGGGCGCAAAACGGGTGTCCTTCTGCAATGCCGGAATCAGGCCGATGAAGGCCAGGCCCATCACGATGGTGATCACCCCGCCGAGGCGTTGGAGCAGTTCCTGGTTGATCCGCAGTGCCCCGATCACCCCGAATACCGAGGCGGTGGCCAGCACGAACACCACGGTGAAACCGGCGACGAACAGGCCGGCGGCGCCGGTGACCCGCCACCGGCCCGTGGTGTGTACCCCGGCGGTGCCTACACCGGCAGGGGTCAGGGCCGGTGCTTCGGCGCCGGAGACGCCGGCCAGATACGACAGGTAGCCGGGCACCAGGGGCACCACGCACGGAGAGGCGAACGAGATCAACCCGGCCAACAGACAGGCGCCCACCGCCAACAGCAGCGGCCCGGACGCGGCCGCGGTCTGGAAACTCGCCCCGATTCCCTGCGCGAGCACAGTCACGGTCACTGTTCGGCCGCCACGCGTTCGATGACCGGTTGCAGGTCCTCGGTCAGCAGGGCCCGCAGGAACACCGCCGCGACGCGATGCTGCCGGTCGAGGACGAGCGTGGACGGGATGACGCTGGTGGGAAAGGCGCCACCGAGGGCGGTCAAGGTCGCCATCGGCGGGTCGTAGATCGATGGGTAGGACACATTGTTGTCGATCACGAAGTCCTGGGCCTTGTCGCGCTGGGGATCGCGGACGTTGATACCGAGAAACTGCACTCCCAGATCCTGGGTGGCTGCGTAGGCGCGCTCGAGATCGTCGGCTTCGCTGCGGCACGGGGCGCACCACTGTCCCCACAGGTTGAGCACGACCACCTGGTCGGCGTAATCGGCCAGGTCGACGGTGACGCCGTCGGTCATCAGGTCCGGGCCGGAGAGCGCGCCGAGGGTGCCGCGGTCGGCCGGCGGATCGTAGAAAATGTCGGTCTGTCCACCGGGGGCGACGAAATCGAAGGTGCCACCCTGGGCGACGGCGTCGGAGCCGGTGCCGCAGCCGCTCACCCCCACCAGCACCACCACGGCCAGGACCACTCGGCCCAGCAGTCGAGACGGCCGGCCGCCTGTCGGCTTTACGCCGGTCATCGCAGCAGCCCGTTCACCGCGGCACGGACCTGGTCCGGGCCTGTGAACACCGCGGGCTCGGCGATCCGGTCCACCGAACCGTCGCGCTGCAGAAGGAAGGTCAGCGGCAACACGGGTGGGCCGGCCAGTGCCTGCTGTGCCCGGTCGTCGGTGTCGACGAACGAGGGGTAGCCGATGCGCAGGTCGGTCATCAGCGTCGCGGCGGAGCCCGCGGTGTCCTGCACGTTGATCCCGATCACCCGCACCGCGCCGGGCTCGCGGGCGTAGGCATCGAGCACGGGCATTTCTTCCCGGCACGGTCCGCACCACGAGGCCCACACGTTGAGCAGGGCCGGTTCCCCGGCCAGGGCGCCGCCGAGATCGACGGGGCGGTCCGAACCCAGGCACCGCACCGTCACCTCCGCCAGGGGACCTGCAGCCCCGATGCCCGTGCCGGTCGGGCAGGGCGGGGTCGCGCCCGGGTCGGGCAGAGCGTTGCGTGCCGGGGCGGGGCGGGCGGATACCGCGGTCGGCTGTAGCCCGGAATCGGCTGGGGTCACGGTGTCGTCCTCCCGTTGGGGCCACAGCGCCACCACGAACGCGACGATCACGAACAGACACGTGATCGACCATGCGGCTCTGGTAGACATGTGGCCCCTCTCCGTTGTCGTCCGACCGAAATACTACGCGAGATAGTATTTCGATCGGACGACCGGTCGGGATCAGCAGCACATCATCGACGCACACATCTGGCATGCGCCGCTGAGCATCATCACGTGGCAGTCCCACAGCGCCTGCAAATTCGCAATCATTTCCTGCATGTTTCACCTCCTCCTCGATCGCGATGCGCCGCTTTCGCGCATCTACTATCTCCGTACGTAGATAGTAGATGTAGACGGGAACGCTGGTCCTGGGCTCGTCCAGCAAGGAAGCGTTCATGCCGAAAACGACCGGTTCACCTCCGCTGTGGCGCCCGTGGCGGGTTCACCACCTCGAGGCGGTGGAGGACTACCTTGCGAGCCTCTACCGTCGGAGCGGCCGCTGCGAAGAAACCTCGACCACGGCGCGGGCAGCCCGTCTGGGCTGGAGGCTGTCAGCAGTGTCAACCATGCACCGACGCCAGGGGGCCGCCGATCTGATCGTCCGCCCCACGGCGCACCGAGCGGAGTTGACCGGCCACGGCCGACAACACGCGAGAAACGTGGTGCGGCGGAACTGCCCGGTGAAGACCTTCAGGGCACCGGAGTTGTCCCTGCTGTGGATCGAACTCCCGAGAGAGGCCGACCGGCTCGAGCATGTTGTCGGCATACTGTTCGAGGTCCGACTCGTCCGGGTCCTGGGATATCCGCGGTCGAACCCGTTCGGCAGTCCCATCCCGTTCCCGACCGAAGACCGCGCCGAGTCGTGGCCCGATCTTCTGACCGCCGTCCTGCCCTGTCGACGATTCACCGTTCGGCGCATCGCCGATCACGACTCGGTGGCGCTCGGACTGCTGACCGGAGTCCACATCGGCCTGCACACCGTCCTGACCGACGTGGTGCTCGATCCGGTCACCGACCTGGTGCACTTCGACACCGCCGGCCACCGGCACATCCATCCGCTCGGTTGCGCTCAGCAGGTGCACGGTCGATCCGGGTGATCGGGAGGGTCAACGGCGGTGACCGGCCGCGGACGCATCCGGCCCGCCTTACCCTGGGAGAACGGCAGACACGAAAGCGGAGGCAACGGTGCGGGTGAAGGGGTTCGGTGAACTCGAGGCCGTGGTGATGGACCGGATCTGGGAGCGCGAGGGCACCACCACGGTCCGGCAGATCTTCGACGCTCTCGCCGCGCACCGCGACATCGCCTACACCACGGTGATGTCGACGATGGACAACCTGTACCGCAAAGGGTGGCTGGCACGGGTCCGCACCGGCAAGGCATTCACCTACTGGCCGACACTGAGCCGGGAACAACACACGGCTCGGCTGATGCGCGAGGTGTTCGACGCGGGCGGGCAGACCGATCTGGTCTTGACCCACTTCGTCGAGCAGATGAGCGCGGAGGAGTCGGCGAGCCTGCGCCAAGCACTGCGTCGACTGTCCGGCGGCGAGGACACCGCGTGATCCCCGTCCTCTGCCTGCTGCTCTACGCCGCCGCCGTCGCGGTGTTCGGTCCCGTGGTCCTGGCACGGCTGACCGCCGCCGGGATCGCCCCGCGCCTGGGCGTGGCCGCCTGGCTGAGCGCAATCACAGGTGTGTCCGTCGCCGCAACCGCTGCCGTGGCGATTGCCCTCGTCGACGTGCTCGGCAGAGGTGGTGACGCCGCTCGATGGATCGTCGACTGTGTCGGCGCGCTCTCGACAAGCGTCGGCGAGCACTCCGGCGCAGACATGCGTCTGCTGTCGGGAATCGTATTGTCCGGGGGGCGGCCGTGGGGGTCGTCGGGGCGTGGCGGATCTGCCGGGGTGTGCAGCGCCGCCGAGCCCGCACCCATGAGCACGCCCACCTGGCCCGGATGGTCGGACGTCGCATCCCCGATCTCGACGCAGTGGTGATCGACTCCGAGGAACGAGTGGCGTACTGCATAGCCGGACGCGAAAGATCGGTGGTGATCACCCGTGGCGCGTTGGCGGTGCTCGATCCCCGGCAGCTCGCCGCCGTCCTCGCGCACGAGCGAGCCCACCTCGGCGGCCGCCACTCGCTGGTGCTCGATGTCGTCCACAGTGTGGCAGCGGCACTGCCCGGGGTTTCCCTGTTCCGGGTCGGCGCCACCGAGATCGGGCGTCTGTTCGAGATGTGCGCTGACGACGTGTCGGTCCGCGGACAGGGAAGGCGGGCCCTCCTCGGCGGTTTGCTCGCCTTGGGTGGGCATCCGGCCCCGGAAGGTACCCTCGGCGGCGGCGGTGGGCTCACCGCCCGCGCCGCGCGGCTGGTCAGCCCGCCTCCGCCGCTCGTTCGTCTCGGCGTCACCGTCCTGCTCGGGGCCGTCATCGTCACTGTCCTTGCGGGGCCGTTGATGTGCACCTTGATGGATTGAGGCGTTGGGCGGCACCCGAGGTCCCGGGGGCCGGGGGCCGGCGTGGCCGAGGGCGATCCCACCAGGGCGGCGACTCTGTCATCGTCGAAACCCGATATAATCCCCTTCAATCGATTATAGGTGTGCGCCGAAGCGTTGCTGTCTTCCCGGATCGCTCGTAAGCGGACGGGTTCGGGCGCCGGGTCGAAAGGTGCTCATGAATCTGCTCGCGTCCGTCCTGCAGGCGGTCGGCCTGTTTCTCGTGACCAATATCGACGACATCATCGTGCTGTCGCTGTTCTTCGCTCGAGGAGCCGGGGTTGGGGGCACCACCACAGCGATTTTGGTGGGACAGTATCTGGGATTCGGCGCCATCCTCGCCGCCTCCGTTCTGGTCGCAGTGGGGGCGACGACCTTCTTGCCGGAGGAGGTGATCGCCTACTTCGGTCTGATCCCTCTGCTTCTGGGTGCGTACGCCGCATGGCGGGCATGGCGGGGGCGAGGGGAGGACGACGAACAGAAAACCGCCGGTAAGAAGGTCGCGGTAGGGACGGTCGCCGCGGTTACGTTCGCCAATGGAGGCGACAACATCGGGGTCTACGTCCCGGTGTTCGTCACTGTCGGAGCCCCCGCGGTGGTGGCCTACTCGATCGTCTTTTTGGCCTTGGTTGCAGTTCTGGTCATCGCGGCGCGCTACCTCGCCACCCGCAAGCCGATCGCCGAGGTTCTTGAGCGCTGGGAACACGTGCTGTTTCCGATCGTGTTGATCGGTCTCGGCGTGTTCATTCTCGCCGAGGGTGATGCATTCGGGCTGTGAGGATGCCCGCCGGTGACCCGACCTATTCATATCGTTGAGTGCCGGTTATTATCGTCATATGACGATCAATGATGTGGGTTGCCACGCCCGCGAATCCGTGGATTCGGCAGTGGCGTTGTTCCACAGCCTCTCCGACGGCACCCGCCTAGCCATCGTGCGCCGGCTCGCCGGCGGTGAAGCCCGCGTGGCGGATCTGGTGGGCGCGCTCGACTTGGCGCAGTCGACGATTTCCGCGCATGTGGCGTGCCTGCGGGACTGCGGTCTGGTGCAGGGCCGACCCGAGGGCCGGCAGGTGTTCTACTCGCTGACCCGACCGGAACTGCTCGATCTGCTCGCCGCGGCCGAAACCCTCTTGGCCGCGACGGGCAACGCCGTCGCGCTGTGCCCGAACTACAGCACCGACACCGGGGAGAAGTCGTGAGTGACGCGTGCGGTTGCGGCCACGACGAACCCCGCGTCGAGGGTGAGGAAGACCACGAGCCCGACAAGTGGTGGCAGGTCACCGAGATTCGGGCGGCCGCCGTCGCCGGGCTGCTGCTGGTTGCCGCCCTGGTCGTGGGGTGGACCGACGGCCCCCACCCGGTGAAGCTGACCCTCGAAGCCCTGGCGCTGATCGTCGCCGGCTACACCTTCGTCCCCTCCACCCTCACACGCCTGGCCCGCGGCAAGATCGGGGTCGGCACTCTGATGACGATCGCCGCCGTCGGCGCCGTGCTGCTCGGCGAGGTCGGCGAGGCCGCGATGCTCGCCTTTCTGTTCGCCATCAGCGAGGGCCTCGAAGAGTACGCGGTCACCCGCACCCGCCGCGGCCTACGCGCCCTGCTGAATCTGGTGCCGGACACCGCCACCGTCCTGCGTGGCGGTCGTGAACAGACCGTCGCCCCCGCAGAGTTGGTGCTCGGGGAGATCATGATCGTCAAACCCGGGGAGCGGCTCGCCACCGACGGCACCATCCGCACCGGCCGCACCGCCCTGGACACCTCCGCGATCACCGGCGAATCCGTCCCGGTCGAGGCCGCACCGGGCTCCGAGGTGTTCGCCGGCTCGATCAACGGCACCGGCGTTCTCGAGGTCGAGGTCACCGCCGGTGCGCAGGACAACTCGCTGGCCAAGATCGTGCGGATCGTCGAGGCCGAGCAGTCCCGCAAGGGCGAGGCCCAGCGTCTGGCCGACAAGATCGCCAAGCCTCTGGTTCCGGGGGTGATGGTTGCCGCGGCGCTGATCGCCGCGATCGGCAGCGTGTTCGGCGATCCGCTGGTGTGGATCGAACGCGCCCTGGTGGTGCTGGTCGCCGCGTCCCCGTGTGCGCTGGCCATCGCGATCCCGGTCACGGTGGTCGCCGCGATCGGCGCCGCGTCCAAGCTCGGTGTCCTGGTCAAGGGCGGTGCCGCCCTCGAAGCGTTGGGCCGGATCCGCACCGTCGCGCTGGACAAGACCGGCACCCTGACCCGCAACCGCCCCGAGGTCATCGACGTCGCCACCACCGGCGGCGCCACCCGCGGCGACGTCCTGAACGTCGCCGCCGCCCTCGAGGCCCGCAGCGAACACCCCCTCGCCGCAGCGATCCTCGCCGCCGTCGACGACTACACCCCGGCCGAGGACGTCGATGCGGTCCCCGGGGCCGGACTGACCGGACACGTCGGCGGCATCCCCGCCCGGCTCGGCCGGCCCGGCTGGATCGATCCTGGCCCCCTGGCCGCGGATATCGAGCGGATGCAGCACGCCGGAGCCACCGCGGTGCTCATCGAATGCGACGGCGCCCTGATCGGCGCGGTCGCGGTGCGCGACGAACTGCGCCCCGAAGCCCGCGACGTCGTCGCTGAGTTGCGCCGCGACGGTTACACCGTGGCGATGCTCACCGGCGACAACGAGCGCACCGCACGAGCGTTGGCCGCCGCCGTCGGCATCGACGAGGTCCACGCCGATCTGCGTCCGGAGGACAAGGCCCGCATCATCGACACTCTCCGCGGTACGCGGCCGACGGCGATGGTCGGCGACGGCGTCAACGACGCCCCGGCCCTGGCCACCGCCGACCTCGGGATCGCGATGGGCGCGATGGGCACCGACGTCGCCATCGAAACCGCCGATGTCGCCCTGATGGGTGAGGACTTGCGGCACCTACCCCAAGCCCTGCAGCACGCCCGACGCTCCCGGACGATCATGTTGCAGAACGTCGGCCTCTCGCTCGCGATCATCACCGTCCTGATGCCCCTGGCCCTGTTCGGGATACTCGGGCTGGCCGCCGTCGTCCTGGTCCACGAGATCGCCGAGATCATTGTGATCGCCAACGGGGTGCGCGCCGGACACGCCCGGAGCCTGACCGCGACAACAGAATCGACAAAGTCATCCGTGCCGGTCGCCGGAGCTCGGTCATGACAGATAAGGACAACTCCGTGTCGTCCGTAGTGCCCGTGGGCAGGCGGCGTTGCGGCCGAGGTATTCTCGTCGTGCTGGTGGGTGCCCTGGCTGCGGTCGCGTTGGCCCTCGATCCGGTGGCGCGCGACGCGCTGTCCGGTGGGCGGGCAATCGATTTCGGGTTGTTGCAACTACGGTTGGCCTACAACACCGGGGTCGCGTTCAGTCTCGGTGACCAGCTCCCCCCTACCGTCGTTCTTGCCGTCACCGCTGCCCTCACCGTGACGATCGGCGTGTTCGCCTGGCGCACTGCACTCGACAGTCCACTGATCCAGACCATCGGCCTGGCCGCGATCGTCGCCGGCGCCACCGCCAACGTCGTCGACCGCTTCCTTGATGGCAAAGTCACCGATTATTTCCACACCGGGTGGTGGCCCACCTTCAACCTCGCCGACACCTACATCACCTGCGGTGTTGTCCTCGTCGTCGGCGCCCTGCTTCTCGCAACCTCCAACAGGGACCACATCTCATGAGTCGAATGCCCGAACAGCTGCGCACCCTCTACACCGCGGAGATGACCGCCGCTCGACATAGCAGCGACGATGTCAGGCGCTGGCGCCACCTCGAACGCGCCCACATCTTGTCCCAGCCCTACCCGTGGCCGCACACCCGCAACCACCTCGCCATGTTCACCTTGGCGCTGCGCCAGCGTGATCGCCGCGAGGCTGTGGGCCAGGTCGTGCGGATTCTGCTCGCCGCTCCCGGCTCGGCGCTGGGCCGCTACCCTCAAGGCAACACCGGGCGTACTTCGGCGGGGCTGATGACCCCGATGCAGGTCCCGGAGGATCTGGTTTCGATGCTCACTCGACCCACCTGACACCGCGCCTCTCGCTGCGATTGAGTCAGACGGAACAACAAGTCCGGTAGTGCACCGTCTTCCTCATCTACTACTTGCTGTCCGAGTTCGAAAGGGGCCAGTCAGGGACCACCCGCACGTTGTGCTGCGCAGACACGGATTATGTTGAGGTCCGGGCAATCATGTGGCGGCCAGAATCGCAGGACTCGACTTGCCCTCATACCGTCGAACCGAGGTGAACGAGTCCTGCGACCTGACTCTCCCTTCCCTCAGAAGGGAAGAAAACCTTCCGTCTCATTCTACAGAGCAGATCCCGAAACCGGCACGGCACTTTGTGTGCTGGAACTTTTTTGCTCGAAGCATGAGGAACCGCTGGGCGTTGATGCTGAAATGTGCGCGGTCCAAAGATGGCCGTCGCTGCCCGCGTAGCTCGTGGACTGTCGAATCGGAGCACAACGTTGGGCTCGGTTACCGCGGCCGGCCGTACCGGGCGGCGAGACTCTCGCTCGCGGAGAGCGGCGTCTCGTCGTCGGTTCGGGTGGCCTTCACCTTGCGGCGTTCCCTCAACTCCGCCCACACGAAATACCCCAGTCCCATTGGGGCCATGATCCCGAACGCGAGCCACTGCAGCCCGTACGACAGATACGGACCCGCATCAAGTTGGGGAAGTGGGATGACTCCGAGCCCGCCCGGCTGGTGAGCATCGAGTTGTAGGTAGACGTCTTCGAGTTCGAGACCCGTCACAGCCGCGACCTGCGGCGCGTCGATAAAATACACTTGCTGATAGCCCGCGTCAGTGAAGGGCTCCTTGCCGTCCATTGTGCCTTGGGACTTGCGGATCCGAGCATCGAGCGAGACATTTCCGCCCGGTGCGGCGGGGATTGCGGGGACCTCGCTACCGCGTACCGGACGCACATAACCTCGATTGACGAGAATCGTCCGACCATTACCCAGCGCAAACGGCGTGAGCACTTCGTACGCGGGTTGGGATTCGACGCTGCGCAACCGGACGAGCACATCAGAGTCGGGCAGATACGAGCCCTGCGCGACGACCCGCCTCCACTCGTCGTCGATCGTCGCACTGTCACCGCCGAGCAGCTCGGCGACAGGGACCGGGTCCTGCGCCATCGATGCCGAGATCCGCGCATTCCGATCCTCGGTGCTCGTGTTCTTGCTCAGCTGCCACGGGGCGAGCAGGGTGAAGCACCCATACGCGAAACCGACTACCACCACGGCCAGAATGAACCAGCTCGGACGGAGAAGAAACATCACACGGCGCACTTGTTCACGGTAGACCCCAGAGTGGACTCTTCTGCCATCGCATCCCCTCTCGACGCGCTCAACGCCCAGCTGCTGCGGCGCCTCCACCTCGACCTCACCCACCTGACCTTCGAGTCGAGGATGGGGAACAATCCGGGGCGTTTGAGGTGGAGCACCTTGCTGATCTTGGCTACCCCCACGCGCCGGGGCGCGGCCGTGCGGAAATGGTCGTAGAGGGCTTCGGCCCGGTCGTAGAGCTCGCCGCTGATGTTCGGGTCGGCCTCGACCAGTTGTGCTTCGATCGGCGCCGCCGCCCACGGGGCGTCGACGGCGGTACGGATGAACCAGTCGAGTTGGGCGTGGCTGATGCGGGAGCGCACCTTGTGGGTGCGGGCGATCTCGTCGGCGGTGATCTCCTTGAGTGCTCCGGGTCCGGGCAGGTCGTAGCGGGCCACGGTCACCGCCGGATAGCCGTGGGCCTTGGCGGTCGCGGTGTCGATGTCGATGCTGCGTCCGGCGATCACCAACACGGTGGCCCCGTCCTCGCCGCGGGTGCGGTTCATGGCTTCTGCCGCCCGGCCGGGTCCGGGTCGGTGTCGTTGATGCCTCCCAGATCGGTGTATGGAGTCGCAGCGGACGTGTCTGCGGTCGTCGCAGCGGCGATTTCCGTCGGGTCCGGCCGGCTCGAGATGCGGATCGTGCGAGCGAGTGCCCGCAGGTCCTGGAGCGAGCGGATTCCGTCCGGGACGCTGTCGTCACCGGGTGACCGTAAGGCGTTCGAGTTCAGCGGGTTGGTGGCATGCCGCTCTTCTCCATCCTCGTCCGCGTACGGAGAACGGTCTCCGAGCATCTGGCGGCTCAATTCGCGCATCTGGCGACATTCCTCGATCTTTTCGACGGCCTGCTGTGCTCGGATCTTTTCGGGCTTGAGGTACTCCTCGATCCGTCCGATGTCCGTGGCGAGGTGCGCCATCGCGGGGGCGATCTTCTCCAATGCCTGTATTGAGCGTTTCTGCAGGGAGTGCAGTGAGTCCGAGTGCGTCGAGAATGTTCCCCACCTATGAACGCTCATGTCGAGCACGAACGTGTCGCTGTAGGTATCACGCTCGTTGGGGGCAGATCCGTAGGTGATGGTCACGGTGACTCGATCGGGGATCTGTTCATCGTTGCGGATGGACCGGTCGGGGTCGTCCGGGTCCTCTTTGCCGATGAAATAGATGTTGAACAGTTCGTTACCGGGCATGAAGGTGGGGATGGGGTCGGCGTAGCGCTTGAGGAGGAATGCGATGATGCTCGGCTGGCCGCTGTGGGTAGGTTGCTCAGCCAGTGGTGGGTCGAATTCAACCTTGACGTTGTACGCCACCGAGGGTCCGAAGTTGCGTACGACCAGAGACGCCGTCCGAGCAGATAGTTGAGGATCGATCACCAATTCAGCACCGACCATCGGCCGTGATCGGTCCCGACTGTCACGCTTCGTCGCCCGCAACGTGCGAACAGCCACGAAAGCTGCGGCGACCGCCGCCGCTGCGGCCACGACCGTCGCACCACCACCGACAGCCGCACCCACCGCGGACACAAGATCGGTGGTGTCGGACGCAAGGACAGTCGGCACAGTTCTTCTCCACGGGTATTCAGGCGGCAGGGTGGGCGATAATGTCCGATACATCGTCGCAGCATCGAGTTTCAATACTCGAGCGGCGAGTAGCTCCCGATTCTGGGTAGACCTGTGGACGGACTTCCGCGGGAGAAGTTCCGCTGAATCCTCTACAGGTAGCTACTGCACCGGCGACGGTTCCGGACGCAGTTCGGCCAAGGATCCCACCGCGGTGATTCCGACGGGTTCGGTGGTGGATAGCGGAATCACCGCGTACCGGTCGGCAAGCTCACCCCGGACCTTGTCGATCTGCTCGAGTTCGGCTACGGCCCGCCGGCGGAGCAGCGGTGCGGTGGGCTCCGCTGCGGCAAGAGAGTTGTTGACCACCCACGCCCACGGCTCGATACCGGCGCGTCGCAAATCGCCCTGCAGACCGGCGGCCTCGAGCACCGGAGTGGTCTCGGCGAGCGTGACCAGCACAATCTTGGTCTGTGCCGGGTCCTGCAGCCGCATCAAAGGAGTGGTGAAGCGTCCGCCGTCGCCCATCTGCCGGGCGATCTCACGGTGATACGAGCCGGTCGCATCGAGCAACAGCAAGGTGTGACCCGTGGGGGCGGTGTCGACGACGACAAACTTGCGGCGTGATTCGTGGATGACCTTCGAAAACGCCTGGAACACCGCGACTTCTTCGGTGCAGGGGGACCGCAGATCTTCGGCGAGGGTGGCGCGGCCGGCGTCGTCGAGCCCGGCGCCCTTGGCGGCCAGCACCCGGTTGCGGTAGGCCTGACTGGCCTCATGGGGGTCGATGCGGGAGACCTCAAGATGGTCGAGTTCCCCGGCGAGAGTGTCGGTCAGGTGCGCGGCAGGGTCGGTGGTGGTCAGGTGCACGTCATGGCCACGGCGGGCCAGTGCCACCGCGATCGCGGCGGCGACGGTGGTCTTACCGACCCCGCCCTTGCCCATGCACATCACCAAACCGTGCCCGTCGGACTCGATCTCATCGACCAGATCCGCCAGGGAAGCATCGGTGACCGCCGCGACGTCCGGATCGACGCCGACGGCACTCGAGGCCGTGGTGATGTCGAACAGGGTGGCCAGAGCGTCGAGACCGACCATGTTCACCGGCTTGAGGGCGACCAGATCCGTGGGCAGCGCCGCGATCGCGGCGGGAACCGCGGCGAGCGCCGCCTGTTCGCGGTGATGCACGGCGGTGGCCAGCTGATCGGTGTCGTCGACGGGGGCGGGCAGCACGCCGTTGACGACCACATGCTGTCTCGTCATGCCGATCGCGGCGAGTTCGTCGTGGGTGCGGGCGATTTCGGTCAGCGCAGAGCGGTTGGCGCGGGCGACGAGCACCAGGCGGGTGCGACCGGGATCCGACAGCGCCTCGACCGCGCCGGCGTACATGGCCTTCTGCTTGTCGAGGCCGGCGAGCGGCCCGAGGCAGGACGCGTCGCCCTTGCCGTTATCGAGGAATTCGGTCCAGTTGCCGGGCAGCTGCAGCAGCCGGATGGTGTGGCCGGTGGGGGCGGTGTCGAACAGCACGTGATCGAACCCGGCGACCCGGTCGTCGGGATCGGTGAGCAGCGAGGTGAATTCGTCGAACGAGGCCACTTCGGTGGTGCACGAGCCGGACAACTGTTCGGTGATCGACGCGATCTCCGCGTCGGGCAGCAATCCGCGGACCGGGCCGACGATGCGTTCACGGTAGGCGGCGGCGGCCTGTTCGGGATCGATCTCGAGCGCCGACAACCCCGGCACCGCGGGGATCTCGGTGATCGTGTTGCCGATGCTCAGACCGAAGACCTGCCCGACGTTCGACGCGGGGTCGGTCGAGACCAGCAGCACCCTCTTGCCGGCTCGGGCCAGGCGCAGCGCCGACGCGCACGCGATGGAGGTCTTGCCGACCCCGCCTTTGCCGGTGAAGAACACGAACCTGGGTGGGTCGGTCAGGAACGTCGGGTCGGTGGCAGTCATGGCAGCAGATACTCCTCGTCGGACGGATCGGCGGGCGGGTGCGGATCTGGGTGGTCAGCAGCAGGTGGACTCGTCCGGTGTGCAGCACGAGTCGTTGTCGTCGGCGAGCCCGAGCATGGTCACCCCGGACGGCGCTGCGGCGGGAACATCGAGTCCGGCCCACGTGGCGAGCTCGGCGCGGGTCGGGTAACGCCCGGTGGCGACGGTGACGTCGTCGACGAGCACCAGCGGAAGACCGTCCGATCCGGCAAGTTCGAGGAACTTTGTGACGGTCTCGTTGTGCGCGAACGCGAGCGGGTCGTTGGCCAGATTGTGGCGGGTGATGGTGGCGCCCTGCCCGGTCAGCGCGGCCATGTCGGCGGTGAAGGTGACCAGGTTCTGGTCGAGGTCCTCGCCGCACACGCCGGTGTTGCAGCACAGGGCCGGTTCGAAGACTGCGATCGTGCTCATGGTGTTCTGCTCCTGGTTGGGGTAGGTGCTCAGCGGGTCGCGTCGAGTAGCCGGGTGGCGAGTTCGTCGACGCGGGTGGCGATGTCGCCGCGGACCAGACGCATCCGCTCGATACCGTCGACGCCGCGCTCGGACGGCTCGTCGATGTCCCAGTTCTCCACGACTACGCCGGCGGGCGCGTCGACGTGGGCTTCGCCGCCGAGGGTGACGACGAGGTCGACCTCGGACAGCAGCTGCGGATCGATCGGCTTGGGGTACTCGCCCGCGGTGGGTGCCCCGACTTCCTCGAGAACCTGCATCGACAGGGCGTTGAGCGACGAGCCGGGCGTGGTGCCGGCCGAATGGACAACGATCCGGTCGCTTGCGGTCTTGCGCATGAGGGCGGCAGCCATCTGGGATTTGCCGCCGTTTTTCACGCACACGAACAGCACCGAGGGTGTGGGCACGAGGGGTGGTCCTTTCCGACGGACTCGGGTTGACGATTGAATTGATAGAAGTCAATATAGACGTATGTCGAATCAGATGTCGAGCGAGGCCGAGCTGTGCTGCCCTCCACTCTCGCGTGAGCCCCTGACCTCCGATTGGGCCGGCGACCTGGCCCGCATGTTCAAGGCCCTCGGCGATCCGGTGCGCCTGCGCATGCTCAGCATGATCGCCAGCCACCAGGGCGGCGAGAGTTGCGTGTGCGACATCAGTCCCGCCTTCGACCTGTCCCAGCCCACCATCTCGCACCACCTCAAGGTGCTGCGCGAAGCCGGACTGCTCGACTGCGAACGCCGCGGCACCTGGGTGTACTACCGGGTGATCCCTGCCGCGCTCGAGCAGTTGTCCGCAGTGCTGGCCACCGAATCGGGGGTGCTACCCGGATCGACCTGTGCGTGCACCCCGGCCGAACCTCATCAGGAGACCGTTTCGTGACCACCACCACCGAAAACCGTTCTGTGGCAGGAAAAATGTCGACCCTCGACCGCTTCCTGGCCGTGTGGATCGGCATCTCCATGGTCGTCGGCCTGCTGCTCGGCCGGATGATCCCCGGGCTCGGCGACGCTCTGAGCGTCCTCGAGATCGACAACATCTCGCTGCCGATCGCCCTCGGTCTGCTGATCATGATGTATCCGGTGCTCGCGAAGGTGCGCTACGACCGTCTCGACACCGTCACCGGCGACCGCAAACTGCTGATCTCGTCGTTGATTCTGAACTGGGTACTCGGCCCGGCGCTGATGTTCGCCCTTGCGTGGTTGCTGCTGCCGGATCTGCCCGAGTACCGTACGGGTCTGATCATCGTCGGCCTCGCACGCTGCATTGCGATGGTCATCATCTGGAACGACCTCGCGTGCGGCGACCGCGAAGCCGCCGCGGTGCTGGTCGCGATCAACTCGGTGTTCCAGGTGATCATGTTCGCCGTCCTCGGCTGGTTCTATCTCTCGGTGCTGCCGGGATGGCTCGGACTCGAGCAGACCGCTTTCGACGTCTCCCCGTGGCAGATCGCCAAATCGGTGTTGATCTTCCTCGGCATCCCGCTCGTCGCCGGTTTCCTGACCCGGCACTTCGGTGAAAAGGCCAAGGGCCGTGACTGGTACGAAGACACATTCCTGCCGAAGATCGGACCGTGGGCGCTGTACGGGTTGCTGTTCACGATCGTGCTCCTGTTCGCGCTCCAGGGCGAGCAGATCACGTCGCAGCCGTGGGACGTCGCGCGGATCGCGTTGCCGCTGCTCGCCTATTTCGTCCTCATGTGGGGCGGTGGGTTCCTGTTCGGCGCCGCGATCGGTCTGGGTTACGAGCGCACGACCACCTTGGCGTTCACCGCTGCGGGCAACAACTTCGAACTCGCTATTGCCGTGGCGATCGGCACCTTCGGTGTCACCTCGGGTCAAGCTCTGGCCGGTGTCGTCGGTCCGCTGATCGAAGTGCCGATCCTCGTCGCCCTCATCTATGTCTCGTTGGCGCTGCGCAAGCGTTTCAAGAGTTCAAATACCCCTGCTGTGCAGTAAAAGTCGATACGCCAGGAGGCGACCGATGTCTTCACACCCCGCACAACCGGAACTGCTCATGCCTCAGGCGGTGCTGCAGCGTTCCGCCGAGCACCTCGCCGACAAGTACGCCGGGGTGTTCTCCCCGCAGACCGTGGAACGGATGGTGTTCGAGTCGTACGCTGCGCTGCGCCGCACCGCCAAGATCCACACGCACCTGACCGCCCTGGCCACCCGGTTCGCCGGCGAACGCCTCACCGCGCTGGCACAAGCCGACGGTGCGATCACCAAGGACGTACCGGAGGTGCTGTTCGTGTGCGTGCGCAACAGCGGCCGCTCCCAGATGGCGGCGGCGTTGCTCGCCCACCACGGCGTCGGACGCGTGCATGTGCGCTCCGCCGGATCGGCGCCCGCATCGTCGATCCATCCCGTTGTCGTCGAGGCGATGGCCGAGATCGGGCTCGATCTCGGCGCCGAATACCCCAAACCGCTCACTGATGATGTGGTGGCGGCCGCGGACGTGGTGGTCACCATGGGCTGCGGTGACGCCTGCGCGGTGTATCCGGGCAAGCGCTACCTCGATTGGTCGCTGCTCGACCCGGAAGACGAGTCGCTCGAGGCGGTGCGCGGCATCCGCGACGACATCGATGCCCGGGTCCGTGTCCTGCTGACCGAGCTCGGCGCTGTCTCTGTCTGATCTTGTCTCTGCCTGACCTTCCTCTACGAAAGGACGTTCCACTTCATGACCACCCACTCCGCCACCGATCGCACGCCGTCGGTGCTGTTCGTGTGCGTGCACAACGCCGGCCGTTCCCAGATGGCCGCCGGGTTCCTCACCGCCCTGGCCGGGGATCGGATCGAGGTCCGCTCCGCCGGCTCCGCTCCGGCCGCGCAGGTCAACCCCGCTGCGGTCGAGGCGATGGCCGAGGTGGGGATCGATATCTCCACGCAGAATCCGAAGATCCTCACCGTCGACGCAGTGCAGGCCTCCGATGTGGTGATCACCATGGGGTGCGGCGACACCTGCCCGGCATTCCCGGGCAAGTCCTACCGGGACTGGGTGCTCGAGGACCCGGCCGGGCAAGGGGTCGAGGCGGTGCGGCCGATCCGCGACGAGATCAAGGCCCAGGTCGAGGCGCTGATCGCCGAGCTCGTTCCAAACGTCGCCCGCGCATCAGCGTCCCCGCACTGTCGATGACCTGATCATCGACAGTGCGAGCGATGCCTCACGGCAGAGATGCTGTCGGTGTGTCGGGAACCATGCGTGGCACGAGCCGGACGTAGAGGACCATGCCGACGAGCTCGACCAGGGTTTGCGTGACGACGATGACGGGGGTCAGGGCATAGCCGGCCGGTAAGGCGAGCGCGAGCGGAAGTACCACGAGCGAATTGCGGGTGGCACCACTGAAGATCAACGCACGTGAGCGGCCGACGTCGAACCGGAACACTCGTGCCGCGATGAATCCGAGTCCGGCCATGAGAATCAAGAAGGCGGCGTAGACGGGGATGACCGTGCCGACGTGGTGGAGTTCGTCGCGAATTTTCGGGATCTGACCAGCCACGACGACGAACAGGGTTCCGGCCATCAGTGGAACCATCGCCGCGGTGAACGCGGTGGTGAGCACGACACCGACACGGCGCCGTGCAGCCAGGGCCTGCGTGACCCACGCCAGGGCGAGCGGTGCGACGATCAGGATGAGAAACGCCTCGAGGAACGGTGCGACGTCGACGATATCGGTGAGCTCTGATCCCATGAACAGCCACAACAGCAGCGGCAGTGCCGCCATCTGGGCGAACATCAGCAGCGGTGAGGCGGCAAGCAGTCGCCTGCTGTCACCTCCGGCGAGACCGGAGAACACGATGACGTAGTCGATGCAGGGCGTGAGCAGGGTCAGCAGGATGCCCAGCAGCACGGCCTGCGGGAATGTCACCACCAACGTCAGGGCGGCGACGACGAGCGGGACGACGACGAAATTGAGAACCAGGGCCGCGGTGAGGAACCGGCGGTCGCGGACGGCCTCGGCCAGTGTGGTGAACGGCACCTGCAGGAAGGTGGCGTAGAGCAGTGCCCCGAGCAGCGGGTAGATGCTCGCTTCGAACACCGACGAGGAATCCGGCAGGGTCAGTCCCACGACGGCGCCGGTCACCAGGGCACCGAGGTAGACGAGGATCTGGTGGCGTTCGAGCCACTGGGTCGCGGACATGCGCTGGTAGAGGCCTTTCGAGGCGGGTCGAGCGAGGCAGCAGTGGGGACCGGCTGTGAAAGCCAGGGATGTGGGACCGGTGGTCAGCGAGCAGGTGGGGCGCTCGTGCCGTCGCCGAACAACGCGCGCACCATTTCTGCAGCCGCTGCCGGTGCCCCCACGTCGAGGATCACTTCGGTACCGCGCAGATGCAGGTCGAATTCGTAGAACGGGCAGCAGTGCTGCTCGGCGGCGGCGAGTTCGGCGAGTGCACCGACTCGGTCGATGGGCAGGCGCAGTCGCACATCCGCCGGACCGGGTTCGCGGACAACGTCGACGAGTACCTGCTGCCACCGGTGCACACGTTCCCCGTGGTCGGCGGCGTCGAGGGAGCAGGCAATCGGCGGGTCGGCCGGCACGGTGATCGCCGCGCCAGGCGCAGCGAAAGGAGGGTCGACGACCTGGGTGCGGGGCTGCGGCGCAAGGAATCCGCAGCCGGCATCGCACGGCTCGGCGCGATCAGGCAGGTCGTCGAGCTGGGCAAGAGCATGCCGAAGCGTGTCGGTGAAGGCGGCGAGTTCCGCGGTCCGGGTGGCGGCCTCGTCCAGGCGAGCGGCCATCTTCGGGCGTAGCTGCGCACGGACCTCGGCGCAGGGATCGTGCTCCCACACCGCCAGTAGTTCGCGGATCTCACCCAAGGGGAGTCCCACGTGCTTGGCCGCCTGGATGAACGCAACGCGGTCGACATCCCGATCTCCGTAGACGCGATATCCACTGTCGGTGCGCCCCGCCGGGACCAGTCCTGCGGATTCGTAGAACCGCAAGGTGGTGGCCGGGACACCGGTGTGTTCGGCGAACTGGGAGATCAGCATCGTGCTCACTCCTCGACGGTAAACCTTCGAGTCGACTCGAAGGTCAAGCCCGACACCGGCTCAGCCCTGCCGACCTTCGACCCGGCGGAGCACGTCGATCAGCTCCGCGGTGCTCGGGGCGCCGCCGGGTCCGTCGGCGGTGCGGTAGACGCGGCAGGTCAACCCGACACCCTCGGTGGGACCGAACGGGTCGATCCCGTCGATGCGGATCGTCGGGGAGCCCGCGAAGGCGGCGCGCTCAGCAGCCTCCGGGGTCTCGATACGGCGCAGCCGGATCGGGGTGCCGGCGTTGCCGGTTGCGGCCAGGGCCTCGGCGAGGCGGTCGCGGGCGAGCTGCCAGTTCGGGCAGCCGTCGAAGTACAGCAGTTCGATATCCATGGCGGTCGGTCCCGTTCGTCAGTGGTTGTCAGCGGCGGGAACGGACTCGGAGCGGCGTTCGAGCAGTACCGTATCGCGCCACACCCCGGCGAGTTTGCCGATGCGTTCGCGCACACCGACGGTGCGAAACCCCGCCGAATGGTGCAGGGCGAGGCTGGGACGGTTCTCCGGGAAGATGGAGGTCTGCAGCGTCCACAGTCCGGCCTGATCGGCGGCGATGACCTGGGTACGCAGCAGCGCTTTGCCGACCCCGCGTCCGCGCATGCCGTCGCCGACGTACACCGAGTTCTCGGCCACCCCCCGGTAGCACTCGCGCCCCGACACCGGGCTCAACGCTGCCCAGCCGACCACCTGGCCCTCGATCTCGGCGACCCACCGATGCCCGGGCAGCCACTGGTCCTCGAGGACCTCGCGGGTGGGAACCTCGGTGGTGAACGTTGCGGTACCGGTGGCGATGCCCTCTCCGTAGATGCGGCGCACCGCCTCCCAATCGCGGTCGGCGAGCGGGCGCACGCTCACGTCGGCCGGGACGTCCTCGGGGCAGCACGGCCGTGCGGTGAGCACACCCATGACCGCGTCGGCGGCACTGGGTAGGTCGCTGCAGCAACTCGGGTTGACCATCACCACGGTGCTGGTGCCGTGTTTGCCGGTGGTGACGAAGCCGACGTCGGCGAGCTTGCGGACGTGATGGGAGATGGTGGGCTGGCCGATCCCGAGGGTCTCGGCGAGTTCCCCGACGGTGATGCCGGCCGGGCGGGCGGCGACGTGGTGCAGCAGCCGCACCCGGGTGGGCTCGGCCAGGCAGGCGAACCACCCGGCGTAGGTGGCCGCGTCCTCGGGGCTCAGGGCGTCGATGTCCACCTCCGCGCCGGGGATGGCCGGGGTCGGCAGGCCGAGTGATGTCATACCCCCACTATATCGATCGGCATCGATGGCTGCATTCATCGATGCCCATCTATATTCTGGCGGCAGCTTAGATCGATACCCATCGATGAAAGGATCTGTTATGAGCGAGTTGCCCGTCGTCGTGGTGGGAGCCGGACCGATCGGCCTGGCCGCCGCCGCTCACCTGCGTGAAGGCGGCCTCGAGCCGCTGGTACTCGAGCGGGGTACCAGCGCCGGAGCCGCCATCACGCAGTGGCACAGCGTCCACACCTTCTCCCGCTGGGCCGAACTGATCGACCCCGCAGCCCGCGTCTCCTCGACACCACCGGCTGGAGCGCCCCCGGCGTCGACTCCTACCCCACCGGCCAGGACTGGGCCGGCCGGTACCTGACCCCGCTGGCCGACGCCCTCGGCGACGCGGTCCGGCTCGACCACCAGGTCATCGGCATCGCCCGCCGCGGCCGCGACCGGATCGTCGACGCCGGACGCGACACCGAACCGTTGTCGGTGCACGTACGCCACCGCGACGGCACCGAATCCCGCCTGCTCGCCCGCGCCGTGATCGACGCCTCGGTCACCTGGGACACCCCCAGCCCCCTCGGCGGTGAAGGACTGCCCGCCCTGGGCGAGCGCGCCGCCGCCGAGAAGATCACCTACCGCGTCCCGGACCTGGGCGAGGACGCGGTGCGCGCCCGCTACGCCGGCCGGCACACCGTCATCGCCGGTAGTGGCCACTCAACGCTCAATGCCATCGTCGCGCTGGCCGAACTCGCCCGCACCACCCCCGGCACCCGGCTGACCTGGGTGCTGCGCCGCGGCGACGTCGGGCTGCGCGCCAAGACGGCCGTCGACGCCGGACTCCTCGAGGTCGTCACCGGCTTCCGCACCGCCGCCGTCGAACCCACCACCGACGGTCAGCTCACGCTGGTCTCTGACACCGGCGCCCGCATCGACGCCGTCGGCGAGGTCATCGCCTCGACCGGGTTCCGCCCCGATCTGTCGTGGCTCTCGGAAATCCGCCTCGACCTCGACCCGGTCCTGCAGGCCCCGACCGCGCTGGCCCCGCTGATCGACCCAAACGTGCACTCCTGCGGCACCGTCTATCCGCACGGAGTCGCCGAGCTCTCCCACCCCGAACCCGGCTTCTACGTCGTCGGCATGAAGAGCTACGGCCGGGCCCCGACGTTCCTGGCGATGACCGGATACGAGCAGGTCCGCAGCATCGCCGCCGCCCTGGCCGGTGACCACGACGCCGCGGCCCGGGTCGAGCTGACCCTGCCCGACACCGGGGTGTGCGGCGGCGCCGGAGTCTTCGACGAATCGACCAATCCCTGATCCCCCGCTCCCAAGGCCATCACTCGTATCGCAGTCAGATGCGGCGCCGACGCATCGATGCCCGCCTCGTACATGTCGGTGACTGATCGAGCGCTGTGCGTGCGCCTGTAGCTTCCACCGCCGACCAGCTGTCCGAAGGAAACCTCCAAGTCCCGGTTCCCGGTTATCCGGAGATAGTGACCGAAAAGCCGGGTGAACTGATCCGGGGAAAGGCTGATCGCTATGTCGTTGTCGGCTACGTCGTGTCGTCCAGCCGTGCGAGCACCCGTGACAATTACATCGGCGCCCAGTGTGCCTGCGGCACTGGCCAACGCAGCCGCTCGATGGCGGTCGGCGATCGACAACTCATCGTGGCCAGCGGCTACCTCACCACGGTGATGGTCGAGCTGCGAGTAGACACCGAAGAAGTGTCCTGTGGCGCCCAGCACCTGGTCAACGCCAACAAACCCCTCCACCCCCACGACCGAGGAGTCACCCCTTCGGGGAGCCTCGTCCACGGTAGTGAAGTGAAAGCGGTACCACCGGTCGATGCCGAGAGCATTCATCCAATCGGATGGTGAATCGTCGTCGTTCTGAACGACAAGGCAGGACTCGATCTCGCTCCTCGTCAAGAGCGCTACCAGCGCCTCCACCGAGGATTGTTCGAGGGTGCCAGTGTCAACGAGAACTCTGATCTGACGAGTCGCCGGTTGTAGGGGATACAGCGGAACGCTCTCGCGTCCAGGAGAACTGACAGGTGGTCGAACGTAGCGGACGAAACGATGATTGGGGAGACCCCGGGGCACAATCAGCGGCACGATATTAGATTCGCATCTCCTGGCCCCGGGACCATCCAGCGACATCGCCGTCGGCGGCACATCACGTGAATAATCTGTGATCACCTGGTGTAAGTCGCTGGACCTGGCACCTGACGTAAGTGTCGATACTGATGGTGACAGTCCGGAGGCACGGGAGTGTCCGAGCGGGCGGGGATGTCGTCCCCATATCGTGCCGCCGCCGGTTGATGTCGGTGTCTGGTTCACCGGCTCCACGACCGTACCGACAAGGCGTTGCAGAAGCTCGCGGTGCCGGCCGGATGCTGCGCGAGGCAGGTGGGCAATGGGCTACGCCGCCGCAGCGTGCTGGCACGAAGTGGACGGGGAAGGGATCGGGTGCATTCGGTCGCCTCTCGGCGAAAGGCGCAACACGGCTCCAGCCGAACGGAACTCCGTGAAGGCAAAGGGTTGAGCCCGGGGGACACGGAAACGCACCCGATCCGGACAGTGCAACGCGCCCCTGCCTCCGGCTATTCCCGGCGCGAGTTGTCGTGGGCACGATAGCGTGAACTGCACCAGTGGCTCGGACCCAGGCTTTCTGATCCGCGTCGATACCGATGCGTGCAGTGCGTGCGATGCGTGCACGCATCGCGAGCCATGCATGCACCGTGGGTCGCGGACAGCGTGCGAGGTCTGGGGCTCCTCTCGAACAAGGAATGCCGGGCTTACAGCTCCAGGTCGGGGCCAGCCTGGGGACTGTGGTCGGGTGGCTCCGGCTGGGCCGGGGTCGTACTACCGCCGGGTGTACCGGGCTTCGAGCGTGGTGGGTGACCGGACACGGCGGCGCGCAGAGCCGACAGCAACGCCTCCTGTCCGCTGGGATCACGAGCGATCTGCTGCGCGGTGCCGGTGTCGCTTGGCGGTCGGGCCGTGTGGGGGTCGACCACGTAGCGGCGAATGAGACCGGACAGACGCGCCGGGGCGATAGTCAGTCCGTCGATGCGCTGGCCGCGGTCGAGCATGGCGACCAGCTCGTGCAGAGCCCGGGCTGCGTCCTTGCGGGCACCGGTACGGGCGGTGTGCAGCTTCCAAGCGGGAAACCGGTCTCGGTGTTCATGGGTGATCGACAACAGGGTGCACAGGTCGGCGACATCCTTGGCGGCGAGGCGGCTGCGCCAGGCGAGCGCCTTGAGCACCACCGCCTGCTCGACGCCGGGCACCGGCACCCCGAAACGCACGGTCTCGCCGGTCGTCAGGCGTGCCCGCACCCGCACCCGAATCGGGTCGGCGGCCAGCGCGAGGGTCAGACCGGGAATGGCGTCGAAGCCGCGCCCGGCGTACTCGACGCGTTCGATCCGGCGACCACCGGTGCCGGGAACCAGGAGATCAACCGACAGGGGAGTGCCGTCCCCGGAGGGTGCCTCGTAGTGGTTGCCGGTCACCAGCCGATAACCACGGGCAAGTAGCGCGGTGTGGAAGGTGGCGTCGGCCGCGGCGACAGGGTCCATGCCTGCATCGGCGTCGGCGGTGACCCGGGCAGCGGTGTCGGTGGGGTAGAGGCGACCGAGCAGGTGCACCATGTGCCCGCCGACGACCCGATAGTTGGCCCCGGCCGTGGCCGCGGCGAGATCGGCCAACGCCCGCAGGCCGCGGTCGGCGGCATTCGACGCGGCGAGGATCTCCACCTCGGTCGTATCAGTCACAGAGCAGCCTTCTGACGGATCGTGGCGAGCACATGATCGGCGGCTTCGGCGGCATCAGCGCCACCGGTGCGCAGCACATCGCCCGCAGTGATCAGCGGATCGGCCAACAGCACTGGCTCGCTGATCTCCGCGGTGCGCCACAGGGTCGGATCGGCGGGGACCTGCACGGCCATGGTGTGTTCGGCCTCGGTGGCGGGACTGAAGCCCGCGGCGGCGAGGTCGACGAACCGATCGGTGTAGAGCATCGCCCGGGTCGGCAGCCGCCATGGGGCGTACACATCGGCCGCGGCATCGCCGCTGACCAACACTGCCACATCCTGCCGGGCGCAGAAGTCAACAACGGCGGTGGCCTGGGCAATCACTGGATCCAGGCCGTACCAGTAGGTCACGGCGCCACCGGGACCGGGATAGCCGGCCAGATAGTCCGCGAGCAACTCCTCGGGGGATGCGGCGAACCAGCCGTGCTCGGTGCGCCGCGCCGCCTGTAGCTGTTTGAGGGCGAATGAGACTGCCTGCTGGGAGACCTCCAGTGTCTCGGCGAGCCGGTGTTGGGTTTGCGCCCTATCCGAGAGCAGCAGGACCCGGGCCAGAGCCCAGCGCACCCAGGGTTTGCGGCCCCGGGCAGCAGATGCGGCAGGGGATGTAGGGGTTGCGTTTTCGGTCACGTCGTAGCGCGCGCCGGCGAATACGAGTAGGTCTTCGTCCACGGCGATGAGATCGATTTCGCCGTTTGTCGCGAGAGTGCGCAGATGCGCCGTGGCGTGTGGGGTTACCACGAGCACGCGCCGGGCTGGGCCCGGTTCGGCGAGCAGCCGGGCGAGGACCGTGGGGGTGGGTGGCCGCCGGGATATGCGCACCCGGGTCGGCAATTCCCGGCCGTCGGGCAGAGTCAGGTCCCAGGCGTCGAGGGAACCGGAGACAAGGCGGATGCCGGCACGACGCAGCAGCGCGATCGCGCCGGAGAGAAGCTGTGATGTTTCGGCCATGCTCGTCCCCTCGACGTGTACAAGCTTAGATGAGAAATCCTACTTTATCTTGTATTAGCTGCTAGAGCGTATAAGAATGTCGAAGTTCGCCCGGTCGCTGGTCGACTGGAGGCACGAGCGGGCACCGAACGGTGGAGCGGCTCGGCGCCGGCGTGCCTAACGTGACGGTGTCCGGTTCTGGTCCACCCTTCCGTGACGATCCAGCGGCGGGGTCGGTATCACCGGTTGTCGGG
>Ga0182741_1001592_pt1 | contig 29016 bp, 22 predicted proteins | sample eDN5th37CBELigOP_FD_128874 | JGI IMG/M metagenome (GOLD analysis project Ga0182741, IMG submission 128874) | Enriched Organic Plus compost microbial communities from Emeryville, California, USA - eDNA 5th pass 37_C BE-Lig OP (version 2) (version 2) ... | reverse complement strand
GCATCCGCATCAGCGTCGGCATCGGCATCGGCATCGGCATCGGCATCGGCATCCGCATCAGCATCTGCATCAGCATCAGCATCAGCATCAGCATCTGCATCTGCATCAGCATCAGCATCCGCATCCGCATCCGCATCCGCATCAGCGTCGGCATCGGCATCGGCATCGGCATCGGCATCGGCATCGGCATCAGCATCAGCATCAGCATCAGCATCAGCATCAGCATCAGCATCAGCATCCGCATCAGCATCGGCATCAGCATCAGCATCAGCGTCGGCATCGGCATCCGCGTCAGCATCAGCATCCGCATCAGCGTCGGCATCGGCATCCGCATCCGCATCCGCATCAGCATCAGCATCCGCATCCGCATCCGCATCAGCATCAGCATCAGCATCAGCATCCGCATCCGCATCCGCATCCGCATCAGCGTCGGCATCCGCATCCGCATCAGCATCAGCATCCGCATCCGCATCAGCGTCGGCATCCGCGTCAGCGTCAGCATCAGCATCAGCATCAGCATCAGCATCAGCATCCGCATCAGCGTCGGCATCCGCATCAGCGTCGGCATCCGCATCAGCGTCGGCATCCGCATCAGCATCTGCATCTGCATCAGCATCAGCATCAGCATCAGCATCCGCATCGGCATCCGCGTCCGATTCGTCATCATCGTCGTCGTCATTCAACAGCGCCGCGCCCAGGCCGATGGCGGCCAGGCCTGCGAGCAGCCATGCAGGAACGGCGCTTCCGGCGGGAAGCATGCCCATTACCTGTTCGACGGCAACGATTTCGGTGAACGAGAACCCTGACCAGGGCGAGCTGTATTGGCCCCACCAGAGCACGCCGCTGGCGTCCTCCAGGATGAGTTCGCTGCGAGCACCATCCGGCCCAGGCTGGAAGAAGTTGGCAATCGTGATCTGCTGCCCGGACTTGAGCTTCAGAATGAGGTGTTGCCCGTTGCGCTCGAACGCCGCCACCGATTCCGGCCCGAAAGGCAGTTTGACGACGCCTGCGGAATTAAGCGTGAGATCACCCACCGGAAGTTCAGTGGTTGCCCCATCAACCTTGTTTGTGACCGATATGTTCATGCAGCTACCTTTGCATCGTCCTGTTTTATGTGGTTGAGCCACGACTCAGGCTCAAGCGGAACCTTTCGAATAATTGGTGCGGCGAAAAAACCGCCTATTTTTTCGCGCTTCCCACAACATTACTCACCGAGGGCGCAAAATCCAACTAAAGACCTGCCTATTTCTTTCAAAATAGATATTCAAAACATTGCGAATATCTATTTTGAAAAACAATCGCCAGCCTCGCCCCCGAGGAAAATTATTTCGCGCCACCTTACTCGACGCCAAATGCACGCGAATCATGGTTTTCCCGTATTTTTGGCATGATCCTTACGGATGCTTACCATAATCCAACCTTGCGCCTAATATTATGACGACGAAAATAAAATTGGACCGAACCGTAAACTGACCAACATCAAGTGTGATATTCACAGAAAATAGATGTTCCCATTTTTCAATTAATCGAAAACTTGCGAATATTTAATCGGACCCCGGTTTTGTGGAATAACCTCACGTCGGTTTTCTTCCTGCAGGCCGGTTTCGATTTATTCCGCCGATGCCCCCGGGCACTTGCTTGACTGTTCCATCCGGCTTCGAACAAGGACACCACATGAGAATCACTACCGTTGCAGCCGCCCTAGTCGGCACCCTGGCACTTGCCGCCTGCTCTGCTCCCCAGAAGCGCGAAGAGCCCAAGGATCCGATACAGATCACGCAAGACCCTTCAGGCTTCCAGAACATCGAGGCCCAGGTCGGCAAGCTGCCCTCTCAGTTCCTGCGCAATGGCAAGCCACTCGACATGAATCGCTTCGCCCAAGTCAGGCCGGGCGCGACCAAGCAAACCGTGATCAATGCGCTGGGCCAGCCTGTGCAAGCCGGCGCCAACGGACGTGCGTTCGACTACGACCTGACCCTGCCGCTGCAAGGCCAGAACGTCCTGGTCTGCCAATACCGGGTGAATTTCGACGCGCGGGATACGGTGACGTCCACGATGTGGCGCCGTCCGCAATGCCAGGCGATCGCCGACGCGATGAAGCCCGCGCCGGCCCCGGTTCCTGCGCCCGCGCCCGTGCGCACCATTTCCATCGCGGCGGACGTGCTGTTCGATTTCAACAGCGCCCGCCTCACGCCTGCGGGGCAGGCCGAGCTAGACCGTGCCATCGCGCCGCTGCGCGGGGAGTCGGCGCCGTATGAAGTGCATATCGTCGGGCACGCGGACCGGATAGGGTCGGCTGCCGCCAACCAGCGGATTTCCCTGGAGCGCGCACAGGCCGTCCGCGATTACCTCGTCTCGAAGGGGCTTTCGCCTTCCCGCGTGAGCGTCGAAGGTCGCGGCGCATCGGAACCCGTCGTGCAATGCCAGGGCGTACGCGGCGGCGCCGCGCTGCGTGAATGCCTGGCGCCCAACCGCCGCGTGACGTTGAACATCCGCAGCATCCCCGGCACCGCGCCCCAGGGCCGTTGAACCTCGCTAGAAGAAGAGAGAAGAATGCAGGCGGCGCCTATGCCGCCGCCTGCAGGCGCAGCGCCCGCACCCGCCCGCCGGCCTGCAGATAACGCAGATACGCCACCAGCCCCGACAAATAGTGCTCGACGTCGTCGATGCGCACGCGGAAGGCATGGTGCCGGATGAAGAAACTGCCGACGATGCGCGCCGGGTTGCGGAAATACATCGCATACTCCGGCCAGAAATGCCCGTTCTGCAGATAGTGGGCGCGCCGCTCCAAGGCCTCGTAGAAGGCATCGAGGTCCACCGCATTCAATAGCGGCCGCATCTCCGGGTACATGACAAGCCGCTGCAACATGGTCTCGGCGGCCATCATCAATTCGAGCAGAGTCGGGAAAGTCGTAATGCGATCCCGGACGAAGTCCAGGTAATCGGCGAAGTTCTTGATGCCGAACTCGAAATACTTCGCCTGCGGCCGGTAAGTCGTCAACTCGTTGACGCAATAGCTCAGCCAGTGATCGTGCGCCTTCCAATGCTCGGCGGAAAGGAAATAGTCGAACGCGCGGACCACGGCCTCGAGCCAGCGCGGCTCGCGCGTCAGGCCGTATAGGCGCATCAGCCCGAACGCCGCCTCGCCGTCGTAATAGATGATGCGGAACGGCTCCTTGACCGAGAGGTCCGGATAGTTCAGCACGTGCACGAAGCGGCCCGTCGCCGGGTCCTGCATGAACAGGACGCCCTCCGCCAGCGCCGCCATCAGCGCATGATGGCGATCGGTGCCCGTGACCTGCGCATACTTGCTCAGCGCCAGGAGGCATACGGCATTGCCGCCCAGCTTGACCTCAGAGCCATCGACCAGGAACGCGCCGCGGCGCCCGTCCGGGAGCTCGGCCTGTGCGATCAGCTTGGTGGTGAGATAAGACAGCGAGCGATCGATGGCCTGCTTGAGTGTTTCATCGCGCGTCACTTCCCACGCCTCGATCATGGCGTAGGTCGTGCTCGCGTGTCGCAGGCTGTTATAGGCGTTGATGGGGCGGTCGAAACAAGGATGCCATCCGTAATGGAACTTGCCACTCTCCTGGACCTGCGAAGCGAGGTACAGGGCGCCGCGCTCGATCAGCTCGAATACGTCTTGGTCAGTCAGGCGGTCACGCACCCTGCGCCCGGCGTTGCGCCCCGGGCCGTACAAGAGATGGGTTCGGGCCTCGAGCGCATCGCGAAAAACCCCCCGCGTCGACAGCACATAGACCGCCCTGTCCCTGCCGGGGTCGAGTTCGGTTCCAGCGCCATAGCGATTGGCAGCATACACATTGAAGTTATGCAGGTTGACCGTGGCGTGCGCGACCTCGTTGCCGCCATAGAGCATGGCGTTGCCGTTGAGCTCTTGCTCCAGGAAGGCGATCTTGAGCCCGCGGTCCAGCGCCACGCCATAGCGGTAATAGTTCCGCTTGGTCTTGGCGAGCTCTTCCGACCATGCCTTCATGGTCGTCTCCCGCACCTCCTCCACCCAATCGATGCGCAGCCAGCGCACTTGCATGCCGCGCCGCTGCACCAACTGTTCGAGCTTCTCGGTGCCGGCAAGCCACGCGCTGGCGAAATCCGATGCGCTGGCGTGGCGCACGCGCGCGCGGGACGTGCCATCGGAAACCGAGAAAAACAGGGTGCACGCCGGCCAGTCGCCCCCCGGTGAACGGAAGTTCGCTTCGACGTGCGGACGGACCTCGGCAAGAAGCTCAGAAAGATGCATGCAGGGAAAAGAGGAACGACGAACTCCGGGACTGCCGAATCCTAACCGCCTATCGACGGCGCGTCCATCCGGACCCGAACCGCCATACCACTTCCGGCGCGCCTCGGCCAAGGCGCCGCGGCGTGCCAAACGGGCCCTGCCCTCCCATGCAAGGGCTTGACCCAGCCTAGACGTAACCAATATAGTTACGACAAAACACTCCGCGGGCCTTTTCATGAGTTCCAACAGCCGGCTGACGATCGCAATACACATTTTGGCGTGGATGTCCCTCGTGGCGAGAAACAACCCCGACCCGGTCACGTCCGACCGCATCGCCGCAAGCGTCAACACCAATCCCGTCGTCATCCGGCGCATCCTCGGGCGATTGTCGAAGGCGGGCCTCGTCAAGAGCCATCGCGGGGCCCATGCAGGATGGACCTTGGCGCGTGCCCCGCAGGCCATTTCCCTGCTCGACGTATATCGCACGGTGGAAGACGCGCCGTTGTTCGCCCTGCATGCGTCCCGCCCCAATCCGGCCTGCCCCGTTGGCTGCGGAATACAACCGGCGCTGAGCCGCGTCTATGCATCGCTCGGCGAGGTACTTCACGAGCACATGGCGCGCATCACCATCGAAGACATGCTCGCCCAGATACTGAAGCGTTCCAAGGAGTCCCCAAGCAGGCGGAAATAAAGGAACGAACACCCCGCCAGGCAAGGTTTTTTTGCGCCCCTTGATGTAACCATTATTGTTACGACATAACGGAACTGCCATGAACCTCCGACTTCTCACCCTCGCCTTGGGCACCTTCGCCATCGGCACCGACAGCTTCGTGATGGCCGGCATCCTGCGCGAGATTGCGCAGGATTTCGGTGTCGGCATCGACGCCGCGGGGCAAATGATCACGGCGTATGCACTGTCCTACGCCATCATGACGCCCGTCATGGCCGCCTGGACGTCGCACTGGCCGCGCCGCTTCGTATTGGGAGGCGGGCTCCTCGTGTTCTCGCTCGGCAATGCGCTGACTGCGCTGGCAGCCAGTTTCGAAATGGGGTTGGCGGGCCGGATCCTGGCAGGCGCCGGTGGCGCGCTCTACACGCCCGCAGCCAGCGCCGCGGCGGCCGCCCTGGTCGCCCCCGAACAGCGGGGGCGCGCGCTCGCCGTCGTCATGGCTGGCTTGAGCGGCGCTACCGCGCTAGGCGCCCCCATCGGGACGCTCGTGAGTGGGCTGGGCGATTGGCGCATGACCATGTGGTGGGTCACCGGCCTAGGCCTCCTCGCGGGCACGGGCATCGCCCTCGCACTTCCCCGGCTCGCGGGAACCGCTAAGCTGACCCTGGGCGAACGCCTTGCCCCGCTACTCGACCCCCGCGTGGCCTGGACCCTGGGAACGACCCTGCTCGTATTGGCAGGGCTGTACACCGTCTATAGCTACGCCAGCGTGGCATTCGAGCGCGCGACGGACGGCCGCAGCGACATCCTCGCCATGCTGATCGCAATCTGGGGCGTGGCGGCCACGCTTGGCAATCTCGTCGCAGGCGCGTTGACCGACCGGTTCGGCAGCCGCTGGATCATCAACATGGCGATCATCGCCGTGGGCATCGACTTCGCACTCATGCCGCTATCCAGCGCCGCACTGCCGACCTCCATCGCGGCCCTCGTCGCATGGGGGCTGTGCGGCTGGGGCCTGATCGTTCCCCAACAGCACCGGCTGATCGGCATCGCCCCGACGCGCGCGCCCATCCTGATCGCGTTGAACGCCTCGACGATCTACCTCGCCGTCGCCGCGTCGGGCGTGCTCGGGGCCGCCATGATCCGGATCGTCACGCCGTACGGCCTGGGGCTCGTCGGCGCGGTCTTGATCTTCCTCGGCTTGGTTACCGCAGAAGTGGCGCATCGGAAGATCGAGAAACCCGGCCATGGCGTTTCCGATCGTCCCGGGCAAGCCAGCTCCTACCACCACTGATGGAAATGATGCACCGGCCCGTTGCCCGAGCCCACGCCCAGGCTGTCCGCGTGCCGAATGGCCTCGGTCAGGTAATGCTTGGCGCGCTTGGCAGCTTCCGGCACGTCTTGGCACTGCGGCAGCAACGCGGCCAAGGCAGCCGAAAGGGTGCAACCCGTGCCATGCGTGTTGCGGGTGTGGATGCGCGGCGCAGCCAGTTCGATCATGCGATCGCCGTCGTGCAGCAAATCGATGGCCATGTCGCCGGGCAAATGGCCGCCCTTGAGGAACACCCAGCGCTCGCCGCTATGGGCGAGCTGCTCGCGCAGGCGCTCGGCCACGCGGCGCATTTCCTTGACCGTGTCCACGGGGCGTTGCTCGAGCAAGACGCCGGCCTCGGGCAGGTTCGGGGTAATCATGGTGACTTGCGGCAGCAAGGCCTCGCGCAGCGCGCCGACCGCATCGCGGGTCAGCAGCGAGTCGCCGCTTTTCGCGACCATGACCGGGTCGAGCACGACGTAGGGCGGCTTCCAGTGCGCAAGGCGTTCGGCGACGATTTCGGTCACCGGCCGGCTGCCGAGCATGCCGATCTTGACGGCATCGGCCGGCACGTCGGCGAACAAGGTATCGATCTGCTGCGCCACGAACGCGGGCTCGACGGGCCGCACGCCCGTCACGCCGTGGGTATTCTGCGCGGTCAGTGCCGCGATGACGCCGCACCCGTAGGCGCCGAGTGCGCTCATCGCCTTGATGTCGGCCAGCACCCCTGCGCCGCCGGACGGATCGACGCCCGCGATAGTAAGTGCCTTGGGAATGGGTTTAGCGGCTGACATGAAAACCTCGTGCAAATGGACGACGCCGCCTCACGGCGGCTGATGCCGCCAAGTATAGTGTGCCGTCCGTCCGGGGCGGGGCGGCATGAGCCGTTTGCACGAAGCCTGCCCGGCGCCCGCCGTGCGCGAAGGCGGGTAACATAAGGGCCCGCTCTCCCTGCAACCGCCCTCCCTGCAAGAGGCTCGCCATGATTTACGAAATCGCGCAGATCGAAATCCGACCGGGCACGCAAGAAGCATTCGAAGCCGGCGTCCAGACGGCAGCGCCGCTGTTCCAGCGGGCCAAGGGCTGCCACGGCATGCAGCTCCAGCAGACGCTGGAAGACGCCAATACCTATTTGCTCGTGGTGCAATGGGAAACGCTGGAAGACCACACCGTGCACTTTCGCGGCTCGGAAGACTTCAAGGCCTGGCGGGCCTTGGTGGGCGAGTATTTCGCCAAGCCGCCAGTGGTGTGCCACACCACCACAGTCGCCAACCCCTTCTGAGGCCAAGCCTTACGGGGGCCAAGGCCGCGCCGCGGCGCGCGCCTGCCCCTAGGCGAGTTTCTCTTCGACGCCGTACTTTTCGAAGAACACCCGCACCTCTTCGGCCGGACACGGCCTCCCCACGAAATACCCCTGGATCTCGGTGCACCCGGCCATGCGCAATTGGTCCCACTGCGCCTGCGATTCCACCCCTTCGCCCGTGGTCTGCATGCCCAGGCTGTGGCCCAGGTTGACGATGGCCTGCACGATGCGCGCGGACTCCGGATTCGTACAAATGCCTGCCACGAAAGCCATGTCTATCTTGATGCGGTCGGCGGGGAACCGGCGCAGGTACAGCAGTGAGGAGTAGCCGGTGCCGAAATCGTCGAGCGCGATCCGCACGCCCATGCTGCGCAGTTCGTCCAGCGTGCTGTGCACGTAGGCCGTGTTCTGGAGCAGCACGGTCTCGGTGATCTCGAGCTCGAGGCGCTCGGCAGGCAAATTCGCGGCCTTCAGCGCGCCGCGCACGTGGTCCAGCAATTTTCCGCTGCGAAACTGCCATGCCGAAACGTTGACGGCCACGCGCACGTTGCCTGGCCACTTGGCGGCCTCGGCGCACGCCATGTCGAGCACCCACTTGCCCAGCGGCACGATCAGGCCGGTTTCCTCCGCCACCGCGATCACCTGCGGGGCGCCCAGCTCGGCAAGGCGTGGCTCGCGCCAGCGCAGCAGGGCCTCGAAGCCTTCCAACCGGGCCGTTTGGGTGTTCACGAGCGGCTGGTAATACAGTTCGAACCCATGCCGCTCCAGCGCCTCGCGCAGCGCCGTCTCGGCCACGCGGCGCGTCGCCTGCGCCGCATCCATGCTCTTCTCGAACATGCGCCACCGGCGCCGCCCTTCCCCGCGCGCGCACAGCAGCGCCGTTTCGGCGTGGTTCAACAGCGCGTCGGCATCATCGCCCGGCCTGGACAAGGCAACCCCGACGCTTGCGCTCAGGACGATCCGGTAATTGCGCACGTACCAGGGCTCGGCGATGGCGGCGATGAGGGATGCCGCCAGCACCCCGATGGACTCCGGATCGGAAGCATGGCGCACCACCGCGAACTCGTCGCCCGCCACGCGCGCGACGAAATCCTCAGGCCGGGTCGCTGCCTGGATGCGCTGGGCGACTTTCTTCAGCGCGAGGTCGCCCACGTCCTGCCCCAGCTCCTCGTTCACGTCCTTGAAAACGTCGAGGTCGATCAACAACAGCGCCGTCTGCGCGCCATCAGGCGGCTCGGGCCTGCGCGACAGGGTTTCGATGAAACTCAAGCGATTCGGCAGCCCGGTTAGCGTGTCGCAGCGGGCCATGTCGTAGGCGGCGCGCGCGATTTCGTATTGGTTCCTCAGCTGCCGGCTGCTCAGCATGAAGCAGACGCCGATGATGATGCACAGCAAGGTCGCGCCGCCGACGATGACCCACGCGTCTTCCCGCCAGCTCGCCACGACGGTGGAAACGGGCACGCTAACCTGCAGCACGACCGGATACGCCGAGGGCACGGCAACCGCAGCCAGGCGTCGCACGCCGTCCACCGTGCTCGTCATCTCCACCGCCTTGCCTTCGCGCATGACCGGCAAGCCGTGATCGCCCTCGTGCAGCGCCATCAGGCGCTTGCCGATCACTTGCCGCGGCAGCGGATGACCCGCCAGCAGATGGCCGTCCGAACGATACATGGCGATCTCGGTCTGCTCGCCGGCCTTGATCTGTTCGTAGAACTCCTCGAAGTACGCCGTCGGCATGCTGCCCACCGCCATGCCCAGCAGCGCACCCTCGGCATCGCGCACCTTGCGCGCAAAATAAATCGTCCATCGGCCAGAGGCCGGGCTGAGGTAAGGCAGGCTCAGGAAGGTCTCCGCCTGCCCATTGCGGTGCAGCGAACGGAAAAATTCGCTGCCGGAGAGATCCACGTACGGCGACGACTGGGGACGCGAGGAATTGAGCAACACGCCGTCGCGGCTCACCACCGACAGCGCATCGACGTAGCTCAGGCTGCTGGCCTTGGTTTCGAGCAACTCGACGATCTCGCTGCTGCCGGCCAACTGCACGAAGGCGTCATGCGTGTGGCCGCCCCGCTCTTTGATGCGGTCGGCGATATCTTGCTGCGCTCCCTCGACCGCCTCGAACGTGCGCTCGACCTCTTCGGCGAGGACCATCGCCAGATTCGTCAATTCGCGCGATTTCGCGGCGATGGCGCGCTGATGCAAATTGTTGACCAACGCCGCCGCGGAGACGGCAATGAGGACGATCAGGCCGCAGGCGAGTGCGGCGAGGAACCGCGCACGCCCCGTGGTCGGGACAGCAGGAGCCTGCGTCGTGGGGCGCGGCCCAGGTGTAGGAGCATACATAATGAGTTGGCAGGCCGCCCCTGAATCCTGTGATATTGCTAGACTAGCGATCGCCGCGCAGGCCGTACGGCCATAGGCCGGTTAAAATTGCCCGTTTTCTTACGGTTTTCGTTAATTCCTAATTATCTACCATGAACGCAGCCACTTTTCCAGACGTCGAACAAGCCCGCTTCAACATGGTGGAACAGCAAATCCGCCCGTGGGATGTTCTCGACCAGAACGTCCTGGAACTGCTCTTCAAGGTGAAGCGGGAAGACTTCGTACCGCCGTCGATGCGCTCCCTGGCCTTCGTCGACACCGAGATTCCGCTGCGCTTCGACGACTACGACAGCGGCGAATGCATGCTCGCTCCCAAGGTGGAAGCCCGGCTGCTGCAGGAACTGGCGCTCAAGCCCAGCGACAGCGTGCTCGAAATCGGCACCGGCTCGGGCTATCACACCGCCCTGCTGGCCAGCATGGCGCAAACCGTCACCTCGGTGGAAATCCTTCCCCGCCTTGCCTCGTTTGCCCAGGCCAACCTCAAGCGCGCCGGCATCGCCAACGCCACGGTGCAGGTCGGCGACGGCAGCAAGGGCTGGGGCTCCACGGAATACGACGCCATCCTCGTGACGGGCTCGGTGCCGGAAGTGCCGGATAGCCTCAAGTACCAATTGCGCGTGGGCGGCCGCCTGGCGATCATCGTCGGCCAGAACCCGATCATGACCGCACTGTTGATCACCCGCACCACGGCCGCCACGTTCGAAACCACCTCGCTATTCGAAACGCTGGTCAAACCCCTGCGTGGCGTGACTGTCTCCAAGTTCAAATTCTGACCGGAGTCTCCGTGCTGCCCACACGCGCAAGGCTGTACGTCCCGACGCTATGCGCTCTGCTGAGCGCGTGCGCATACTTTTCCCCGGCCGCGGCCTTGGACCTTGCGCAAGCCTACCAAGCCGCGCTGGCCAACGACGCCACCTTCGCTTCCGTGCGGGCCGCATACACGGCAACTCTGGAGAAACTCCCGCAGGCCCGCGCGGGGCTGCTGCCCTCGATCGGGCTGACGGGCACCCGCGCGGAAGCCTCCACCACGCGCCTGCCGGGGGTGCAGTACACCAGCGAGAGCTACACGCTGCAATTGACGCAGCCGCTCTTCCGCTGGGCCAACTGGCAAAACTACGAGCAGTCCAAGCTGCAGCTCGCCATCGGTGAAACACAGCTCGCGCAGGCACGGCAAGACCTCATCCTGCGCGTGGCCCAGGCCTACTTCGACGTGCTGGCGGCGCAAGACAATCTCGCCTTCATCCGCGCGCAAAAGGCAGCCATCGAAGAGCAGCTCGAAGCGGCCAAGCGCAACTTCGAGATCGGCACCGCCACCATCACCGACACGCACGAAGCCCAGGCACGCTACGACCTCGCCGTGGCGCAGGAGATCCAGGCCGAATCCGAGCTCACGGTACGCACCAGCGCCCTGCAGCAAATCATCGGCCAGGCGCCCGACACCCTGGCCAAGCTCCCGGAGTCGGTCAAGGTACCCGCGCCGGAGCCCGCCAAGCTCGAAGCCTGGACGCAGCAGGCCGCCGCCAACAACCTCGCCGTCGCGCAAGCCAGCCTGGCCACCGAAATCGCCAAGCGCGACATTGAAATCGCCAAGAGCGGCCACTACCCAACCGTGGACCTGACGGCCAACATCGGCCGCTCGCGCGGCTTGGTCGGGCAGAACGTGGTCAACGATTTCTACACCACGCGCTCGGTAGGCGTGCAGGTATCGGTGCCGATTTTCTCCGGCTTGGGCACGAGCGCGCGCGTGAATGAAGCCGTGGCCCTGTCGGAGAAAGCCCGTCACGATCTCGAAGCGGCGCGCCGCGCCGCCGTGCAGAACACCCGCGTCGCATTCCAAGGCGTCAACGCCGGCCTTGCCCAGGTCCGCGCCTTGGAAGCGGCGCAGGTTTCCAGCCGCAGCGCGCTGGAGGCGAACAAGACGGGCTATGAAGTCGGCGTGCGCATCAATATCGACGTGCTGAACGCGCAGCAGCAGCTCTACTCCACGGAACGGGATCTTGCCAAGGCGCGCTATGATGCGCTGATGTCGGGGCTGCGGCTGAAAGCGGCCGCGGGCATCCTCTCGGAAGACGACGTCGCGAAAATCAACGCGCTGCTGCGGTAGGCAGAGGCTCGAGGCCTTGTCGAGTTCTTGACCCGTCCTTTTCCGGCCTGGGGGCGGGTGCGCCGCGGGGGCGCATCGGAGCCGCCGGGGGCGGCGCAGCCGGCGGGGAGGCAAGGGCGCAACTGTTCGAGCGCGGCAGTAGGCACAGTCCGGGGGACTGTGCCCGCGCGAGTTTTGCGCCCGCCCCGACGGCAATGCCGACGCCGGGAAGTCCCGCGCAGCGGGACCGGCTCCGTCTAAGCCCCCGCGGCGCACCCGCCCCCAGGCCGGAAAAGGCCTCCTACCCCAACCACCCTCTCACCGCCCGCATCACCCGCTGCGTCGCACCCGCATGGGCGGCGCTGAAACGCGCGGCGGCCTCGCGCATGGCGGCGCGGCGCGCCTGGTCGTCGATCAACTCCAGGGCGAGGCGCCAGGCGGCGCGTGCATCGTCGGCGCGCAGCGCGGCGCCGGCTTCGATGGCGTCTTCGGAGGCCTGGGCGAAGTTGAAGGTGTGTGGGCCGACGATGACCGGGGTGCCGCAGGCACAGGCCTCGATGAGGTTCTGGCCGCCGAGGGGCGCGAAGCTACCGGCCACGATGGCGACGTCGGCAGCCGCGTAGTAGAAGGGCATTTCGCCGAGGCTGTCGCCGAGCAGCACTGCCGTGTGGGGGTCGGGTGCCGTGACGGGCATGGCGCCGAGGCGCGATCGGCGCTGCATGGCCAGGCCGGCAGCCTCGACCAGGGTGGCCACTTCGTCGAAGCGTTGAGGATGGCGCGGGATGAGCACGGCCAGGGGCGCGATGCCGGCCGGGGTGCGGGGCATCTCGCGCATGGCGGCCAGGATGGCCTCCTCTTCGCCTTCGCGCGTGCTCGCCCAGGCGATGACGGGCCGCGCGAGCGCTGCGCGCCACGCCGCGCCGGCCTGCACGAGCTCGGGCGGCAATTGCAAGTCGAACTTGAGGTTGCCCACCACCATCGGCGCCTGCGCGCCGACCTGGCGCAGGCGATCCGCGTCGGCTTGGGTCTGGGCCAGCACGGCATCGAGCCGCGCATAGGTGCGCCGGGCCAGGCTTGCCACGCGCAGGGCCTTGCGGGCGGAGGCAGCCGAGAGGCGCGCGCTGACGAGCGCGATGGGTACGCCATGGTGCCGGGCGCCCGCCACCAGGTTGGGCCACACTTCGGTTTCAATGAGCAGGCCACAGCGCGGCGCGAAGTAGCGATAAAACCTTCGCACGGCGCCGGGCATGTCGTAGGGCAGCCAGGCCTGGCGCAGTTGGCCGCGGGCGATGTCTTGTTCGAACAGGCGGGCGCCTTCGTTGCGCCCGGTGGCCGTCATGTGCGTGAGCAATACGGGCAGCCCGCGATCGAGCAGCGCGCGGACCAAAGGCTGCGCGGCGCGCGTTTCGCCCAGGCTCACGGCATGCACCCACACCGGTGCCGCCTGGAAGCCGGCGCGCGCGGGCGCGTCCTTGCCCTTGCCGTAGAAACCGAAGCGCTCGGCGGGAAACACGCCATAGACTGGCTCGCGCCGGGCGCGGCGCCAGATGCGCCACAACAAGAACGGCGTGGCGACGCGCCAGAGCAGCGAATACAAGGCCTGCAGCAGGGCGCCGCGCATCAGCGTGCCGCTCCCGTCGCGCCTTCGGCCGGCAAGGCCTGGCCCAGGGCTGCCAACACCTGCTCGCACGAAGGCGGCGTGCCACGCCCGCCCAGGCTTGCGGTGAACGCTGGGCCGGTGACGGGCGCGAGCGCAGGATCGTAGTCGGCATAGATGCCGATGGTGGGCCGGCCCAAGGCGCCGGCCAAGTGCGTGAGCCCGCTGTCCAGGCCGACCACCACCGCCGCCCCCGCCAGGACGCCCGCCACGTCGGCGAGCCCCATGCGCGGCAAGGCCTGCGCGCCGGCAATGCCCTGGATCAAGCGCTGCGCCCGCGCGGATTCTTCTTCGGTGCCGGCAAAAACCAGCGGCGCATAGCCTGCCACCGCCAGCCGCTGCAACACCGTGCGCCACGCGTCCTCCGGCCACAGCTTGGTCGGCCGGCTCGCCGAAGGCATGATGGCCGCATAGCGTGCCGGCAAGCCCGCCGGGGGCTCGGCACGGATGCCGAAGTCCGGCGGCCCGTCGAGTTCATACGCTAGCGACAAAGCCGCCATTTCCCGCATGCGCACCACCGCGGATTGCTCGAACACCACGCGATGCCGATGGCGGTAGAACAACGAAGCGAAAGGGTCGCGTGCCGAGCGCAGGTCGCCGCCGTGCACGGGCCCATGCGCCAGGCGGGCCACCATGGCGGACTTCCAAAGCCCCTGCATGTCGATCACCGCGTCGTAGCGATGCGCTTGCAGTGCCTGCCTGAATGCCGCGCGCTCGGCCCGCACCGACGCCGACCACCACGCCTTGCGCCAACGGCGCAGCGCCACCGGGATCACCGCGTTCAGCTTGGGATGCAGCGCAGGAATGGCGGCGAAGGCTTCTTCGGCCACCCAATCGATCACCGCGCCGGGCACATGGCGAGCGATGTCGGACACGGCAGGCAGCGCATGGACGATGTCGCCCATGGAGGAGGTCTTGACGAGCAGGATGCGGGGCACGGACGCAAGCCGGACAGGCCGGCACGGGGGAAAGCGCGAATTTTAACCGGTCGGTGGGTGCGGAAGTGGGCGCCCCGCGCGAACGCCGTGCCATGCCACGCCAAACTTGCGCGGGAAAAGGCCGGACGAACCCGCCCTCACCGCCCGCCCTGCCAGGCCTCCACCCAGTACGCGGTGGACGGGTCGCGCACGCTGGTCGACGCCTTGCCGGCGAACTCTTCCCCTATGCCCCGCGCCAGGGCCTTGCCGTACTCCACGCCCCATTGGTCGAAGGGGTTGATGCCCCAGACCACGCTTTGCACGAACACCTTGTGCTCGTACAGCGCCAGCAAGGCGCCCAGCGAATGCGGGGTCAGGCGCGGCAGCACGATAAGGGTGGACGGCCGGCCGCCCGGATGGGCCTTGTGGCGCGCGAGCCAGGCGGCGCGCTCGGGGTCCTCGCCCTGCGCCGTGAGCGCTTCCTCCAGCACGGAAGCGGGCTTGCCGCGCAATAGCGCTTCGCGCTGCGCCAGGCAGTTGGCCACCAGCAGGCGATGATGCTCGGGATAGGGATGGTCCGGCTCGCGGCAGAGGATGAAATCCACCGGCGCGCCTTCCGGCCCCTGGTGCAGCCACTGGAAAAACGTGTGCTGCCCGTCCGTGCCTGGCATGCCCCAGACGATGGGGCCCGTGGGCAGCGACACGGGCCGGCCGTGCAAATCCACGGACTTGCCGAGCGATTCCATCTCCAGCTGCTGCAGGTACGGCACCAGGTGCGCCAGGCGCGCATCGTAGGGCGCGAGATTGAGCGAGGGATAGCCGAACACGTTACGGTTGGCGATGCCCGCCAGCGCGAGCTGCACCGGCGCATTGCGCTCGAGCGGCGCCTGCGCGAAATGCACGTCCATCGCCGCCGCGCCTTGCAGGAACGCATCGAGCGCCTCGGCGCCCAGCGCCAGCGCAATGGGCAAGCCGATGGCCGACCACACCGAGTAGCGGCCACCCGCCCAGTCCCAGAAGGTGAAGATCTGGTCCGGCGCCACGCCCATCTGCTTGGCGGCCTCCGGGTTGGCCGTAATGGCCACGACCTGGGTCCACGGGTCGGCCACGCCGCCTTCGCGCAGCCAGCGCAAGGCGCACTGCGCGTTGTTCAGCGTCTCGACCGTGTTGAACGACTTGGACGACACCACCACCAACGTGCGCTGCGGATCGAGGCCGAGCAGGCCCGCCTCGATGGCATGGCCGTCGATGTTGGAGACGAAGCGCATCTGCCGCCGCGTGCCGGCATAGCCGATGGCCGAGACCACGAGCTTCGGGCCCCAATCGCTGCCGCCGATGCCGATGTGCACCACGGCGTCGTAGCGCGCCTGGGCATCGATGTGGCGCACGAAATTGCGCACGCGGTCGCGCTCGGCCAGCACGCGCGCGGCCACGCGCCCCGGCGGGTCTTCCGCGCGCAGGGCCGTGTGCCAGGCGGCGCGGTTCTCGGTACAGTTCGCGATCCCGCCTTCCAACAGGCGTTCGCGCCAGGCGCCGAAATCCCGTTCAGCGAGCAAGGCGGCGCCTGCCGCCAGCAACTCCGGCGACTGCGCCTGCATGCTCAGGTCCACCGCCAGGCCCGCGGCCTCGAGCACCCGCAGGGAGCCCGCCTTGCGGTCCGCGCGCAGGGCGGCTTCGACAAACGCTTTCCAGGCCGCCATATCGGCAAGCGGCGTCAAGGCTTGCGACAGATATGCGGGGGCGCCTTTCAACAATGTCGATACCTCCTTCTCAGACTCAGAACGGCAACTTGGCATCGGGAGCGACGCGCAGCAGCTGTGTGCGGAAATCCTCTTGGATGCGCGCCAGCGCCGCGTCGTCGTCCGCCTCGAAACGTAGCACCACCACGGGCGTGGTGTTGGAAGGCCGGGCCAACCCGAAGCCATCGGCGTACTCCACCCGCACGCCGTCGATGGTGATCACCTCCCGGGCGCCCGTGAACTGCCCTTGCTGCTGCAGGCGCTTGACCACTTCGAACTGCTCGCCTTCGGCGGTCTCCAGCTTGAGCTCGGGCGTGGACTTGGCTTGCGGCAAGGCCTCGAGCACCGCCGAGGGGTCGTCCGAGCGCGAGAGGATCTCGAGCAGCCGCGCGCCGGTATAGAGCCCGTCGTCGAAGCCGTACCACCGCTCCTTGAAGAAAATATGGCCACTCATCTCGCCCGCCAAGGGGGCGCCGGTTTCCTTGAGCTTGGCCTTGACCAGGGAATGCCCGGTCTTCCACATCAGGGGCTTGCCGCCCGCGGCAGCGACTTCCTGCGCCACGTAGCGGCTGCACTTGACGTCGTAGATGATCTCGGCGCCCGGGTTGCGGGCCAGCACGTCGCGCGCGAACAGGATCAATTGGCGGTCGGGCCAGACGATCTGCCCGGACTTGGTCACCACGCCCAGGCGGTCGCCGTCGCCGTCGAAGGCCAGGCCGATCTCGCAATCGGTCTCGGCCAGGCACCGGACCAAATCCTCAAGATTGTGCGGGTCGGCCGGGTCCGGATGGTGGTTGGGGAAATTGCCGTCCACGTCGCAATACAGCTCGACCACCTCGCAGCCCAGCGCCTTGAAAAGCTGCACCGCCGTCGGGCCGGCCACGCCGTTGCCGGCATCGACCGCGATCTTCATCTTGCGCGAGAGCTTCACGTCGCCCACGATGCGCTGCAGGTAATCCGGCGTCACGTTCCATTCCTTGCGCGTGCCGGGCGTCGCGGCATCCATGCCCTCGCCCTTGAGCATCGGCTCGCGCAGCGCCGTGATGGCATCGCCATAGAGCGTCGTGCCCGCCATCATCATCTTGAAGCCGTTGTACTGCGGCGGGTTGTGGCTGCCGGTAATGGCCACGCCCGAGCCGGTGCCGCTCACGTGGGCGGCGTAATAGACCAAGGGCGTCGGCACCATGCCGATGTCCAGCACGTCCACGCCCCCGGCCAACAGGCCCGCCTGCAGCGCCTCGGCCAAATCCGGACCGCTCAGGCGCCCGTCCCGGCCGACGACGACTTCCTTCACGCCCGCGCGCCGCGCCGCCAACGCCAACGCGCCGCCCAAGCGACGCGCGAATTCCGGACTCAAGGGTGAGGGGACGACGCCGCGGATATCATACGCCTTGAAGGCGGAAGCGGCGATGTCGATAGCGGAAGAGGAAAGGTTAGTCCCCACGCAAAACTCCTGGGTTGGCTTTGATATTCATCCGAGCGGACAGCTCCAAAAGGCTGAACCCACTCTATGTCTTCGTCAAATCGTGCAGATGGTAATACACAAAGACATAGCCGGTCGCATGCCCCAAGTATCCCAGGCGCGTGAGCGCAGCACGAGTCGGACAAGTTAACTAGGACTATAGATGAAGTTGACAGCAGAGAAGACGGGATACCCCGCCGGCGTAACGCTGCGTTACGCCACACACGCAAATGACACCACTCAAGCGCCAAACCCTGGCACCGTATACGTGACATTGGACGCACGGTCGTATATACACAATTCGATAGCGATGCTGTCTTGCTTCCTCCTAGCCTCGCACTGGCTCCATCCGCACGAGTGCACATGCTGAACCTGACGATCAGTTTCATCGTTTCTTTTCTTGCCACCCTCTTCATCGTCCGCGTGAGCCATCGCCACAGCGCCGCCGCGGACCGCGATCTCTCCGGCGTCCAAAAATTCCACGTCCGGCCGGTGCCCCGCATAGGCGGCGTGGGCATCCTGCTCGGCTGCTGCCTGGCCGTTGCGATGCTGACGGCGCGCGACCTACCGCTCGCCCAGCACCTGGCGCTCCTCCTGGCCTGTTCGGCCGTGGTGTTCGGCATTGGCCTCGCGGAAGACTTCACCCAGCGCATCAGCCCCACGGTACGGCTGCTGTGCGCGCTGGCAGGCGGCGCGCTGGGCGCCGTCGTACTCGATGCCAGCCTGGTCAGGGTGGACGTGCCGCTGGTGGATGCGTGGCTCGCCCTGCCGCTGGCCGGCGGCCTTGCGGCCGTGGTGTGCGTGGCAGCGCTGGTCAATGCCATCAACATCATCGATGGCTTCAACGGCCTCGCGGCGGCGGCGGCCATGGCCATGTTCGCCTCGCTCGGCTACGTCGCCTTCAAGGTGGGGGACCCGTTCGTGCTAGGCGGCGCGCTCATCATGATCGGGGCCATCCTGGGCTTTTTGGTCTGGAACTACCCCTACGGCTTCATCTTCCTGGGGGATGGTGGCGCCTACTTCCTCGGCTTCATGCTGGCCGAGCTCGGCATCCTGCTCGTGGCGCGCAACCCGCAGGTCTCGGCGTGGTATCCCGCCCTGCTCTTCATTTACCCCATCTTCGAGACGCTCTTCTCCATATATCGAAAGAGATATCTCCGCGGCATGTCGCCCAGCCTGCCGGACGGCATCCACCTGCACATGCTGATCTACAAGCGCGTCATCCGCTGGGCGGTCGGCTCGCGCAACGCGCGGCTACTCCTGCGGCGCAACGCCAGCACCTCCCCCTACCTGTGGGCACTCAGCCTGCTCGCCATCGTGCCGGCTACCGCCTTCTGGCACCAGAAGTTCGTGCTGGTGGGCTTCCTCGCCGTCTTCGTCGCGGTGTACCTCTGGCTGTACACCGCCATTGTGCGCTTTCGCACGCCCCGCTGGCTCGTGCTGCGCAAATACACCGACAATCGAAACCGCTAGGGCGATAGTCAAAGTGATGCAAATACCGCACAAAAAAATACATTCTTAAAACAATGTAACTTATTGTAAAATTAACAACCTCTGGGGAAATGGCGCTATCCATACTGTTCAGAGGGCTATTTCATGCGAATTTTTCCGCAATTCGTTACATAGCTACATCAGGGCGTCATGCTTCCAGGCCTATGCTGGCGGCCTTACGGATTGCAACCGGCTAAAAGGCAGATACCAGCCTCAGCCGAAATGGGGAATCATGGCGGCACGTTGAAGCGGGCGCCCGGCAGCGGAGCGTTCGCTTTCCCATTGGCTGCACGTGAAGCAGTAACAAGAATCGCGGAAAACAATCATGGCTGCAGTACACACCCAATATTTCGGGACCGACGGCATACGGGGCAAAGTAGGCGGGCCGGTCATCAACCCGGCATTCGCGCTTCGCCTGGGGCATGCCGCGGGCCAAGTGCTACGGGCGCAATCCCCGCGCGGGGCGCGGCCTGCGGTGCTGATCGGCAAAGACACCCGCATCTCGGGCTACATGCTGGAATCGGCGCTGGAGGCCGGGCTCTCTTCGGCCGGCGTAGACGTGGTGCTTGCCGGCCCGGTACCGACCCCGGCCGTGGCCTACCTCACGCGCGCGCTGCGCCTTTCCGCCGGCATCGTCATCAGCGCCTCGCACAACCCCTACGGCGACAACGGCATCAAATTCTTCTCCGCCCAGGGCAGCAAGTTCCCGGACCATGCAGAACAGGCCATCGGAGCGGCGCTCGAGCAGCCCATGGCCTGCGCCCCGTCCGAAGGGCTGGGACGCGTCAAGCGCCTGGACGACGCCGCCGGGCGCTATATCGAATTCTGCAAGGCCAGCTTCCCCCCGGAACTGGACCTCAGCGGCCTGACCATCGTAGTCGACGCCGCCCACGGCGCGGCCTACCACATCGCGCCAGACGTGTTCCGCGAGCTGGGGGCCACGGTCATTCCCATCGGCTGCGCGCCCAATGGCTTCAACATCAACGAGAAAGTCGGCGCCACCCACCCCGAGACCCTAGCCGCCAAGGTGCGCGAAACCGGCGCGCACCTGGGCATCGCGCTCGATGGCGACGCCGACCGGCTGCAAATGGTGGATGCCAATGGCCGCATGTACAACGGCGACGAACTGCTCTACGTGATCGTGCGCGACCGCATGGCGCAAGGCCCAGTGGCCGGCGTGGCGGGCACCGTCATGACCAACTACGCGTTCGAGCGCCGCATGGGCGAACTCCACGTGCCGTTCGTGCGTACGCCCGTGGGCGACAAGCATGTGATGCAGGCGCTGCAGGAAAAAGGCTGGCTGTTCGGCGGAGAAAGCTCCGGCCACATTCTGTGCCTGGACCGGCATTCCACGGGCGACGGCATCATTGCCGCCCTGCAGGTGCTGGCCGCCATGCGCCGCAGCGGCAAGGGCCTGCCAGCATTGACCAGCGAGCTGCGCCTGTTGCCGCAGAAACTGGTGAACGTAAAGCTGCAACCCGACCTGCAATGGGAATCCCACCCCGGCCTGGCTCAGGCCTACCAGGAGGTAACGGCCGCCCTGCGCGGCCGCGGGCGGGTGCTCATCCGCCCCTCGGGCACCGAGCCGAAGTTGAGGCTAATGGTCGAGGCCGAGGAAGAAGTGCTGGCCGTCGAGTGTGTTGAACGTTTGGCTACAGCCTTGAACTAGTAGGCTCTCGAATGGTTTCGAGAACACCGTCTCTCCAGGCCTCCCCTGCGACGACGCAGGACCATACCGGGGCCACATTAGCATTTGCAAGTAGAGACTGCCATAATGCCGACCCCGTTGAAAGGCGCAATACGGCGATTTTTTACTACTAGTTCTGATGGACAATCCGAGCACAACACCGACACCTAGCTTCGACTAGGCGGGAACCCCTCCAGCATGAGCGATCTTATCTTTAACGACATCGTTATTTGGCAAAAAAGCAGCACTGCACTGTTACTTACCCTCCTCGCGATGCTGCTTTTAATCCCCCTCGCGCGCCGCCTGCAGCTACTCGATTATCCAGCAGGCCGAAAGGATCACGCCACTCCGACCCCGGTAGTCGGAGGCTTAGCTATCGGCACAGGAATTATCGCCACGACGTGTTTCTATCAGCTAAACGATGGCGGCCTTAGCCAAGAATTTCTTGCTTACGCGGCAGCGTCCGTTGTCCTCCTCATTACTGGACAACTGGATGATAAATACGATCTTCCGTGGTGGCTACGTATTTGCACTCAAATTTTGGCGGCACTAATTACTACCGTCTGGGGAGACGTTCGAGCCGAACAAATCGGCTCCTTATTTGGAACGACCCCTGTTAGCCTCGGTGCTTGGTCAATCCCCTTCACCATATTCGCTACTGTCGGCCTAATCAACGCATTAAATATGGTCGACGGCATGGACGGTTTTGCAGGCTCTGTAGCTCTAACAGCTTTATTAATGGTTGGAGCAGCCGCCGTTTATTCAGGCAACGCTCCGCTTGTATCTGACATCGCCACCATTTGTGGCGCGCTTATCTCATTTCTCTATTTCAATTTCCGTTTTCCCTGGCGCACACGCGCTAAAGCGTTCTTGGGAAATGGTGGCAGCGCGTTCCTCGGCTTTACAGTTGCGTGGGTTGTTTTTAGATTAACCCAAACGCCGGGACACCCGGTCACCCCCACCCTTGCTATTTGGCTAATTCCGGTTCCACTAATTGATTGCTTAGTATTGATGATCCATCGAATGCGCCGGGGAACATCCCCCTTTAAGGCTGACCATAATCATATCCATCATTTAATGCGCGACGCTGGGGTAAGTCCGATGCGTACTGCAGCGATTGTATGTGCCTTTAGTTTATTAGTTGGCCTAGCCGCCGCACTTACGTTACGAGCAAATTTTTCCGATGCCCCACTAATCATTGCCTTTACTGGCATTTTACTACTCTGGTATTGGCTAACTGCTAAGCGAGAACGCGCACTCTCGCTGTTGCGAACGCTAAGCAACGGAAGAGTCCGAAACAATAGGGGCAATAGCTCCGAAAAAGTTCGGTCAGTTTCCCTCGAAAGGGACGTCCATTAGGTAATAGCACCAGTTCGTCAAATCTCGCACCGATTCCCCACATCGTGTCTAAAGCTTACGTTGAAGCATTCTCGAACGCCTCTACGAAGATCAGCTATGACTTTCAATCGGCATGTCCAAGTGCAGAGGCCGTGGGTCCGACAAACTCTCTCTACTATAGACGCATCGACTCTCAATTTCCGCGCGTAAATATCGCCTACTTCCATTGAGCATATAGCAATCTAAAAATGAATCTTTCCGATATTCGCCTCGCCATCGTAGGACTAGGTTATGTTGGCCTTCCACTTGCAGTGGAATTCGGTAAACGAAGATCTGTCTTGGGATTTGATATTAACAAACGGCGCATTGATTCCTTACGCGCTGGATATGATGCCACACTTGAAGTAACGGCTGAAGAGTTGCGTGCGGCGGACAAACTCACCTACAGCGAAAATCCATCAGACCTCAGCGATTGCAATGTATATATAGTAACTGTTCCAACTCCTATCGATGAACACAAGCGGCCAGACCTTACTCCACTAATAAAGGCGTCCGAAACCATCGGCAAAGTCCTTAAGCGCGGCGATATCGTCATATACGAATCAACGGTCTATCCGGGCGCAACAGAAGAAGATTGCGTCCCCGTTCTCGAACGATCCTCGGGACTAAAATTCAATATCGATTTTTTTGCAGGCTATAGCCCTGAACGCATTAACCCTGGCGATAAAAATCACCGGGTGACAAATATCCGCAAGGTAACCTCTGGATCAACACCTGAGGTCGCCGAATTAGTTGACCAACTCTACTCGGAAATAATCACGGCCGGCACCCATAAGGCGCCGTCAATTAAAGTAGCCGAAGCTGCTAAAGTAATCGAAAATACCCAACGCGACGTAAACATCGCCCTGATAAACGAGTTGGCTATCATTTTTAATCGCATGGGTATAGATACCCAAGCCGTCCTCGAAGCCGCCGGCACAAAATGGAATTTTCTTCCTTTTAGACCAGGCCTAGTCGGCGGCCATTGCATAGGCGTTGACCCATACTACCTTACACACAAAGCTCAATCGATAGGATATCACCCTGAAATCATTTTGGCTGGCCGCCGTCTAAACGACAACATGGGGCGATATGTCGTATCTCAATTAATCAAGACGATGACAAAAAGGCGGATTCAAGTACAGGGTTCGCGAGTTTTGGTGATGGGCTTAACCTTCAAGGAAAACTGCCCTGATTTACGAAATACACGGGTCGTCGACATTATCAACGAACTTCAAGAATACAGTGTTGATGTGGATGTCTACGATCCCTGGGTCAACCCTGAGGAAGCTATAGAAGAGTATGGGATTCATCCCGTAGCTCAACCCAAGCAAGGCTATTACGATGGAATAATAATCGCGGTTGCCCATAAACAATTTTCTGAAATGGGCGCAGCTTCCATTCGCGCACTTGGCCAAACACAACACGTCTTATACGACCTCAAATATGTTCTCTCACAAAGCGAGGCCGATTTACGACTATAACCGCTCCCTTATTCACCCTGCCCTTTGACACATGAACCTTTTACGATGAATAAACTCCAAGAACTTTTGATCGAATTGCGAGCTAAGCCACGCACCTGGTTAGTGACAGGATGCGCTGGATTTATAGGATCTAATTTGGTTGAAGCTCTCCTTCACGCAGGTCAACAAGTTGTTGGACTCGATAATTTTTCTACCGGACATCGATATAATCTGGAAGAGGTCGCAGTACAGGTGGGGGGCGACGCTTGGTCCAGATTTCACTTCATAGAAGCCGACATTCGAGATCTCGATGCTTGCCGGGAGGCTACAAAAGGCATAGATTACGTCCTGCATCAGGCTGCATTAGGCTCGGTACCAAGATCACTCGCCGATCCTGTCACCAGCAACGAAGTAAATGTTGGCGGCTTTGTAAAAATCTTGGTAGCAGCACGCGATGCGGGCGTTAAATCTTTCGTATACGCAGCATCCAGCTCGACTTACGGCGACCATCCAGAGTTACCAAAAGTCGAGAATAAGATAGGGCGACCACTGTCCCCTTACGCAGTAACTAAGTATACCAATGAGCTATACGCCGAAGTTTTTGCCAAAGCATATAATATTCCAACTGTGGGTCTTCGCTATTTCAATGTATTTGGCCGCAGGCAAGACCCAGACGGAGCTTATGCGGCAGTAATTCCACGTTGGATCGCAGCAATGATTCGGGGAAAGAGCGTCATTATTAATGGGGACGGGGAAACCAGCCGGGATTTCTGCTATATCGACAATGTAATTCAAGCGAACATATTAGCCGCCTTAGCCGAGGATAAAGGTTTAAACCAAGTTTATAATGTAGCATTGGGTGACCGCACAACATTAAACGAGCTATTTAGTTACCTCACGATGTTTCTTGCCGAACAGGGCATTACCTATAAACGCTCCCCGATATACGGCGACTTTCGGCCGGGGGACGTTCGACATTCGCAAGCGGATATTACCAAGGCTAGACAGCTCCTGGGATATCAACCCACTCACGATATCCGGGCTGGTCTAAGCGCAGCTATGCCTTGGTACGTACGCTTTTTATCTTGAATCTCTTTTTTCTGACTGAATAGGATGCCACCACACGGCTAAACACTGGGCATGACTTCAGCCCGTTAGCCATAAGTAGCGACTCACCTGCTTCTCGCGCCATGCTCAGTCACATTGGGCTGCAAACTCGATGAACCCACCGTAATAATTGAGAATAATGAACATCACAGTTGTTGGGACGGGCTACGTAGGCCTATCTAATGCGGTGTTACTCGCTCAAAATCACAACGTCATTGCATTAGACATCGACACAAAACGTGTTGAGTTAATCAATAATAAGCTTTCGCCTATTGACGACACAGATATTAGCGAATATTTGGCTACAAGAGCTCTTTCCCTACGCGCTACGACATCACTTGAAGAAGCGTACGCGCAGGCTGATTTCGTTATCGTAGCAACCCCTACCGACTACGACCCGGAAAATCATTATTTCAATACTAGCACGGTTGAGTCGGTTATTTCCGATGCAATGCGGTTATGTCCAAACGCCACAATAATTATTAAATCGACGATTCCTGTTGGCTTTACAGTAGAGCAGCAGCGCCGTTACAACACACCCAGGATTATATTTTCTCCGGAGTTCTTACGCGAAGGCAAAGCGCTCCATGATAATTTATATCCCTCCCGAATTATCGTGGGCGCTCACAGAGAGGAAGCTCGAATTTTTTCTGAGTTGCTGCTCGAGGGCGCAATTAATAAAAAAGCTCCGGTACTATTCACCAACCCAACTGAAGCCGAAGCAATTAAATTATTTGCCAATACTTATCTAGCCATGAGGGTGGCTTTCTTCAACGAATTAGACACATATGCGGCTAGCCATGGGCTCAGCACAAGGGAGATTATAGAGGGTGTCTGCCTCGATCCTCGAATAGGAAATCACTACAATAACCCATCGTTCGGCTACGGCGGCTATTGCCTACCAAAAGACACAAAGCAGCTATTAGCCAACTATCAAAGCGTTCCTCAAAACTTGATTCGAGCGATTGTTGACGCCAACGCCACCAGGAAAGATTTTATTGCTGACTGCATTATAAAGAAGTCCCCTCGTGTGGTTGGCATATATCGCCTAATAATGAAGGCGGGCTCTGACAATTTCAGAGCGTCATCCATCCAAGGGATAATGAAGCGACTTAAAGCCAAAGGCATCAACGTTATAGTTTACGAACCCAAGCTAGACACGGACCTATTTTTCAACTCCCCCGTGATTCGCGATCTTGAAGCCTTCAAAAAACAGTCGGATATTATTGTGGCAAATCGCGTAACAGAGGAAATAGCCGACGTACTCGACGCAAAGGTATTTACGCGCGATTTATTTGGAGGCGACGCATGAAAATTTTGGTAACGGGAGCTGCTGGCTTCATTGGCATGCATGTTTCCACACTATTGCTCGATCGAGGACATGAAGTTCTGGGCATTGACAACCTGAATCCCTACTACTCTCCCTCACTAAAAGAAGCTCGTGTCGCACAGCTTTCTTCCGCGCCTAACTTTAGATTTATCAAGGCCGACATAGCAGATGACGCCGAGCTTGTCAAAATATTCTTAGAATTTAAGCCACAGCGTGTTATCAACCTGGCAGCGCAAGCTGGAGTTCGTTATTCTCTACAGAATCCTAGCGCATACATCCAAAGCAACCTAGTAGGGTTTGCAAACATACTTGAATGCTGCAGGAAATTCCATGTAGAACACCTAGTGTATGCTAGCTCCTCAAGCGTCTACGGCCTAAATTCGCGCATGCCGTTTTCCGTCGACGATAATGTAGATCATCCGACAAGTCTATACGCTGCAACAAAAAAGTCGAATGAATTAATGGCTCACACGTACAGCCATCTGTACGATTTACCCACTACCGGCTTACGCTATTTTACTGTCTACGGCCCCTGGGGTCGACCCGATATGTCGCCGTGGCTCTTTACGGAAGCCATATTGACCGGGAAGCCTATTAATGTTTTTAATAACGGCAAAATGCGTCGAGATTTTACCTATATCGACGACATAGCAGAAGGCACTGTTCGTGTTCTGGACAAAATACCCGAGCGAAAGGACATCACTACGCTCAGCGACTCTCCTTCTAACAGCCCTGCTCCGTATAAGATTTACAATATAGGTAATAGTCATCCTGTAGAGCTGATGACATTTATTGAAACTTTGGAAGCAGCGCTCGGGTATCAGGCTCAGAAAAACTTTCTTCCGATGCAACCTGGCGACGTACTAGCAACCTACGCTAACGTCGATGCACTGCAAGCTGATATAGGTTTTTCTCCAACCACTCCGCTAGCTACCGGTTTAAAAAATTTCGTCGAGTGGTACCGGACCTACCATAGGATTTAGTCGAGATAACACTTGAAAAAGCGCGCTAAATGACCACTCAGCTAGCAATCGTTGCGAACACCAGTTGGTATATATACAACTTTCGTCTAAACCTAGCAAAATCCCTCATCGAAAAGGGTGCCACTGTTTATGCCGTAGCACCTATCGACTCGTATTCCGAACAATTGGAAAAAAACGGGGTAGTACATGTCCCATGGCGCCTGACACCAACGGGAACAAATCCACTAATTGAATTGGGCTCCATATTATCGCTTCGCCGAACCCTACGTTTTCTTAATATCGATACCGTTCTAAGTTATACCCCGAAGGGAAATGTTTATAGTGGCCTTGCTATTTATGGCACTAGGACACGTATTCTACCGAACATTTCCGGGCTGGGTACCGCTTTTAACAAAGGGGTGGTAGCGAAGCATTCGATTATTGCTTTATATCGCATAGCCTTTACACGAGCAGAACGTATTTTTTTTCAGAACGAGGACGATCGCGAAACGTTCAGGAAAGCAGGAGTTGCTCCTCACGTCCCGACCGAGCGCCTCATGGGCTCTGGGGTAGACCTGGCTAGGTTTTCCTTATCACCACTACCATCAATCGCATCGCCAGGAAGGGCTATTACTTTTTTGTTTGTTGGACGTTTGTTGTGGGAAAAGGGAATTCAAGAGTATGTTGATGCTGCACGTGCAGTTAAACGGACGAACAATAATGTTCGCTTCCTCGTATTAGGGAATCTCCTTCCCCCACACCCCCGCGCAGTGTCCAAACAGCAGCTTCAAGATTGGTGTGGGGAGGGGGCCATTGAGTATTTAGGTACGACGGATGATGTTCCCTCGGTGCTTAAAGAGGTCGATTGTATGGTCCTACCCTCTTTTTATAAAGAGGGGGTGCCGCGTACATTAATAGAAGCCGCTGCCATGGGGCGACCGATCATCACCACAGACGTACCCGGGTGCCGCGACGTAGTGAACGGCGCCAACGGGTGGGTATGCGAGCCTCGGAATACCGTAGACCTCACAAATAAAATACAAGCCTTTCTTAACCTCGATGTTGAGAGTCGAGCAAGAATGGGTAAATCATCTCATGAACTAGCAAGAAAAGTCTTTGACGAAAAAAATGTTATCGAGAGCTATATGCAAGCGTTGTTTTTACCAAAGATGAGCTCCCGTTAACTAAAAAAGGTGTAGTTTAGCTATGGTTCGGATTTGAAGGCCTCTTTGACGGATAAGTCAGAGCAGGAAATTAATTCATTTCGACGCGTAAGAGGACGACGCTGGCTCTTTTCGCTAAGCTATGCACAAACGCGCCCTTATCACTGCGACTAACTACAAATAGACGCGAGTAATAACCTGACAAAACATGTATTGCTTCACGGAAACCCGCTCTAGTCGCCGTGAGCGTGTAGATTGCATACGACATCGAGGGCTGATCTGTTATACATAAGTGTAATGGCCTAGAGGTTTCTGTTCAGGTGGTAATCCCCCCGCAAAAGCGTTGCATCCAGAAGTAGAATTTTCTCGTTGAGGAGTTCTACAGCATGAAGAAGTCACGATTCACGGACAGCCAGATCATCGAAGCCATCAAACGGGTGGAAGCTGGCCTTGCGGTACCCGAACTGTGCCGGGAACTGGGCATCAGTGTATTGACCCAGCAGAACCTGCTCAGGTTAAGCGGCTAATGCAAATGCCTCAGCCGGCGTCTTCATTCCAAGCGCCTGGTGCGGGCGCCGGTCGTTGTAAAAGCGTATCCAGTCTCCGATCACGCGGCTGGCGTGTTGGATCGTCTCGAAGCGGTGCCGATGCACGCACTGTTCCTTGAGCGTGCG
>Ga0182741_1001591_pt1 | contig 29042 bp, 26 predicted proteins | sample eDN5th37CBELigOP_FD_128874 | JGI IMG/M metagenome (GOLD analysis project Ga0182741, IMG submission 128874) | Enriched Organic Plus compost microbial communities from Emeryville, California, USA - eDNA 5th pass 37_C BE-Lig OP (version 2) (version 2) ... | reverse complement strand
CTGGGCCGCCGGCGCGGTCGCGGCCGACTTGTCCAGGCTGATGTAGATCACCCCGCCCAGGATCAACGCGGTCCCCAGCACGTGCACCGCCGTGATCGGCTCGCCCAGGAGCAGGAAGCCGAACACGATGGTCGAGGCCGGGCCGATCATCCCGGTCAACGCCGCCTGCTCGGCGCCGATGCGGCCGATGCCCGCGGCCAGCATGAACGACGGCAGCACCGTGCAGGCCACGGCCAATACGATACCCAGGCCGTACACCGGCGCCGGCAGAGCGAGCAGGTCGACGGGTTGTGTTACCAGGAAGTGAGCGGCCACCCCGAGGCCCGCGGCGGACATGGCATAGCAGGTAAAGCGCATCGAGCCGACCGCCGGGATCAGCCGGCCGCTGCCCACCAGGAACAAGGCGTAGGTCGCCGCGCTGCCGAACACCAGTGCCCCGCCGAGCAGCACGTCCGTGCTGTACAGCCGCATGTCCTCGGCGAACACCAACGCCACGCCGGCGTAGCACACCGCCACCGCCGCTAGTTCCGCCGGCCGGACGCGCCGTCCGAACCACAGCCGGCCGTACAGCAGCACCAGCGTGGGATAGGTGTAGAGCACCAGCCGCTCCAGCCCGGCGCTGACGTATTGCAGGCCCATCAGGTCGAGAATGCTGGAGATGTAGTAGCCGCACAGGCCCAGCGCGGCCACGGCCAGCCATTGCCCGGCGGACAGCGGCGCGCGGCGCTGCCCGCGCCGCAGCAACACCAGCGCAACCGCGAGATACAGCGGTACCGCTAGGGCCATGCGCAGGGTCTGCACCGTGACCGCGTCGACCGGATACTGATAGCTCAACTTGACGACGACGGCCTTGAGCGAGAAAAGCACCGCGCCGGCGGTGGTGAGCATGAGGCCGAGAGCGCGGCCGCCGGTCGGTATCGAGCGCGAATGGTCCATTGGGCTTCCTTATCGTCGAGGCGGGCCCGCCGGCGGCCGAAACGAAAACGGCCGCGGGGGAACCCGCGGCCGTGTGGTGTTGCTGGATCTAGCGCTGGATCAGCACGCACGACCGCGGGGCCCACGCAGGGCCCACCACAGTCGCTTGATCGAAACCGACGCCTTGATCATGCCTCACCATAGCGCTCATCCATGTTGCGGCGCAACGAGGTGATTGGCGGCGACTTTCCAGGCCAAGTTCAATCAGCATGCGGACGCTGTATCCTAGCGGCCCGACAAGGGGACCCATGCGCGACGCCGCAGCCGCCGTAGTCAGTCAAGGCTGCCGTCGCGGTGGACAATGCCGAGAGAGATGCCGCCCGTGAGCGAGATTGCGGACGCCTACCGAGCACAGCACAAGAAGCGCCTGTCGTGGATGCCCTGGCTGTACTACTCGCTCAAGCCGGCGCATCGCGCCTGGGCCGGCGAATGGCAGGCGCAGGTGCAAGATGAACTGCGGCGGCTGGAGACGGTGACCATCGGCGCCGATTGCTTCATCGCGCCGGAAGCGGCGATCTTCGCCGAGCCCAACCGCACGGTGGTGATCGGCGACCGCTGCGCCATCGCCGCCGAGGTGTTCCTGCATGGGCCGGTGGTGCTGGGCAACGGCGTGAGCATCAACCACCGCGCCTCCCTCGACGGCGGCCGCCACGGCATCGTGATCGGCGACGGCACCCGCATCGCCCACCACGTCACGGTATACGCCTTCAATCACGGCATCGCCCTCGACCGCCCCATCGCCGAGCAGCCGGTGAACTCGCGCGGCATCCGGATCGGCCGCGACGTCTGGATAGGCGCCAACGTCGGCATTACCGACGGCGTCAGCATCGGCGACTACGCCGTCATCGGCATGGGCAGCGTGGTCACGCGCGACGTGCCGCCCTACGCGATCATGGCCGGCGCGCCGGCGCGCCAGATCGGCGATCGTCGCGCGCCGCGCCGCAAATAATCCCTGCCCCGCTTGCGGTGGCCGTTCTCGAGCCGCATCTCTAGACATCCGGGACACGGCCCATTCCGTGTCGTCCGGGGCTCGCTCTTTTTACGGACGACAACACGGGTAACTCCATGACGCTCACACCCTAGCCGCTTCTCGTTCCAGCGGAACGGGAACGGCGGAAACCTGGTAGCTGTCCTAAATTGAGAATAGGGACGCGCGGCGGACCCGTTTATGTCCGCGCTCGTCGGGCCCATCTCTAATATCGAGCGCGTTCGCGCCTACAGAACGATTTTCGCCGGGGGTTATCCAACCCGAGAGCGACCGACCTAGTAGTAGATCCGACGGAAGTGCCGCCCGGCTGGGTGGCCGGACGCACGAGGGGTGTCACATGAGTCTCCAAGGCAACAGCGGCGGCGCACACCGCAAGTTCCTGGACTCCTTGGTAAGTTTCACCAAGGAACACCAGGCGAAGTACTGGGAGGGGACGTTCAGCACGTTTCTCGAGGAGATCGTCAGCAAGGATTCCGGGCCGATCAGCCGCACCAGCCATCAGTACCTTTGGGACATGCTGTGCTGGCGCCGTCGACACGAGAGCGGCGATGGTGATGGCGACGAATTCCGTTTGTTCTCGCACGATCTGTTCGGCATGGAGCGGCCGCTGCAGCGGGTGATGGAGTACTTCAAGGCGGCCAGCGCCGGCTCCGAGGTCGGCCGTCGCTTGCTGCTGCTACTCGGCCCGCCTTCCGGCGGTAAGTCCACGCTGGTGATCTTGCTCAAGCGGGGCCTCGAGGAATACAGCCACACCGAGGAGGGCGCGCTGTACGGCATCAAGGGCTGCCCGCTGCACGAGTCGCCGCTGCACCTCATTCCCCACAGCCTGCGTTCGGAATTCCGCGACACCTACGGCGTCGAGGTCAGCGGCGAGCTCTGCCCGTATTGCCAGAGCCGGCTGGAGGACGAGTTCGAGCGCGACTTCATGAAGATGCCGGTGGAGCGGATCTTCATCTCCGAGGCCGGCCGCGTCGGTGTCGGCACCTACGCGCCGCACGATCCCACCACCGCCGACCTGGCCGACCTGATCGGCTCGGTGGACCTCTCCAAGGTCTCGCAGTACGGCGACGAGGGTGACCCGCGCGCCTGGAGCTGGTCCGGCGCCGTGTACGCCGGTTCGCGCGGCATCCTGGAGATGATCGAGATCCTCAAGGTGAAGCGCGAGTTCCTCTACCTGCTGCTGACGCTCACCCAGGAGAAGAACGTCAAGGTCTCGCGCTTCCCGCTGATCTACCTGGACGAGACCATCCTCGCTCACACCAACCTGGCCGAGTTCCGCAAGTTCCTGCAGGAGACCGAGAACGAGGCGCTGCTCGACCGCATGGTCATCATCCAGGTGCCCTACACCTTGAATTACAAGGACGAGGCCCGGATCTACCGCAAGCTGATCGCCGCCGCTCCCACCTTCCGCTCGGTGCATCTCGACCCCCACGCGCTGGAGGTGGCGGCGGTGTTCGCGGTGCTCTCAAGGCTCAAGCCGTCGGAGCGCGAGGACCTCGACCTGGCCAAGAAGGCCAAGCTGTACGCGGGACAGGACGTGGAAGGCTTCACCGGCGCCGACCTGGAGCGCATCCACACCGAGGCGTCCGACGAGGGCCTGTCGGGGATCTCGCCGCGCTTCGTGGTGAACGCGCTGTCCAACGCCATCTCCGCCAGCGAGGCCAAGAGCCTGACCAGCATGCAGGTGCTGATCACGCTCAAGGACGCCATCGAGTCCGACGCCCGCATCGACCCGAAGCAGAAGCGCGCCTGGGTCGACTTCCTGGTGACCGTGCGCAAGGACTTCTACAACCACTGGGTCAAGGAGGACGTGCACAAGGCGCTGTTCGCCTCGTTCGAGGAAGAGGCCCAGGCGCTGCTCGACAAATACCTCGACGAGGTTGAGGCCTCGCTCGACAAGCGCGAGGTCACCGACCCCATCACGGGCGAAACGCGCGAGCCCGACGCCCGCTTCCTGCGCTCGGTGGAGGAGAAGATCAACGTCTCCGACGCCGGCAAGCTCTCGTTCCGCCAGGAGGTGGTGCGCAAGGCCATGGTGGCCTACAAGCGCGGCGAGAAGTTCACCCTGGACAGCCATAGCCGGTTGAAGGAGGCGGTGGAGAAGTACCTGTTCGAGGAACGGCGCGACGTGTTGCGGCTGGTGACGTCCGTGGCGCGTCCCGACGACGAGGCCCGCGAGAAGATCGCGGCGGTGGAGGAGCGGCTCATCAACGAGTACGGCTACGACCACCACAGCGCGCGCGAGGCGCTCAACTACGTGACGACCCTATTGTCCCAGGAGTAGGCCTGGGAGGAGAGCCGGTGAATGAGCCTGTCTGATACCCTCGCCGGCGAGCATGGCAACCGCTGGTACGATCTGTTCTCCCGCGGCACGCGGGATTGGCTGCGGCACAACGAGAAGATCCGGGAGGCCGTGAACAAGGCCTTGCCGGACCTGATCGCCCACTCCGACGTGCTCAGCCGGCCCGAGGACCGCACCGTGCAGGTGCCGGTGCGGTTCATGGAGCATTACCGCTTCCGACTGCTCAACCCGCAGCAGCAGAAAGGCGCCGGACAGGGCAAGGTCCAGCCCGGCGACGTGCTGCGTCCGGGCCAGGGGCGCGGCGAGGGCGCCCAGGGCAGCGGCGGCAACGAAGAGGGGGGCGTGAGCTTCGTCATGGAGTTCAAGGTGGACGACATCTTGGACTGGCTGTGGGAGGAGCTGCAGTTGCCCAACCTGAAGCCGCGCGAAGGCTCGCAGGTGGAGATCGAGGACTACATCCGCGAGGGTTGGGACAAGAAGGGCGCCCGCTCGCGGCTGGACCGCCGCCGCACCATCAAGCAGGCCGTGAAGCGCCGCGCGGTGCAGGGCGAGTCGGCGGTGCCCATCACCAACGACGACCTGCGCTTCCGTCAGCTGGTGAAGCGCCAGCAGCCGACCACCAACGCCGTGGTGTTCTTCCTGCTGGACGTGTCCTCCAGCATGGATGATCACTGCCGCAAGCTGGCCAAGACCTTCTTCTTCTGGGCCCTGCAGGGTATCCGCCGCCAGTTCGTGAGGGTCGAGACGGTGTTCATCGCCCACACCATCGAGGCCTGGGAATTCCAGGAAGAGGAGTTCTTCAAGGTGCACGGCGAGGGCGGCACCCAGTCGTCGTCCGCCCTGCAGAAGGCGATCGAGATCGCCAGCGAGCGCTACGACCCTAGCCGCTACAACAGCTACCTGTTCTATGCCTCGGACGGCGACAACTTCATGGAGGACCGCCATCGCGCCCGCGCCGCGCTGGAGGCGCTGGCGCCGCGCATGAACTTCCTCGGCTACGCCGAGGTATCGGGCCGCCACCATCAGCGGCTCAACACCGAGGTCGGCGTGCTGTTCCGCCGCCTGCAGGAGCAGGGCGCGCCCTGCGGCAGCTACGCCATCTCCAACGAGGCCGACATCTGGCCCGCGATCAAGGCGTTCTTCACCCAGCAGGCGGAGGAGGCAGCTTAATGCCGGCGAAGCTGCAGGAGTACGTCACCCGTATCGAGGCCCTGGGCAAGCAGCTGGGGCTGGAGTATTACCCGGTCGACTTCGAGCTGGTGCCGCCCAGCTTCATGATGGAGGTGGCGGTGTACGGGCTGCCGGTGCGCATGCCGCACTGGTCGTTCGGCGTGCGCTGGATCTACCAGATGGTCCAGCACAAGATGGGGCATTCGCGCATCTTCGAGGTGGTGTTCCCGGGCAATCCCAATCGCGCCTACCTGGTGAACAACAACACGATCGAGGAGAACTGCCTGGTCACGGCGCACGTGCTCGGCCACGCCGACTTCTCGCACAACAACCTGCTGTTCGTGAACAGCCAGCGCCAGGCCGGCTACCACATCGTCGAGCAGGCGGCGGCGCACGCCCATCGCATCGACGAGGCGGTGGAAATCGCCGGCCAGCGCCGGGTCGAGGCGGTGCTGGACGCGGCGCTGGCGCTGGAGCAGCACATCGACATCCACTATCCGATCAACCGGCCGGACTATCCGCCGCCGAAGAAGCCGGCCGAGCCGCCGCCGCCGGACGAGTTCCACCACCGCTTCGCGCACCTGCCCGGTTCCGAGCCGCCCAAGCCGCGCGCGACGGGGCCGATCGAGACCCATATTCCGCCGCACCCCGAGGCCGACCTGCTGTGGTTCATCGCCCGCTACGGGCCGGCGCTGGAGGACTGGGAGCGGGACATCTTCCTCGCGGTGCGCGAGGAATCGTTCTATTTCCAGCCGGTGTTCAACTGCCAGATCATGAACGAGGGCTGGGCCTCGTACTGGCACGCGCGCATCCTGCGCGAGGCGGACTTCCTGCCCAGCGAGCTCTACCTCAACGCCATGAAGACCCATTCCGACGTGGTCCGCCCCTACGGCACCGACAAGCAGATCGCGTTGGCCATCAACCCCTACCACCTGGGTTTCAACATCTGGGAACGGGTGGTCGCCGACTACGGCATCGACGGCGCGCGCCGGGTGATGAAGGAGGAAGACGACTTCGGCTTCATCCGCAACTACCTGAGCGCCGAGCTGGCGCAGGACCTGGACCTGTTCGTGTACGAGGCCAAGCGCGACGGCGAGGTGCGGGTCACCGAGTCCAACCTGCACGAGCTGCACGAGGCCATCATCGGCCCGAAGTACAACTTCGGCGCGCCGCGGGTGCTGGTGGACGACCTGCGCGCCGACGGCACGCTGGTGCTGCGCCACGACCACAACAGCGATGGCCGCGGCCTCGAACCGCAGCGGGCGCAGCGGGTGCTGGAGTACGTGCACAAGATCTGGCGCCGGCCGGTGATCCTGTACACGGTGGACGCGCGCGGCGAGGAGGAATGCCTGCGTGCCTGAGGGCTGCTCGCTTCTTCCCTAATCGGAGCCAGTGTGGTCAGCCGCGAAAGGGATGCGTAGCGCGCGGGAAAAACTCGTCATGCCCCGCGCAGAGCCTGCCCCCGCGAAGGCGGGGGCGGGCATCCAGGTCTTTCCGTCGGTGTGGCGGCGCGGCAGTGCGTGGACGGCCTTCCCCGCTTTACCGCTAGAACCGCCGCGTGAACTCCACCCCCAGGAACCAGCCCAGATCGCCCTCGTCATCGCGCTGCACGCCGGTCTTGGCCGCCATGTTCAGGTTCGGCGTGGGCTTCAGGCCATCCACCACGATGCCCAGTTGCTGGGCGTTGTAGTCGGTATCGCCCTCGACCGCCAGCTCCGGGCCGAGCGATAGGCCGCGGCCGATATCGCGCAGCATGCGCCCGCGCGCGGTGTAGCCCTTGCTGGCGGGATAGGTGGTCAGGTCGCCGCCGGCGCGCCAGCGCGGGCTAAGCCGCAGCTCGCCCTCGAAGCGGAAGCCGAGTTGCAGCGACTGGTCGACCGCCTCGCTCTTCGGCTTTGCCGGGCGCTGCTTGGCGTCGCGGTAGCGTAGCCCCGCGTAGGCGGCCCAGCGGCCGGCGTCGCCGCTGTCCTGATAGCCCAGGGCATAGGATGCGCTCGGCCCGCTCACGTCCAGCGAGGTGCCGCGCGCGTTGTAGTCATAATTCTGCCAGTCCAGCCACACCCGCTGCACCAGGCCGTGCCGGGGATCGTCGCTCAACGGCAGTTCCGCGCCCAGGTAACCGTATTGGCTCATCTCGCCGACGGTGGCGCCGGCGCGGGCGCGCCACTCGGCGGCGGCGAGGCCGGGCATGCCTAGGGCGAGCAGGGTCAGGAGCGCGGCGGAAAGGCGGGAAGCGACCGGCCATCGTGGCATGTGACGGATACCTGCGTGTCCTACGAAGTACGCGCCGTCGCGGCCGGCCTCAGCCGGCCCCGCTGGCGCCAAGGGGGCACTCTAGGGAGGCCGGCAGGCGAATACGGCCAAACCCGTCACGCTCGCCCGCCGCCGCTGGGAGCGATCGCCGAATCTGAGCACTGGTTCCGGCGCGACGAAATCCCGCTATGTCTCTTCCCTGCCGGCCGCGGTCGCGCCAGACTGCTTGATTGCAACAGCCGCGGCCGCAACTCAAGCGAGAGCGGCAGGCGCCTGCAACCGTGACTGCCCGACGAGCGAACCGTGACCGAAACGCACACCGACGACCTGGACCTGCTGCTGGCGACCCTGCCGCCGACGCTGCGCGAGCGCCTCGACCGCGATGACGGTCACGACCTACTGGAAATCGTCATGGACCTCGGCCGCGCGCCGCAGGCGCGCTATCCAGGCCGCGCCGTGGCGCTGGCCGAGCAGCCGGTGACGCACGACGATCTGGCGCGGGTGGTGCGTTCGGTGGGCGAGTTCGGCGCCGACAACCGTGCCGGCATCGAAGGCACGCTGCACCGCATCTCCTGCATCCGCAACCGCAAGGGCGAGATCATCGGCCTGACGCTGCGCGTGGGGCGGGCGGTGTTCGGCACCATCGACGACATCCGCGATCAGATCGAAGCCGGCAAGAGCGTGCTGATGCTCGGGCCGCCGGGCGTGGGCAAGACCACGCGGCTGCGCGAGATGGCGCGCGTGCTGGCCGACGAGTTCAACAAGCGGGTGATCGTGATCGACACCTCCAACGAGATCGCCGGCGACGGCGACATCCCACACCCGGCGATCGGCGGTGCCCGGCGCATGCAGGTCACTCACCCCAGCGCGCAACACGCGGTGATGATCGAGGCGGTGGAGAACCACATGCCCGAGGTGATCGTCATCGACGAGATCGGCACCGGCCAGGAAACCGTCGCCGCCCGCACCATCGCCGAGCGCGGTGTGCAGCTGATCGGCACCGCCCACGGCAACACGCTGGAGAACCTGATCTCCAACCCCACCCTGGCCGACCTGATCGGCGGTGTGCAGACGGTGACGCTGACCGACGAGGAAGCCCGGCTGCGCCGCACCCAGAAGACCGTGAGCGAGCGCAAGTACGCGCCGACCTTCGACGTGGTGGTGGAAATCCTCGACCGCGAGCAGCTCATCGTGCATCCGAACACCGCGCTGGCGGTGGACAAGCTGCTGCGCGGCATGCCCGCCGGCGGCCAGCGCCGGGTCTCGACGCTGGCCGGCAGCGCGTCGGATGCGAACACGCGGGCCGAGTCGCGGCCCGCGCCGGAGCAGCGCCGGCGCGAAATGGCGCCCAGCGCGGACCTGGAACCGCGGCGTGAGCGCGGCCGGCCGCGCACGCCGGGAATCTACTGCTACGCCATCAGCCGCGATTCGGTGGAGCGGGCGATCCGCGACCTGCGCCTGGAGGCGCGCACCGTGGCGCGGCCGGAGTGGGCGGACATGGTGGTGGCGCTGCGCTCGCGCGCCGACGACCAACGGCTGCAGCGCATGACCGAGCTGGCGCACCTGCCGGTGCACGTGGTCAAGAAGAACACCACCGCCCAGATTCGCCGCCTGCTGCAGTCCGTGTTCAACGTCGTGCCCGGCGTCGAGGACGACGAGGTCAGGGCGGCATTGCGCGAGGCCGAGGAGGCGGTGCGGCGGGTACGGGAAGAGGGCGTGCCGGCCGAGCTCACGCCGCGCGCCGCCGCCGTGCGCCGCCTGCAGCACCGGGTGGCGGTGGCGGCCCGGCTCACGGCGCAGAGCCAGGGCAGCGAGCCGCAGCGGCACCTGGTGATCTATCCGGATTAGCGCCGGGGCTTCAGCGGTCGTCGCGGATCACCCGCGACGCCGTCGCGGCGCACAGGCCGCGCGAGCGCGCGCGCAATAGCAGCAGGCGGCCGCGCTCGCCGGTGGTGTCGATCAGCTGCACGGGGCCTACCCGGCGTTGCCAGTATCGCAGCAGCAGTGGCGCTTGTTCGTCGTCCGTCAGTGCGCGCGGCACCGGATGGTACGCCGCCGCGTGACGCGCAAGCCGGCTGCCGCGTCGGTACAGCAGGTGGCGCGGCGCACTTGCCGGCTCCAGCATCTCGGTCAGCGCGTCAACGAACAACGATTGCTCGTGGAAGTCGCCGCCCTGCAGATGCACGGTGAGCGCATCGTCCGCTTCCGGCTCCACCGCCACCCGCAACCGTCGCCGGCGCGTGCGGATCAGCCCGGCGCGGCACAACGCATCGAGCAGTGCCGACCCCATCTGCCTGATGCTGCCGCCGGGCGGAATGTGGCGCAGATAGAGCCAAACGGTACCGAGCAGCTTGGGCAATGCCCATAGCGAGGCCGCAACGGCGACGCCGAGCGCGGCGAAGCCGAACCAGCGCAGGTCGGTGTCGGCCGGCTCATGGAGCAGGGCCTCGCCCGCCACGGCCAGTGTTAGCAGTGTCAGTTGCAGCAGGAGGAAAACCAACGTCCGCGCCGCATGCAGACGGCGCGGCCATTGCGGCCGTTGGCCGCCGGCGACGATCAGTGTCGGCAGCGCCGATGGCGCTTCGGCGGCACAGGCCTGCCGCCAGCGCTCCGGCAGTTCGTGCCGCTGCTGCAGGCGCTGGGCCATGACGGCATTGATCCGGCGAATGCCGGCTTCCAGCGGCTCCGCCACGGCCAGCCGGGCTAGGCCGATTTCCAGCCGCGGCTGCGCCGCGGCCACGCCGACGAACTCATCGAAACGCCGCTCCAGCGCCGCCAGATCGGCACCGCCGTCCGGCGCGGCGCGGTCGATCGCGACCAGGTGCCAGATGCTGGCGATCTTGTCCGGCTGCCGCGGATCGGCGCGTACCGCCGGCGCGCGCAATAGATTGGCGAGCGCGGCCGGGCCGGCGTAGCACGCCAACACCAGCGAGTTCACGCAGTTCGCCTCCCAGCCTTCGCCGAGCACTGCCCGCGTGCCGACCAGCACGCGCAGCACGCCCTGCGTCAGCAGGATTCCCAGCGCGGCGGTGATGCGCTCTGGCGGCGCCTCGATGCGCGCGAACTCCAGCAGATCCGGATGGGCATGGAGGCGCAGGTGCGCGCCCAGGCCGCTGGCGCGCAACGCCGCGACCCGGCTGCGATGCACGACGCTCAGCGATTCGGTGTGCAGCCCCAGCGCTTCCGCTTCCGCCGGCGGCAGGGTCGCGACCAGGCGGCGGAACAACGGCCAGGCTCCGAGCAAATGGGTGCTGCCGGGCTGATCACAGGCGAAGTCGGTGAGCATCAGCTGGCGTAACTCAGGGCCGCGCTGGCGGCTTTCGAGCCGATAAATCTCGACGCAGCCGTCGATCTTGCTCGGGCTCATGGTCAAGGCCACGCTCAGATCGGGGCCGGCGTCCAGGCGCACATGCTGCCTGATCGGCATGCCGGCGGCCTGCAGCCGCTGGTGTAGTTCCAGCCGGTGGGCCGGCGCCGCCGGCCAGGTCGGGGCGAACAGATAGCTGCCGAGCAGGATTTCCCAGCGGCGCGGGTCGAGCGCGGGCAGCTGGTCGCCATCGAGCGCCAGAGCGGCCAGCAATGGTCTTGGCAACGGCTGGCCGGTTTGCTTGAGGAAGGCCAGCATCGCTACCGCCAGCTCGGGTTCGGCCAGCACCGTGGCGGGATCGACATGACGACTCGCGCACCAGGGATGGGCGCGCACCGCCGCGCGCAGCTCCGGGTCGGCGAGCAGGTCCCGGCACAGCCGCGCCACCGCGGCTTCGTGCTCGCGCAGGCGCTCGGCGTCGTCGGCCTCGGGGGTTACCGCGTACAGGTAGTCCTGATGCGGACACAGTGCTTGGTGGCGCAGCAGTTCCGCGAAGCTGGTCTCGCCCAGCGCCGGGCCGGCCAGGGCTTGATAGGGCAGCCAGTCCGCCGCCGGCACCGCGTGCGGCGGCGACGCCGCGAGCGTGACCAGGCGCAGTTCGGGCAAGGCTTCCACCAACTCGGCCAGCACCGCCAGCCAGGCGCGCGGCAGCAGCCGGGCCTCGTCCATGATCAGGGTGCGCAGGCCTAGCGAGCGCACGTGCATGGCGAGCCGAGCGGCATCGGGCGGGGGTGGCAGCCAGTCGCCGGCCGCCGGTTCCTCGGCGGCCGTCTCGGCCACCTTGGCCAGTTCGTCGAAAGTGGCGACGCTCAGCGGGCGTGGTTTGCCGATGCCGCGGTCGACCCAGGGCGGTGGTGTATCGCTAGCGGCAGGGAGGAAGTCCGCCAGTTGCCGCAGCCAGCGGTCGCGCAGCGCGGCACTGGGCGTCAGCACCAGCGCCGGCCCGCCGAGCCGGCACAGCAACTCGAGCCCCAGTACCAGGCGGCCGCCGCCGGGCGCGACCACCAGGTGCAGGCGCCGCTCGTCCGGACGCGATTCCGCCGCGGCCAGCAAACGAAGCTGATACGGCCGCAGCTGACCGCGGTAGACGAGATCGCGGCACGGGTCGGCGCTGCTGGACGGCACGATGCCGTCGGTCGGCCTGGTCAACGCGCTGCCTCGCGCACCTGCCGGAGCGGCCGACCGAACTCGCGGACTTGGATCATCCCTTCCCCCAAGCATTACGCGCGGTTGGTTACGGATAACCGCCGTCGCGTATGACACATCTCAGGAAGGCTAGTGAGTCGGAAGGCGGATATTCAACGCCGTAGATCACAATCGCGTGGCCGCGTCATCGTTCCTTGCCGGGGCAGGCCGCCTGGCATGAGCTAAAGTTCAAGCAAAACAAGGGAGGAGCTCATGCGCGGGATCGTGCGGATAGTGAGGGCAATGGAAGCCCTGGTGGTGGTGGAAACCGAGTACGGCGAGTACACGGTGCTCGGGTTGCTGGACGACTCGCCGATCGCCGAGGGCGATCTGGTCAGCGGGCCGCTGGAGTCGCGCGATCAGCAGCGGCTGGTCAACGAGACGCAAGGCCACGACATGCTGGTGTACATCGAGGACGCGGAACTCAGTCTCGAGGCGGCCGAGGCCGCGTTGCCTTGACCGCGTCTCGCTCCGCCGCCTGCCGACGTCCTGCGACGCACCGCGCAGCCGGTCGCCCAGTCGCTCCCAGGTTTTGGAAACAAAAGGCATTCGCGGCGCAGCCGCTCCCACAGAAGAAGAACCGTTTGCACCTGTGGGAGACTCTATGTTCCAGCGCAAGCCTGCCTGTGCGGTTTCGGCGGGTAGTTGGTCTGCGGCGTCTTCTTTCGCCTCTCCTGTGCCTTTCCCTGTGGGAGCGGCTGCGCCGCGAATGTCTTTTCCCAGCTTTCGCCGAATTTGCAAGGCGATAGCTTCGCGGCACTATCCGGGGCATGACCGGTTCTTGGCCTGCCGCCTTCGTTCCGAAGTTCGGTAAGTGAAGAGCGAAAGGCATTCGCGGCGCAGCCGCTCCCACAGGGGGCGAGGCCCCTCTCCCGTTTGGGAGTGAAATTGGACGTGCCAAGCGTCGTGGCCCCGCTACTTCGTGGAGACCGATCGCCCGCTCGATGCGGCGCTAGCGCTCATGGCGTGAGCTCGGCCGGGTCCAGCGCGATCTCGGCGGTCGCGCTGAACACCCGCGGGTTGGCCGGGTCGACGCGGATGCGCACCCAGTCGGTTTCGCTGGCGAAGTTCTCCACCCGGGTGAAGTTGGTCACCGTCTCGCCGCTGCCGCTGCGTTTCAGCGGCTGGTCGATGCGGTGCTGGTGGGTGTCGCCGTGGGCGAGCAGCACCGGCCGGCCAAAGGCCACCACCTCCGCTTCCAGTACCCGCAGGAAGCCGGAGAAGGCGCGGGCGGTGGAGGTTTTCGGGCCGACGTCGAAGCCGGGATTGGCCTGCATGAACAGGAACACGCCCTTGCTGCCGCGCGCCTTAGCCTGGGCGAAGGTGTCGCGTAGCCAAGCCAGTGCGGCCTCGGTGCGCTGCTTCACTTCCTCGTCGTCGGCGCGGGTGCGGCCCGGAAACCGGTTAAGCCCGTTGAAGCTGCCCACCAGGTGCAGGCCGGCGAACAGCACGCCGCCGCGCTCCCAACGCACGTGCTCGGGAAAGGACTCGAAGCCGGGCCGCGAAGCCTGCGTCTCGACGGTCATCGGTGTCCGGCCCAGTGTCTGGCCCGGCCGTGGATAGAAGATCTCGCGCAGGCGCTTCAACCGCTCCAGCGGCTGGTAGCCGCCGGCTAGCGGGCGATGGCAGTCGGTCCACTCATTGTCGCCGGGCGTGAGGATGAAGGGCATGCGGAAGCGCTGAAAGGTCTCGAATCGCTCGAGGTACAGCGCGTCGCTGCAGGGGCCGATGCCGGCCTTGATGTCGCCGGTGTGGATTACCCACGCCAATTCAGGTTGACGGCGATTGAGCAACTCGATGGTCCGATCGAACCGCGGGTGCGACATGCCGGTGTACGGCGTGTCGCCGATCAGCGCGAACTCGAAGGCGGCGTCCGCAGTTGTGTGTTCGGCGGCGTGCAGGCCGCCGCAGGCGAGCGACAGCGCGAGGAGGCACAGGCGGGCGAAGCGGTTCATCGTTGTTCCTGTTCGGGCGTTGCGCCGTGTAGTGACCGGCGTGACGGATCAGTATGAGCATACCCATCGCGCGGGTCGGTGACGTCGGCCGCCGTGAGCCGGGTTATGACATGCTCATCCGACCCTGCAGCGGAAAACCTGCCAGCGAGGCCGAGTCATGCGCTTGTACGACCGCTATGTCCTGCCGCCCCTGCTCAACCTGGCCATGCGCGCGCCGGATCTGTCCGTCTACCGTGCCCGGCTGGCGGCGCAGGCGGACGGCGTGGTGCTCGAGCTGGGGTTCGGTTCCGGGTTGAACCTGCCTTATTACGATCCCGGCCGGGTGAGGCGGCTGATCGCGGTTGATCCGTCGCCCGGGCTGCTGGCGTTGGCGCGGCCGCGCATCGACGCCTCCCGCTTCCCGGTCGAGGTGCTGGCGCAAGGGGCGGAACGGCTGCCGCTGGCCGATGCCAGTGTCGACACCGTACTGAGCAGCTGGACCCTGTGTTCCATCGCCGAGGTCGGTGCCGCGTTGAGCGAGGCGCGGCGCGTGCTGCGGCCCGGCGGCAAGTTGCTGTTCGTGGAACATGGTCGCGCGCCGCAGCCGCGCGTGGCGCGCTGGCAGGACAGACTGACGCCGCTATGGCGGCGCTGCGCCGGCGGCTGTCACCTCAACCGCCGCGCCGATGAACTGGCGCGCGCCGCCGGTTTCGAGATCGAACGTTTGGATACGGGCTATATGCGCGGGCCGAAACTGCTGACCTTCATGTACGAGGGCCGCGCTAGGCGGCCGTGAGCGCGCGAACCGCGTGCCGCCGCCTCTTCGTAGGATGTGCCGTGCCCTTGCGGCAACGGATGGTGCGCCCGGCGCGCCCTACGAAGAGATCCGACACGCCGGGCCTCTAGTGCGCCAGCTCGTTGCCGTTGGGCAGCGGCCAGCGGTGTGTCCCTTCCAGTACCAGCTTGCCGGGCAGCGGTCCCAGCTCTTCCACCACGCGATCGAACGACGAGGGCGGCACGGCTAGCAGCACCACCTTCGCGCTGTCCACCGCCTCGCGCAGGTCGGTGACTCGCACCGATCGTCCCAGGCAGGCCGTCAGCCGCTCGGCATCCGCCATGATCGATTCGCAGACCCCGAACACCAGTTCGTGGCCCTCCATGCGGCGCGCAAGTGCTGTGGCTGCGTCGTCGGCTCCTATGATGGCGATCTTCATGGCGGCTCTCCTTGTTCCTTTAGGTCCTTTCCCTTGGTCCGTCGGTACCGGAGCTAGGTTCCCTGCCGTGGTCGCATCGACACTTCCCTAGCCGGCTCAATCAGAGTAACCGAATGTAATGACAGCTTATGTATCTTGGGCCCGTTAGGTTGCTACACCCGCCTCGGGACCCATGTTGATGGAAGCAGTGCGAACACACGGAGGTGTGCGATGGCAAAGGTACTGGTTCTGTACTACAGCATGTACGGCCACATCGAACGGATGGCGCAGGCGGTGGCCGAAGGCGTGCGCGAGGTGCCGGGCGCGCAGGTGGACATAAAGCGAGTGCCGGAGCTGGTGCCGGAGGAAGTGCTGCGTAAGTCCGGCGCGAAGCTGGACCAGGCGGCGCCCATCGCCCAGGTCAGCGATCTTCCCAACTACGATGCCATCATCTTCGGCACGCCCACGCGTTTCGGCAACATGACCGGGCAGATGCGCAACTTCCTCGACCAGACCGGCGGCTTGTGGGTGAAGGGTTCGCTGGTCGGCAAGGTCGGCAGCGTGTTTACCTCCTCGGCCACCCAGCACGGCGGGCAGGAAAGCACTATCCTCACCTTTCATCCCACCTTGCTGCATTTGGGCATGGTGATCGTCGGCCTGCCCTATACCGCGCACGAGCAGATGGGCGTGGAGGAAGTGAAGGGCGGCAGCCCCTACGGCGCGTCCACGATCGCCGGTAGTCAGGGCGAACGCATGCCCAGCGAGGTGGAATTACGGCTGGCGCGTTTCCAGGGCCGGCACGTCACCGAGATCGCCACCAAGCTGGCGGGTGGATAGGAGTGGTACATGGGGCAATTGGTCGAGGGTGTCTGGCGTGATCAGTGGTACGACACCGACAGCACGGGCGGCCGCTTCGAGCGGCCGCGGACGACGTACCATGGACGGGTCAGCGCCGACGGCTCGAGCGATTTCCCGGCCGAGCGCGGCCGCTATCATCTCTACGTCTCGCTCGCTTGCCCCTGGGCCCACCGCACGCTGATCCTGCGAAAGCTAAAACGCTTGGAAGACGTTATCGGCGTGTCGGTGGTCCACCCGCACATGGGCGAGCAGGGCTGGCACTTCGGCGCCTACCCGGGCGCGACCGGCGATCGGCTGTACGGCCTGCGCTATCTGCACCAGCTCTATACCAAGGGCGATCCGCGCTACAGCGGGCGGGTGACGGTGCCGGTGCTGTGGGACGCGCGGCGCCAGACCATCGTCTGCAACGAGTCGGCCGAGATCGTGCACATGCTCAACTCGGCCTTCGATGCCTTCGGCGACGCAGGCGTCGATTTCTATCCCGAGCCGTTGCGCGAGCGGATCGACGAGATCAACGAGTTCGTCTACTCGCGGGTGAACAACGGCGTCTACCGCGCCGGTTTCGCGACCACCCAGGAAGCCTACGAAGAGGCCGTAGGAGCGCTATTCGACGCACTCGACCGGCTGGACGCGCGGCTGGCCCGCCAGCCGTATCTGGTCGGCGAGCGCCTCACCGTGGCCGATTGGCGGCTGTTCACCACGCTGGTGCGTTTCGACGCGGTATACGCCGGCCACTTCAAATGCAATCTGCGCCGGCTGGTGGATTACCCGAATCTGTGGCCCTACGCGCGGCGCCTATACCAGGTGCCCGGCGTGGCGGAGACGGTGAATTTCGATCACATCAAGCGGCATTACTACACCAGCCATCCCACCATCAATCCGAACCGGATCATTCCGTTGGGGCCGATTCTGGATTTCGCCGCGCCCGTTTGAAGCCTCGCCCGGCGGCGCATTTTCGCGGGTTTCCTCGCGGGCGGTCTGACGCTAGCATTGCCCGCTCCGAACCAGAACAACGATACGGATCTTTGCCGCGCTGCCCACGGAAGGCGCCCTTGGCCATCACCGGGAGAAATAAAGTGAAGAAGACCATGTTCGCCGCCGCGCTTCTCGTCGCGGCGCAGACCGCGGCGGCGGTCGATACCGGAACGGTTACCGGCAAGCAGTATTGGGGCATCAACCTGGGCGGCGTCGAGGCCGAAGTGGCCGGTGCGGAGCGGTTCGGTTTGTCCGACTTCGAGATGTTCTCCATGTCGGCGCTCTACGGCTACGAGCTGCATCCGCGCATCGCGCTCGAGGGCCGGTTCGGCCGCGTATGGGATGACGAGCAGTCGCTGCCGGACGGCCGCCGGCTCAGCGCGCGGGTGGACTACTTCGTCAGCGCCTTCGCCCGCCTGAACGTATTCACCGGCGACATCCGCCCCTACATTCTGCTCGGCGGCACCTACGGCCGCGCCCGCGCCTCGCTCGACGGCGAAACCGAGAACGAGAACGAGGGCGACGTTTCCTACGGCGCCGGCGTGTCGTTCCACATCCGCGACTTCGCGGTCCAGTTCGAGTACATCAACTATCTCGACAAGGACGACACCAAGATCCAGGGTGGCAATCTCGGCGTGATGTATCGCTTCTAAGCGCGGTTCTTGTCCGGCCTTTGCTTCGCTGTCCTGGTTCCGGGGAGGGCGAAGCGGGGGCTGAGACATCGCGAAGTACCAACTAGCGCTGGACGCGCTACTGCCGTGAGGGGCGCGCGCCACCGCGCCCTCGGCCCGGTTCGCCCGCCGCGCCAAACCCGGCCCCGCTTCACTGTGGCGCCGCCGGCTTTGTAGTAGCCTTAGCTCCTTCTCGTCGATCGGGCTTCGATATTCGGTATGGCGCCAGGATCGCCCCGTACGCGTTTCGATCGTTCCGCGCTGGTTCGTATGCTCGCCGACCTGGTGGACGCGGACGTGCCCGAGTCCAGCCAATCCTTCGCCGAACGGTTGGGCCAGTGGCTGGATTTCAAGAGTTCGCTCGCGCTGCTATCGGTGCTGGACCGCGCCGTGGCGGGGGCGACGGAGCCGGCGGTGTCCGCGCCGGAGGGCGCGGCGATGCGGGAGGCGTTGGCGCGGGTGCGCAACGCCCTGACCAAGTCGATCATGACGGACGAGGTGTTCAAGCCCGGCAAGCCGCTGGTCGAACTGTCGGCCGCGCCCGTGGCGGTGGATTGTTCGGCCGATTTCGCGCCGTTTCACAGCTACTATCTCGCCCATCAGCGGGATATCAGCGCCAACGTCGCCGCGCTGCGGGCCAGCGCGCGCGCCGCGCTGTCCAAGCGGTCGCCGGCCCTGAAGCGGCTCGCCACCCTCGATGCCGTGCTGGACCAGGCCATGGCCGCGCGCGAGGGCAGCCTGCTGGCGACGGTGCCGGGGCTGTTGGCGAAGCGCTTCGAGCAGCTGCGCAAGGCGAGCCAGGCGGCGGACGAGCCGGACCAGCCCGTGCAATCCGACGGCTGGCTCGGCGTTTTTCATCAGGAGATGCGGGCGGTGCTGCTGGCCGAGCTGGAGCTGCGCTTGCAGCCGGTCGCCGGTTTGATCGCGGCGCTCGACAATGAGGGATCAATAAGCGGTGAATAAGATCATCTGCGCGGTGGCCTTCGTCGTGGGCCTGGCCGCGGTCGTTTGGGTAGGCGCCGGCTATGTCGGCACCAGTCCGCTGGCGCTGGCCATCACCGTGCTCATCGGCGTGGCTTATGTGGCCGGCGCCGTCGAGCTGCTGCGCTTTCAGCGCGCCACGGCCGCGCTGGACCGGGCACTGGCGGCGGTCCCCGACGCGCTCACGCACCTGGGCGACTGGCTGATACAGCTGCCCCCCGCGCTGCAGAACCCGGTATGGCTGCGCATCGAGGGCGAGCGCGTCGGGCTGCCGGGCCCGACCCTGACGCCTTACCTGGTGGGGTTGCTGGTGCTGCTGGGCATGCTCGGCACCTTCCTCGGCATGGCGGTCACGCTCAACGGCGCGGTGCTCGCCCTGGAAAGCGGCAGCGACCTGCAGGCCATCCGCACCGCGCTGGCCGCGCCGGTGAAGGGGCTGGGCGTGGCGTTCGGCACCTCGATCGCCGGCGTCAGCACATCCGCCATGCTGGGCCTGATCTCGGCGCTGTGCCGCCGCGCGCGGCTGCGCACCGCGCACGTGCTCGATACCCGCATCGCCACCACGTTGCGCGGTTTCTCGCTCGCCCACCAACGCCAGGAAACCTTCAGCGCCCTGCGGCAGCAGGCCAAGGCGCTGCCCGAGGTGGTGGACAAGCTGCAGGCCATGCTGGCGCAGATGGAGCGGCACAGCCGCGAGCTGAACGAACGCCTGCTCGGCGAGCAGGAGCGTTTCTACCGCGACGCCAAGGGCATGTACGCCGAGCTGGCCGCGTCGGTCGGGAACTCGCTCAAGGAGAGCCTGAGCGAGAGCGCGCGCCTGGCCGGCGAGACCCTGCAGCCCATCGCCGCCGCCACCATGAGCGGCATCGCCCGCGAGAGCACGGCGCTGCAGCAGCGCGTGGCCGAGGCGGTCGACCGGCAGCTGGCCGGCATCGCCACCCGCTTCGACGCCAGCGTCGCCACCGTGGCCGATACCTGGAGCGCCGCCCTGGATCGGCACGAACGCAGCAGCGAGGCCCTTGCTGGCAAGCTGCACGACTCGTTGCAGGCCTTCGCCGAGACCTTCGCGCAACGCTCGGCGGCGCTGGTCGCGACCGTTAAGGAACAGGCGGCGGCCGTGCAGCGGGAACTGGCGGCGCAGGATCAGGCGCGGCAGGCGGCGCTCGCCCGCTCGCTGGAGACCATGGCCGAGTCGTTGCGGCAGGAATGGCGGCAGGCCGGCGAGCGTGCCCAGGCGCAGCAGCAACAGTTGTCCCAGGCCCTGGCCGAGGCCACCCGCGACATCGCCGCCCAGGCCCAGGCTCAGGCCGGCGCCACCGTCGCCGAGGTCGCCCGGCTCATGGAAACCGCCGCCGAGGCGCCGCGCGCCGCGGCCGAGGTGATCGGCGAGCTGCGCCGCGAGCTGTCCGCCAGCATCGCCCGCGACAACGAGCTGCTGGCCGAGCGCAGCCGCATCATGGAAACCCTGAGCACGCTGCTGGCGGCCATCGATCACGCCTCCGGCGCGCAGCGCGAGGCGATCGACGGGCTGGTGGCTTCCGCCAACGCCATGCTCGAACGCGCCGGCGCCCGCTTCGAGCAGAGCATCGAGGCCGAGTCGGCCCGCCTGAGCGAGCTGGCCGGCCAGGTCGGCGGCGGCGCCGCCGAGGTGGCCAGTCTCGGCGAGGCCTTCGGCGCCGCCGTGCGGCTGTTCGCCGAGTCCAACGACAAGCTCATGACCACGCTCGCCCGTATCGAGGGCTCGCTGGAGAAATCCATGGCGCGCAGCGATGAGCAGCTCGCCTACTACGTGGCCCAGGCGCGGGAGATCATCGACCTGTCGATCATGTCGCAGCGGCGGATCATGGAAGACCTGCAGCGGCTGTCGGCCGCCCCGGCCGGCGAGGCGTGAGCATGAACGAGCTCGACGGCGGCATAGAGCAATCCGCGCCGGCCTTCGCCGTGTTCGGCGATCTGATGGCCGGCCTGCTCGGGGCTTTCGTGCTGATCCTGGTGGTGGTGCTCGGCGTTCAGCTGGAGCTGGTGACCGAGCTCGAGGCCGAGGTGCAAAAGCGCCAGCAGGAGGAGCAGCGCCGCCTGGCCCTGGAACAGGCGCTGGCCGCGCCGCTCGCGGCCGGCCGGGTGACGCTGAACGACGGCCGCATCGGCATCAGCGGCAGCGTGCTGTTCGCGCTCAATTCCGCCGAGCTGCAGCCGGAAGGGCGGCAGCTGCTCAAGACCCTGGCGCCGCCGCTCGCCGCCTATCTGGCGGTGCAGAACGAAATGCTGATGGTGAGCGGCTTCACCGATGACCGGCCGGTGCGCGACAGCAACCGGCAGTTCGCCGACAACTGGGAGCTGTCGGCGCAGCGCGCCCTCACCGTCACCCGCGCGCTGATCGAGGAAGGTCTGCCGCCGTCGGCGGTGTTCGCCGCCGCGTTCGGCGAGCAGCAGCCGGTGGCTTCCAACGCCGACGCCGAAGGCCGTGCCCGCAACCGGCGCGTGGAAATGGCGCCGGTGCCGAAGGCCGCCAAGGCGAGCGACAAGGCCGATGACTGAGCCCGAGCCGAGCGATTCCGCGGCGCTGATCGACGCTCTGCGCGCGAGCGGGGCGGAGCGTTTCGACCCGGCCGGCTTTCGCTTCATCGAAGCGCTCGGCCGGCGCATGGCGGCGCAGCAAGGCCACGCCCGGCAGCGGCTTGAGCAACGCCTAGCCACGGCCGTTGCCGAGTACCGGCAGCGCCTCGACCGCGCCGGCCGCGACGCCGACGACGCGCTCGCTCACGGCGCCAGCCGGTTTCCCGAGGCAGCCGAGGCTTTGCGGCAGCACCGCGAAGCGCGCGATCTCCAGGCCATGCAATGCCTGTTGGCGAAGCTGGAGGCGCGCAGCGGCAGCCGTGCCCTGACCGAACTGCTCGCCCAGCTCGCGCCGCAGACGCCGCCAGCCGCGGCCGATACGCCTGTGCCGGCGGCCCGGGTCGAGCGGCCGCCGGTTGAGCTGAAGTCCGTGCGGATGTTCCGCCGTACCTGGTCGCGGCTGCGGGTCGATCAGCAGCTCGCCGACGCGCTAGCCCAAGCCCCCGAGGACGCCGGTCCGCTCAACTCGCATTCGCTGGTGCTGCGCGCGCTGCGGCTGATGCGCGACATCTCGCCGGATTACCTGGAGCAGTTCGCCGGCTACGTCGAGGCCCTGCTGTGGCTGGAGCAGGTTAGCGGCGGCGGCCCCGCGCCGAAAAGCGCCGGGCGCGGCGAACGCGGCGGCAAGCGGAAAACAGGCCGCGGCAGCGCTTGAGGCTTCATCCCGCTCAAGGTTGCAGATCGATCGCCGCCCGGTAGCTGCCATCCATGTAGAACGGCACCGACGCGTGCTCGCAAACGATGCGCCAGCGGCCGCCCGAGTTGCGGAAGCATTGCGTCGAGCGAAACCACATATCCTGCGCCTCGCCGCCCTGGCGACCCTGTATCCGGGTGAGCGCCGAGGCGAAGCCCAATGCACCATCCACGCTGATCTCCAGATCGCGTGTCTCGATTCGAATCGGCCCTTCCCAGCCGGCTAGCCAATCGGCGACGGCGTCGCGATTGATGCCGCGCCGCGCGAGCGGAGGGGCAAGATCGTAGATCACGGCATCAGGGGCATAGGCCGCGGCAATCGTGTCCGCGTCGTGGTCCGCATAGGCCTGGGTCAGCTGTCGCAGGACGGCGCCAATCTCATCGTGGTCCTTGCTCGGTTCCATCACGTTGCTTCCTATCGGTTCGTTGGTAGTGCCTGGTAGTCGAATAGTGCGCGAGGCGATCGACAGCCGCATGTCACATCCGGCTCGCCTATCTCGTCTAGCTCCTGCGAGGAAAACCCGATCACGCAAGGAGACTCCACATGCAAAGCCGTCTCGATTACTTCGCCGCCTCCCCGGAGAGCATGCAGGCCATGCTCGCGCTGGAGAACCACGTCCGCGGCTGCGGGCTCGAACCGAGCTTGATCGAGCTGGTCAAGACCCGCGCCTCGCAGATCAACGGCTGCGCCTACTGCGTGCACATGCACACGCGCGACGCGCGTGCCGCTGGCGAAAGCGAGGAGCGGCTATATCTACTTCCGGTCTGGCGCGAGTCGCCGCTGTACAGCGCGCGCGAGCGCGCCGCCCTGGCCTGGACCGAGGCGCTGACGCTGATCGCCGAGACGCGCGCGCCCGATGAGGACTACGCCGAACTGCGGCGCCATTTCAGCGAGGAGGAGGCCGTGAAGCTGACCCTGCTCATCGGCGCGATCAACATCTGGAACCGGTTCGCCGTCGGCTTTCGCTCGGTGCACCCGGTCGACGCCGCCGGCGCGGCGCCGAGGCATAGGGAGACGGCATGACGGCGGCATTGGCCGAGGAACTCGAACAGCATCGACAGCCGCTGGTGCGGCTCGCCTATCGCATGCTCGGCGAGCTGGCGGAGGCCGAGGACGTGGTGCAGGACGCCTATCTGCGCTGGCGTGAGGTGGACCGGTCGGCAGTGGAAAGCGCGAAAGCCTATCTCTCCGCGGTCGTGACCCGGCTCTGTCTCGACCGGCTCAAGGCGGCGCGCCGCCGCCGCGAGCTTTACGTCGGCGCCTGGTTGCCCGAACCGCTGGTCGAGGAGTACTCGCCGGCAGCGTCCGTGGCGGCATCAGATGACGTTTCGTTCGCGCTGATGCTGGCGCTCGAGCGGCTGTCGCCGCTCGAGCGCGCTGCCTTCCTGCTGCACGACGTGTTCGATGTCGGCTTCGAAGAGATCGCCGCCATACTCGGCCGCAGCGCGGTCGCCTGCCGGCAGTTGGCCAGTCGCGCCCGCACCGCGCTGCGCGAAGCGCGACCACGCTTTCCCGTGGCGCCCGAGGAAGGGCGGCGCTTCAGCGAGGCCTTCTTCACCGCGTCCCGCGACGGCGATACCGAGCGTTTGCGCCAGTTGCTGGCCGAGTCGGCCACCTTCCACAGCGATGGCGGCGGCCGCAAGTACGCCGCGCTGCGGCCGATCACCGGCGCCGCCAAGGTTTGCCGCATGTACGCCGGACTGGCGCGCAAGGCGCGCGGGGCGCCGCCGTGGCGCCAGCATGCGCTCATCAACGGTCTGCCCGGAACGATCACCGTCGAGCCGGACGGCACCCTGCAGGCCACCGCGCTGGAAATCGCCGACGGACGCATCCACGCGATCTACGTCATGCGTAACCCGGACAAGCTGGCACATGTGCTGGCGCGGCTGCCGCCGGCAGTGCGCGCGATGGTGACGACGGCATCGTCCACCAGCGAGCGGCACAGGTCCTGGCCGCTGCGCGCGGCGCATAGGGCATGCCGCCACGCGGATGTCCGTCTACCGAGAAGCAAGTGATCTATCGGAAACCTCGATGTGCCTGTCATGCCCTACGGCTGCATGACCGGCATATGCAGCCGCCATGTGTCCCAGCCGAGGTGCGGGCGTTGGAGCAGCGCGTGAAAAGCGTGCTCGGTATGGAAATGCCGGCTGAGTAAGCGGAGCTCCGTCTGCGAGCCGACGGACTGACATCCTTGGGGATGCCGTTTTGCGGCCACTCGCGGATGCCGGTGACGGGCTCGGCCGGTGCTTTCATCAACGATTTGCTGGCGATCAACGAGCTGTGCCGGGAGGTCGGCAGGACTGAGCTGCCTGCTGCGTCTAGGCCAGTCAGGGACCGACGCCTACGCCCCCTGCATACCGGAGCAAAGGGCGGGAATACCGTGAAAGCCGGCACGCCCGTCAGGCGAGCCGGACCATGGTTCCCACGGACTTGCAGAACACATAGCTCATGGCGTTGGTGAGAAGGACGGTTAGCGCTTCCTGCGGCCCCGGCGGCCAGCGCGTTAACAGCCATGCGCCGATCACCACGGTCAGATAGATCGCTAGGAAATAGTTCACCTGCCGCTCGACGTGGTGCTTGAGCCGCGGCAGCGACACGCCGGTCGCCACCGCGAGCACCGGCGCAAGGATGACCCAAACCCCGAGCAGCTCGCCGTCGAGCAGGCGCAGTAGCGCAACGCAGCCGCCGACCAACAGCGCCAAGCCGAGCGCCACGGTGAACGCGACCAAACCCGGATGGACTCCGGCCGCTTCGATCTGCCTGCGGATGTCGGCGGCGCTCTGGTGGCAGTGCGCGATGGCGTAGGCGAGGTCGCGCCGCTGTCCCCAGAGCAGCCGGGACATGGTGCTCCAGGCGCGCTTGCCGCCGGTGTCCAGCGCATGGCAGCGAACGCGGATACGCGTGCGCGGACCGAAACCGATCTTCAGGCGCCGCAGGCGCTCGCAGAGCGGCGGGCGAATGATTCGGTCGCCGAGCACGGCGACGTCGAACAGGATCTGTACCCGCGGGTTACGCCGTTCGCGGCTGAAAGGGAAACGCCGGGCGGGCGCTTCCTCGCCACTCCCGGCGAACTCGGCCTGCAAGCGCTTGCCGACTTCCAACAGCAGCTCGCGGCTGACCGCGTCGGCGAGCTGGTGCTCGGCGATCAGCATCACCTTGATCGCGAGCGGCGAGGGCTTGATCAGGATGCGCGAGAAAAAGGGTTTGAGGGCAAGCAAGGCAGGGGCGGCGTACAGGATCGTTCCGCTGATATCGCCTGCCCCGAACGGGCACGGGAACGGGCCGCCGACCGGCTGCCAGGTGCGCTGGTGGCGCTCGGTTTCCTGCAGCAAGGCCTCGAACAGCTCGTCGACTTTCGCATCGTCGTCCAGCGAACCCGGTTCCTGCAGCGTCTTCTCCCACGACTCCGGGATCGGCACGGCCATGCGATCTTCGTCCACATCGGCAAGCAATGCATAACCCTGCTCGAGCTGCAGTCGGTGTACGAGGCTGGTGATCGGAGTCGTCATATGCGGAATCCTTTCTCGACATGATCGGGCGCATCCGGATCGCACGTCGGCAATCGTTATCGGTTGCTTGCTCGCGCCCGGGCGTGAGGCTGTTAGCGTTTGAGCTAGAGCGAATCATTGACGACAGGCGGCGGCCCGTCCGTCGGCGCCCCTCTCCCGGCGCGAGAGAGGGGCTGCCCTGCTTAAGCCTGCTTCAGACCGGCAAGCACCACCTGGGGCAGACGCTCGCGAAAATCTTCGACCAGCTCGACCCGCTCGCCGTCGAGCAGTAGCAGTTCGTCGCGCAGCCGCAGCATGACTTCCTTGAAGCGCTCGTTGAAACGCGGGATGAGCGATGTCACGCCACCGCTGCTGGCGCCGATCGCCAGCAAGGCCGGTTGCACGAACAGTTCGGAATAGGACGCGTCATCGCGCACCACTCCGGGCTCCAGTGTGCGCACTTTTTCCAGGTGCTCGGTGAGGGTGGGGGTAATTGCGTCGACGGCTTTCTGCACGGTCGCGCCACTGGTCGCTTCCTTAAGCTTTGCGAACATTATTCACTCCCTTGTTATCGTTCGTGTCGAATCAGCGCCCGGAGCCGACAGATCGTCAAGATCTGGTTGGCTTGGGCGCGGTAAGGATAGCGGAACCGCGGCGCGGGGAAATAGGTATTAATGGACGTTGCCGCTTTCCTTTCCTATTGGGGGGCAAGCGTGGCGTCGATGGCCGAAATCGCTCTTGGTCTCGGACGGAGAAAAGGATTATATTAATTGTCTCTTATTAGTCACGGGCGTGTTCTGTTTGCCTGCGAGGGGGTGCTATATGCGGAGGTAAATATGAGGTGTTTTGATATATTGTTATCGACGAAATTTACTGGGCGCGCTAGTTGTTAAGGATCGTGTCCCGCGAAGTGGTGTAACTGCTGTGGAGTTGGCAGTTGCCGTTGGTCTAGCTGATCACCGCCGATAGCTTGGCCGGTTGATTCTGGCTGAGGGTCTGTAGGCCCTCAAGCTGCATGTAGCGTCGTTGCACGCTCCATTCATCGTTTTGCTCCAACAACATGGCGCCGACCAAGCGCGTGATGGTCGCCTCGTTGGGGGAAATGCCCACCCCGTCGGTGCGGCGTTTGATCTCGGCATTGACCCGCTCCAGCGGGTGGATCCGCTGGTTGTGGTTAAGTCCGCAAACTCAACGTCTACCAAGCTCCACGGTGACCGCCTTCTCCTACCTCTCGGCAGCTTCCGTCGGCCTCGGTTACACCACGTCCGGGGACGCAGTCAAAGCTACCGCTTGGAAAAATTGGCCAAAACCGGAAAAAGGCATTCGCGGCGCAGCCGCTCCCACAGGGAAAGGCACAGGAGAGGCTAAAGAAGACGCCGCAGCCCGGCTACCTGCCCAAACCGCGCATGCAGGCTGGTGCCGGGACATAGAATCTCCCACAAAGGGAAAGCCTTCTTCTGTGGGAGCGGCTATGCCGCGAATGCCTTTCGCTTTTCAGTTACCGAACTTCGGAACGAAGCCGACAGGCCAAGTACCGGTTATGGCCCCGGATAGCGCCGCAAAGCTACCGCTTGGAAAAATTGGCCAAAACCGGAAAAAGGCAGTCGCGGCGCAGCCGCTCCCACAGGGAAAGGCGCAGGAGAGGCTAAAGAAGACACCACAGGCCGGCTACCTGCCCAAACCGCACAGGCAGGCTTGTGCCGGAACATGGAATCATCTAGTCCTTTCCCCTTGCGGGAGAGGGGGATAAAGAAGTGCGCAGCACCATATGTCGTTGGACGCGGTAGTAGTACCGCGTCCAACGTTATGTGGTGCGTACCACGATGGTGTATCGCGCTGTGCCCTTCGTGGGATGCGTCATTCCCGCGAAGAGCCTGCCCTCACGAAGGCGGGCGCGGGAGCCCAGTTTGTCCGTAACTGATTCGATTCATTCCGTGCCGCGGTTGGCGGAATCGGCGGTCCGTACTCGAAACGTCACCAGCACATAAGCGCCTGCGGTGACGTTGTGGTAGCTCACGCCGATCAAGCCATCCTTTCCTTTAATCATCCGCCCGTCCTGGCAAACGCAGTCGTCATCGAGCCGTTGCTGATGGACCTGCTCGCCGGTTCGCAGGTCATAGACCGCCAGGCCGATCCACGTGGGGCCCCGCCAGTCCGGACGCTCGACGATCAGCAGATACCGCTCCGAGTCGTCGAGTGTCATGGCCTCTACGTTCGGCGCGCGTCGGAACCAGGAGCCTGTGCGTTCGATCACCAGCTCGGGGCTTCCCGCTTCCGAAGACCAGCGGACGATGCCCGCATGCCGGCTTTCGATCGCAGTGGGATCGTAGGCATACACCGCGCCCGACGTACTCCATGCCGCCAGCTGCCGTCCCGGTCGTGGATTTACCAGGGGGCGAGCCTCGCCCGTGCCGGGGTTGATAAGTTCACCGGACGACAGTAGTAAGCCGGTCGAGTCGACGCCGATGACGCGCTCGTTGCCGAGCCGGCGGCGCCAGCGCGGCGCGTTGCCGCTGCCGTGGCCCACCATCGCCGCATGACCCGTCGCGCAACGCAGTAGCACTACCCGCGGTTGTGCCAAGAGTGCCTGGGCAGAGCATCCCGCTTCGACCGCGAGAGGCTCGTCCAGCCAGCGCAGGGCATTGCCGTCGAACACGGCCAGGTTGACCCGCGGCCGGTCGAAATAATCCCGGTCGAGTGCTACTCGTTGGCGTTCCTGCTCCTGGACGACCAGTTCGCAGATGGCAGCAAGAGCCTCGCCCGTGAGCACGGTTAAGCCGAATAGTGCCGCAAGAAAGCAACGTAGGCGCATCGGATAGGTCTCTCACAACCGAGAGCACGAAAAGCGGGCGGCGGATGCCAACTGCTCTCACCGCAAACAGCTTTTGCAGATCGGACGCGTAACGCTGACCACTGTCAACTACCGGAACGTCTGGCTCAGCATGTGTCACACGAGGGACTCTGATGCGGAGGTGCCGTTATCGTCATGGGAGACGTCGACAATGGAGACGGGCACCGTCTTCTTGTTGGCTGGACGTCGGGGGCGGAGAACTGAAAGATGCTCATGCCGGCAGCTTCAGTTCACCTACTCGGCGGTGCTTGGAAGCGCGGCCTGCGCGACCACCAGCTACTCGCTTTCTCGTTTCAGTGCAGTCCAAGCGGTGGCGCATTTCCCGGTAACCCCGCTGGCGCAAGTCTCCGCTCTCGAGAACCCGCACTCGCAGCCCGCCCCCGACGAGCCGTCGGCGCCTTCGCAGTCGCACCGCTCTCCGCCAAGAACCTCGCCAGCTTCGCCAACCCCGGGCGTACGTTGGCCGCATAGCGCGCCATGGCATCGGCCACATCCGGCTCGCCGCGGTGCTGGCGCAAACCGGACGACGGATTGAGCCGCG
>Ga0182741_1001590_pt1 | contig 29074 bp, 24 predicted proteins | sample eDN5th37CBELigOP_FD_128874 | JGI IMG/M metagenome (GOLD analysis project Ga0182741, IMG submission 128874) | Enriched Organic Plus compost microbial communities from Emeryville, California, USA - eDNA 5th pass 37_C BE-Lig OP (version 2) (version 2) ... | reverse complement strand
CCGCGTCACGAGTCCGATCCGGTCGGCTTCGGCGCTGTCGATGATCCGACCGGTCAACATGAGCTCCCAGGCCCGTGACGCGCCGATCAGGCGAGGCAGGAGCCAGCTGACGCCGATGTCGCATCCCGACAGGCCGATGCGCACGAACGCCACGTTGAAGCGGGCCGAGGTGGCGGCGACGCGGACGTCCGAGGCGAGGGCGAGGGCCAGCCCGCCCCCCGCAGCCGGGCCGTTGACGGCGGCGATGACCGGCTGGTGCAGGCTGCGGAGCTGGGGCACGAGCGCGGCGATGTGCTGCTGCGTGGCCATGCCCGCGCCGACCGGGCCCCGACCCTCGCTGTCGGGGGCCGCCCCGTAGCCGCCCAGGTCGAGCCCGGCGCAGAAGCCGCGGCCGGCGCCGGTCAGCACCACGACCCGGCAGCTGCGGTCGTCGCGGACGGCGTCGAGGGCGTCGTGGAGCGAGGACACCAGCTCGGCGTCCATCGCGTTGAGCTTCTCCGGTCGGTTGAGGGTGAGGAGGGTCACGCCCTCCGCGGGGTGGTCGACGAGCACGCTGGACATGCGTCGAGCCTCGCGCACGACCTACCTTCCGGACGCCATGGCCGTCCTCGAGGTGCCCGAAGAGCTCAACCTGGCCGCCGTCCACGAGGCGATCGCCACCGCCGTCCCCGACCGCGAGTGCCTCGTCTACCGGGAGCGCCGCCTCACCTGGGCGGAGGTCACCGACCGCACCCGGCGGCTGGCCGGCGTGCTGCTCGACGCTGGGATCGGCGGCACCGTGCGGAGCGGGGTCGAGCCGTGGGAGTCGCCCCAGGACCACGTGGCCCTCTACCTCTACAACGGCAACGAGTATCTCGAGTCGATGCTCGGGGCCGCCAAGGCCCGGGCCGCGGCGGTCAACGTGAACTACCGCTACGTGGCCGACGAGCTGCGCTACGTGCTCGCCGACGCCGCGGCCCGTGCCGTCGTCTTCCACAGCGCCCTCGCCCCCACGCTCGCTGAGGTCCGCGACGACCTCCCCCGGCTCGAGCTGCTCCTCCAGGTCGCCGACGACAGCGGCCACGACCTGCTCCCCGGCGCCCGCTGGTACGAGGACGCGCTCGCCGCGACCGAGCCTGTCGAGCCCGCCGGCCTGCTCCCCGACGACCGGTACGTCCTCTACACCGGCGGGACCACCGGCATGCCCAAGGGCGTGCTGTGGCGCCAGGCCGACTTCATCGCCGCCTGCCTCGGCGTGGACCGCACTACCGAGCAGCTCGTCGAGGCCGCCCGCTCCTCGACGCTGCGGGTGCTGGCCGCCCCGCCGTTCATGCACGGCGCCGCCCACTGGAACGCGATCAGCGGCTGGCTGGCCGGCGGCACCGTCGTCGTCCAGGACCGGCCGACCCACCTGGACCCCGCCGACCTGCTCGGCGTCGCCGAGCGGGAGCGGGTCACCTCGCTCCTCATCGTCGGCGACGCCTTCGCCCGGCCCCTCGTCGACGAGCTCCACCGCCGGACCTACGACCTGTCGTCCCTGCGGTTCCTGCTCACCGGGGGTGCGGTCCTGTCAGCCCCGGTCAAGGCGGAGCTGCTGTCGCTGCTCCCCGACCTGCAGATCGTCGACGTGCTCGGCTCCTCGGAGACGGGCCGGCAGGGCGTGCACCGCTCGAACCGGAGCCGTGGCGCCAGCACCGGCACCTTCGACCGCTCCCCCACCAGCCGGGTGCTCTCCGAGGACCGCAGCCGCGTGCTGGAGCCGGGCGATCCCGAGCTCGGCTGGCTGGCCCAGACCGGGCGCGTCCCGCTCGGCTACCTCGGCGACCCGGACAAGACGGCGGCCACGTTCCCCGTGGTCGACGGCGTCCGCTACGCGGTGGCCGGCGACCGGGCCCGGGTCCTCGCGGACGGGTCGATCGAGCTGCACGGGCGGGACTCGGTCACGATCAACACGGGCGGCGAGAAGGTGTTCGCCGAGGAGGTCGAGCAGGCCCTGAAGCACCACCCCGCCGTGTTCGACGCCCTCGTCGTCGGCCGGCCGAGCGAGCGGTGGGGGCAGGAGGTCGTGGCCGTCCTCCAGGGCCGCGTCGGCCATCCCCGCCCGAGCGACGACGAGCTGGCGGCGACCGTGGGGGCCCACCTGGCCCGCTTCAAGGTGCCGCGGGCCTTCGTGTGGGTCGAGCAGGTGCAGCGCAGCCCCAGCGGCAAGCCCGACTACCGCTGGGCGGCCGAGCAGGTCACCGCCGCCCCCTGACGGTTTGGCGGGCGTCGCAACCCGCCCGTAGCGTCGTCCCGCCATGTCCCGGCGCACGATCCCCCTCCCGTTCGCCGTCGATCTGCGCCGGTCGCTCCGCCCCCTCCGCCTCGGCAAGCACGATCCGACCATCGACCTGCGGGTCGCGTCGGTGCACCTGTCGATGCTCACCCCCGACGGCCCGGCCAGCCTTCGGGCCGTCCAGGAGTCCGACCGCTTCGAGGTGGAGGCGTGGGGGCCGGGCGGCGAGTGGGCGCTCGACGGCGCACCGGCGCTCCTCGGCTGCGAGGATCGCCGCGACGGCTTCGCGCCCGACCACCCCGTCCTGGCCCGCCTCCAGCGGGAGGCCGACGGGCTCCGCCTCCCCCGCACCGGTCGGGTGCACGAGGCCCTCGTGCGGGCGGTGCTCAGCCAGCGGGTCACCGGCTTCGAGGCCAAGCGGGCCTTCCGCCTGCTCGTCGAGCGCTGGGGGGAGCCCGCCCCGGGGCCCGGTGGCCTCCTCCTCGTCCCCTCCCCGCAGTCCATCAGCGAGATCGGCTACTACGACCTCCACGTCATCGGTGTGGAGAAGAAGCGGGCCGACGCGCTGAAGCGGGCCTGCGCCCACGCCACCCGCCTCGAGCAGGTGGCCCGGACGGCGCCCCAGGACCTGCGCGCCCGCCTCGAGGCGATCGCTGGGATCGGGGCGTGGACCTCCGCGGAGGTGGCCCGGTCGGCGCTGGGGGACGCCGACGCGGTCAGCGTCGGCGACTTCCACCTCAAGCACCTCGTCGCCTGGGCCCTGGCCGCCGAGCCGCGCGGCACCGACGACCGGATGCTCGAGCTGCTCGAGCCCTACCGACCCCACCGGGGTCGGGTCTGCGTGCTCCTCGAGACGGCGGGGGTCATGGCCCCCCGCTACGGCCCGCGCCAGCGCATCCAGCCGCTCGCCGAGCGCTGAGCGACGGCCCCGGGCTCAGTCGTCCTTCAGGGCGACGGCGTTGGGGGTGACGTGCATGGCTGGCTCGAAGGCGGTCCGCTCGACCTCGCGGGCCTCGCCCCCGAGCGACGCCCGCAGCTGGGCCCGGCAGTCGTCGCAGGGGCCGTAGAAGCGGGCCTCGACCGTGGCGCGGCAGCGGGGACACGTGAACGCCATGTCCTCCATGCTCGCGCGGCGCCGGTAGGTTCCTGCGCCATGCCCGAGCCCGACGACGCCCCCCTCCCCTGGCGGGCGCACTGGCCGGCCGCGGTCCTGGCCCTGTTCGCTGCGATCGTCGCCCTCTGGTCGACGTCCGTCCTGTTCCCCCACCTCTCCTGGAACCGGGACGAGCCCGTCTACCTGTGGCAGATGGAGGTGCTGCGCAGCGGGCGGCTCGCCGCGCCCGACGGCGGGCACCCGGACCTGTTCCTCCCCTGGCTCTCGGCGGCCCGCGACGGCGAGCTGTTCGGCCAGTACACGCTGGGCTGGCCGCTCGTGCTCCTCGCCGCCCGCGTCCTCGTCGGGACGACCGCCGCCGCGCTCGCGCTCGGCGCCGCGCTCGCGGTGGTCGGCACCTACGCCCTCGCCGTCGAGCTGCTGGGCCGGCGCGACGTGGCCGTCGCCGCCGGTGCGCTCCTCCTCGCCTCCCCGATCCTCGCGATCCAGGCCGGGGTGCACCTCACCTACCTGTTCACGCTCGGGCTGGGGCTGCTGTTCGGGGCGCTGCTGCGCTCGGGCCTCCGTCGGCGCCGTCCCCTCCGGCTGGTGGTGGCGGGGCTGCTCCTCGGCTTCGTGTTCCTGACCCGCCCCTACGACGCCGTCGTGTGGGGCGGCGTCTTCGGCGCCTGGGTGCTCGTGGAGCACCGGCGGCGCTGGCGGCCCGTGCTCCTCCGCCTCGGCCTCGCCGGCATCGGGGCGCTGCCCCTCGTGGTGCTCGGCCTGTGGGTCAACCAGCGGCTGACCGGGAGCCCCGTCGAGTTCGCGATGACGGCCAAGGACCCGCTCGACACCTTCGGCTTCGGCCAGCGCCGCCTGATGCCCTCGTTCGAGCCGGTGGACTACACGCCCTACCAGGCGCTGCGGAGCTCGGCGAAGAACGGGTTCGTGTTCGCGTGGTTCCTCGCCGGGTCGTACCTGACCCTCGGTCTGGCGGTGGTCGCGGCCTGGGTGGAGCGGCGCCGGAGCGCCACGTGGCTGCTCGTCGCGCTCGGCGTGGCGTTCCCGGTGGTGTACCTGCCGTTCTGGGGCACCTACCTGTCGTCGCTGGCGTCGCGCATCAGCGGGCCGATCTACCTCGTCCCCCTCTACGCCCCGGTCTGCGTCCTCGTCGCCTCGCTCCTCGTGCGGTGGTGGCCGCGCCGGCCCCGACAGGTGGCCGGCCTGGTCGCCGCGATCGTGCTGATCACCGTCCCGCTGGCCTGGGACCGGCTGTCCCTCAACCGTCGGATCAGCCGCTCGCAGGCGCCGTGGCGGACGAGCCTCGCGCGGGTCGAGGACCCCTCCCTCGTCCTGGTCGCCGACTCCACCTACCTGCTCTTCGCCAACCCCTTCGGGGCCAACCCCCCCGACCTCGACGGACCCCGGCTCTTCGCCGTGCTCGAGGGTCCCGAGGTGCTCGACCTGCTGGCGGAGCACCCGGAGCGCAACGCCTACGTCCAGTACGCGAGCGAGCCAGCCGCCGAGATCGGCCCCCGCGAGGACCCCGTCGACCTCGACGTCGTCGTCGTGCCGGCCCGCGTGCACCGCGGCTCGACGATCTCCCTGGGCGTCGACGCCGTCGTCCCGCCGGGTGCCACCTCGGCCCGGCTGACCGTCCACACGGGCGCGACCGAGACGACCTGGGACCTCGACGGGGTCGGTGAGCGCCGGCGGGTCGAGGTCCCGGTGGGGCGGGACGGGCTGGCGCTGGCCGACCGCGGCCAGCTCCTCGTCTCGCTGGCCTGGAGCAGCGACGTCCCCGAGCTCCGCCTCGTCCTCCAGTACCGGGTGGTGGACGACGTCGTGGAGGTGCTCGAGCCGGCGATGGTCGAGCGGCGGGTCACCTTCGACGACGGCCGCAGCGCGTGGTGGCACCAGCCCTCGACGGACGTGCTCGCCGTCAGCGTCGAGGCGCCCGCCGGCTGACCGGCACGTCGACGAGGGCCAGGGCGAGCAGCACGAGCACGGCCAGCCACGCCAGCGACGGCCGGGACAGCGCCCTCGACGCGCCGAGGGCCACCGGACCGACGACGGCCAGGCCGAGCGACCACGGCGGGCCGGCGACGAGGGCGACCGCTGCCACCACCCCCAGCGCGGCCACGGCCGGGGGCGCGATCACCAGCCCGACCACGCCGAGCGCGACGAGCACCGCCACCGCCCGCCCGTGCGGGACCTGGGGCGCCGGACGGCGCCAGACGAGCGTCGGCGTGGTGGCCACCGGCGTCATGACCTCGCCCGGCGAGCGCCAGAGCAGCACGAGCGCCACGACGAGCGCGATCGCGCTCACGGCCAGGCCGACGGGCACGAGCCGCTGCGGACGCCAGCGCACGACCACCTCGACCGGACCGTCGCCGTCGGGGGTGACGAGCCAGCCGTTGGCGTAGCCGTCCACCCGCTCCCGGGGCCCGACGGACCCGCCGTCGACGTCGACCGACCAGCCGGCGCTGTCGCTCTGCGCCAGGACGAACCAGACGGGGTCGTCGCCGGTGATCGTCGCCTCGACGCGATCGCTCGTCTCCACGGTGACCTCGAGGTCGGCATCGGGAGGGGCCACGGTGCCCCGCACGCCGAGGGGGGCTGGGTCGCCGCCGGGCGCCGAGGCGAGGACGATGCGGTCCACGCTCGCACCGGCCGAGGCGGGGGCGGTCACGAGCCGGTGCGAGCCGGAGGCCAGGGTCACGGGCGTGCACCCGACGAAGCGCTGGGCGTCGCTCGTCGCACCGCGGACGTCGTCGGCGGCTCGTACCGGGAGCGGCTCCCCGTCGAGGGCCACGAGGTCGTCGCGGCACTCCTCGGTGAGCGCCTCGTCACCGCGGAGCGTGCCGTGCAGCGCGAAGGCGCGGGCGGTGGGCACCTCGAAGCGCCGGTCGATGCGGCGCTCCTCGTCGCCCCGCCCCTCGGCCTGGCGTCCGGTGCGGAGCCGGGTGAGGACCACGTCGAGCCCGTGGTCGAGCGACGCCCGCCCGACCCGGTCGAGCAGGTCGACCGGGAGTCGGACCGACTCGGCCACCCGGGCGTCGGCCACGCGCACCTCGGCCAGGCCGACCGGGTGGTCCCGCCCGGGTGCGGTGCCGGTCAGCTCGATGCGCAGGTGCTGGACCTCGTCCACGCCGAGGGCGACCTCCTGGCCCGACGGGGAGCGGGCGGCGTCGCCGAGGGGGACGTCGATCGGTGCGCCGCCGTCCACGGTGATCCGCACGCCGTTCAGGTGCCGGGCGCCGGGCGGGACGGCGGCCTCGACGAGCTGGATCCGGTCGGCGGCGACCGGCTCGTCGAAGGCGATCTCCAGGTGGTGGCCGGCGACGTCGGGGCCGGCCACCCGCCACGCCGAGGTCACGTCGCCGTCCATCGCCTGGGCAGCGCGGTCCTCCGGCGCCTCGGGCCCCCGTCCGCCGGTGCCGGTGATCGTGCCGCCGACGTGCTCGACCACGCTGCGGTGGTCGTCGCCGGTGCCCGGGAACGGGTCGAGGCGGAAGTCGTAGCCGGTGGGGTCCTCGGCCACCTCCCCGGCCCGCTCGGTCGGTCCCCGGGTGTCACGGATCGAGTAGAACCACGTCTGGATCCGCCGCCGGTTGGTGTCGGTGAGCACCAGGTGGGCGCCGGCGTCGAGGGCGCCCTGCAGGGCGTCGTCGTCGAGCGCCGAGGCCATGAGCAGCAGCGCCCGCCCGTCGAGCAGGCCGGCGGCCGCGGCGTCGACGATCCCCTCCCCGTCTCCGGCCAGCACCACGGGTCCGGTCGGGTCGGCGACGCGCACGACCGGGCGCTCGTCCTCGACGGGCAGCAGGGCCACGGCCGGCACGCCGGGGACGGCGCCCCGACCCCGCCCGTAGACGTCGGGGGTCCCGAGGTCGGGGGCGGCGCGCAGCACCGCCCACACCTCGTCCGGCGGCGGCGTGTCGAACCGCCCGGCCTGCTCGAGGTCGCCCCGCAGGACGACCGTCCCCACCGCGAAGAGCCGGGCCACCGGGGCGATCGCCTCGGGTTCGGCGATGCCGAGCTGGAACCGGCGGTCGAGCGCAGCGAGCAGGTCCACCGACGGCGGCGTGCCGGCCGGCAGCACCTCACGGGCCAGGTAGGGACGGGCGGTGAGCCCGGGGGTGATCGGCTCCACCGTGGTGCCCCACGTGTAGGCGGCGAAGCTGGAGCCCGGCAGCTCGAGCACCCGGGTGCCGTGGTCGCCGGCGTCGATCGCGTCGACGGCCTCGATCCAGTGGGACGGCAGGTCCTCGGGGCGGAGCATCCCGTCGGTGAGGTAGCCCCCGCCGGTCCAGACCGGGAGCAGCCCGGCGACGGCCACCGCGGCACCGGAGCCGGCGGCCAGGAGCCGCCGGCGGTCGGGCGGGATCGCGCCCACGGCACCGGCGAGCAGTCCGGCCAGTCCGAGCACCACCACAGGGACCGCTCGCGGGCTGTTGCGCAGCGCCAGCCCCAGCGAGGTCTCGGAGCTGAACGTGCGCCACAGGCGGCCCCAGAGGGTCGGGTCGTCGGTGGGCCAGGCGCCGACGGCCACGACCGTGCCCGCCACGACGAGGAGGCAGAAGTAGGCCCGGTGGGCCCAGCGGACGGCGACGGCGGCGGCGATGGCGAGCGCCGGCAGCGCGTAGGTGACCGCGACCACGACGCGGTCGGTGGCGTAGGCCTCGGCCTGGTCGAGCGACCACCCCGTCCGGTCCCGCCCGTAGAAGAACCAGTTGCCGAGGCCCCGCAGGACGTCGCCTGGCGTGGAGGCCGCAGCCACCGTGTCGACGCCCTCGGTGAGCTGCAGGACGGGGAGCCCGTAGGCGGCCTGCAGTCGGAGGCCGACGATCCACCACGCCGACAGCCCGGCGGCGAGCAGGCCGATCCGGCCCGCGGCGGCCAGCACCGCGCGCCGGTCGAACCGGCCGACCGCCTCGACGGCGACCCACAGCAGCGGGGCCAGGCCCACGAGCACCAGCGACGAGGCGTTCACCCCTCCCGCGGCGAACACGGCGAGGCCGGCGGCGGCGGGCCAGCGCCAGCCCCGACCCCGGGTGGCGTGCACGGTCGCGCCGACCACCCACGGCAGCACCGCCCACGGCAGCAGCAGGACCGACATCCGGGCGGTGAAGGCCAGCTGGTACGGGGTCAGGCCGTAGACCAGCGCCGCGACGAGCGCACCGGCCCGGCCGGCGCCAAGGCGGCCCAGGAGCCACCGGGCCCCCAGCATCGCCGCGAGGCTGAGGGTCCCCCACCACAGCCGCTGGGCGACCCAGTCAGGCGCGCCGAGGCGGTCGAAGACCCAGAACCACGGCCCCATCGGCACGAGGTAGCCGAGCTCCTGGTGGGGCACGGTGCCGGCACCCACCTCAGGGCTCCACAGGTCGGTGGCCCGCCCGAGCAGCGCCCCAGGGTCGAGGTAGAGGTCCTGCTTCGAGTCGGCGCTGACCTGCCCCGGGTCCGAGGCGAGGAAGGGCAGGTACGCCAGCGCCGCCAGCGCGCCCAGCTCTGCCGTCCTCCGGGTGCGCACGACGGGCAACGGTAGCGGCGCCGCCAGCGCCCGCTGATGATGTGGTCGGCCCCCGCCTGGCTCCTACACTGCGCTGCTCGCCCCTCTACGACGACCTGGAAGTTGCGCCGCAGCCCATGACCGATCCCTCTGCTCCCGCCCCCGACCCCGGGAACGTCGTCATCATCGGTGCCGGTCCGGCCGGGCTCACCGCCGCCTACGAGCTCGGCAAGCGTGGCGGCCGGGCGACCGTGCTCGAGGCGGACGAGGTGGTCGGCGGCATCAGCCGCACCGTCGTCGCCGACGGGTACCGCTTCGACATCGGCGGCCACCGGTTCTTCACCAAGGTGCCGGAGGTCGAGGCGCTCTGGCACGAGATCCTCCCCGACGAGGACTTCATGCTCCGGCCCCGCAGCAGCCGGATCTACTACCAGGGCAAGTTCTACGACTACCCGATCAAGGTCCTGAACGCCCTGCGGAACCTCGGCCCGGTCGAGGCCGTGCGCTGCATGCTGTCGTTCCTCTGGGTGCGGATCCGCCCGCCGAAGGACCTGACCACCCTCGAGGGCTACATCGCCAGCAACTACGGCTGGCGGCTCTACGAGCACTTCTTCAAGACCTACAGCACCAAGGTCTGGGGCGTCCCGCCCTCGCAGATGTCGGCGGACTGGGGCGCGCAGCGCATCAAGGGCATGTCGCTGTGGAGCGCGGTGTGGGAGCCGATCCGGGCGAAGGTGGCCGGCCGCCGGGACCGCTCGAAGCAGGTCACGAGCCTGATCGAGCAGTTCCAGTACCCGAAGTACGGGCCCGGGATGATGTGGGAGCGCTGCCACGAGCTCGTCGAGCAGCAGGGCTCCAAGGTGGTGTTCCGGGCCGAGGTGGTGCGCATCGAGCACCGCGACGGTCGGGCCGTGTCGGTGACCTACCGCGACCACTCCGGTGCCGAGACCACGCTCGCCGCCGACCACGTGATCTCGTCGATGCCGCTCCCGGCGCTGCTGCGAGCGATGGACCCGCCGATCCCGCCGGAGGTCGAGCGCGCCGCCGACGCCCTGCACTTCCGGGACTTCCTGTCCGTCGCCCTCGTCGTGCCCGAGGACCGGGTGCCCTGGACCGACAACTGGATCTACATCCACGACCCGGGCGTGAAGACGATGCGGGTCCAGAACTTCGGGTCCTGGTCGCCCTACCTGGTGAAGGACGGCCGCAACGTCCTGGGCCTCGAGTACACCGTCGAGGAGGGCGACGAGTGGTGGAGCGCCCCCGACGAGGAGCTGATCCGCAAGGGCACCCAGGAGCTGGCCCGGCTCGGCCTGATGCGGGAGGAGGACGTCGAGGCCGGCTACGTCGTGCGGATGCCCAAGGCGTACCCAACCTACGACGAGGACTACAAGGACAACGTGAACGTCCTGCGGGCCTGGCTGGAGGCGAACGCACCCAACGTGCACCCCATCGGGCGCAACGGCATGCACCGCTACAACAACCAGGACCACTCGATGTTCACGGCGATGCTCACCGTGGACAACCTCTACGGCGCCTCCCACGACATCTGGGAGGTCAACGTGGAGGACGAGTACCACGAGGAGGCCAGCACGCCCACCAGCGCCCCACGGGGGACCGGTCGGGACGCCCCGGTGCTGCCGAAGCGAGCTGAGCCGCCGGCCGACCCGGCCCGCTGAGGAGCGATGGGAGCGCGCGACGAGTCGCCGTCGCGCACCTTCCGCGCCCGCCTCGCCCTCGTCGTCGCCGCGGGCTTCGCCTGGCGGCTCCTGTACGTCCTGCGCTGGAAGGGCGACGACGACCTCCTGACCGACGAGGGCGACGCGCTGTACTACAGCGCCCAGGCGCACCTGAACGCCCGGGGCCACTTCTTCCAGCACCCGCTCGGCGGGCAGGGACCAGCCGCAGACCACCCGCCGATCACCGCGCTCGTGCTCACCCCGGTGTCGTGGATCGAGAGCCACCTCGTGCTCGCCCAGCGCCTCGTGATGGTGGCGCTCGGCACCGCGGCGATCGCCGTGGTCGGGCTCCTCGGTCGCCGCGTCGGGGGTGACCGCGTGGGCGTGGTGGCCGCCGCGCTGGCCGCGGTGCACGCCCCGCTGTGGGCCAACGACGGCCTCCTCATGGCCGAGACCCCCACCGCGCTGCTGGTCGCCGCGCTGCTGTGGTGCGCCATCGAGGTGTACGACGACCCGTCGCCGCGGCGGCTCCTGCTGCTCGGCGCGCTCGCCGGGCTGGCCACCCTGACCCGGGCCGAGCAGGCCCTGCTCTTCGGGCTGCTGCTCGTGCCGCTGCTGGCCCGACGCGGGGCGTGGTGGCGGGACCGCCTCCGCCCAGTGGTCGTGGCCGGGCTGGCCGCCGGGCTCGTCGTGGCGCCCTGGGTGGCCTGGAACCTCGTGCGGTTCGAGGAGCCGACCCTCCTGTCCACGAACGACGGCCTCACGATCCTCGGCGCCAACTGCCACACCACCTACTACACGCCCGCCATCGGGTTCTGGGACCTCGGCTGCGCGCTCAGCCACCCGGTCGAGGGCGACGGGTCGGTCCAGTCGGCCGAGTGGCGCGCCGCCGGGTTGCGCTACCTCCGGGACAACGCGGGACGCCTGCCCAAGGTCGTGGCCGCCCGAGTGGGACGGGTCTGGGGGATCTACCGTCCGGACCACATGGTGTGGTTCAACACGGGGGAGGGCCGCGAGCCCTGGGTGTCGTGGACGGCGGTCTACCAGCACGCCGCGCTGCTGCCCGCCGCCGCCGCCGGTGCCGTCGTCCTGCGCCGTCGCCGACGGGTCCTGTGGCCGCTGCTCGCCCCGGCCCTGTCGGTGACGGCCACCGCGGCGCTCTTCTACGGCATCGTCCGCTTCCGGGTCCCGGCCGACGTGGCCATGGTCGTGCTCGGCGCCGTCGCCGTCGACCGGGCCCTCGACCGCTGGTGGCCCAGCCGTCGGGCGGCACCGGGGTGAGGCACCGCCGGTGGCTGCCGGTCGGCGCCACCGCGGTGGGCCTCGGGCCGGTGATCGCGTCGCTGGCCCACCTGGCGCCGGGATGGGTGCCCGCCGCTGACGTCGCCGCCCTCACCGTCCGCTCCGGCGACCTGTTCACCCGGCACCTCCCGCTCGTGGGCATGCCGAGCACCGCCAGCGAGGCCGGCGTCCAGGTGTTCCACCCCGGGCCGCTCCAGCTGTGGGCCACCGGCCTCGCCCGAGCGGTGTGGGACGCCCCGATGACGCCCCTCGTCGTGGTCGTCGCCGTCTCCGCGGCCAGCGTCGTCGCCGCGGTGGTCCTCGCGAACCGCCGGTGGGGGCCCGCAGCTGCCGCTGCGGGAGCCAGCGTGGCGGCGCTCGTCGGCTGGTCGCTCCGGGGCGAGGTGCTGGCCAGCCCGTTCAACCCCTACGCCGGGTTCCTCCCGTTCTGCGCCTACCTGGTCGTCCTGCTCGCGGCCGTGGAGGGGACCCGGGGCGCCGCGCCGGCCGCCGTCGCGCTCGGGTCGTGGGCCGGCCAGACCCATCTCGTCTACCCGGGCCCGGTGGCCGCCACCGCCGCGGTGGCGCTCGCCATCACCGCCCGCCGGCGTGGTGCAGGCACGCTCGTGGCCCGCTCGAGCTGGGGCGGGTGGGGGCTCCTCGCGCTCGCGTGGATCGGTCCCGTGATCGACGTCGTGACCCGCGACGGCGGGAACGTGTCCGCCGTGCTGTCGCGAGACGGCGGCCCCACGCTCGGCCCGGGGTGGTCGACGACCGCGCTCGTGCAGGCCCTCGGGCCGCGCCCCGTGCCGACCAAGGCCGGAGCCGGGCCACTCGACCTGCTCGCGTCCCCTGCCGTCGCCTCCTGGGTGGTCGGCCTCGGGGTGCTCGCCGCCCTGGCCGTGGTGGCGGCGCGGGCCCGCAGCCGCACCGCGGGGGCGGCCGCCGCGCTCGTGCTGGCCGGGCTCACCGCCACCACCGCCCTCCTCGCCCTGGTGCCCGACGACCCGTACAACACGCTGGCGCTCCACAACTACCTGCCCCTGTGGCCGCTCGTGGCGGGGGCGTGGGCCACGCTGGTCGGTGAAGCGGCCCGGGCTGGTGCCCGCCGCTGGCCCCGGGTGCGGGTCGCGCCCGGGGTCCGGGCAGGGATCGCCCTGGCCGCGGGCGGGGCCCTGTGCGTGGCCTCGTTCGTCGACCTGCACCGCCCCACGGCCGAGGCGGAGCGCGAGCGCGCCGCTCAGGTGGGCGACCTCGTCGTGCCGGCCCTCGCTGGCGGAGGGCCGGTGGTGGTGCACGTGGACCCCTGGTTCGAGCCGTTCGCCATCCAGACCGGCCTCGTGGCCCAGCTCGACCGCGCCGGGGTGGAGGTGCGGGTGCCGGCCAGCCACGGCGCGGCCTTCGGCGAGCACCGGATCGCCGACGGGTCCGAGCCGACCGTGCTCGTGACCGTCGACCGCCCCGACGAGGGGGCCGCGGGGGCGGTGCTCGCCCGCACCACCTTCGAGCGCCACGACGGCACCGTGGCCGAGGTCGTCGTCACCCTCGTCCCTCCCGAGCGCTCCGGCGGCGACGGTACGCTCACGGCACCGTGACCACGCCGCTCCCCCACCCCGTGCCGCCCTCGAAGGTTGCGGTGATCATCCCCGCCTTCAACGAGGCGGGGGCGCTCCCCGGGGTGCTCGCCGAGCTGCGCTCGGTGCTCGAGGCCCGGGGCATCGACCACGACGCGATCGTGATCGACGACGGCTCCGAGGACGCCACCGCGGCGATCGCCGCCGACGCCGGTGCCACGGTGCTGCGCCTCCCCTACAACCTCGGCATCGGCGGCGCGCTCCGCACCGGGTTCCGCTACGCGGTGGCTCGGGGCTATCGCCGGGCGGTGCAGTTCGACGCCGACGGCCAGCACGACCCCGAGGAGGTCGAGGGCCTGCTCGAGGCGCTCGACGCGGGCGCGGACATGGTCGTGGGGAGCCGCTTCGGCCACGAGCGCAGCACCTACGAGGTGGGCAGCGTGCGCCGCAGCGCGATGCGGGTGCTGCGCGTCACCGTCCGCTTGCTCTCCGGCCGGGTCTTCACCGACACGTCCTCCGGGTTCCGGGGCTTCAACGAGCGCACGCTCGAGCTGTTCGCCCGCGTCTACCCGGTCGACTACATGGAGTCGGTGGAGGCGCTGGTCATCGCCTGCGCCAGCGGCCTGCGGGTCACCGAGATCCCGGTGGAGATGCGTTCCCGCCGCCACGGGCTGCCCACCACGCGGCGCTGGCGGCTGGCGTACCACTACCTGCGGCTCCTCTTCGTCGTGCTCGCCACGGCCACCCGCCGGCCCCGGCCCACGGAGGTGCGACCGTGACCACCCAGGCGCACGTGTTCGTCGTGATCGTCACGCTCCTGGCGGTGGCGTTCGTGATCCGCCTCGTCCGTCGGCGCCAGCTGCGGGCCAAGTACGCGATGCTCTGGGTCGCCGTCTGCGCCGTCATCGCGTTCATGGCCCTCGTCCCGAGCGTCCCCAACCGCCTGGCCCGTGGCGTGGGGATCTTCTACCAGCCGGCCGCGTTCCTGTTCGCGGCGGTGGTCTTCCTCTTCCTCGTCGTCGTGCACTTCTCCTACGAGCTCTCCCGACTCGAGGAGCGCTCGCAAGTCCTGGCCCAGGAGGTGGCGCTGCTGCGACGGCAGCTGGAGGAGCGGACCGAGGGCGACGAGGTCAGCGCGCCGCGCGGCACCTGACGATCAGGCCGTCGGAGAGGAAGGGCGCGCCGAGTCGGGCGGCCGCGCGCTCGGCCGCGAGCACCGCCTGGGCGGCGAGGCCCATGACGCCGCTCTGTCGGCGCGCCCCCTCCTTCATCACGGGCACGTAGGTGGCGCTCTCGACGACCTCCCAGCCGTGGCGGGCGAGGAGGTTCTGGAGCGTCCGCCAGGAGAACATCGCCACGTGGTCGGGGTGGTTGACCTCCCGCCCGGCGAGGGCGGCGACGGTGTTGAGGAGCCCGCTGGCGTTGGGCGTGGTGAGGACGAGCTCGCCGCCCGGGGCCACGAGGCGGTGCAGCGCCTCGAGGAACGGGCCGGGCTCGTCGAGGTGCTCGATGACCTCGCCGGCCACGACGACCTCGGCGGGCTCGATCCCCGCCGCGGCGATCGCCACCTCGTCGCGGCAGTCGATGGCCCACGCCTCGTACCCGGCCTCCCGGGCCGCGGCCACGCCCTCCTCGTCGAGGTCGATCCCGACGAGGGTGCGGGCCCGCGTGGCCAGGTGGGCGTGGAGCCAGGTGCCGGCCTGCTCCTGCATCTCCCGGTAGCCCCGGTCGGCGAACCCCACGTGCACCACCGAGCGCCCGGTGACGAGCTCGGTCAGGTACGCGATCCGGTCCACGCCGCGCGCCTGCGGCAGGCGGTGCACCATCTCGGTCTGATCACCGCCGGCGGCGCTGCCGGACGTCGAGGCCGCAGCGGGGTCGAAGGGCCGGGCGACGGCCCGGGCCTCGTCGAGTCGCTCGGCCAGCGGCGGCCCGGCCGGATCGAGGAGCGCGGCCACCTTGCCCATGAGCCGCCGGCGCCCGACCCACAGCAGCGGCGCCATCGTGCCGGCCACCGGCTCCCACCAGAACGGCTCGTCGGGGTCGAAGTCGTACGGGTGGCAGTAGAGGAACGGCACGGCGGCGCTCGACACCCGGCGGCGCACCACGGCCAGCGGGAGGACCCGCAGGTAGGTGCCGCCGAGCGGGACCCGCCCGGCGCCGAGGTCCACCATCGGGGGCGGCAGCTCGAGGAGGCCCGATGGCCACAGGAAGGGGGCGCTCGGCGCCGCCGGGAACCCGTGGAGGGGGTTCTTCGCCGGGAGCACGCTGGACGAGTAGGCGAACCCCTCCTCCGTGAGGACCTCGGTGGCCCACACGGTGGACGGGACCAGGGAGAACGTCGGGGCCCGGTAGCCGAGCACGGGGCGGGCGCCGAGGTCCTCGAGGAGCGCCTTGCCCTTGCGCACGCCCTCCCGGAACCGGTCAGGGTCGCTGCGGTCGAGCTGGAGGTGGTCCCAGTCGTGCAGGGCCAGCTCGTGGCCCCGGGCCGCGACCTCCCGGACCAGCTGCGGCTCGGCCTCGGCCACCTCCCCGACCACGAAGAACGTCCCCCGCACCCCCAGCCCCTCGAGCTCGTCGAGGACGCGCAGCGTGGCCCCCACGTGGCGGGCCTCGGCCGAGGGAGCGGGACGGTGGTCCTCGAGGTCGAGGGTGAAGGTGATCGCGGGCATCAGTAGGCGTCCATGTCGAGGAACTCGTAGGTGTCGAGCGTGAAGGCGTCCTGGTCGACCTCGGGATCGAGGCTCTTCACGATCAGGTTCAGCGGCGACGGGAGGATCCGTCGAGGCGGAGCGACGCCCCGGACGCGGACCCACCGGTTCCAGCCGGCGTAGACGACGCCCGGCGCCCGATGGTGGTGGGCGACCGCGGCCACGGCGGCGCGGCCGTCGAGCACCCGTCCGTCGCCGTTGCGGGGCAGGAGCTTGAGCAGCACCGCCATCGGCACGGGCCCGGCGTGGCTGCGGGTGCTGATCGCGACGAGGTCGGGACCGACGTGGATCACGAAGCCGGGCCCGTTGGGCGAGGCCAGGCGCCAGCGGAGGTGCTCGAGCGTGTAGCGGTTCGTCCAGTGCTCGGCCGGGTGCCGGTCGAGCTCGGCGGCCAGCTCGGCGAGCTGGTCGGAGGCGAGCAGGGCGGGCGACACCGGCCACGCGTCCCACCCCGTCGGCCGCCGCAGCGAGCCCGGGGCGACGACCACGGGCAGCGGGCAGTAGAGGCGCCACCCGAGCTTCTGGACGACCGGCGGCGTGGAGTTCTCGTTGGAGACGCCGATCACCATGCGGTAGCCGGCCTCGGCAGCCCGGGCGTAGACCTTGCGGGCGATCGTCGTGAAGTACCCCTTGCGCTGGATGCCGGAGCGGGTCACGGCGTTCAGGCTGAACACGAACGGGGCGGGGCCGCGCCCGTCGCGGTACTCCTGCGGGATCAGCCCGTAGTGGGCCACCCGGCGGCCGTCGTCTTCGTCGTCGACGCTCTCGGTGATCCCCGGTCCGTGGGGGTTCTCGTCGTAGAGCCACTCGAGGTAGCGGTGGTCCACGAAGCGGGGGTCCGGGAGCTCCGCGTTCAGCAGCTCGGTGTTGCGCTCGTGATCGCGTCGCCGCTCGTCGCCAGGCACGGTGGCCGAGGGTAGCGGTGGTGGGCCCGGGGTCCGAGGCCATCGGTAACGTACCGGCGCCCATGGCCTTCAACTCCGTCGAATACGCCGTGTTCCTGTCGGCGGTGCTGCTGGTCTACTGGCGGCTCCCACGCCGCCCGCAGAACCTGCTCCTCCTGGCTGCCTCGTACGTCTTCTACGGGTGGTGGGACGTGCGGTTCCTCGGGCTGCTGGTGCTCTCGACGCTGCTCGACTGGGCGATCGCGCTGCGCCTGGGCGCGACCGCGCGAGAACGGGACCGGAAGCGCTGGCTGGGCCTGTCGATGGCCTCGAACCTCGGGATCCTCGGCTTCTTCAAGTACTGGGGGTTCTTCGTCGAGTCCGGCACCGAGGTGCTGGAGGCGCTGGGGCTCGACTGGGCGGCCCCGACGCTGCGGGTGGTGCTCCCCGTGGGCATCTCCTTCTACACGTTCCAGTCGATGTCGTACGTCATCGACGTGTACCGGCGGCGCATCGAGCCGAGCCGGAGCCTCGTGGACTTCGCCACCTACGTGGCCTTCTTCCCCCAGCTCGTGGCCGGCCCCATCGAGCGGGCCGAGCACCTGCTCCCCCAGTACGGGCGCGATCGCACGCCCCCCGGCCGCGACGCCGTCGAGAGCGCGCTCGCGCTCATCCTCCTCGGCCTGGTCCGCAAGGTGGTGGTCGCGGACACGCTGGCCCCGATCGTGGCCGCCGGCTACGCGCCGGGCGCCACCGGCGGCGCCGCCCTCCTCGCGTTCTACGGCTTCGCGTTCCAGGTGTACGGCGACTTCGCCGGGTACTCGGCGATCGCCCGGGGCAGCGCCCGGCTCCTCGGCTTCGAGCTGATGGTGAACTTCGACGCGCCCTACCGCTCCCCCAACCCGACCGTCTTCTGGCGGCGCTGGCACATCTCGCTGTCCACCTGGCTGCGCGACTACCTGTACGTGCCGCTCGGGGGGAACCGGCGAGGGATGGGTCGACAGCTGGTCAACCTGATGCTCGTCATGCTGATCGGCGGCCTGTGGCACGGCGCGTCGTGGACGTTCGTCGTGTGGGGCGGCATCCACGGCCTGCTCCTCGTCGGGCACCGGCTGTGGATGCTGCGCCGCCCCCACCCCCCGGCGCGGTGGTCCCACCCGCTGCGGGTGCTGCTCATGTTCCACGCCGCGCTGGTGGCCTGGGTCTTCTTCCGGGCCCCGAGCTTCACCGCCGCCAGCGACCTGTTCGCCGCGCTGGGCCACCCGCTCCAAGGGCTCGAGGCCGGTCCCGTCGCCCTGCTCGTCGCCGCCGCGACGGCCAGCGCCCTGCTCGACCGGCTGGTGGTGGTGGGGGGCGACGAGGCCCACCTCGTGCAGCTGGCCCCCGTCGCCCAGGGAGCCGCCATCGGCGCCGCGCTGGTCGCCCTCGTCGTCTACGCCGGAGGCACCCCCGTGCCGTTCATCTACTTCCAGTTCTAGGGCGCTTGATAGATGCCGTGGTTCCCCCGTCGATCCGGGATCGCCGCGTCGGCGTCAGACGGGCCCGTGCGGCGACGGTGCTTGTTCGCGCGGATCAGATGGTGTACTAGGTCCCCCCATGGGCGCAGCTGAAGTTGTCATCCTCCTCATCATCGGCCTCCTCATCTACTGCACTGTCATGGGGGCCTACCGTGCCTTCAAAGCAGGAGAGAAGGGGTGGGGCTGGGGCATCGTCGGGGCCTGGCTCTTCGGTCTCGGCTGGGCGGTTGGGGCCGTCTACCTCCTGAGCCGACGCAACTCCGCTGCTACCAGCTGATCGGCGCTAACCACACTCGGGGCAGCGCCGGCCCTCCGGCACCCCGATCGGCCCGTCCTCCTTGCCTGGGGATGGGCCGATCACGCGCGTCACCACGGCAGCCGCTCCTGCTGGCCGACCACCGGTAGCCGCTTCACCGCCTCCCCCAGCCGACCAGGATCGACCCACGTGTAGATCGCGGTCGACACCGGAGTGCGGTGCCGCAGCAGCTCCTGCGTGGCCCGTAGATCCCGGTCGGTCGCGATGTACGCCTGCGTCCCGAACCGGTGGCGCAGCGAGTGCAGCGTGTGCTCGATCCCCAGCCCGTGCAGGTACTGGTTGCACAAGTGCGACACGTTGTGAGGCCGCATCTGCCGACCGTCCGAGAGGCGGAAGCACGGCCCCGACTCGGGCAGGTCGCGCAGCACCGGAACAAGCGACGGGGCGATAGGCACCGACGACATTCCCCCGCCCTTCCCCTCCCCCACCAGCAGCACCCCGCGATCGAGGTGCACGTGCTCACCGCACAGCCCCGCGATCTCGATCGCCCGGAGCCCAGCGAACGCGGCGAGCATCAACATGGCCCGGATGGCCGGCGGGGCGAGCTCGACCGCCATCGCCAGGTCGCCCTCGGGGATCGGGCGGGGCAGCCGGCGCGGTTCCTTCGGTCGCACCAGTTTGATCGTCGGGTCATGCTCGAGCCGCCCTTCGGCGACGGCCCACCGGTAGAAGCCGCGGAGGTGGCTGATCTCGGTCGCTCGCCCTCCGGCCGTGAGGTCCCGCGCGTCCAGCCAGTCTTCGATCGCTTCGGTGGTGGCGGTCTCGGGGTCCATGGCCCGGGCGAGGCGTCGGAGGGCGCGGCGGCGCTGCTCGATCGTGCTCGGCCGAAGGTTGCGGCGCTTCAAGTGCCGCAGGTGTTCCCCCAGCAGGTCCCCTGGCATGGCAGCGTGGGACTCTAGGCGATCTAGACGAGAGCGAGGTCGGCGCGGCTGTAGAAGTCGAGCGGGCTCAGGTCGTCAGCGAGGAGGGTCCCTTGCCCCGTAGGGTCAGCGAGCGCTGCAAGGTGAGATGAGAAACTTCCAGTTCTGACCATGCGCCCGCCCGCCGTCATCGTCGAGGTCCCCCCGCCCCGGGCCCGCCGCCGCTGGGTCCCGACCGTCCTCGTCGCGCTGGCCGTGGTCGTCGGCGCCGAGCTCGGCGCCGCGGCGCTGGGTCCCTACCTCCCGGCGCCGGACCTGTGGGCCGACGCCGCCACCGCGACCAAGGTCGCCCAGCTCGACGCCCTCGGCGACGAGGCTGGCTGCGTCGACGTGCTGTTCCTCGGGAGCTCGATGACCCGCGACGCGCTCGTCCCCGCCCGGTTCCAGGCGGCGGACCCGTCCGGTCGACGGGCCTACAACGCGGCGCTCGACGCGGCCGGCCCGGTCCTGCTCGACCGCTGGGTCCGCCACACCGTGCTGCCTCGCGTGGAGGTCGGGACCGTCGTGATCGGCCTGGCCTCGTTCGACCTCAACGAGAACGCCCGGATCGTGGCATCCGCGCTCGAGGCGCACGAGCGGGCCCCGTACTCGGCGCGCGGCCTGGCGAACGAGCTCGAGGCGTGGGTGATCCGCCACAGCGCGCTCGTCCGCCATCGCGGCGAGCTGCGCGACCCGGTCGAGCTCGTCCGGGCCGTGCGGGCGTGGATCGGCGGTGAGCGAGCGCCCCGGCCCAGCGCAGACGGGATCCCCGGCGTCCTGGCCGCCGACGGGCACGGCCTGTCCCGCCGCGCCCTCCGGTACGCCGGGGACCCGGGGCCCCAGCGCTTCGTGCGGGACCAGCTGCTCAATGACTTCGAGATCACCGAGCGCAGCCAGGAGGCGCTGGCCCAGCTCGTGGAGGGCCTCCAGCGCCGCGGCCTCGACGTGGCCCTCCTGCTGCTGCCGGTCACGGACCACTACGTGGCGCAGCACCCCGCCGGCACGGCCGACCAGGCCCGCTTCGAGGCCGCGGCGGCGGCGGTGGCCGAGCGCACCGGCGCCGCGCTCGTGAGGGCCCCATCGCTGCCCGAGGAGGCGTTCGCGGACACCCACCACGTGAACGGTGCCGGTGCCGACCGCCTCTCAGACGCGCTGCCCGGACTGCTGGCCGACGCCGGCGTCGGTCGGCGGTGTTGACCCGGCGCGCCGGCGCCGGAGAGGATGCCGCCGTGATCGCCGCCCGCTGCGCCCTGCTCGCCGTCGTCCTCGTCGTCGGGGCCAGCGCCTGCGGGGACGACGGTGGCGACGGCGATGGCGACGGGGCGTCTCGCTACGAGTCGGTGACCGACCTGGCGGAGGACCTCACCGACGCCGGCCTCACCTGCACCCTCGAGTACGAGGGCCTGCGCGACGGTGCCCGGGAGGTCAGCCTCTGCACGGTGCAGGACGAGCTGGCCGAGCTGTCCGTGTGGGACGACCCGGCCGACGCGGCGAGCACCGCCGAGCGCGCGGAGGCGGACGACGACCCGCTCGTCGCCGGGGAGAACTGGACGATCGACGTGCAGTCGGCGGAGACCGCGGCGGCGGTGGCCGAGGCGCTCGGCGGCCGCGTCCACGGCGGCTGAGCGCCGCCCCGGCTCAGGACCGGCGCGAGCCCGTGGCGGCGAAGCCGCCGGAGAGCCGCTCGAGCGTCGACCCGCCGCCGGGGGCGAGGAGGGCGGCCAGCGCGTCGGCGGCCTCCCGCCAGCGCCGCACCAGCACGGAGGCCAACCGGCGCCGCGGCAGCGCCCGCAGGGGCAGGTAGCCGATCTCCCACACCATGAGCAGGCCCCAGAACCCGAGGTCGTCGCTCACCCCACCGGGCCGCAGCTCGGTGCGGATCCGCATCGAGCCGTGCACCATGTGGAGGATCCGGTTCGCGATGGCGTCCGCCAGAACGGCCTCGTCGACGTGGATCGCTGAGGCCCGCTCGGAGGGCGGTTCGGGCAGTCGACGCACCGACCGGCGCCGGAGGTCGAGCACCCACCACGGCCGCGCCTCGTCCCAGGGGGCGGCGAAGGCGATCGGCGGTGGCCCAGGGCGCGGCGCGCCGGCCAGGGGACGTCGCGGGCGAAGCGCTCCAGGTAGCCGCGGAACGTGGCGAAGTCGAGGTGGCGGTCGGCCTCCTCGGCGGCGGTGCGCTCGAGGACGGGGCGGACCTCGTCGGCCCGTCGGACCAGCACCGCCTCCCGGTCCGCCCACCACGGCCCCCCGGCCCGGGCGAAGCCCTCCCCCGCTCGCCACGAGTCCCCGGGGCCGAGCGGGACCACCTCCACGGCGGCGAGGCGCCCGTCGGCTGCGCAGGCCGCCTGCACCCGGTCAGGGGTGATGAGGTGGTCGTTGGCCGCCGCCGCCTGGGGGTGGAGGAACGCGACCATGTTGGCGAAGGGCACGGCGTAGCGGGGCTGCAGCACCGCGGCCGCGTCGGCGAAGTCCCGCAGGAAGGTCTCGTCGGTGATCAGCTCGAGGTCCGCGGGATCCTCCGCCTCGTACTGGATCGGGTACGACTGGGCCCACGAGTGGGTGCGGAGCATGAACGTCGGGCGTCCGAAGGTGCGCACGACCTGGCGCAGCGCTCGGCCCCGGAGCTTGCAGTCGTTGAGGTCGACGATGACGACGTCCCCGTCGGCCACGACGAGCGCCGAGTCGTCGAAGCCGTGCTGGTAGGAGGCGATCCGCGCCCCGTCGCCGAAGGCCTGGGGCTCGCCGTGCGCCAGCTCGACGACGTCGTGGAAGCCCAGCCCGGCCAGCTCCCCCCGCAGGACGTCCACACCGAAGCGAGGCACGTACACCCGCGCCGCCCGGTCGAGGCGACGCATCGACGGGTAGTGGAAGTGGTCGAAGTGGTGGTGGCTGAGGTAGATCGCGTCCGGCGCCAGCCACTCCTCGGGGAGCTCCGGCGGGGCCGGGAAGTGCCACCAGGCCCGCCAGTAGCACGAGCCCACCAGCCAGGGATCGACGAGCAGGCGCCGCCCGCCGGCCTCGATCCCGAGGCAGGCGTGGCCGAACAGGTGGAGGGCCGGCGGGGTGGCGTCAGCGACGGGCATGGCGGTCTCCAGGGTCGATCGGGTCGGACTGTAGGCTCCCGCCACCCCCATGGCCGTGCTCCGATCCCTCCGCCTCGCCGCGCTCGCCGCGGCGCTCGTCGGTCTCGCCGCAGGCTGCGGGTCCGAGGATCCCGTGGTCGGGGGCGCGACGACGGCGCCGACCACCCCCACCACCGCCGCGAGCACCACCACGGCCGCGCCGCGGGCGCGCTTCGTGCTGGCGGGGGACTCGATGATGTACGACGTGGCCCCCGCGGTGCAGGCGGCGCTCGATCCGAGCGCCGCCGAGGTGGTGCCCCTGGTCGTGCCCTCGCTGTTCTCCCCCACCGTCGAGGCCAGCCTCGACGACGCGGTGCGCACGGAGCCGACCGACGCCGTGGTCGTCATGGTCGGGGTGTGGGAGACCGGCTACGAGACGAGCACCGGCCTCGAGGTGGTCCAGCCCGGCTGGGGCGACGGCTACCGGACCGAGGTGCTCGTCCCCTTCGCCGACCGGATGGCCTCCTACGGGACCCACCTGGTCCTCCTCGCCCACCCGCCCATGCGGACCCCGGACGAGGAGGGCCGCTTCGCCGCCGTCTACGAGCAGTGGGCGCGCCTCGCGGCCGAGCGCCCCGACGCGGTCACCTTCGCCCGCAGCGGCCCGTGGCTCGGCGCCGGCGACTACGTCGAGGTGGTCGAGCTGCCCGACGGCTCCCGGACCCGCCTCCGCCGCACGGACGGCGTCCACCTGTGCGCCGAGGGCGCCATCCGGATCGCCCGCGGGCTCGTCGACCTGCTGGCCGACGTCGTCGGCGAGCCCTGGGCACCGGTGCTCGTCGACGGCTGGGAGACCGGGGCCTGGACCGAGCGGTTCCCGGCCGACGAGTGCCCCCCGGAGGCGGTCGGGTGAGCGCGCGGGGCGCGGCCGGCTCCCGCTGGCGGTTCGGACCGGCGCTCGCCGCCATCGCCGCCGTCGGGCTGGTGATCCGGGTGGCGGCGATGCTGCGCTGGTACCGGGCGCTGCCCCTCGGGTTCAGCGACAACTTCTTCTACTCGCAGCAGGCGAACCTGCTCGCCGACGGGCACGGCTTCGCCGACCCGTTCCACTGGTCCGACACGGGCGGGGCGGAGATCATCGCCTCGGCCGACCACCCGCCGCTGTACAGCCTCTACCTGGCCGTCTGGTCGCTCCTCGGGTTCACCGGCTCCACCCACCACCGGCTGGCCTCGAACCTGCTCGGCGTCGGGACGGTCGTGCTCGTCGGCCTCGTCGCCCGCCACCTGCGGGGAGACCGAGCCGGGCTCATCGCCGCTGCGGGGGCGGCTGCGTACCCGCCGCTGTGGATCGCCGACGGCATGATCGTCGCCGAATCCCCCTACGCGCTCCTGATCGCGCTGGTCGCCCTCCTCGCGCTCCGGCTCGTCGAGGTGCCCAGCCTACCCCGCGCCGCCGCGCTCGGCGCCGGCATCGGGCTGTGCGCGCTCACCCGCTCGGAGGGCGTCGGGCTCCTCGTCCTGCTCGTGGTGCCCCTCGTGCTCGCCCTGCCCCTCGCCTGGCGCCACCGGGTCGAGATCGTGGCCGTGGCGGTGGCGGTGGCCGTCGCGCTGATCCTGCCGTGGTCGCTGCGCAACGCGCGGCACTTCGCGGAGCCGGTGCCCCTCGCCTACGGTGCCGGCTTCGTGCTCAAGGTCGGCAACTGCGACTCGACGTACCACGGGCGGCTGCTCGGCTACTGGGACGTGGCGTGCATCTACGACGGGCCGATGCTCCCCGACAAGTCGGTGGCCGAGAAGGAGGCGCGGGCCCAGGCGATGACCTACATCCGCGACAACCTCGACCGGGTGCCGGTCGTCGTCGCCGCGCGCGTCGGGCGCCTGTGGCACGCCTACCGGGTCGGTCAGGGCATCGACTTCGACGTCTTCTTCGAGCGGCGGGGCCGGGGGCCCTCCGTGGCCGGGGTCGGCGCGCTCTACGGCGCGGTGGCCCTCGGCGCCGTCGGGGCCTGGTCGCTGCGCCGCCGGGTGGCCCAGCTCGTGCCGTTCGCGGCGCTCATCGCCTCCGCCACCCTGTCCGCGGCGGTCGCCTTCGGGATCACCCGCTACCGCATCGCCGGGGACGTCGCGCTCGTCGTCCTGGCCGGGGTCGGCGTCGACTGGCTCCTGCGCAGACGCTCGGGGGCGCACCCCGTGGAGGCGACGTGAGCGACGTCACCGCCGCTCCCGCGCCCGGTGCGGACCCGGCCGGCCCGGAGACCGCCGTCGCCCGGCCGAGTCCCTGGACGGTCGACCGGGCCCTCCTGCTCATCGTCGCCGGGCTCACCGTCCTCGGCCTCGGGATCCGCTGGTACAACATCCTCGAGGTCCGCCCGATCTGCGACCCGCCCCGCTCGCGCGACGTCCCCACCTGCTTCGACCTCTACGCGGGCACGAACGACCCGCTCTACGGGCACCTCCAGGCTCGGCTGATCGCCGACGGGCACTGGTTCGTCAACCCGTTCACCGCGATCAGCCAGCCCGACGACGTGCCCTTCCCGGAGCGCGCCCTGGCCTACGAGCCGTCGGGCCCCTTCGTCGACAGCGTCGGCGACCCGCCCGTGTACCAGCTGTTCCTCGCCGCGGCCTCCGCCCTCGGCTTCGAGAGCGGCCAGTCCCATCGGCTCCTGTCGGCGCTCGTCGGGGTGTCGGTGGTGCCGCTCACCGCGCTGCTGGCGCTCCGGCTGGCCAGCCGGCGAGCCGCCATCGCCGCCGCGGCGATCGCGGCCGTGCACCCGCTGCTGTGGATCAACGACGGGATGCTCCTGTCCGAGGCCGTGTACGCCCCCCTCGTGGCGCTGGCGCTCGTGCTCACGTACTGGTTCCGCGACGGGCCCAGCCCCCGACGGGCGGCGGCGCTCGGGTTCGTCGTGATGCTGGCCGCCCACACCCGGGCGGAGGCGATGGTCCTCGTGCCGATGCTCGTCCTGCCGGCCGTGCTGGGCTTGCGCCGCCGCTCGTGGCGCCAGCGGGGCGCGCTGCTGGGCGCCGCCGCGGCCGCGGGCGCAGCGCTGTTCGTGCCCTGGAACGCCTACCTGAACACGAAGTTCGACCGCCCGGTCCTGATGACCGCCGCGTCGGGGGCCGTGCTCCACGCGTCGGCCTGCGACGAGCACTTCTACGGCGCCGAGCTCGCCCTCTTCATCTACTGCCCGGCCGACGTGGAGATCCCGCCCGACGCCGACGAGGCGGAGCGAGACGCGCTCGTGCGCGACGCCGCCATCGAGTACCTCCGGGATCACGCCCGGCGCCTCCCGGTGGTGGTGGCGGCCCGCGTGCTGCGGATGTGGGACCTCTACGGCGTGCAGGGGAACCTGAACATGAACATCGGGGTCGAGGACCGCGGGCGGCTCCCCAGCCGCACCGGCCTGTGGACCTACTACGCGCTCCTGCCGCTGGCCGCCGCCGGCGCGGCGTCGATGCGGCACCGCCGCCTCCCGGTCTGGCCGCTGCTCACGGTGGCCGTCATGGTCACGATCACGGCCGCGCTCACCTTCGGGCTCACCCGCTATCGGGTGCCGGCCGACGTGATGCTCGTGGCGCTCGGCGCGGTGGGGCTCGACGCGATCACCCGGTGGGTCCAGGCCCGACGGGCGGGACGGCGCGACGGTGGATCGGCCGGGCTGTCCGCGGCGGCGCCGGGCTGAGCCCGGCGGTCAGCCAGCGCGACGGCCGCGGCGCAGCACCCGGTCCCGCAGACCCCACCAGGTGACGAGCAGCAGCGCCTCCACCACGATGCGACCCGACATCTTCGAGGCGCCGAAGCTGCGCTCTCCGAAGCGGATCGGCACCTCGGCCACCCGCCCGCCGCCCCGGGCGGCCTGGTAGGCCATCTCGATCTGGAAGCCGTAGCCATCGGCCCGGACCGCATCGAGATCCAGGCCTCGCAGCACCTCGGCCCGGTAGGCCCGGTAGCCGGAGGTGGCGTCGTGCACGCCGAGGCCGAGGACCGCCCCCGCGTAGCGGTTGCCCCAGCGAGACAGCATCCGGCGGTGCCAGCGCCACCGTGGGATGCTGCCGCCGGGGACGTAGCGGGAGCCGATGACGAGGTCGGCGATGCCCGTCTCGATCGGCGCCAGGAGGCCTGGCAGGGCGGCGGGGTCGTGCTGGAGGTCGGCGTCCATCTCGACGAGGATCGGCGCGCCCCGCTCGAGCCCCCACCGGAACCCGGCGCGGTAGGCGGAGCCCAGGCCCTGCTTGCCCTGCCGGCGCAGCACGTGGACCTCGCCCACCTCCACCCCGACCGCCTCGGCCAGGTCGGCGGTGCCGTCAGGGCTCCCGTCGTCCACCACGAGCACCGCCACCTCCGGTGCCGCGGCCCGCACCCGGCGCAGCACCGTCTCGATGTTCTCGGCCTCGTTGAAGGTCGGGATCACCACGAGGGCCCGCACGGCCGCGCTCCTCAGTACGGCCAGGAGCTGCCGTCGTGGCGCAGCAGCCGGGCCAGCGGCCGGAACCGGGTCACGATCGCCACCTTCACGAGCACGTTGCGCAGGAACCACGGCATCTGGGCGAGGTGGCGACCGAGGTTGCGGGCCCGCTCGACCGGCGTGAGGCGGCGGGCTCGGTACTCGACGAGGCTCCCGTCGCGCCCCACGTACTCGAAGTCCGCACCCACCGCGAGGGAGGTCAGGAGGGCCAGGGTGACGCCGATCGAGCTGAACGAGTCGTGCACGAGCAGGCGCCCGCCGGGCACCACCCGCCGACCCCATCGCACCAGGTCGTCGCGAGCCGGGCCGAACCGGTGCGCGCCGTCGACGTAGAGGACGTCGACGGCGCCGTCGACCTCGCCGAGCGCCTCAGCCGAGAACCGCCGGATGTGGCGGACCCGCTCGTCGACGCCGGCGGCGGCGAGGTTGCGGTGGAAGACCTCGAAGTCCTCGTCGGCAGCGTCCTCGTACCCGTGGATCTCCTGCGGGCCCCGGTCGTTGCCGGCGTGGGGGTCGATGGCCACGATCTCCGCCTCGGGCGCGGCCAGCGCGAGCACGATCGTGGAGCGACCCCGGAAGCTGCCGATCTCGACGATCCGGCCGCCGGGCGCGACGTCCCTCGCCGCCCGCCAGAGGCGGGCCGCCTGGGCCTCGGTCAACCAGCCCTCGACGTCCCTGATCGCCTCGAGGACGTCCGGCAGCGGCCGGGAACCGGTGGCCGGCCCCGGGGTGGCGTCGGTGGCATGCTGCGGGTCTGAGGTCTGGTCGCTCATGGATCCTCGCTGTGGGCGGTCGGCCGGTTCTAGCATCTCCTCGGTCTCGAACCCCACCACCTGCGCCCCTCCGCCGTTGCCGAACCCACCCCACTCCAGCACCGCCAAGCTCGGCGACATCGCGGCCGCGGCCGGGATCGAGCGGGTCCACGTCCTCGCGTGGCGCGACCTCGAGGACCCCGAGGCCGGCGGCTCCGAGCTGCACATCCACGAGGTGGCCCGTCGGTGGGCGGCGGCCGGCCTCCGGGTCACGATGCGGACCTCCCACGCACCGGGTCGGGCCGAGGAGACCGTGCGCGACGGCTACCGGGTGATCCGTCGGGCCGGTCGGTACCTCGTGTTCCCGCGGGCGGCGCTCAGCGAGCTCACCGGCCGCCACGGGCCCGCCGACGCGCTCGTCGAGATCTGGAACGGGGTGCCCTTCCTCTCGCCCCTGTGGCACCGGGGACCCCGGCTGGTGCTCGTGCACCACATGCACGCAGACATGTTCCGGATGGTGCTGCCACCGAACCTGGCCCGCCTCGGGGAGCTCATCGAGCGCCGGCTCGCGCCCCCGTTCTACCGCCGGAGCCGCATCGCCACCCTGTCCGAGTCCTCCAAGGCGGAGATCGTGGCGGGGATGGGGCTTCCCGCTGACCGCGTGGCGGTCGTGCCCCCGGGGATCGACGCCCGGTACCAGCCCGACCCGTCCGTGCCCCGCAGCCGGGATCCGCTCCTCGTCGCCGTCGGCCGGCTGGTGCCGGTGAAGCGCCACGACCTGCTGATCCGAGCCGCCGCCGAGGCCCGCCGCCAGGTGCCGGGGCTGCGACTGCGGATCATCGGCGAGGGCTACGAGCGGGAGCGGCTGGAGTCCCTCGTGGCGGAGCTCGGCGCCGAGGACTGGGTGGAGCTGCCCGGCCGGGTCGACGACGACGAGCTGGTCCGCGCCTATCGGGAGGCCTGGGCCGTCGTCAGCTCCTCGAGCCGGGAGGGCTGGGGCATGACGATCACCGAGGCGGCGGCGTGCGGCACCCCGGCGGTGGCCACCGACATCGCCGGGCACGCCGACGCCGT
>Ga0182741_1001589_pt1 | contig 29077 bp, 23 predicted proteins | sample eDN5th37CBELigOP_FD_128874 | JGI IMG/M metagenome (GOLD analysis project Ga0182741, IMG submission 128874) | Enriched Organic Plus compost microbial communities from Emeryville, California, USA - eDNA 5th pass 37_C BE-Lig OP (version 2) (version 2) ... | reverse complement strand
GGCCAGCACGGGCAGGCCGGCCGCGAGCGCCTCGCACACGGCGTTGGGCAGGCCCTCGAAGAAGGCCGGGTGCACCAGGGCGTCGTGGCTGCGCAGCAGCTCGGGCACGTCGCTGCGCTTGCCCAGCCACTCCCAGCGCCCGGCCACCCCCTCGGCGGCGAGGGCGGCGTCGACCTCGGCCTTGGCCGCCGCGTCCTCGGGGGTGGTGGGCACGCCGGCCCACGCCACGCGCACGTCGCGGCCGCTCCTGGCCAGCGTGCCGAGGGCCTTGGCGAGGCCCAGCGCGTTCTTCTTGCGGGCGGTGCTGGCCACCGCCAACAGGCGAAGGGGTTCGCCCGGCCCGCCGCCCGCGTAGCCGCCGGCCGGCGGCGCGAAGACCCCTAGGTCGACGCCGTTGTAGATGGTCGAGAGCCGCCCCTTCATCCAGGGGAAGAGGGCCTCCATGCGCTCGCGCTGGTGGTGGGAGTTCACCGTGATCCAGCTGGCGAGGCGGTGGAGCTCCTGCTGCGCGCGCCCGAGCCGCGAGAGGCTCGTGTACATGAAGCGCTCAGAGACCACGACGGGCACGCGGCGGTTCACGAGGCTCGCCAGCTCGGCGTAGACGGCAGGGGTGGGCAGGTAGGCGAGCACGGCGTCGGGCTTCAGGCGCCTCACCAGCCGCGCCAGCGCCAAGACGGGCGCTGGCGAGAAGCGGCCCGGCTTCTCCACGGCGTGGATGGGGATCCCTAGGGCCTCGACCTGTGGCGCGAAGTGCCTTATGTGCGGGTGGTAGACGAAGAACTCCACCTGGTGGCCGCGGGCATGGAGGCCCTTCGCCAGCGCTACCAGCTGCCGCTGGGCTCCCCCCGGGCCGAAGTGGTCGATGCAGAGGAGGAGGCGCATCCTTTACCTACCCGCCGGTCCTCCCGCCCGTCCGCGCTGGCGGGTAGGCCCAGAGCGGACGCGAGGGGACGACGTTGCGCCCGAGCACGAAGGCGCTGCGGCTGGCCGACAGGGCCAGCGCGAACCACACCTGCTTGCCGTTCTCGAGCGTCGAGGGGACGAGGATCATCGCCACGGTGGCGAGGAGAACCAGGTAGATGACGCGGTCGCCGGCCAGGCTCATCACGAAGGGCAGGCCCACGATCACCAGCGCCGCCAGGAACAGGAGTAGGCCTATGACGCCCGTCTGCACGGCCACGTTCAGGAAGGCGTTGTGGGCCGTGTGCGAGTAGCCCAGGTAGGGCTTCACGGCCTCGGAGAAGCCGCCCGCGCCCACGCCGATGATGGGGTCGTCGCGGAAGAGCTCGAAGCCAGCCACCCAGATGCGGCCGCGGCCCGTGAGGTCGCCGCTCTTGAGCTGCTCGGGGATCTCGGTGAAGCGCTCGATGCCACTGGGAAGGTTCTGCTCGAAGGCTGGAGCCGTCCAGTAGGCGACCAAGCCCAGCACCACTAGCCCTACGACCACTGTCACCTGCACGCGCGGGTTGAGCTTGGCGTAGGTGAGCGGGATGACAGAGAGCGCGAGCCCGGCGGTGATGAGGCCGCCGCGCGAGCCCGTGAGGAAGATGGCCACCACGATCGCGGGGATGGCCAGGAAGTTGAGCAGCGACCTGAGGCGCGTCGTGGAGCTGAGCACGATGTGCCAGGCCAGCGGGATGCCGAGGGCCAGCGTGGCGGCCAAGTAGTTGGGGTTGAAGCCGGCGGCCGCGAAGCGCTCCTGCGAGGAGCCGGCGACGGCGTTCCCGCTCATGAACTGGAGGATGGTGCTGCCCACGGAGACGTAGCAGCCCAACACGTAGGCCTGCATGAGCCGTGCGCGGTCGTCGGCGTCGCGGCAGTGCTGCCAGACGAGCCACGACATGAGGAAGAGCTGGACGAGGGTGGCAGCGTAGGCGATGCCTACCCCGCGGTCCGGGGCCCACTGGACCGAGAGCACCGTCCACACGCACAGGAGGGCGAACGGCAGCAGGTAGGCGGCGGGCCGGCGGACGGCCATGCCGCTCTTGCGGCCAATCGCCACGGCGCCGACGGCGAAGGCCAGGAGGCCGGCGAAGCGGCTCGCAGTGCCGATGCCCGGCAGCGTCACCGAGTCGTCCCAGGGGATCGTGAAGATGAAGAACCACAGCGTGGCGAAGGCCATGCGCTGCAGCCAGGCCTCGCGGCGCCCGGCTACGCTCATGCCGCTCGCTCCGCGGTCGCCGCCTGACGGCCGTGCCAGACCTTGAGGGAGTAGACGAGCCAGAGCCAGCGCCCGTAGTCGGCGCGACCGGAGAGGTGCTCGCGCAGCATCTCTCGCAAGGGGCTGGGGTCGCTCATGCCGATGGCAGCGAGGCCGGCGGGCGAGAGCTCGTCCTGCACCGCCTCGCGCAGCTCGCGTCGCAGCCAGGTGGCCACGGGCACGTCGAAGCCCTGCTTGGGGCGGTCGACGAGCTCGCGCGGCACCATGCGGTAGAGCAGCGACTTGAGGACGCGTTTGCCGGTGACGAGGGGGTCGGGCAGCCGCATGGACCACTCCACCACGCGGTGGTCCAGGAACGGCGCGCGGGTCTCGAGGGACACCGCCATGGCCGCCCTGTCCACCTTGGTGAGGACGTCCTCTGGAAGGTAGGAGCACACGTCGGTGACGCGCCAGCGGGTGAGGGGCGTGGCCCGTCCGGCGGCGCGCCAGGTCTCCTCGGCGGACGTCTCCCCGAGGTCGGAGAGGCCGGTCATGCGGCGCACCTCGTCGGGCGTGAAGTAGTGCCTGTGACCCAAGCCGGCGCCGCCGCGGGTGTAGCGCAGCAGGCGCCGCGCCTGCCTGCCCGGCCTGCCCGGCAGGAGCGTGAGGGCGGGCAGCACGGTGGTGCCGAAGGGCTTGGCCAGCGCCACGGTGCGCTCCAAGCGCGCCAGGCGCTCGTACACGGCGTAGCCGCCGAAGAGCTCGTCGCCGCCGTCGCCGGAGAGGCTCACGGTCACGTGCTGGCGGGCCACGCCGGAGACGAGGCGCGTGGGCAGGGCCGACGGGTCGCCGAACGGCTCGCCGAAGTTCGCGGTGAGCTCGGTGGCCAGCGAGAGGGCGCCGTCCATGGAGAGCCGCTCGGTGGTGTGCTCGGTGCCGAGGTGCTCGGCCACGGCGCGGGCGTGGGAGGACTCGTCGTACTCGTCCTCGGCGAAGCCGACGGTGAACGTCCGCACCTCGCCACCACCGCGGGCCATGAGGGCCACGATCGTGGAGGAGTCGACGCCGCCCGAGAGGAACGCGCCTAGCGGCACGTCGGCGATCATCTGCTGCCGCACGGCGCGCGTGAGCAACTCCTCGAGCTCGTCGACGGCCTGCTCTTCGGAGACCTTGAGCCGCGGCGCGAGGGCGTGCTCGACCGGGTCCCAGTAGCGCCGCACCTTCACGTCGGCGCCGTCGACCAAGAGGTAGTGCGCCGGCGGCAGCTTGCTCGCGCCCGCGTAGGCCGTCAGCGGCGAGGGCACGAAGCCGTAGAGCAGGTACTGCGCCAGTGCGGTGCGGTCTTGGGCGGTGTCCACCCAGGGGCAGCGCGCCAGGGCCGAGAGCTCCGAGGCGAAGGCGAAGCGCCCGCCCGCGTGAGCGTAGTAGAGGGGCTTCTCGCCGAGGCGGTCGCGGGCCGCGAAGAGCCGGCGCTCGACCGTGTCCCAGATCGCGAAGGCGTACATGCCCACCAGATGCTGCAGCACGTCCACGCCCCACTCGGCGTAGCCGGCCAGCAGCACCTCGGCGTCGGTGCGCGAGGCGAACCGGTGCCCCTTGCCCTCGAGCTCCTCGCGGAGCTCGAGGAAGTTGTAGATCTCGCCGTTGAAGGTGAGCCAGTAGCGGCCGCCGTAGACCATCGGCTCGTGGCCGGCGGCTGAGGTGTCGATGATGGCGAGGCGGCGATGGCCGAGGGTCGCGGAGTCGTCGCTCCACACGCCCTCGTCGTCCGGCCCGCGGTGGGCCATCGCGTCGAGCATGCCGCGCACGGCGCGCTCGCGTTCAGCCGCGTTGCCCGCTCCGAGGACGCCAGCTATGCCGCACATGTCTCTGCACCGCCCTGGACGCGCATCTCAGGCGCGCCCTGCCGGAACCTCCGCAGCGACAGGTGCGTAGGCCTTGCCCACCGGCGCGGGCGACGGCCGAAGGGCGGCCGCCTCGTCGGGCGCGGCGGTTTGGCGGGAGGCGTAGAGGAGGTCGCGGGCGTCGACTATGGAGGGGTTCTGCTCGAGCAGGCCGGCGAACACCTTGTGGGGCGTGAGCACCACGACGAGCCCATCGTCCGCAGCCGCGTGCTCCATGGGCACGAGCCTCACGTTGGCCAGGCCGGCCAGCTCGTGGGGGAGGGAGTCGCAGTGCGGCTCCACGATGTTCACGGACAGGCAGGGGTCGGCGGCCAGCTCGCGCGCGATCTCCACGGCGGGCGACTCGCGCAGGTCGTCGATGTCCGGCTTGTAGGCGATGCCGAGGAGCGTCACGCGGCTCGCGTCGCCGAGGCGCACGCGGATGGCGTGGGCGACCTGGCCCGGCAGCGAGTCGTTGATGTCCCTGGCCGTCCTGAGGAGCCGGGCGAGCGAGGGGTTCACGGCCACGAGGAACCACGGGTCTACGGGGATGCAGTGGCCGCCCACGCCGATGCCCGGCTTGTGCAGGTTCACGCGGGGGTGGCGGTTGGCCAGCGCGAAGGCCGCTTCGGCGTCGACGCCCACCTCGGCGGCGATGGCCGCGAGCTCGTTGGCGAGCGCGATGTTGACGTCGCGGAAGGTGTTCTCGAGGAGCTTGGCCGTCTCGGCCGTGCGGGCGTCGGTCTCCACGACCGTGCCGCGCACGAAGCGCCTGTAGAGGCTCGCCGCGGCGGCCGTGGCCTCGGGCGAGGTGCCGCCGACGAGGCGGTCGTTGCTCACCAGCTCGTCGATGAGGTTGCCAGGCAGCACGCGCTCGGGGCAGTGCGCCAGCAGGTAGTCGGTAGCGTGGCGCAGGCCCGAGACCTCGTAGATCACGTCGGCCAGGAGGCGCTCGCAGGTGAGGGGCGGCACGGTGGACTCGAGGATCACGAGGTCGCCGCGCCTGAGCACCGTGGCTACGGAGCGGCCGACGGCCACCACGGCGTCGAGGTCGGGGCTCTTGTCCGCCTTGATGGGCGTGCCCACGGCGATGATGTGCACGTCGGCCGGCACGGGCCGCTGAGCAGCGCGCAGGTTGCCGCTGGCCACGGCGCGGGCGACGAGCTCGGGCAGGCCCACCTCGTCGCTGTGCTTGACGCGTCCGGCGTTGACGAGACCCACCACCCCGGCGTCGAGGTCGATGCCGGTCACGGAGAGACCCGTGTCGGCGAGGATCGCGGCGGTCGGCAGCCCGATGTAGCCGAGCCCGTAGACAGCAACGCTCGGCTGCTGCGTCGACCTTGGGGTAGGAGCAGGGGGAGTCGTGTCCGCGACGCGCATAGGCCAGCAGTGTAGCGAGGCCCCCGGAGGCCACCCCCTCATCTGTCACATGTTCGGCCCCCTATCGGTGCGGAGAAGGAGACCGGAGCCCAACGCCGGAGCGCGGTGAGGCAGGCACCCGCGCGTGCAGCGCGTGAGGTCGTCACCGGACCTGTCGGCGAACGCGTATATCATCGCTTCGCTGGTCACGACCGGATAAGAACATGCCCCACGACGACCTCGCACCGGAGAGACCGATGCCCAGAACCACCGCGCCGGCTGGCGGCAAGTCCCGCCCCGGCCTCTACGCAGCTGCAGTGCTGCTCGTCGCCTTCGCCGTGATGCTCGGCCTCGGGCAGCAGGGCAACGACGCTGACCCCGAGATCCGGCTCGACGTCGCCGAGGAGTGGGTGCACCTCTACCCGCACACGCTGTCGCTCAGTGGGAGCGTGTCCGTGGGGACGCGCACGGCACGTGACGCGGAGGTTACCTGGGAGGCGCTGTCCGGCCCCGGCGAGGTCACGTTCGAGGGCGACGGCATCGAGGTCCAGGCAACCTTCAGCGACCCTGGTACCTACACGTTGAGGGTGACGGCGACTGCCGGCGGGAGCACCGCCTCTCGCGAGGTGCGGGTGACGGTGGTCATCCCCGCGGCCGACTACTACGTCTCTCCCGACGGCAGCGACAGGAACGACGGGCGCACCATAGACACCCCGTTCAAGACCATCCGCAAAGCCGCCTCGGTGGTGCAGCCAGGCGACACCGTGATGCTGCGAGGTGGCGTCTACAACGAGTACAACGTGATCGACGCATGGCGCCGCAGCGGCGAGCCGGGCAAGCCCATCACCTTCATGAGCTACCCGGGCGAGAGGGCCATCGTCGACGGCAGCCACGTCCAAAGGGACCCGCGCTCGTCGAACCCGGCCGCTCCGGAGCTCATCAGGATCGTCGGCCTTGACTGGTACGTCTTCGACGGCATCGTCTTCCGCAACAGCGCTGGCCGGGGCCTGGCCCTCGAGGGCAGCCACCACGTGGTGCGCAACGTGGTCTCGCATTCGAACCATAGCGACGGCATCTACCTCTCGGGCAGCTACAACCTCGTCGAGGACTCGATGAGCTTCGACAACTACTCGCGCTCCAACGGGGGCGACAGCGCCGACGGGATCAAGATCACCGTCGGCACGGGCAACGTCATAAGGCGCTTCCTCGCCTACGACAACTCTGACGACGGCATAGACATCTGGGACACGACGAACACCCTCGTCGAGTACAGCGCCGCCTTCCGCAACGGGCGCGGCAGCACGGGCAACGGCATGGGCTTCAAGATGGGCCGCGCCGGCCTCACTTCGCACAGCATCATCCGCTTCAACGTGGGCTTCGAGAACCGCGCCATCAACTTCACCGACAACGGCGGCGGCGGGCTGCAGGTGTACAACAACACCTCGTTCGGTGCCGGACAGTTCGGCTTCGCGGTGCGCGGCAGGACGAGCGTCGACCCCTCGTTGGTGGCCAACAACATCAGCTTCCGCGACACGCGAGGCGTGCTCATCGACGTAGAAGAGCGCGGCGGCCAGCTCCCGGAGACGCACAACAACTCCTGGGACCTGGGGATCCGCGACCCGCTGTTCGTCTCGCTGGACCCCGACTCGTCCGACTTCCTGCGCCTCAGGCCGGACAGCCCGGCCATAGACGCCGGCTACGACGTCGACATGCCGTTCCTGGGCGAGGCCATCGACCTGGGCGCCTTCGAGTACACCGGGTTCACGCAGGCGGTGGACGGGGGCCGGTGAACCGGGCGGAGGCCGCCGAGATGTGGCCCCCGCGTGCTGCCCTTGGCTGTCCTCAGATGGTTCGTGGGGTGAAGGGCGTCGTCAGCGCGGCACGCCAGAGCTCACGCGCCGCCCGGCGGCCCGGCCCGCCGTCAACGAACGGGCAGCGCTCACGAGGGCGCGGCGCGCGCGGCTCAAGGCGTTGGCAAACCCGGGCAGCTCCTGCACGTCGACGCCCATGAAGCGCCCGCTGAAGAGGCCCGTGGCCTCGTAGTAGCGGAAGCGCTCTCCGAACGTGCCCCGGTAATAGCCGTAGGGCAGGGCGGAGGCCGGGTCGACGGGCAGGTCGGGGTCACTCAGGAGCTCGTACAGTCGCTCGCGGCTGCGGGCCAGGTGGACGGCCCCCAGCAGGTCGTAGTCGCTGGGCCCCAGGAGCACGCTGGGGCGCCCCCAGTAGACGGCCTCCATGCCCACGGTGCTGCCCGCGGTGACGACGACGTCGGAGGCCTCCACCAGCGCGTAGCTGTCGACCGGTGAGCCGGGCTCGATGACCTGGGCCACGCCTCCCGCCTTCGCCGCCTCGAGCCAGCGGGCCATGTCGTCAGGGTGCTTCTTCAGCAGGTGGGGGTGCAGGCGGATGACCAGGTGCAAGTCCGGCAGCTTCGAGGCGACGTCGATGAGCCCCGCCACGGCGTCCAGCTGGTCGCGCCAGCCCTCCCACTTGAACGCTTCGCCGATGGCGGCGAACTCGTCGTCGGAGGAGCTGAAGTAGGTGGCGATGCGCTTGCCGGTGGGCAGCGCCGGCAGGCGCCAGCGCTCCTGGAGCGCGGTGAACGACCACCAGTCGCGCGGCTGCCCGTTGCGGCGCTCGCGGTACCACCTGTGGGCCTCTGCCTCGGCGTCGGGCCCCCGGCGCTCCCAGGTCTCCTCGATCTCGCCCTGGATGCGCTCCCTGTCGTGCGGCACGAACGGCCGCGCCACGAACCTGTCCTTGTCGGCGCCGCGGTCGTGCACGCGCAGCTCCACGCCCATGCGCTCGGCGGCGCGCAGTATGGCCCGCGTGTGGCACAGGCGGCCGTTGAACACGTACATGAGGTCGGGCTCGTGCTCGGCTACGAGCCGCTTGGAGGCCTCGTAGAGGGCCACGCTGCCCCTCAGCGCGTCGGCAACGAGGCGCCGGTGCGCCGACGGGTCGAAGCGGCTGTTGTAGGAGCCGCCGATCAGCGAGGAGGCCACGCCCATGCCGAGGTCGGCCCCGTCGTAGGTCCAGGCCTTCAGCTCCTCGAGGGTGAGCGGAGGCTCGATCTCGTGCTCCTGCAGTCTGACGTCCACGTGCGGCACGAAGGTGAAGCGCTCCGAGGCGATGAGCCTGGCCGCGCGTCGCTCCGGCATGTGCGACCGGAACAGCGCCCTCTCCAGGCGGCCGTGCGCCAGGAACTCGCGGTACGGGACGTCGTACCCGGCGAAGACGTAGGTGACGTGGTCCCCGGCGTCGAGGTGGCGCTTGGCCAGCTCGAAAGCGGTCTCCAGGTGAGGGGCGATGTTGTGGGCGTCGATGAAGAGAACGTTCGCCATCTGATCGTCCTAGAGCTCGATTGGGGGGCGGCCCGGAACTGACCCGGAGCCGGAGCCCTCGCGTCTGCTGGGTCAGGGCGATAGCGGTGAAGTACCCCCCTGCGGTCCGCAGGATATGCGAGCCCGCGGCACGGTCCCCGGCATGGGTCACAACCCGAGGGGCCGGTGTTACCTTCTGCTGGTGCTCAAGCTCCGCGACCTCGGGCCCCTCGAGCAGCTCAGGGCGGGCCGGCTGCCGCGGCGCCTGGTCCAGCTCGTCTTCGGCCTGTTCCTCTTCGGGCTCTCCATCGCCCTGCTCATCACGGCGCACCTCGGCTCCATGCCTTGGGACGTGCTCCACCAGGGCCTCGCCAAGCTCCTGCCGCTGTCCATCGGCGGCGTCATGGTCCTCACCGGCCTGACCGTGCTGCTCCTGTGGATCCCGCTGCGTGAGGTGCCGAGCCTTGGCACGCTCGCCAACGCCTTGCTCATCGGCCTCTTCACGGACGTCTGGCTGAGGGTGCTGCCCGACCCCGCCGACCTGCCTGGCTCGCTGGCTTGGCGCGTGGCCTACGTGGCGCTCGGCATCACGCTCAACGGCCTGTCGACGGCGCTCTACATGGGCAGCCAGCTGGGCCGCGGCCCGCGCGACGGCCTCATGACGGGCCTGGCGCGCGTCACCGGCCGGTCGATCCGGCTCGTGCGCACCGGCATCGAGGTGGCCGTGGTCGCCGTCGGCTTCCTGCTGGGCGGGGTCCTCGGCTGGGCCACCCTGGCGTTCGCGCTGCTCATAGGCCCGCTGGTGCAGGCGTTCCTGCCCTACATGGTCGTGGAGCTGCCGGCGCCGCCCGCCGAGCCAGGCGAGGCGCGGGCGGCCTAGCTACCGGGGCGGCCAGCCGGCGCCTTCGCCCCGCCAGGCCAGCGCGTCAGCGCCTCAGTGGCCGACCTTGTCGGAGTCGACGCCGGCGCCCCTGTCGAGCGCGCTGAGGCTCAGCACCTCGTCCGGCGTGAGCTCGAAGGAGTAGACGTCCAGGTTCTCCCGCAGCCGCTGCTCGCTCGACGACTTGGGGATGGGCACGAGGCCGAGTTGCAGGTGCCAGCGCAGCACCACCTGTGCCGGCGTGCGCCCGTGAGCCTCCGCCACGCGCGTCACGGCCGGGTCCTCAAGCAGCTCGCCGCCCTTGCCCAGCGGGCTATAGGACACCGTCACGATGCCGTGCTCCTGGTGGTAGAGCCGGTGGTCTTCGCGCGTCACGTACGGGTTGAGCTGGACCTGGTTCACGGCAGGCATGGTCCCCGTCTCGCGGGCGAGCCTCTCCAGGTGCGCCGGCTTGAAGTTGGACACGCCGATGGACCGCGCCAGGCCGGCGGCCTGCAGGCGCTCGAAGGTGCGCCATGTCTCCACGTAGAGGTCGCGTACGGGCAGCGGCCAGTGGATCAGCAGCAGGTCCACCCACTCGAGTCCCAGCCTGTCCAGCGAGGCGCGCAGGCCGTCCTCGGCCTTGTCGCCGCCCTGGTGCTGGCCGTCCACCTTGGTGGTAACGAAGACCTGGTCGCGCGGCAGGTCGCTGGCGGCCAAGGCCCGGCCCACGCCGCGCTCGTTGCCGTAGCGCACGGCCGTGTCCACGTGACGGTAGCCGAGCTCCAGCGCCCGCTCCACGACGCGCTCGGCCTCCGCGTCGTCCATGGGCCAGGTGCCGAGACCCAGGGTGGGCATGCTGCGTCCGTCGTTGAGTGTGATGCGCTGCGCCATGTCACAGGGTAAACGCCGCGGCCGGTACGATGGGACCTCCAAGCGTATGCGGCGCCGGCCGCGAGGCCGGCGGGATGAGGTGACCGAAGTGAGCAGAGCCGTTTTCGTCCACCAGCACGGCGGCCCCGAGGTGCTGCGGCTCGAGGACAGGGAACTGCCGCCGCCCGGCCCCGGCGAGGTGCGCCTGCGTCACCGCGCCATCGGCCTGAACTTCATAGACGTCTACCAGCGCTCCGGCCTCTACAAGGTCCCGCTGCCGTTCGTGGCGGGCAACGAGGCGGCGGGCGACGTGGTGGCCGTCGGCGAGGGCGTCACCGATGTCGAGGTCGGCGACCGCGTGAGCTACCAGAACCCTGTGGGCGCCTACGCCGAGGAGCGCAACATCCCGGCGGGGCGGCTCGTCCACGTCCCTGACGGCATCGACTACGAGGTCGCCGCCGCGGTGACGCTCAAGGGCGTCACCGCCTACTACCTCCTGCACGAGACCTGGAAGGTCAAGCCCGGCGACACCGTCCTGGTCCACGCCGCCGCGGGCGGGGTGGGCTCACTGCTGGTGCCGTGGGCCAAGCACCTAGGCGCCACGGTCATAGGCACGGCCGGCAGCCAGCGGAAGCTGGAGCAGGCCAAGGCCTTGGGCGCCGACCACGTCATCGACTACACGACCGAGGACTTCGCCAAGCGCGTCCGCGAGCTCACCGGCGGCCGCGGTGTCGACGTCGTCTACGACGGCGTGGGGCGGGCCACGTTCGAGGGCTCCCTCGACAGCCTGCGCCCCCGCGGCCTGCTCGTCTCCTACGGCAACGCCTCGGGGCCCGTGACCATACCGAGCCTGACGGTGCTGTCGGAGAAGGGGTCCTTGTACGTCACGCGCCCCTCGACGGGCACCTACATGGCCACCACGGAACAGCTCCGCACCGCCGCCGCGGCCGTCTTCGACGCGGTGGCCAAGGGCGTCCTGGAGGTGAAGGTCAACCAGCGCTACGCGCTCGCCGACGCCGCCGAGGCCCACAGGGCCCTGGAGGCTCGCCAGACGACGGGGTCCACGGTGCTGCTGCCCTGACCGGCAGCGGCCGGCGGGCGCGGAGCTGGCATGCGTGAGATCCTCGAGTCCACGTTCAGGCAGGCCCTGGAGGGCGCCAGCCCGCGCGAGCTGACGCTGCAGGCGCTGCCCGAGGAGCGGCCCGCCCTGGTCCTGGCCGTGGGCAAGGCCGCGCTGCCCATGCTCGAGGCCGCGCTGACGCGCTACGAGGGGGTGCCGTGGCTGGCGACCCCTCCCGACGGGCTGCCGCCGCCGGGTCTAGCGGGCGGCGAGCTGCTGCCCGGGTCGCACCCGCTGCCCGACGAGAGGAGCGTGGCCGCCGCGTCGCGGGCGCTGGAGTCGGTGCGGGGGCTCGGGCCGGACGACCTGGTGCTGTTGCTCGTCTCGGGTGGCGGCAGCGCGTTGTGGAGCGCACCCGCCGGCGTCGACCTGGAGAGCAAGCGGCGCCTGACGACGCACCTGCAGCGGGCTGGCGCTGACATAGGCGAGCTGAACACGGTCAGGCGGCACCTCTCGCGGGTCAAGGGCGGCGGCCTGCTGGCGGCCACCAAGGCCAGGGTGCTCTCGCTCCTACTGTCTGACGTGCCGGGCGACGCGCCGTGGGACGTCGCCTCGGGGCCGGGCGTCGCCGACCCCACGACCTTCGGGGACGCGCTCGACGTGCTGGCCCGCTACCCCGGCGGGGCCGTGGACCCGGCGGCTGAGGTCCTCAGGCGCGGCAAGCGTGGAGAGCTGCCGGAGACCGTCAAGCCCGGGTCGGCCGCCGACGCCCGGTCGGCTGCGACGGTGGTGGGGACCTCCCGCACTCTCCTCGCCGAGGCCGCCGCGTACCTGGAGAAGCGCCTCGACGTGCAGACCCTCGCCCTGCACCACGACCTGGGCGGCGAGGCCAGGGAGCTGGCGGCGCGCCAAGCCCAGCTGGCCGCGGCGATACTCGCGGGCGAGGACGCCAGGCCGCTGCTGCCGCTGCTGGCCGCCGACCCGCCTTACGTGGCGTGGCGGCTGGGGAGGTTGGAGCGCGGTCGCCCCGTCGCGCTACTCAGCGCGGGCGAGGCCACGGTGACGGTGCGGGGGAGCGGCCGCGGCGGCCGCAACCAGGAGTTCGCTCTGGCCTTCGCCCTCGAGCTGGCGCAGCGCGCGCCGGGCGCCAACGTGTGGGCGCTCTCGGCCGGCTCGGACGGGGTGGACGGCACCAGCGAGGCCGCGGGCGCCTTCGTGGCCCCCGACACGCTGGAGAGGGCGGCCGCGCTCGGCCTGGACGCCGCGGCGATGCTGCGCGACAACGACTCGGCCGGCTTCTTCGCGGCCCTCGGCGACCAGCTGGTCACCGGCCCGACGGGCCACAACCTCAACGACCTGCGCCTGGTGCTCCTGCCCCCTGCGGCGCCCTAGCGGCCCCTCGTGTGCCCCGCGGCACCGTCACTCGGCGCGCTTGCCCCTATACATGTCTCACCGGCAGAGCGCTTGACCCAGAGCTCGTCGGGCTTAGGCAGGAGAAGGCGACGGGTCGCTTCGCTGCTTGGCCGCCTACGAGCGGCATCGAACGGGAGGAAGCGCGTGAACATCCTGCTTTGGATCGTCTTAGGAGCGCTCGCGGGCTGGATAGCCAGTGTCGTCATGGGCACCCGCGGGCAGGGCGTCGCGATCGACATCGTGCTGGGCGTGGTCGGCGCCTTCGTGGGCGGCTGGCTGTTCAACCAGTTCGGCGCCCAGGGGGTGACCGGGTTCAACCTGCCCAGCCTCCTCGTCGCCGTCGTCGGCGCCGTGGTGGTGATCGCGATAGCCAGGCTCTTCCGCAGGGCGTAGCCCAGTCCCCTAGCGGGCGCTCGCGGCCGGTCGAGAGACCGGCCGCTCGCTTTCGCGCCGTCCGTTCGTGAGGAGCCCGCGCCGCGACACATCCTGCTGCCACGCCCCTATCACGGGGCTGCCCTAGGTTGGGTTCGTGACCGCAGAGAAGCACCGCTCGAGGAGCGGAGGCAGGCGCGCAGCGCCACTCGCGGACGAGGAGGAAACCATGAACAGGGACATGTTGCAGGGCAACTGGAAGCAGCTCAAGGGCAACATCAAGGAGCAGTGGGGCAAGCTGACAGACGACGACCTCATGCAGGCCGAAGGCAACTTCGACCAGCTCGTCGGCCGCATCCAGGAGCGTTACGGCTACAGCCGCGACGAGGCCCAGCGCCGCCTCGACGAGTGGCTCGACTCCCGCAGCCAGACCGACGGCTTCGGCCGGGCCTGACCTGACCCCTCGCCCGGGCCCCAGCGGCCCGCGGCGAGGACCGTAAGACCCTCACACGCGGTGACGACCCCGCGGCGCGGCAGCGCTCGCGGGGTCGTTCACGTCTTCGGGCGGGCGCGCAAGGCCCCGTGAGGACACCGGGCGCTCAGCCAGGCGCGCCGAAGACCTGCGTCCAGTAGGTGCCCGCCAGCCCGACCCCCAGCTCCGTGTAGCGGCCGTCCATGATGTTGCGGCAGTGCCCTGGGCTATCCAGCCAGCCGGCCACGACGTCGCCTACGTCCTCGTAGCCCCAGGCGACGTTCTCGGCGAGCCTGGACCAGTCGTAGCCCTGGCGCTCCACGCGCTCGACCACGCTGCTGCCGTCGGAGCCCGTGTGGCTGAGGACGCCGCGCCGGCGCATGTCGTCGCTGTGGGCCTGGGCGGCCGCCGACAGGCGCGCGTTGAGCCGCAGTGGGCCGGCAGCGGGGTAGCGCACGTCGCCGCAGGAGCGCGCCTGGGCGCGGGCCGCGTTGACGTGATCGAGCATCGCCAGCGCCACGGGGTCGAAGCCGGTCGTCGCCTGCCCGGCCGGCGCGCACGCCCACAGCGCCAGGGCCGCCGAGGCGGCCAGAAGGCCCCGCGTCAGCGCGAGCCTCAGCCTCCGGTGCGGGAGCGGCCCCCTGAGGACAGGAGCTTGTCCCACCACGCGGCGCTCAGCCTCGCCTTTCGCGCGCCAGTGAGAGCCGCGTCCGTTGTCTCGACGCTGCCCCAGCCTGGGCGGCGTCCGCCTGCGTTGCCGGGGGTGTCGTCGTCGCCGCCGTAGCCATACCCGTAGCCGTAACCGTACCCGTACTCGCCGGCGCGCCCTGTGGCCTTCTCGATGTTCGTGGCTACCAGGCCCAGCATCCGCACGCCTATGCGGTCCAGTAGGTCGACGGCGGCAGCCACGGAGCGCCTGTCGGTGTCGGGCAGGCTCACTGCCAGCACTACTCCGGTGGTGTGCGGTGCCATGGTGAGCGCGTCGGCCACGGGGAGCATGGGTGGAGAGTCGACGATGATCACGTCGTAGTCATCCCTGAAGCGGTTCACCAGCGACGCGAAGCCGCGCGAGAGCAGCTCTGCGGGCGACGGCGCAGCGGCGAACTGCGGCAGGACGTGCAGAGTCGCGCCGCCCAGGCTCACGGTGGCCGGGCGGCCCTCCAGCGTCGGGTCCTCGAGCAGCTGCCTGACGGTGAGGATGCGCTCGCCGAGGCTCCTCGACGTGGGCTGCACGCCGAAGACGTTGGCCACCATGGGCTTGCGCAGGTCGCCGTCGACGAGCAGCGTGCGGAAGTCGTTGCGCGCGAAGCTCTCGGCCACGCTGCAGGCCACCGACGTCTTGCCCTGCGACGCGCCGGAGCTGGTGATGAGCACGACCTTGGGGTGCGAGGCGCTGGTGGCGAAGGTGAGGTTGGTGCGCAAGTAGCTGGACGCCTCGCGCGGCAGCAGCCGCGTGCCGGGCGCCACGCGCGGGAACTCGGCCAGGAGCGGGAGGCCGGTGGAGCGCACGAGGTCCTCGCCGCCGCGGAAGCGCGTGTCGAGCGCGTCGCGCAGCAGCACCAGGCCGTATACGAGGAACACCCCGAGCACGAACGCCAGCGCGGCGTCGCGCACGGGGCGCGGCCCGACCGGCACGAGCGGCGGGGTCGCGGGCTCGAGCACCTCCAGCAGCCCCACGGCCGAGGTGAGCAGGGCCCGGGCGGCGTTGAGCTGGTTGGCGCGCTCCGCCCGCAGGGTGCGCAGGCCCTCCAGCTGGTCGGCGGCGGCCTCGCCCACGGCGGCCGCCGCGATCTCCTCGTTGAGGGCCTGAAGCTGGCTCTCGAGGGTGGCGACGACGTTGCGCAGGTTCTGCGTGGCGCGCTCCTCGTCCCACACCAGCAGCGCCTGAGCCAGCGCGTTCGCGCCGGCGGCGGCCGCGGCGGGGTCGGAGTCGCGAACGGAGATGTGTATGAGGCTCGACTGCTGGGCGTTCTCCACCCGCACGTCGACGCTGCGCTCGAAGACCGCCAGGTCGCTGGTGGTGGGCTGGTCGACGCCGAGCGAGGCGAGCGCGGCGGCGAGGACGGGTGAGCTCGTGGCGGCCGCCTGGTAGGCCGTGACGTCGATGACCGGCGCCGTGACGAGGGAGACGCCGAACGAGCCCTGTAGCGTGCTGTTGGGCCGGCTGGCGAGCAGGGTGGCCGAGGCCTGGTAGTCAGGCGTCTTGCGCGTGCTGAGCGCGTAGGTGAGCGCGGCGGCTCCCACTGCCACCGCGAGCGCGAACGGCAGCCCGCGCCTCAGCAGGACGAAGAGGTCGCGTAACGTCGGTTCGGGTTGCTGGTCCACGTCATCTCCACCGGCGTCCACGCCATCACTGGCCCCCAGGACGCAACGCGGCTCTAGCCGCGCCCCGACGGCGAGGTTAGCATCCGGCCCTCTCACCGGCTAAGGCGCCTGGTAACCTTCCATGATGTCAGGCGCACGTGCCGTCGCCGTCATCGTGGCAGCGCTGGTCGTGGCGTGGTCCGCCGCGCAGCCCACCGGGGACGCCGCGGGCCAGGAGCCTCCTGCGACCGTCCAGGCGGATGGCGCCCCGCCGGCCCTCGCCGCGGTGGGCCTGACGGCCGGCTTCCCCAGTTACCAGACCGTCGCCCCGATGTTCTCGGTCCAGGCGGGTCACTTCGGGTTCCAGGCCAAGGCCAGTTGGACGCCGGCGGGCCCGTTCGTGGGCGTGCAGTTGCGCGGCTACCCGCCGGTGCCCGTGCCCGTCCCGCTGTACGTGGGCGTGGGAGCGGGGTTCTACGGGCGCGACCTGAGCTACCACGCCGCCGTGGGCGCGCACGTGCCCCTCGGCCTCAACCTGCGCCTCGACCTGGAGGGTGGGGTGGCCAACGTGCCCCTGTTGGGCGACCGGACCTGGGCGCCTCACCTCTCCCTCGGCTTGAGCTACGCGTTCCCGGTGCAGACGGCGAGCGGGCCGGGCGTCGCCGGGGCGGGCGCCAACGCGCCGCTACCCGCCTGCCAGGCGCCGGCCCAACCAGACGCCGAGGCGCTGCCGGCTGCCGTCGCGCGCACGGTCGAGGAGTGGCTCCTCAGCGCGCGCGCCACCTACGGGAGCGTCTACACGGACCTCGAGTACGGCTACAGGATCGCGAGCACGCGACTGGACGGCGCGGCGGCCACCGTGGTGATCGAGTACACGGGCAGCGTGAGGGAGATCGCCACGGGTCAGCGGCATGAGGCCTCTGGGAGGGCCACCGGCACCTTCGCCTGGAAGGGCTGCTACTGGTCGAACACCGGCGTCAGCTACTGAGGTCGGCTACCCCGCCAGCGTCGCCACTGTCTCCCGCAGGCCCGTGGGGAGGTCCGTCGCGGGCGCGCTCCCGAAACGGCGCGTGAGCAGCGTGACGTCGGCCAGCGAGTGGCGCACGTCGCCCGGTCGCGCCGGGCCGAACTCGATGGCCGGCCGCGTGCCGACGGCCTCGCCCACCGCCTGGGCCAGCTCCGCGACGCTCACGCTCACGCCCCGGCCGACGTTGGTCACGGGCAGGTCGCCGTCATCGTCCCCCTCGCCCGCGACGGCGCGGGCCAGGACGTCCACGACGTCGGCCACGTAGACGAAGTCGCGAGTCTGCCCGCCGTCGCCGTGCACGGTCAACTGCTTGCCGGCGGCGGCCCGGTCCAGGAACACGCTGATGACCCCCGAGTACGGGCTCTTGGGGTCCTGCCGCGGGCCGTAGACGTTGAAGAACCTGAAGGCGTGGCCGCGCAGCATGCCCGAGCGGTGGTAGTGCGCCAGGTAGTGCTCGCCGGCGAGCTTGTCGGCGGCGTAGGGGGAGAGGGGCATGGACGGGGCGTCCTCGCGCAGCGGGAGGTCCTGGTTGCGCCCGTACACGGCCGCCGAGCTGGCGTAGACGAGCCGCTCCGCCCCGGCCGCGACCGCCGCCTCGAGGACCGTGACGGTGCCCACTAGGTTCGCCCTGAGGGTCGACAACGGGCGCTCGATCGACGCCTCCACCGAGGCCACGGCGGCCAGGTGGCAGACGGCGTCGCAGCCGTCCGCGGCGCGGCGCGCCGCCTCCGGGTCGGCGGCGTCCCCGAGAACCAGCTCCACGCCGAGGCTCTCCAGGAGGCGCGCCTGGCGGCCCGAGGAGAGGTCGTCGAGCGCGCGCACCTCGTGACCGTCCGCGAGGAGCCTCTCGACCAGGTGGGAGCCGATGAAGCCCGCCCCGCCTGTGACCAGCACCCTCACGCCGTCCTCCAGCGGGCGCGGCGCGTGCGGCGGGCGCCGTTCGCTTCGGCGGCCACCAGGCCGACGACGTTGGCGCGCACGCGGTTCAGCCAGGACATCAGCTGCTGGAGCTCGACGCGGTCGGCCCCGAGCGGCTCGGCCACCAGCACGACTGCGTCGGCCTTGGCGGCCCGCTCCAGGGCCTCCCCGGTGCCCAGCGCCGCCGTTCCCACCTTCACCGCGCCGCCCTCGCCGGCCTGGGCGTAGAGCCTGCCGAGGTCGGACGCGACCTTCTGCGCAGCGGCGTCGGCGTTCACGCCGGCTATGAGTACCTCGCCCCCGGGTGCCACGGCCCGGTCCAGCTGGGCCTTGAGGAAACCGAGCTCGCTGAAGCCGCCCTTGATGGTGCGGGACCGGCGGCGGGTGAGGTCGGCGAGCACGGGCACGCCCGCCACCTCGGCTAGCCCTGAGGCGCCGTGCACGCGCCTGTCGAGGCCCGCGCGCACCAGCACGACGGCCAGCACGGCCATGGCGACGAGGACGAACACGGTGGCGGCGTTCACCACCGGGTTGGGCGCCACCTGCGCGGCGCGGGTCGCGGGCTGGAGGATGTCGAGGTTGCCGCGCGCCGCCACCGCCTGGGCGCGCGAGAAGGCCACTGACTCGCGCACGCGCACGGCCAGCAGCGAGACCGCGGCCATCTGCGCCGGGTCGGTGCGGTTGTCGGCGGCGCGCAGGGCTGCCGCCTGCTCCTGTAGCGTCGCCAGCTGCTGCTCCAGCGACCGCGTCACCTGGAGCGCCACCGCCCGCGCCCTGGCGTCGTCCCAGGCCACGAGCGCGTCGGCCACGGCGTTGGCGCGTGCCACCGCCGCGCTGGCGCTTGGGCCCTTGACGCCCACCACGAGGGTGATGGACCGCCGCATCTCGTCCCACTGCAGGGTGACGCCGCTGCCAAGGGTAGCCAGCTCATCGGGCGGGGCCTCCTCGGCCGGCCGTCCGGTGAGACGGGACCAGGCGTCAGCGAGCAGCTCTGGGGTGCGGAGCGCGGACCTGTAGGCGCGCGGCGCCAGCGGAGGGGCCACGGGCGGGTCCTCGATGTCCGTGAGCTCCACGGCGCGCCGGGGAGCCAGCAGGGTGACCTCCGCCAGGTACGAGGGTTGGGAGCGCTGACTCCACACGTAGGCGAGGGCCGCCGCCGGAGCGGCGAGCGCGACGGACCAGACGAAGACGGTGACCAGGAAGCGCCGCAGCACGGGCCACGGCAGGCTCAGCTCAGCTGGCTCCGTCCCGGCTGCCACCCGCCCTCAGCCGGCCGCCGCCGAGGCCAGGCCGGCGCCCTGCGCCTGCTGCTCCTGCGTGCTCCTGAAGCTGCAGCCCTCGAGGTAGGCCTCGAGCAGCGCGCGGATGCGCTGGTGGTCGCCGCGCTGCGCCGCGTCCTGCAGCGCGTCCACGGCGGCGTAGAGCGTGGGGGGCTCCATGGGCTCGGCGCGCGCCACGAAGATCTTCTCGTGCCGCGTGCGCGACCCCTCCTCCTTCTCGGTCATCAGCTCCTCGACGAGGCGCTCGCCGGGGCGCATCCCCGTGAAGCGGATGGGGATGTCCACGTCGGGCCGCAGGCCGGAGAGGCGGATGAGGTCGCGGGCCAGGTCGACGATCTTCACCGGCTCGCCCATGTCGAGGATGTAGATCTCGCCGTTCTGGCCGTGCCCGGAGGCTTGCAGCACCAGCTGGGCGGCCTCGGGGATGGTCATGAAGTAGCGGACCATGTCGGGGTGCGTGACGGTGACGGGCCCGCCGGCGGCGATCTGCGCCTTGAAGATGGGGATCACGCTACCGCGGCTGCCCAGCACGTTGCCGAAGCGCACCGACACGAACTTCTGGTTCGGGCCGGCCCGCCTGGCGGCGTCCTGCACCAGGTACTCGACCAGGCGCTTCGTGGCCCCCATGACCGACGTGGGGTTCACGGCCTTGTCGGTCGAGATGTTCACGAAGTGCGACACGCCGTACTTCAGCGCCATCTGGACGAGGTTGCGGCTGCCGATGACGTTGTTGAAGATCGCCTCCTCGGGGTTCTCCTCCATGAGCGGCACGTGCTTGTGGGCTGCCGCGTGGAAGACGACCTCGGGGCGGTACCTGTTGAAGACGTAGTCGAGGCGCGCGCCGTTCTGTATGGCGCCGATGACGCCGTGGTAGCGGATCTCGGGCCAGTCGCGGTCGAGCTCGCGTTCCAGCGTGTAGATGCTGTTCTCGCCGTGGCCGAAGAGGATCAGCTCGGCGGGCTCGAAGCGGCAGATCTGCCGCACCAGCTCCGAGCCGATGGACCCGCCGGCACCGGTGATCATCACGCGCTTGCCGCGCAGGTAGCCGAGGATGCTGTCTACGTCCAGACGCACGGGTGCGCGGCCGAGGAGGTCCTCGATGTCGACCTCGCGGATGCGGCGCAGGTCGACCTTGCCGGACAGCACCTCGTACATGCCGGGGACGATCTTGTAGGTGAGGTTGGGGCGCGCCTTGCGCACCTGCTCGATGACGTTGCGCACCTCGTTGCCCCCGTGCGAGGGGATGGCGATGAGCACCTCGTCGACCTCCTGCTCGCGGATCACGCGTGCGGCGTCGGCCACGCGGCCCAGCACGGGCACGCTGGCGACGCGGTGGCCGACCTTGGAGGGGTCGTCGTCGAGGAAGGCCACGGGCTTCATGCCCGTCTCGGGGTGGCGCAGCAGCTCGCGGGCCACCAGGGCGCCCGCCTCGCCCGCGCCCACCACGAGCACGCGCTTGCGGAAGTCGGGGCCCACCACGGTGGCCTGGTGCTGCTCGTGCCTGTAGCGCGCGGCCGCGCGCACGCCGGCCATGAGCAGGAAGGTGACCGTGCCGTCCAGCGCGGCTATGGAGCGGGGGATGCCAGCCGCCGGCCCGCCGATGAAGAGCAGCGCGCTGCCCACCACGCCGACGAAGCCGCCGACGAGCGCCAGGGCGCCGAGGTCGCGGAACGACACGTTGCTCCACGAGCGCCTGTGGAGGTCGAAGGAGAAGTAGGCGACCGCCTTGAGGGCGAGCGATACCCCCAGCGCGATGAGGAAGGGCTGCGCCTCAGGCAGGCGCTCCAGCCGCAGCAGGAACGCGAACAGCGTGCCAGCCACGACCGCCAAGGCGTCGATGCCGAGCCGCCAGGTCATGAGCCTCGACAGCCGGCGCGAGCGCCGGCTCGGTGCCTGGTTGGCGCGTGTCGACGCGGCGACCTTGGCAGTGCTCCCGCTGGCTTCGTGCGAGGAGGTGACACCGCCATCTGGCAGGCCGTCGGTCGACACGAAGGACGATGAGGGAGAAGTGGATCGGTCAGACAACGCCTGCCTCCGGGTCGCGTCATTCTCTCCGTGACGCGTGTTAACCGCGTGATGAGTGCGCCGGCGGTCGCTCATGAAGCCGCCGCGTGCTCTCTCTCGAAGGTCTCGGGGGCGCCCGCCTCGACCATGGAACGGAAGAGGGGGCTCCTCTCGAGAAGATCGTGGTACGTACCCTGCGCCTGAACGGCTCCGCGGTCAAGGACGTAGATCACGTCGCACCCGCGGACCGTCGTCATGCGGTGGGCGATCATGACTATCGTCTTGCTCTTGCCGAGGTCGCTCACCGCCCTGAAGATGCTCTCCTCCGTGACGTTGTCGAGCGCGCTGGTGGCCTCGTCGAACACCAGCACCTTGGGGTCGTGATAGAGCGCCCTGGCGATGCCCAGGCGCTGCCGCTGGCCGCCCGAGAGCCTCACGCCGCGCTCGCCCACCATGGTGCCGTACCCGTCGGGCAGCTCGCCGACGATGAAGTCGTGCACGTTGGCCAGCCTGGCCGCGCGCTCGACGGCCGCCATGTCGATCTCCTCGCGCCTCACGCCGAAGGCGATGTTGGCCGCGATGGTGTCGTCGGCCAGGTAGATCTGCTGCGGCACGTAGCCCAGGTTCGCCTGCCAGGCGCGGCGGTTCTCGTCGGTGATCGGGACGCCGTCGACGAGCAGCTCGCCCTCCTCGGGCTCGAGCAGGCCCAGGAGGATGTCCACCGTGGTGGTCTTGCCCGAGCCCGTGGCGCCCACGAGGGCGACGGTGGTGTTGGCGGCTATGCTCAGGTCGAAGCCGTGGATGACCGGCTTGGGCGTGCCGGGGTACCTGAAGGTGACGCCCCGCAGCTCGATCGACTCCCGGAACGGCAGCGGCGCCACCGGCTTGCTGGGCGCCGGGTGCCGGCCCAGGGCCTCCAGGTCGCGGTGCAGCACGTCTATCGAGGGCGTCGAGAAGCGCAGGGCCGAGAGCGCCGCGAAGAGGCTCTGCAGCGCCGGCAGCAGGCGCATGGTGGCGAAGGCGAAGACGCCCAGCGTCGGCACGATCTCCTGCACGCCCTGACCGCGCATCAGGAGGATGAGCACGATCATCAGCATGCCGCCGAAGGCGATCGTCTCGAAGGCGTAGCGCGGCACGGCGGCGATGACCTGCTGGCGGGCCATCTGGGCCTCGTAGACGCGCGAGTGGCGCTCGAAGCGGCGCAGGAACGGCTCCTCGCGGCCGAGGATCCTGATGTCCTTGATCCCCGAGAGCGCCTCGGACGCGGCCTGGAAGCGCGCCCTGTCGGCCTGCGACCGCAGGCGGCCGGACTCGGCCATGCCGCGACGGACCAGCAGGAACGTGATGCCGTAGGCGGCGCCGAGGAACCCGAAGGTCATGAGGGCCAGCATGGGGTAGAGGGCCACCAGGAGCCCGAGCACGAACAGCGTGACCACGCCGCGTGAGAGCAGCTGCAGGGCGGCCAGCACGAACCCGCGCACGGCCTGCTTGACCTCCGAGAGGATGTTCGTGGCCAGGCCGGCGGTGTTGCGGTCGAGGAAGAAGACGTACGGCTTGGCCAGGTACTCGCGCAGCAGCTTCACCGACAGGTCGTGGTTGAGGTGCCACGAGTAACGCAGCAGCAGCCACTCCACGAACGCGGTGAAGCCGTTGCTGACGACCAGCAGCACCAGGGCGGCCACGCCGGCGAAGACCAGGAAGGCGTTCATGCTGGAGAAGCCCAAGGCGTCGTAGACGCGCGCCAGCAGCGCGTTCGTCTCCACGACCGTGGGGTCGGTGACCAGCGCCAGGAACGGCAGCACCGAGGCGATGCCTACGACCTGCATCAGGGCCATGGCCGTGACCGCGGGCAGCAGCAGGAAGAAGCGCTTGCGCTCGCTGGGGTCCATGAGGTCGTAGAGCTTGGCGACGGCCTCGACTACGCCCCTCGACTCGTGAGGGGTACCGGCCACCGGCGTCAGCTTCGGCTCTCTTCTCGTCATGGGCGGACGCATGATAGGGCCACGACTAAGCGGTCCTAGTGACGGAGGCATGAGAGCGCGTCGCCTGCGCCCCTTCGCGGCGGGCCGCCAGGGCCTGGCGCCAGAGGCGGACGAGCTTGCGCACCGACGCCTCGTGGTCCATGGTGGCGGCCACGTGGGCCGCGGCCGCCGCGCGCATGGGCTCGTGCTCGGCGGGGCGCGTGAGGGCCCGCGCCAGGGCGGCGCCGGCGGCGGCGTGGTCCCTCACGTCCACCAGGTAGCCGGTCTCGCCCTCCACCACCAGCTCCTCGATGCCGTGCGTGCGGGTCGTCACGACCACGCAGCCGGAGGCCATGGCCTCCTTGACGGCGTTGGGCAGCCTCTCCATGTGTGACAGGTGCAGCAGGGCCTCGGCGGAGGCGAGCTCGGCGAGCACGTCGTCGTGCGCGACGTGACCCAGGAAGGTGACCGCCTCGGCGACGCCGAGCTCCCCGGCCAGGCGCCGCAGGGACGCCTCGGCGGGACCTGTGCCCATCACCCGCAGGGTCGCGTGCGGGCACTCCCGCCGGGCCGCGGCGAAGGCCCTCAGCGCGTCGTCCACGCCCTTCGCGGGCACGAGTCGCGACACCACGGCCACCCGCCCGGGCACCTTGCTGGTAGCGCGGGCCAGGGCGGCTATGCGTGGCACGTCCACGCCGTCGGGCACCAGCTCGATGCGCGAGGGGTCGAGGCCCGTGACGCCGGCCACCTCGGACACGTTGGCGCGCGCCTGCGTCCTCACGAAGTCGGCCAGCTGGGCGGCGGTGCGGGTTCCGGGGAAGCCTCTGTAGATGTCGTAGGCCACGAGGCTCAGCGAGGCGGCGCACGGCAGCCCGCGCCAGCGCACCAGCGGGACGATCACGGCGGGGTAGTGCCCCCACTCCAGGTGCACGACGTCGGGCGTGTCGCGCTCCATCAGCGACAGGGCCCTGAAGGCGTACGGCAGCGCCCCGAGGGCGCGCCCCAGGTGCTGGGGCTCACGCCAACACGTGCGCAGCAGCCAGGCCAGCGACCTGGCCAGCAGCACGGGCCGGGAGACGGCGGCGGCCAGCCCCGCCAGCGTGTCGGCGGGGGAGTTGTGCAGCAGCTCGGCGGCCTGCAGGCCGCGTTCGTCGCGCAGGCGCTCCCAGCCGTCCACGGGCGACTTGAAGGACATGACGCGCACGCGGTGGCCCGCTGTCAGCAGCGAGCGCACCCGCGACGAGGAGAACGTCTCGGCCGGCGTGGGGAAACGCGTCGTCACCACGACGACGTCGAGCGGCGTGGCGCGGTCGGGCTTCCCCTCCGCGGCCCCGTCGCGCGGGGTCAAGCGCGTCCCCCGGCGGTCACAGGAAGCCGTACACCTCTCGCGCCCTGCGCATCTCGGAAGGCTCCGCGAAGCTGCGGCGGCCGGCGGCCCTGGCGAGGATCACGGCTGCCGTCCTCAGGATCAGCGAGAGGTCGTAGGCCAAGGACTGCTCCCTGACGTAGACGAGGTCGAGCGCCAGCTTCACGGGCAGGAGCTGGTCGACGTAGGCGTTGACGGCGTCCCCGTGCTTCAGTGAGTCCTCCCAGGCGGCGTAGTAGTAGACGCTGCCTGGGCTGGTGAGCCCGGGGCGCACCGCCAGGGTCTCCATGTGCGCGGGCGAGTAGTGCTGCGCCACGATGCCGGGGTCCTCCGGGCGCGGGCCGACTATCGACATGTCGCCCTTGAGGACGTTGAAGAGCTGCGGTAGCTCGTCGATCTTCAGCTTCCTGAGCACGCGGCCGAGGGGGAAGATCCGCGGGTCGTCGCCGGCGGTGATGGGCGCCCCGCCGCGGCCCACGTGCATGGTGCGGAACTTGTACATGGTGAACTCGCGGCCGCCCAGCCCCACGCGCCTGGCGCGGTAGATGGCGGGCCCCGGGCTCACGAGCGGGACGGCCACGGCCACGGCGGCGAGCACGGGCGAGAGGACGAGCAACGCCGACGCGGACAGCAGTACGTCGAAGGCGCGCTTGAGGGTCCCGCCGGCCACCGGCCGCGCCGCGGTCAGGGCACCGTCTGCCACCGCGCCCCCGCCATGGCGTCCGCCGCTTCCCTGACCTCGCGGATCACGTCCTCGACGTCATCGTCGGTGAGGCGAGGATGCAGCGGCAGCGACACCATGCGCTCGAACGCGTCCTTGGCCACGGGGAAGTCGTCGGGCCGGTAGCCGTACTTGTCGCGGTAGAAGCTCATCATGTGCAGCGGCCGGTAGTGGACGCTGAAGCCGATGTTCCGCCGCTTGAGCTCCTCGACGAACTCGTCGCGCTCCAGGCCGGGCAGGCGGTTGAGGCGCAGCACGTAGAGGTGCCAGGAGCTCTCGCCGTAGGACGCCTCGACCGGCACCTGGAAGCGCTCGTCGGCGCCGAAGGCCTCCTGGTAGCGCTGCACGACCTCGCGCCGGCGGGCGTGGAAGCCCTTGAGCCTCTCGAGCTGCCTGAGGCCGAGGGCGGCCTGGACGTCGGTCATGTTGTACTTGAAGCCCGGCATCACGATGTCGTACTGCCAGGAGCCGGACTTGTCGAACCGCTTCCAGCCGTCGGCCGACATGCCGTGAAGGCCGATGACGCGCGCCTTCTCCAGCAGCTCGGGGCGGCCGGTGAGCGCGCCGCCCTCGGCCGTGGTCAGGTTCTTGGTCGCGTAGAACGAGAACGACGCGAAGTTGTCCCGGCTGCCCACCATGCGCCCGCGGTAGGTCGTGGGCACGGCGTGGGCGGCGTCCTCCACCACCTCGATGCCGTGCTGGTCGGCGACGGCGAAGATCGGGTCCAGGTCGGCAGCCTGCCCGGCGTAGTGCACCGGGATGATGGCCTTGGTGCGCGGCGTGATGGCGGCCGCGACGGCCGCCGGGTCGATGCACAGGGTGTCGGGCAGCACGTCGACGAGCACCGGCCTGGCGCCCACGTGCTCGACGACGTTGGCGGTAGCGGCGAAGGTGAGCGTCGGCACTATCACCTCGTCGCCAGGGCCGACGCCCAGGGCCACGAGCGCCACGTGCAGGCCGGCGGTGCACGAGTTGAGCATCAGGGAGGTGTCGCCTGGCGCGCCCACGTAGGCGCCGAAGGCGCGCTCGAACTCCTTGGTGCGCGGACCGGTGGTGATCCAGTCGGTCCGCAGCGCGGCTACGACCTCGTCGATCTCCTCTTGGCCTATCGAGGGTGGCGAGAACGGGAGGAAGGTGTCGCGTGCCATGGCTCTCCTCTACCTGCTCAGCTCGGCGCTGCGGGCCGACGGCCGGCGCTTGAGCAACAGGAAGTCGCGCAGTCCGGCCAGGTAGCCTAGGCCGTAAGCGGCGTGCATGACGGCGAAAGCCGTCACTGTCCTCAGCACCGCCAGCGGGGAGCGCGTCCGCGCTATGGCGGCCCCGAAGGCGGCCAGCGCGTACGCCACGAGCGTCGCCAGCAGCGCCCAGCGCGCCGGCGCCCAGAAGGCGCCAGCCACGAGCGTGAGCGCCAGCCAGACCATGAAGGCCGGCGGGGCGAGCTGCCTGAGGTTCGTGACGGTGCCGTGCTTGCGGTTCACGTACACCTTCCAGTAGCCGTACTGGTTGTACTGGCGCCACAGCTTGCGGTAGGTGGCGCGCACGAAGTAACGGGACCTGATGCGGTCGGTGAACCAGATGCGGCGCCCGGCCTTGATGAGCCGGAAGTTGAGCTCGTCGTCCTGGTTGCGGGCCAGCTCCTCGTCGAAGAGCCCCACGCGGAGGAGGTCGGACTTGCGGTAGGCGCCGAACGCCAGCGTGTCCACGTAACCGTCCTCGCCGCCCGTGCGGAAGCGCGCGTTGCCCACGCCGAACGGCGAGCCCATGGCCAGCGAGATGGCCTCGGCCACCGGTCCCACGTTGACGTTCTCGATGCGGCCGCCGACGCAGGCGCACTCGGGGTGGGCCTCCAGGGCCGCCAAGCACTCCTCGAGGAAGTCCGGGTAGACCTCGGCGTGGCCGTCGACGCGCACCACCACCTCGTGGCTGGCGGCGCGCGTGCCCCTGTTCATCGCGAAGGGCACCGTGCCCTCGGGGTTGTCCACGAGCCTCACGACCTTCAACTCGTCGGCGAGGCGCTGGACCAGCTCGCGGGTGCCGTCGGTGCTCATGCCGTCCACCACCAGCACCTCGAGCGCGTCGAGGCCTTCGCCCGCGCGCACGACCGACCGGACTGCGGGCTCTATGTAGCCCGCCTCGTTCTTAACCGGCATGACGACGCTCACTCGGCGTTCCAAGGTGGCCTCTCTATACGGCCCCCGCCGGTGAGATGGCTGACCACCGGCCGGAACTTGCCGTTCGGGCCGCGCGGTATGGCGTCCAATCGCCTCACCTCGACCTCGACGTCGCCCAGGCGGCGCCTCAGCCCCGCCGCGATGGCGCTCTCGTGCTCGTCGCCGAAGCCGGCGGCGGGGACGAGGTTGACGACGATCCTGAGGAGGTCCTCCTGGACCACCTGCGCCTCGTGGACGGGCAGGTCGTAGAAGACGGGGTTCACCCAGAACACGCGCCGGCCGTCGGCGGTGAGGAGGTTGTCCGAGCTGCGGCCCTCCAGGGCCGTGAGGCGCGGCATGTCGCGCCCGCAGGCGCAGCGGCCGGCGTCCTCCACGACGGCGCCGCGGTCGCCCACCTCGTAGCGCACCAGGGGCATGGACGCGTTGAGCAGGCCCGTGACCACCAGGCGCCCGGGCGTGCCCGGCGGGGCCGGCTCGTCGGAGTCGTCGGCCAGCACCTCCACCACCCCGGCCTCCGGCCACAGGTGCAGCACGCCATGCTCGCACTCGCTGGCGCCCGCCACCGCCTCTGACATGCCGTAGCTCTCTCGCGCCGGGCAGCCGAACGCCTGCGAGACCACCTCGCGCTGCCAGGGGAGCAGCGGCTCGGCGTTGGTCACGGCGACCTTGAGCCGCGGCGCGTCCAGGCCGTCCTCGACGACGTAGCGGGCGAGCTCGGCCAGCGACGACGAGTAGGCGTAGGCGTGCACGACGGCATGATGGCGCATCGCCTCCAGGTAGGCCGGTGCGTTTGCCCTTTTCACGTGCAGGTTCGACATGTAGAGCTGCTTGCCCGCGGCGTTCCACACCCAGAAGGGCGGCTTCTCCTGCTCGACGGGCACGACCTCTTGGCCGCCGAGCATCGCCCAGGGGTCGTCGCGGGTCACCCCGTACCAGCGGCGCCAGCGCGCCTCCATGAGGGCGTACCAGGCCCGCATGGCGGCCTTGTCGCGCCAGGTGGTGACGGGCGTGCCCGTGGTACCGCTAGTGCTGAGCCTGAACAGCTGCGAGGGCTTGGCGTCGTCCCGGAGGAACCGCTCCGGCTGCCGCCTCAGCTCCTCCTTCCTCAGCACCGGCCAGTTGGCTATGTCCTCCACCGGCGAGCCGTCGCCGGCGGCCCGCCTGCGCTGCCACATCTCGCGGTAGTAGGGCACGTTCTCGGCGGCGTTCCTCAGCTGCGCCGCCAGCTTCTCGGCGGTGAAGGCGCGCCAGCGCTCCGCGTCCCACGCCTCGCGGGCGTGCGCCTCGGCGACGAGCTCCTCGGTCTCCGGCCCGTACCGCCACGACGAGAGGTAGCGGCCGTATACGCTGCCGGCGATCTCGCGCAGGCGGGGAGGCACGCGCCGGTAGACGGGCATGAGGAGCGACTTGAGGTTCATGCCCTGTCACCTCCGCTCGTCACGGCCCTGGCGAGGAGGCCGCGCCAACGGGGGAGCGCGCGCGACCAGTCGAAGGTCTCGGCGCGCCGGCGGGCGGCGCGCGACAGGCCCTCGGCGAGGTCGGGGTCCGACAGGAGCCGCGCCACGGCGGCG
>Ga0182741_1001585_pt1 | contig 29112 bp, 20 predicted proteins | sample eDN5th37CBELigOP_FD_128874 | JGI IMG/M metagenome (GOLD analysis project Ga0182741, IMG submission 128874) | Enriched Organic Plus compost microbial communities from Emeryville, California, USA - eDNA 5th pass 37_C BE-Lig OP (version 2) (version 2) ... | reverse complement strand
GCTCCCTCCAGATCTCGACGGTCGCCGATGCACCGGAGGCCTGGAGCCTGCTCAATCTCGAGACCATGACCTGGTCCACCCTGCCGGATCTCACTGGCGCGAAGTTCCCGTCCTCGGCCCATCTGGTCGTGGCGACTGCAGCCAACCAGGAAGGCGTCGCGGTCGCGGCGAGCGAATACCGAACGGAAGGCAGCGCGACATTGCAGCCAGCGGTTGGCGCGCGAGGTGACGTCGCGGTGATCGAGGACGATCTGGAATCCGTGCATTGGGTTTCGATTCCCGAAGACTTCCCGGAGGTAACGAACATCTCACTGTCCCCAGACGCATCGCGGCTCGCATTTGTCTCCAACCTGACATCTCACAGTGCCCCGACCGCCCAGACGACGATCAGCGTGGTCGATGTCGCAACCGGCGAAGAAGTCGTTCGCAGTGAGCCCTTCATTGCGCCGTTGTACGCGTTCTTTCAGTGGGTCGAAGACGGGGACGCGGTCATCTATACGACGAAAAACGCCGTCTACCGGCTTCCGCTGCAGCCAAACGCCACCGCGACCGAACTCTACGCAGGTGATGGCACGCTCATGCTCATGCCATCGACGACGCAACCGAACCTCGTTCACGTGCAGGAACGGCTCGACGATGAAACATCGAACCTGGTGATCCTCACGACTGACACTGGAGAAGTAACGACCGTCGCTGGGAAGCCGTGGTTCGCCGGGACCACATCGGCCATGGTGTGGACCGATCAGCTCGCGCCAATTGTCGTCATGCCGAACGATGGCGCCGGCGACGCGCTGGTCGTCCATCCCGTGAGCGGGACGCAGATCACTGATCCGGTCGACACGCGGTCGACACCGCCCGCTGACGACCAGGAGGAATGGTTCCCTCCCCGGCTCGTGCAGACCGCGAGCCATGCCCCGATCTCGGTCCTCGACCCTGGCACCGGTACGCTGCTGGCCATCGATCTCAGCGGAACTGAAGCCGTTGTACGCGAGTTGCCGCCGCTTCCCGAGGATGTCCAGGGGGATATTCGCCTCTCGCCGGACGGAACCATGGTCGTCGTCGGAGGAGCAACGTGGGAAAGTGAGCCCAGCCCATCATGGCAGCTGGACCTGACAATCCAGGGTTCCGAATGGGTCAAGATACCGGAAGGCGCGGGCATCACCTGGCTCGTACCGCTGATCGAGCAGCCATAGTCGAATCGACGACGCCCGGCCCGTCAAGCTGGACGTCGTCCATCCTTGCGCCTCTCAAACGTCGTAGAAGCTGCGGTGGATCGGAAGCTATTCGTCTCTCGGCGACAGTCCCTCCACCTCACGGCGCAGGTCGTCGATGTCGGCGAATTGGCGATAGACGGAGGCGAAGCGGATGTAGGCGACGTGGTCCAGCGTCTTCAGCTCGGCGAGGACCTTCTCGCCGATGTCGTGCGACGAAACCTCCTTCGTCCCCATCGCCATCAGGTCGGCCTCGACCTTCGCGATCAGCTTGTCGAGGTCATCCTGGGCGACCGGGCGTTTTGTGAGGGCGACGCGGAGCTTCGATCGGAGCTTGTCCGGGTTGAACTCCTCTCGCCGGCCGTCCTTCTTGACGACGATGAGCGCGGCAGCCTCGACCCGCTCGTAGGTCGTAAAGCGGCGCTCGCAGTTCGGGCACTGGCGGCGGCGGCGGATCGCCTCACCGTTGTTCACGTCGCGGCTGTCCACCACGCGGGTATCGTCAGCCTTGCAGTATGGACAGCGCATCTTCGTCAACCTCCCTTGTAGGGGCACCGGGACAGCGATGCCCGCACGACGGTCGCGCGGGCATCGGGGCATTCACATCTGGATCGAACCGGCGTTCCTTACCGCTCCCGCAGGAACCGGATGATCGACGATTCGGACTCCCACTCGTCGTCCGGGTAGACCGGCTGCTGGCCGCCTTGCGGCGCCTGCTGGCGACGCGGCTCGGCCTGCTGGCGCTGGCCTCCGTACGCGGGTTCCGGCTGCTGCCCGGCACTGAACGAATACTGGTCGTAGACGCCCGGCACCTCGTCGAAGCCGGTCGCGATCAGCGTGATCATCACCGCGTCGCCCAGGCTCTCGTCGATAGACGTACCGTAGATGATCTCGGCGTCCTCGTCGGCCGCGGCGCGGATGACCTCCGCCGCCTCGCTCGTCTCGAACAGCGTGAGGCCGGAGCCGGCGGAGATGTTGTAGAGCACGCCCTTCGCGCCCTGGATATTCATTTCCAGCAGCGGGCTCTCGATCGCCTCGCGCGCGGCGTTGACGGTCCGGTCGTTGCCCTCGCCGTAGCCGATCGCCATGAGCGCCGACCCGGCGTCCTGCATGATCGTCTTCACGTCGGCGAAGTCGAGGTTGATGACACCCGGCTTCGTGATCAAGTCGGAGATACCGGCGATACCCTGTCGCAGCACGTCGTCCGCGATCGAGAACGCCTCGGTGACCGTCGTCTTCGGGTCCACCATGTGGAGCAAGCGCTCGTTCGGGATCGTGATCAGCGCGTCAACGACATCCTTGAGCGCCGCGACGCCCTCCTCCGCCGCGCGACGACGACGGCCACCCTCGAACTCGAACGGCTTGGTCACGACCGCAACGGTCAGCGCGCCGGCCTGGCGTGCGAGCTGCGCGATGGTCGGCGACGCGCCGGTGCCGGTTCCGCCGCCCATACCGGCGGCGATGAAGACCATGTCGCTGTCGCGGACGACCTCGGCGAGGTTCTCCATGCTCTCTTCGGCCGCGCGTTCGCCGACCTCAGGCCGGCCACCGGCGCCAAGACCCTTGGTGAGCTTGTCACCAATGCGAATGGCAATGGGCGCCTCGCTCGTCATCAGCGCCTGCGCGTCCGTGTTGACGGCGACGAACTCGACGCCCTCCACCCCGGATTGCACCATACGGTTGACGGCATTGCCGCCACCGCCACCGACGCCGATGACCTTTATACGGGCAAAGGCGTTGGGAATGATGTCCGCCGAGGAGCTGAACCGCGAAGACGGCCGATCAGCCGGCGGCGGAGCCGGTCGCTCGCCCTGCGGCTGGTTCTGCGCGCCAGCTGCAGGATCCTGTCGGTCCCGCTGCTGCTGTTGACCTCGAATCGGATTCTGTCCTCGGGATTGCATAGTCCCTTCACCACCCATGTTTCACGACGCGAGCCATCTCCCTGAGAAAACGGCCTTGCAGTACTTGTCTGTCTGAGGAGCCATGCCGGATGCCAGCACTGTACATACACCCGGTCATTCTAAGCCCAATTGACCCAGGTGCAGATAATGCGTGAAGTATAGCACGCATGTATGTACGCTCCGGTGAACACGACAACATTCGGTATCGCGTACATACGAGCGAACGGACGCGCCCGACCTATCGGCGCTTCTCAGCGTGCCGTTCGAGCGCCAGTTGGATCAGCCGGTCGACCAACTGATCGATCGGCAACCCGCTCGCCTCCCACAACGACGGATACATACTGATCGAGGTGAATCCTGGCATCGTGTTCACCTCATTAACGTAGACCTGGTTCGTGCCTTCCTCCAGGAAGAAATCCACGCGCGCGAGCCCGGCGAGGTCCAGCGCGACGAAGGCCCGCTGGGCGATCTCCTCCATCTCCCGCTGGATCGCAGGGTCCAGCTCCGCCGGGATGATCAACTCGGCCGTGTCGTCGATGTATTTGGCCGTGTAATCGTAGAACTCGCCGCGCGGCCGGATTTCACCAGCGACGGAGACGATAGGATCGTCGTTCCCGAGGACGCTCATCTCCAGCTCGCGACCGGTCACGCCCTGCTCGACGATCAATCGCCGGTCGAAGTAGGACGCCTCCGTCAGCGCGTCATGCAGCTCAGCGGCGTCACGCACCTTGCTCACGCCCACGCTCGACCCCATGTTGGCTGGCTTCACGAAGAGCGGGAAACCGAGCTCCGCCACGATCCGCGATTCGACCACGTCCGGCGAGCGTTTCCACTCGGCCCGCTGGACCAGTGTCCACGGGACCTGCGGGACCCCGGCCTGGGCCAGGATGACCTTCGTCATCGCCTTGTCCATGCCGACCGCCGACCCCAGCACGCCGCTACCGACATACGGCAGTCCGGCAAGCTCCAGCATGCCCTGGATGGTTCCGTCCTCGCCCATCGGCCCGTGAAGCACCGGGAAGAAGATATCGACCCCTTCCGGCGCGTCGGTCGGCATCAACGCCTCCGGACCGGTCACTACCCGGATCTCGCTCTCGCCGGTAGGCACCACCTTCTGCTCTCCCTCGCCAAGGTGGAACATCGGGGACCGCTCGACCAGCGCCGACATGGAGTTTTCACCAGCGATCCATCTCCCTTCCCGCGTGATGCCGAGCGGGACGATCTCGTAACGATCCGGGTCGAGCGCGTCGATCACGGTCTGCGCCGAGCGCAGAGAGACGTCATGTTCGTCGGATCGGCCGCCAAAGACGACAGCGACGCGGATTTTTCGGGACTTCGGATCGGGTGATGTCATGCGTTTGCCTTCATACTGCTGCGTACCGCCGGACCTTGTGTCCGGCGCTTTCGGTGCTCGCGCCGGACACAAGGTCCGGCGGTACGTGAATCTCTCGCGGAGGGGAAATATCTAGCGTCCGATGAACTCGATCTCCGGGCGAAGATCGACGCCGAACCGCTCGCGGATCGTCTCGCGAACCGATTCGATCAGATCGCGCGCCTCGGCCGCAGAGCCTCCACCCGTATTCATCATCCAGTTCGCGTGCTTCCCGGAGATCTGCATGGCGCCAACGGAATGGCCCTTCAAACCGGCTTCCTCGATGAGCCGTGCCGAAAAATCCTCGCCCGGGTTGGCGAACACCGAGCCGGAGCACGCGCCGGTCGGCTGGGTCCGTCGCCGGAACTCCGCGTGCTCATCGGCGCGCCGCACCAGCTCCTCCGGGTCGCCCTTCGGCAGCCGGAGCTGCGTACGGAGCACGATCCACGGCCGCGGTCGTTCCGCGCCCTTGATCCGGGTCATGCGATATGACGGATCGAGCCATGCGGCGTCCTCCCGCGTGACGTCGCCACTCTCGTGCAGCACGTCGACGGCGACCAGGTGATCCTTCATCTCGGTTCCGTGCGCGCCAGCATTGTTCACCGTAGCCCCGCCGACCTGCCCCGGGAGCCCGACGCCCCAGTCCATGCCAGCCCACCCCTGCTCGGCGGCATACCGCCCAAGCCAGCTCAGCGGCGCCTGCGCCCCGACGGTAACGAGCACGGAGCCGCCCTCGTCCTCCACCTCGAGCAGCGACAAGGCTCGCTGACCCGGCGTTCGCGCCACGATCACCAGCCCCTCGATCCCCTCATCCGAGACGATAAGGTTGCTGCCGCCTCCGATGACCGTGACCGGGATGCCTTCATCCTTCGCCCAGCGTGTCGCCGCGACGATGTCGTCCGCGTTCGACGCCCGGACGAGATAATCCGCCGGGCCCCCGATCCGCATCGTCGTGTACAACGACATCAACGCGCCCAGCTGGATCTTCAGGTGCTCGGCGCCCGGGATCGGCATCGAGTCGACTTTCGCCCGGGCCTTCATCAACGGCCGCGTCCGTGACTGGTCGCGAGCGGCGTTCTCCTTGGTCCCCTGCACAAGCATCGGACCAACCTGCGTCACGGTCCCCGCGCCAATCGTCATCACCACATCGCCAAGCTGCATCAGCGCCCGGGTCTTCTCCGCCGCATCGGCCGGATCGGTGGCGAGGTGAACCGGCTTCCGGATCAGCGAGGCCATATGGGCGGAGCTGATCTGGTGCTCGTTGACTTCCCCGACGCCATAGATGTCCATCAGGACGACGACATCAGCGACCTCCAGCGACTCGGCAAATTCCTTCATTAGGGCATGCGTGCGGGAGTATGTGTGAGGTTGGTGGACAGCGATGACGCGACGACCGGGGAACGTCTCCCGCGCGGCGTTCAGCACCGCCGTGACCTCTTCCGGATGGTGCGCGTAGTCGTCGATGACCTCGACGCCGTCCACGGTGCCCTTGCGCTCGAACCGGCGGCCGATACCCTGGTATTCGCCAAGCGCCTCGATCGCCTCACCGATGTCGAATCCGAGCGCATTGAGGGCTGCGAGGGCGGCGGTCGCGTTCCGGGCATTGTGCCGCCCTGGAACGGCAAGCGGCATGCTGTGCGGGTGCCCACTTGGATCCGCGATCACCCAGCCGCCGGAGGTGCCCTGCAACACCCAGTCCTCATCGCCGCCCTCGCCGAAGGTGCGGATCGTGAGGTCATCACGGCCCAGCGCGTGGATGCCTTGGAGGACGCGGCGCGATCCTTCGTCGTCCCCGGCGATCACGAGATGACCGTCCGGCTTGATCTGCCGGGCAAAATCGACAAACGCCCGGTCGTAGTCGTCCTGGTCCTCGTAGATATCGGGATGGTCGAACGCCACGGACGTGATAATCGCGACGTTCGGGAACAGCCCGAGGAACGAGCGGTCGAACTCGTCGGCCTCGACAACCATATGTGGCCCGTCGCCCGGCTCGGCATTCGTGCCGGTCGCTTCGACGATCGCGCCAACGGCAAATGTCGGGTCCTGCTTCATCTCACGAAGGGCGACCGAGAGCATGCCGGACGTCGTCGACTTGCCGTGCGAGCCGGCAACGGCAATGGAGATCCTCTCGTTCGCGAGGATACCGAGCAAATCTGCCCGCCGGATGATCCGGGCGCCGGCCGCTGCGGCGGCGTCCAGCTCGGTTTTCGCGTTCGCCGCCGCGCGTTTGTTCGTCACGACAATATCAGCGAGCCCGGCAAACGTGGGATCCTCATGACCGAGCACGACAGGGATCCCCATCTCGCGCAGCGCCTGCGTTTGCGCGGATTCCGCCGCGTCCGAGCCGGTGACCTTGTGGCCCCACATCGTCAGGATGCGGGCGAGGCCGCTCATGCCGATGCCGCCGATCCCGATGAAATGGAACGTCGCCGGTGGCGCCGGAAGCGTCTCCGCGCGTTCTCTCTCGTTCTGCCCCATATCAGGAGTTCCCCGCTACGTCCGCTGTCCGATTGCCATACGCCGCGACCGCCGCGCGAAACTGGTCGCCCCGGTCGAATTCATTCCGGAAGATCCCGAAGCTGGCGCACCCCGGCGTCAGCGTCACGATATCGCCTGCCTGGACGCCATCGACCGCGGCCGCGAAGGCCTCGCCCATGCTCCCGAACGGTCCCTCGTATGGGACGTTCCGCTCATCCAGCAGGCGAATCAGGTTCGGCGTCGCCGTCCCGTCCAACAGGAAGACGCGCGGGCGTCGCGCTGCGATCTCGTCCGCGAACGGTGTCAGGTCGGTTTGCTTGTCCGCCCCACCGGCGATAAGCCGCAGCTCACGCGCCCGCTCGGAGAGCAACCGCAGACCGCTGACGGCCGCCGCCGGTGCCGTAGCCGATGTGTCGTTGATGAACAGGACGCCGTTGACCGTCCCGACCTCTTCCATTCGGTTCGGCACGCCGCTGAACGACGCCATGCCGCGACGGATCGCCTCCATCGGCGCGCCATACGCGATCGCCGCCGCCAGGGCCGCCAATGCGTTGCTCGTGCCGTGCTCGCCGCTCAGTTGGAGCTGCGCCGGACGCGAGATACGCGCCTCGCGCCCCTCCCACCGGGCGACCAGCTCGTCACCGATCAGCCAGACGCCGTCGGTCCCCGCATCTTCGAGCCCGAACGGCATCCGCCGCGCGGATGTCAGCCCCGTTACCTTACGGCACTCCGGATCATCGTGGTTGTAGACGACGACACCGTCCGCAGGGACGTGCCTGGCGATGGACCGCTTGGTATCGGCGTAATCGTCGAAGCCGTCATAGGCATCGAGATGGTCGGGCGAGATATTTGTCAGGACGGCGACGCGCGGTCCGAGCCCCTGCTCGTCCATCGCCTCGAGTTGCCAGCTCGACAGCTCGATCACGACCGGATGTTCCGGCAGGATATCGTCGACGAACGCCAGCGCCGAGATGCCCATGTTCCCGGCAAGCACGGCATCCGGGTTCCACGCCCGCATGATGCCGCCGCATAGGGTCGATACGCTCGTCTTGCCCTTGGTTCCCGTGATACCGAGGATCGGTGCCCGGCACAGGCGGAAGAAGAGCGACATCTCCATCTCGATGCGGACGCCGGAGTCTCGGGCCATCTTCAGGTATGGGGAATTGCGGCGCACGCCCGGGTTCCGCACGACAACGTCGGCGTTCTCCTGGGTGAAATCGGCGTCATCGTGCCCGCCGAGATGATAGGTGACCGGCAGGTCGCTCAGGAGGTCGATCGAGCTCTGGAGCTGCTCCGCCGGACGCATGTCCGTCACGGTCACCTTGCCGCCGTGCGTCGCCAGGTAGCGCGCCACGCCGACCCCTCCGCCGAGCACGCCGAGGCCCATGACCGTATACCTGGTGCCGTTGATCGATTCGCGCATCTACACTCGCCCACCAATGAGGAGCCGGCACGTCCGGCCCGAAGAGGATCCTCTAAAGAAGCGCCAGCGCCACGCCAACGAGGCCCAGCATCATGCCGACAAGCCAGAACCGGAGGGCGATCTGCGTCTCCGACCACCCGAGCTGCTCGAAATGGTGATGCAGCGGCGTCATCCGGAACACCCGCTTGCCGCCGGTGGCTTTGAAATACGTCACCTGGATCATCACCGACAGCGTCTCCGCGACGAAGACGCCGCCGACGATCGGCAACAACAGCCACTGGCCGGTCATGAACGCCGCCACGGCGAGCGATGCGCCGAGGGCCAGCGAGCCGGCATCCCCCATGAAGACCTGCGCCGGGTTGGCGTTGAACCAAAGGAACCCCATCAGCGACCCGACCATGATGAAGCAGAACGTCACCACGCCCAGCTGCCCCTGGAGGTAGGCGATGATGCCATAGGCGACGAACGCGACCGACGCCGTTCCCGCGGCGAGCGTATCCAGCCCGTCCGTGAGGTTGACCGCGTTGGCCATCGAGATGATCGCGAACGCGGCGATCGGGACGTAGATCCAGCCAATATCGTACTGGCCGACGAACGGGATGTAGATGTTCCGCAAGCCAAGGCCATACGGATCCGGCAGGTGCATGATCAGCGCGGCGCCACCCCCGATCAGGATGAGCCAGAGCATCTTCATGCGGCCGGACATGCCGCCGCCCTTCTTGCCACCGACGAGGCTCATGGTATCGTCGAACCCGCCCATGATGCCGGTCGCCACAAGGACAGCGATCGGGAGCAGCATCGACAGGCGGCCGACAGTGTTGAAGACCAGCGTCAGGATGACAACGGTCAGGATGACCATGATGCCGCCCATCGTGGGCGTGCCGGCCTTGCCGAAGTGCTGCTCCAGCTCCAGGCGGATCTTCTTGCCCACCTTTTGCTGTCGCAGGAAGGTGATGACGGGTCGGCCAATAACGATGGTAACGAGAAAGGCCAACGCCGCGAGCGCCAGCGAAACGGCCATGTTCTCGTTGCCGTCGCTCGGCATGATGGAATTCGACGCGAGCGGCATCAAGGTGAGAAACGACATCATGCGTCCACCTTCCCGGCGGAAGGTCCGGCGTCAGGACGCAACGCATCGACGATCGTCTCCATATGGAGTCCGTTGGCCCCCTTCAGCAGGACGACATCACCCTCCCTGAGCTCGTTCTGGAGGAACGTCGTCAGCTCGTCGCGCTGGTCCTCACGGAAAGCGCGAACCTCGAGCGTCCGTCCGGCCTCGCGCGCGATCGATCGCGCCTCTTCCACCGCGTAGGAGGTGAGCTTCCCGAAGGTCACCAGCATGTCGACGACATCGCCGGCGCGGCCACCGACGATCCGGTGCCCCTCCTCCGCATGGCTTCCGAGCTCACGCATCTCACCCAGCACAGCGATCTTCCGTTGCGCCGGCAGCTCTTCGAGGAGTCCCAACGCCGCAAGCACCGACGGCGTGCTTGCGTTGTAGGTGTCGTCGATCATCTTCGAGCCGTTCGGGCCGGGAACGAAGAGCAGGCGCACCTGGATCCCCGGGTCGCGTAGGCCAAGCAACATCTCGGAGACATGCATGCCGAAGCCATGCCCGACCGCAAGCGCCACGATCGCGATCTGCAGGCCCGGTCCCCCGATCAGCGGCACCCGCATGAAGGTCTCCTCGCCCTCGATGCGAACCCAGAACGAGGTGCCCTTCAACCCCTCGCTCGCGACGTCATACGCCTGGATATCGGCCGGCTCGTGCAGGCCGTAGGTGATGACACGAGCCTTCGACGCGACGGACATCGCCCGCACACGCGGATCGTCGTGGTTGAGAACCACGAGTCCGTCCGCCGGGATCGCCTCGACAAGCTCCTGTTTCGTCTTGGCGATGTTCTCGATCGTCCCCATCCGCTCGAGGTGGACCGGGTAAATGTTCGTGACCACCCCGACGTCGGGCTTTGCGATCTCGGACAGGAGCGTCAGCTCGCCGAAGGCGTACGCGCCGCCCATCTCGAGCACCATGATCTCGGCGTCCTCGGGACAATCGAGGATCGAGAGCGGAAGACCGATCTCGTTGTTGAAATTGCCGGGGCTGCGAAAAACGTTGAAGCGCTGGGACAGCACCGCCGCAATGGATTCCTTGGCGCTGGTCTTGCCGACGCTGCCGGTGATGCCGATCACCTTGACGTCCAGCCGGTCACGCCGCCACGCCGCCCAGCGCTGGAGCGCCTTCACGGGCTCATCGACGAGGATGAGCGGCCGGTCGATCTCCGGATGGCTCGCCGCCCACTCGCGCGACACGATCGCGGTCGTCGCGCCCTGTTCCAGCGCGGCCTTGACGTAGTCGTGGCCGTCCAGGTTCTCACCCTTTACGGCGAGAAAGACATCGCCACGCTGAACGCGGCGGGAATCGCGCTCCAACCGCAGAAAGATCGCCCTGTCCTCGACCGGACGGGAGAGTTCGCCTCCCGTTCCCTCGAGGACATCCCGCAATTGATATCGTCTCATCCTGCCGTCCCAAACAACATATCAAGCACCCTGGGTATCAAATGCGCTCGGCGACCCGCATGATGGCGGAGCGGCTGCGCGGGTTCGTGTCGATTTCAGAAGATGCGGGCTTCACCGGCTTCCCGATGCGCTTCAGCCTCGGTGAATGATCGCACGTACAGACCGGTTGGTCCGGCGGGCAGATGCATTCACGCGATTCCAGCGCGAATTTCTGCTTGACGATGCGGTCCTCCAGCGAATGGAACGAGATCACTGCAATGCGCCCGCCTGGCCGCAGCAACCCGATCGCGCTGTCCAGCACGGTCTCCAGCGCGGCAAGCTCGTCGTTGACCGCGATCCGCAACGCCTGGAATGTCTTTGTCGCGGGGTGAACAGCCTTGCCGCGCCGCCCACCGACGGCTTGTTCTACAACGCTTGCGAGGTCGGTGGTGGTTTCGAATGGTCGGGAAGCGCGCCGCTTCTCGATCGCACGGGCGATCTGGCGGGACCGCTGCTCTTCACCATACTGCCAAATGATCCGCGCAAGCTCGTCAGCTTCGAGCGAGTTGACGAGGTCCGAGGCCGGGACGCCCCGCGTCGGGTCGAACCGCATATCCAGCGGCCCTTCGAACCGGAACGCGAATCCCCGGTCGGCCTCGTCGAGTTGGAACGAAGAAAGCCCGAGGTCGAACAATATGCCATCGACCGCCTCGATACCGTGTCGCTCGGCGACGTCCGCGAGTTCGCGGAAATTGGCGTGTACCGGGGTCAGGCCCTTGCCGAGGGGCGTCGAGGCCAGTTCCTGGGCCCGCCGGATCGCCGCCGGATCGGCATCGATGGCGTAAACGGTCGCATCACCGTCGAGGCGCTCCAACAGCAACGACGTATGACCGCCGCCACCGAACGTCCCGTCGACGTATGTTTCGCCTGGATGTGGGGCCAACGCGTCGATCGCCTCATGCAGCAGGACCGTGACATGTCCATCCTGCGCTGTCTTCGTCTTGCGGTGCTGACCCAAATCCAACCTCGATCCTGAAACGCGAAGGAGCTCTCCGGGTGGAGACACTGCCGCATGCGATTCTACCCCTGAGTCTCCCCTTCGGTCGCATCCTCGATCGTCGCCAGCACCGTGCCCGCCGCAACAGAGGCGCCATCGGTCACCGTCAGGTTCGCCACAACGCCATCCCGGTGCGCCACGATGTCGTTCTCCATCTTCATCGCTTCAAGGACGCAAATCAGGTCACCGGTCTTGACGACCTGGCCATTTTTCGCGGCCACGCGAAGGACCGTGCCCTGCCCCGGCGCGACGATGTCGTTGCCGCTCGCTTTCCGCTCGGACGCCCGACCGCCACGGGACTTTCGTCGCTGCGCCGATCCGGTCCTGGAAGCCCCTCCATTGGAAGTGATCGCCGGCATACCGCGCAGCCCGGACACCGCCACATCGAGCCGCCGGCCACCGACCTCGACCAGCATCCGTAACGGCGGTTGGGAGTCGCCATCCTCGCCTGACGCCGCAACCGTTGGGGTCGGGGCGACGTCGAGCACCTCGGGATGCCGCTGGAGGAACACGGTCGGCGTCTCGCCGGCCCGGAAGGCGTCATGCCCCATGATCTTCTTGTGGAACGGAATGGTCGTCGCGACGCCCTCGATGATGTAGTCGTCCAACGCTCGCTCCATCCGGGCGATCGCCTCCTCCCGCGTGCGTCCCCAGGTAATGAGCTTGGAGATTAACGAGTCGTACGTCGCCATGATCGGGTCGCCCTGCTGGATCGAGCTCTCCACCCGCACGCCGAAGCCGGACGGCATGACGTAGCGCGTCGGCGTCCCGGCGGACGGCGCGAAGTCCCGCCCCGGATCCTCGGCGTTGATCCGGCACTCGATGGCCCAGCCGCGCGGGAACACGTCTGCCTCCGTGAACGACGGTGGATCGCCCTGTGCGGCGAGGATCTGCTCGCGGACCAGATCAACGCCCGTCACCATCTCGGTGATGGTGTGTTCGACCTGTATCCGGGTATTCATCTCGAGGAAGTAGAACTGCCCGTCGGTGTCGAGCATGTACTCGACGGTACCCGCTCCGAGGTAGCCGACTTCCTGCACGAGCGCGATAGTCGACGCCCACAGCCGCTCGCGAATCTCTTCCGTAACCGCTGGAGAGGGCGACTCTTCGACCAGTTTCTGGTGACGTCGCTGGATGGAGCATTCACGCTCGGGGAACGCCCAGACCTTGCCCGAGGCATCCACGAACACCTGCACCTCAATGTGGCGCGGCTCCTCCAGATACCGTTCAAGATAGACCTGTGGATTGGAGAAGTAGCGCTCCGCCTCGCCACGGCTTCCATTGAATGCGGGCGGGAGCTCGCTGGCGCTCTTCGCGACGCGGAAGCCCTTGCCGCCGCCCCCGCCGGACGCCTTGACGGCGACCGGGTAGCCGTGCGCGTCCGCCCACGCCTGCGCCGCCTCGATGCTCTCGATCGGGTCGGTCGTGCCGGGCACCATCGGCACATTGGCTTTCTGAGCGATACGACGGGCGGCGATCTTGTCGCCCATGAGCGACATCGCGTGCGCCGGCGGCCCGACGAAGACCAACCCGGCATCCGCGACGGCCTGAGAGAACGCGGTGTTCTCCGCAAGGAAGCCGTACCCGGGATGGATCGCATCTGCTCCGGCGCGGCGAGCGACCTCGATCAACGCGTCGATCCGGAGATATGGGAGGCCGGGCCCATCCGGGATGCGATAGGCATCGGTCGCATACCGGGTGTGCTGGGCATCCTCTTCGCCGTCGCCATAGACCGCGACGGTCTCGATCCCCATCTCATGGCAGGTCCGCATGATCCGCAGGGCGATCTCTCCCCGGTTCGCCACCATGAGCCGACTGATCTCGCGCCTGGTCATCTCCGCCCTCCTGACCCGCTCCGGTGCGTCCGCAGCTGGTTCGCGTTCCGGGTGTGTGTATTTCGGGTGACTTATGGAAGGATACAACGGTGAACAGGGTCATCGAGAGTGCCCGGTGTGGTATCAACACACATGGAATCTCCCGACGGAAGCGCAACCGGGGCGGTTGCGCGTCGATGGACAGCCGGTTTCGAGCTCAGGATTACCCCGAGGCATCATGGCAGACCATTCGTTCTCTTCAACAGCGACGCATGACGCGCCCCCGGCTGCCGCGCACGCGACCGAACCGGCCCGGGCGGTAGCGATGCCGACCGACCGCTGGCAGGCCATGCGCCGCCGCAGCCGGCTGGTCGACATGGTCATCATCGCGCTGATCTTCATCACCGCGTTGGTCACCTATGTATCGGGCATCGAGGAAACCGCGTTCCACCAGGACGAAAGCCGCTGGATCAATCGCGCGCATTATCTCGGCGACCTCTTCGACCCCTTCGGCCCGACCTGGAACGACCAGTACCTGACCCGGGGCCAGCCGCCGGTTGGCTCCTACATGATGGGGCTCGGCCTCGTCGTCCAGGGACGCGACCTCGACACCAATCCGGCGTACGACTTCCGCCGCACCCGGGAATTCAACCAGGAATTCGGCACGATCCCGGCATACGACGACCTCATCGCGGGTCGCCGATGGAACTCCTTCCTGGGCGCGGTGTCCGCAAGCCTCGTCTATCTCATCGTCCGGCGCCTGACCAACCCGGTTGGCGGCATCGCCGCGTCGCTCTTCCTGATCGCCAACCCGCTCCAGACGTGGCACAACCGTCTTGCGCTTGCCGATACCGCCCTGACGCTGACGCTGGCGCTACTCATGCTCTGCGTTATCCAGCTCATGCGTCGCCCGTCATGGGGATGGGCCATCGCCTCCGGCATCCTGATCGGCCTCGGTGGCGCCAACAAATTCACGCCGATCGCCTTGGCCGCACCGCTCGCCCTCATCGGCGCGGTGATGCTCATCCGTGCCTGGTTCGACCGCCGATCGTTGCGGGCAGACCACTCGCCCTGCTTCCTCGGCTTCCCGTCGTTCCGCGACCAGGGCTGGATGCTCGTCTCCATCCCGTTCACCGCGCTCGCCACGTTTGTCGCCGTCTATCCGTACCTGTGGCCTGATCCGATCCGCCGCACCCTGACGCTGATCCAGTTCCGCCAGGACGAGATGGCGAACCAGTACCGCCTCTATCCCCGCTTCCGAACCGACACGCCACTGGATGCGCTGGAGCGCACCGTCGTCGCCCTCGGCGACGCATGGAGCTCGACCGGCCATTTCCTCGAATCCATCGGGTTCAACACGCTGGCAGACAATGTCTCCCAGCTCGACATCGTCCTGGCCGTTACAGGGATCGTGCTACTGCTTTGGATCGGCATCCGCAAGGGACTCCGGAGCGCGGAGCTGGCCATCGTGTCGCTCATCATCTTCCAGGCCGCGACCATCGTGCTGAACATGCGGGTCGATTTCGAGCGCTACTACCTGCCGATCCTGTTGGGTGAGGTCGTCGCGATCGGGAGCGTGATTGGCATCGTCACCAGCCTTGCCTGGCACGCCTTCCAGCCGACCTCCCGGCCAGACCAGTCACGGGCGGTGACCTCATGATGCGTCGCGTCCTTGCGCTCCTGGTCCTGTCCATCCTTGCCGCGGGTGTCGCGCCGGTCCTGGCCGCAGGCCAGGAAACGCCGGACGAGCGCCCTGAGAACCTCCCCTACTTCTACGACGCGGCCGGGATGTTCCCGGAAGACCAGCGAAACACGCTCGCCCGGGACGCCCAGCTCCTCCAGAGCACCGGTATACCAACCCTGGTCTACGTCCGGGAAGCCTCGGCCGCACAGGCAGCAATCGAGGAATCCCAGGACTTTGCCGATCAGCTCCGGACCGACTGGGGCGTGGAATCGGAAGAGGGCGCCGACGATGGGCTGGTACTCCTCGTGTCATGGGTGCCGAACACCCCGCAGGCGAGCACGGCCGTGTTCTCGTACGGCGCAGCCACGTTCGAGAACAGTGGCCTCACGCCAGAGGCGATCCAGGAGACGATCGACACCTCTGTCGCCTCGCTCATCGACCAAGGCAAACCTTTCGAAACCCTTGTCTACCTGATGCGCGAGACCCGGTACACCGGCATCTACTCGCCACCACCACCGCCAGCTATCGAGGGTATGGCCAGGACGATCCATGAATCGCTGGACTGGGTGACGCCAGTGGCCGTCATCGCCGTCACGCTCCTGCTCGCCTCGCGATCGATAGCTTTTTGGCGCACCGGGCCAGTCTCGCGTGAGATCTGGTCGGTCACGGGCGGTGTCCTGGCCGCCGTGCTCGTCATGTGGATGGCGGCCGTCTACGCACAGAGCCGCACCGGCGTTGCCGGTGCGCTTATCATCCTCGCGCTGCTCGCGCTCGCCTGCTGGCTGTGGACCCATACGCCGTTCACCACCCGCCACGCCACGCTGGCGCGGCGTCGCAGTGTGCCGCCTACCCGGCGATTGATGCGCCAACGCCATCAGCTTCGACAAATGTTCGCGCGAGCCACGGGGGCCGGCCGATGAACCGACTGAGAGCGTTTCTCATCGCCGCGAATACCCGGCCGCGCTTGCGTCACACAGCGCAGCCAAAGACACGGAGACCGGCCCCGAGGGTACGCCAGGCGATGCCGACCCGCCATCCGGTTCGCCTTCGCGGCCGCGACATCACGAGCCGGGAGCGCGTCCTCGCCGGTTGGCGCGGAACCTTGCCCGATGTGCTGCTGGTTCTCCTCTTCGTGATGCTCTCGCTGGCGGTGAACCTGCCGCAGGTCGAGCACACCGTGACCCATCCGGACGAGACGCGCTGGATGAATCGCGCCTACTACGCGCGTGAGCTTCGCGACCCGTTCGGCCCTGCCTGGCAGGAGTACGCCACGACCATTGGCCAGCCGCCGCTCGGCAGCATCGTCATGGGCATCGGATTGGCGATCCAGGGCCACACCGTCGAGCCGAACGCCGTCTGGGACTTCGCGTATGGGAGGGACTGGAACGAGCGGATGGGCGCGGTACCGTCCGATGAGGATCGCTTCGCCGCCCGCACGACCAACGCGTTCATCGGCGCGCTCGTCACCGGAGCCATCTTCGTGCTGGGCCGATTGCTGACGAACCGTGTCGGCGGCGCGCTCGCGGCGATGTTCATCGCCTGGCACCCGTTACACATCCTTCTATCGACCCAGGCTCTCTCGGACCAGACGCTAGCACTGCTCCTGGCGCTCATCTTTATTGCAGGGTGGTCGTTCGCAAAGAAGCCGACGTGGACCCGCGCGCTCATCCTCGGCATCCTGCTCGGGCTCGGCGGGTCCGTAAAGCTCACGCCGCTCCTGCTGTCGGGGCCGCTGGCCGTCTTCGGGCTCATGCGCTGGTGGCTGCAACGAGATGCCCACGGCCGGCGCTATGCGTTCATGATGCTGGCCCAGCCGCTGATCGCGTTCGCGACCTTCGTGCTGAGCTATCCATACCTCTGGCCCGACCCGATCGGCCGCACCTGGCGGCTCTTCTCGTTCCGCGCGACGGAGATGGACTCCCAGAACGAGGCATGGCCCCAGGCGGCCGTCACTGATCCGCTCGACGGCCTCTCCCGGTTCGGTGCGATGCTTACCAGGACGCACTCAACGTCGCTCCGCGTCCTGAATCACATCTATGACTGGCTCGGGATCGAGCGCCAGCCGGTCGGGCTGGATTACATCCCCGCTGTCGCGGGCCTCGTGATCCTGGTCTGGTGGATCGCGCGCAAGGGATTCTGGTCGCCGGCGGCAATGGTCGCCCTCCTGATGGGCGCCGAGGCCGGCATCATCATAATCGGCATGAAGACAGACTTCTACCGTTACCATCTCCCGATCGTCGTGATCATGGCCGGCTGCATCGGCGTCAGTACCGGAGCGCTCTGGAGCGCCGCGACCCGGGCCTATCGGCGATGGACCCGCCAATCCTCGGTGCAAATGCCGCACCCGTCGCTCCGCCCCACGTCGCGAGCACAACAGCACCAGGAACACGTCCCGGCCATCACCGGCGATGCGCGTGGAGAGCTCTCCCAATGAGACCCGTCCTGTTCCGAACCGTCCTGACCGTCCTGCTGCTAATGGCGGCGGTGACGATGCCCTCATCGGCGCGTGAGCGCGATCCGCTGGCCCCGGTGTTCGGCATGGAAGCGCATCAGTTCGAAGCCTTCCCGCCCGACGTCGTGGCCAAAGAGAACGCGGACGAGATCGCGAAGCTCGTTGACGAGGCGCGCCTGTTCGGCGTGCCCGTCGCCGTGCGCGTGGTCCAGCTCCCGACCGATCACCCGGCCCTCGGGTCGTTCAACGATCTCGACCCAAACGCAAAGGTCCCGGATGAGACCATGCGGGAGATGGCCCGGTCCTGGATGTCCAGGGAGCCGATCGAGTCCGCGCCTGGCGCCGACGACGGGTTCCTGATGCTCGTCGTCATGACGGAAGACCCGGCCATGTCCAATGCGGTCATCGAGCCCGGGCCCAATGCGCTCCCCCTCAACGGCCTCACGCGAAAGAACATCGATGAGGTGCTTGCCACCCAGGTCCTCCCGCGCTTCGAACAGGGTGAGATCAGCCAGGGCATCCGCTCAGGCATGTCGGTGTTCTCGTACAACAACCTGTTCGGCGAGCCGGAACGGCTGCCGCTGGACGATCTTCACCAGGACCTTAAGCGCTTTGCCGCCACGCCCTTCGCTGCGCTCACGATCCTGTCGGCGCTGGGTCTTCTCGGCCTTGCGGCATGGATTCACCGGCGCCCCACCCCTGACAGCGAAGCACAGCCGGGCGATCGGCTCTCGCCCTTCGCCGCCGCCGCGCTCCGGCGTGGTCGGGTCGATGACGCCGTCATCACCGGAAGCGTGATGCACCTGGTCAGGATTGGCGCGGTGATGCCGGGATCGCAGGATGCCACCCCGCTTCGCGTGATGCCCGAGGTCCCGGTCGATGACCCGGTCGCCGGAGCGGTCCTTGCCGAGCTTCGCCGGCACGCTGGCGAGGAAGGCGTTCTCCCGCCTGCCGCCATGCGACGTCTCCAGGACCTGATGCGACCGGTCCGTGCATCTGTCGAAGACGACCTTGCCCACCGCGGCTTCCTGAATGCCCGCGCGCGGATCGAGAATGCCTGGCTGCTGCTCGGGAGCCTGCTCGTCGGCGCCATCGCACTGTTCACACTCCTGCCGTCGATCCTGAGCAAGTCCGGTCTCGGTATCCTCGCGATCATCATCGCTGGCGTGTGTATCGCAGCCGTGCTGAGCTGGTCATCCCGGAGGTCCTGGACGACCGAGGCGGGCCACTCCGCCGTCGAGGCATGGCTGGCCGACGCATCCATCGAGGAGCGCGCTACCTTCGACACGGTCGTCAATCAGGACGCAATCATCACCGCCACCGGCGGCCCGACCGCGCCTGAGACGGTTCGACTCGTCCGTGGCCTGCGCGGCCTCGGAGCTGGATAGACAGACGCCGGCAAAGTTCGGCCGATCGATCGGATGGACAGCTCCGGGTATATGCCCTCAACGAAAAGGCCCCGCGATGGATGCATCCATCGCGGGGCCTTCGTCATGTCTGGAAGGAATCCGAGCCTACCGGACGAGCGTGGTATCCGGAACCGGATTCGCGTCCGGCGCCTGCGTACCAGCGGCCGGGCCATACTGCTTCTCGACGTAGTCGATCAGCATGCGGCGGGCGCTGAACTTCGGCGCGACGGTCCGGATGGCCTCCTTGGCGATCTGGATCCAGTCGTGCGGCAGGTTGTCCGCATCGCGGCGGTAGTACAACGGCACGACCTCGCGCTCGAGCAGGTCGTACATCGCGTTGGCCTCTTCCTCGTCCTGCGCGTCGCCCTGCTGCTTCGAGGGCTCGATACCCCAGCCGTTGCGGTTGCCCTCTTCCCAGCCCTCGATCCACCAGCCGTCGAGGATCGAGAAGTTCGGGACACCGTTCGCCGCGGCCTTCATGCCGCTGGTGCCAGACGCCTCGAGCGGGTAGCGCGGGTTGTTCACCCACACATCGACGCCGGCCACGAGATACTGCGCCAGGCGCATCTCGTAATCCTCGACGAACGCAACGCGTCCCCCGAGCCGCGGATCCCGCGCCTTCAGGTAGATCTCCTGGATGAGCTTCTTGCCGCCCTCATCGGCCGGGTGGGCCTTGCCGGCGAAGATGAGCTGAACCGGGCGCTCCGGGTCAGTCAGGATCCGGGCCAGCCGATCGATATCGCGGAAGAGGAGCGTCGCGCGCTTATACGTCGCGAAGCGCCGGGCGAACCCGAGCGTGAGGACGTTCGGGTTCTGGAACGGTCCGGACGACAGCACCTGCCACGCGTCGAACTGCCCCTCGGCGTAGCGTGCGCGGGCTCGCTCGTCCATCTCGGCCAGGAGCTGCTGCTTCGCCTGCTGGTGCGCCGACCAGAATTCATTGTCCGGGATGTTCTGGATCGTATCCCAGACGAACTCCTTCTCCTGCTGCTCGCGCCAGTATCGCGGCATGTACTTCTTGTAGACCTCGCGCATCACCGGCGAGATCCAGGTGCGCAGGTGCACGCCGTTGGTGATCGAGTCGATCGGCGCGTTATCCGGCTGGGCGCCCTCGAAGACGTCGTACCACATACTGCGGGAGACTTCGCCGTGCTTCTCGCTCACGCCGTTGCGATGATCCGCAAGCCGCATCGAGAGCGCCGTGAAGTTGAATCCCGGGTTGTCGCCGTGCCGGCCAAGCTCCAGGAACTGCTCGCGGTCGATCCCGAGCTGCGGCCAGTACTGCGAGAAGTAGCGGTCGATCATCTCCGGCGGGAAGATGTCATGTCCGGCCGGAACCGGCGTGTGGGTCGTGAAGACCGTCGTCTCCGCAACCCTTCTCGTCGCATCCTCGAAGGACATGCCGCCCTGGACGTATTCGCGGACGCGCTCGACCATCGAGAGCGCGGCGTGCCCCTCGTTGGCGTGCCAGTACGCGGGCGAAATCCCCAGCGCGCGAAGGAGCCGCACGCCACCGATGCCGAGGATGATCTCCTGGCGCAGGCGGTGTTCCGTGTCGCCACCGTAGAGGCGCGACGAAAGCTGGCGCGTCCAGTCCGGGTTGCCGTCGACGTCGGAGTCCAGCAAGTAGAGCGAGACACGCCCGACCTTCACCTGCCAGACGGCGAGGCAGAGGGGACCCGTGCCGTCCTGCAGGTCGACCTCGACCAGCAACGGCGAGCCGTCATCGTTGAGGACCTGCTGCGTCGGCTCGGAGTCCGGAATCAGCGGCGCCGGGACGTCGTGCTGCCAACCGTTCGAGTCGATTCGCTGCTGCAGGTAGCCCTGACGGTACAGCAGGGAAACCGCCGTCAGCGGGATCCCCATGTCGCTGGCTTCCTTGATATGGTCGCCCGCGAGAACACCTAGGCCGCCGGAATAGATCGGCAGCGCCGGGTGGATGCCGAACTCGGCCGAGAAGTACGCCACCTGCTTGCCGACCAGCTCCGGATGATGGTGCGCGAGCCACGACTCCGACGCATGCTGGTTCAGCATGCTATCGAAGGTGCGCATCACGTCATCGTACCGGCCCAGGAACGCGGGATTCGCGACCGCCTTGACCAGCCGGTCCGGCTCGATGCGGTGCAGGAAGAGGACCGGGTTCTGCTTGCAAACATCCCAGAGCACCGGATCCAGCTCCCGGAAGAGCTGCCGGGCCGGAAGATGCCAGGTCCACCAAAGGTTGTACGAAAGTTCGTTGAGGCGGTCGATACGCTTCGGGAGGTTCACTCGGGAAGCGCGGATCTTGAAACCCATCGGGTTCTCCAGTTCATACAATTCACTATTGCCATGCGCACGCTGCGCCATGGCAACCCCAACCGGCGCGCGCGAAGCGCCAACCGGATCACGTCAATACCACTCAAGGGCTCGCCCGCGGTGTGGGAGACACGCAGGCACGGAGGCAGGACTGCCTCCGGTCGTTGCTACGGGTATAACAGATTCAAACGATTTGTGTCGCATAGCGAATTATCTGCCGTGCCTTCACCAAAAACAGGGCTGCACAGGACTCCAAGACCCCGCGCAACCCCGTCTTCATACCGATTCTTCCCGCTATTCCTCGCCGAGATACGCCTTGCGCACAGTCTCGTTCGTCAACAACGCCTTAGCGTCGTCGGCAAGCACGATCTGCCCCGTCTGGAGCACATAGCCGCGGTTCGCGATCGCGAGCGCCATCAATGCGTTCTGCTCGACCAGCAGCACCGTCGTTCCCTGCTGGTTGATGTCCTTCACGATCGAAAAGATCTGCTCGACCAGGATCGGCGACAGTCCCATCGACGGCTCATCGAGCAGGAGCACGGTCGGCTTGGCCATCAACGCCCGCCCGATCGCCAGCATCTGCTGCTCGCCACCGGACATCGTGCCCGCGTTCTGGTTGACGCGCTCCTTCAGCCGGGGGAAGAGCTCGAACACGCGGTCGAGATCGGCGGGGTCGACCTTCTTGTGCACGAACGCGCCCATCTGGAGGTTCTCCAGGACCGTCATGCGCGGGAAGATCCGCCGCCCCTCAGGCGACTGGGCGACGCCCATCTCGGCGACCTTGTGCGCCGGGATCCCGCCGATTTCCGTGCCGCGTAGCTTCACGGACCCCGAGCGAGGAGCGAGCAGCCCCGAAATCGTCCGGAGCGTCGTGCTCTTGCCCGCGCCATTCGACCCGATCAGCGTGACGATCTCGCCTTCCTTGACTGTGAGCGAGATGCCCTTCAACGCGTGGATCTGGCCGTAATAGGAATGGACATCGACCATCTCCAGAACGTTCTGGTTATTCATGGGCCGTTGCCCCTCCATCAGGATTCGTTGTCCCATCGATTGATTGCCCGGAAAGCCGGGCCACCACGTCGGCCGAACCAGCCCCGAGATAGGCCTCGATGACCTGCGGATTCGCCCGGACCTCGTCCGGCGTGCCATCGGCGATCTTGACGCCGTGGTCGAGCACCGCGACGTGATCCGAGATGCCCATCACCACCTTCATGTCGTGCTCGATCAGCAGGATCGTCACATCGAGGTCGCGTCGCATCGAATCGATGAACCTTGTCAGCGTCACCGTCTCGCGCGGGTTCATGCCGGCCGTCGGCTCGTCGAGCAGCAGCAGCTTCGGATCACTCGCCAGCGCCCGCGCGATCTCCAGCCGCCGCTGGTCGCCATACGACAGGTTCTTCGCCGTCGTCCGCGCCTGGTTGCTCAACCCGACGTAGTCGAGCAGCTCGTAAGCCCGTTCGCGAGCCCTGAACTCCTCTTCCCTTACCGACTTCGTCCGGAGCATGGCCCCGACGGGCCCGCTCGTAAGGCGAATATGCATTCCCATCAGCACGTTGTCGATGGTGGAGACGTTCGCGAACAGGCGAATGTTCTGGAACGTCCGGGCGATGCCGATGTTCGCCACCTTGTGGGCGCTCATGCTCCGGCCGGAATCCTTGACGATCACTTCGCCGTTGAAGAGGATCTCGCCCCGGGTTGGCCGATAAATTCCGGCAATCATATTGAAAAATGTCGTCTTGCCCGCTCCGTTGGGCCCGATCACGCTGGTAATGGACCCACGGTTGATTTTCAGGTCCACACCGTCAACAGCCACCAGTCCGCCGAACTGCTGCGTCAGGCCACGGGTCTCGAGCACGACATCCTGTGCATGTCCGGCAACTGTTGGTGCCGCCGTTGCTCCAGCTTGCATCCCTAGACCTCCTTTCCTTGAACGTCCGACAGCGACTGGTTCGACTGGTCAGCGTCGAAATCGAAGTCATCGTCGTCGCCCTTCATCTCCTCCGCGCGCTGTCGCGACGGGAAGAGGCCGCCCGGTCGGAGGATCATGATCAGCACCAGCGCCAGGCCGAAGATCAGGAACCTGTCCGAGGTCAGGGAGTGCTTCGCGAAGAACTCACCGATCGACCCCAACGGCTCCGGCCAGCCTTCCATTTGACGGCCGAGCCAATTCAGGGGCGTAGTCAGTTTGACGGCGAGGATGCGATCGAACGAGCCGATGATCAGCGCGCCGGCGATAACGCCGTAGATGTTCCCGATACCGCCGAGAATCACCATCGCCAGGATGATGATCGACAGCGAGAATTGGAACTGGTCCGGGTAGACGACTTGCACGTATCCGGCGTAGATCGACCCTGCGAACCCCGAGAACGACGCGCCGAGAGCGAACGCCCAAAGCTTTGTCCGCAGCGGGTTGATCCCCATGCTGGCCGCCGCGATCTCGTCCTCGCGGATCGCCTGCCACGCCCGACCCATCCTGGAGTCGTAAAGGCGCGTGATCATGAACAGGGAAAGGAGCGCCACGGTGAGGATCAGCCAGAACCACTGCCACTGGTCCGTGGTGTTGAAGCTGATCTGGTTACCCCCAGGCAGGGGGATCGTCGGCGGCTTCGCGATCTGTCCGATACCTTGCGGGCCGCGCGTAATGCCGGATGCGTTCGTGAAGAAGTCAGGCACGATCTCGCCAAGACCCAGCGTCACGATCGCGAGGTAGTCACCCCGGAGTCGCAGCGTCGGCGACCCGATGATCACGCCGAAGATCGCGGCCAGGATCCATGAGAAGAGCATCGCGGTCCAGAAATTCTGCAGGAATCCCGGGACCCAGCCCTTCTGGACGAAGACGCTGTTTGGTGACGTCAGGAACGCCTGGGCATAGGCGCCGATGACATAGAACGCGACGTAGCCGAGGTCGAGCAGACCCGCGTAGCCGACCACGATGTTCAATCCCAGGGCGAGGATCAGGTACATCATGATCGGGATCCACGACCCGAGCAGGTTGAGCCCGAGCGCGGAATCGAGGAGGGGATACAGCGCCACGATTGCGGCACCGATCAGGACCTTCCGCAGACGCTCGTTGTTTTCTTTCGTGTGTTCATCGAAATAGGCCTGTGTCCGGGCCTGCACGGTTGAGACTGCCATGAATCCTGCACCTTTCCCCTGGATCAGACCTTCTCAGTCGTCGCCCGGCCCAGAATACCGGCCGGCCGGAACACAAGCACAAGGATGAGAATGCTGAAGATCACCGTGTTCGTCCACTGGGCTCCCCAACCGCTGACGATCACCGGCGCCCAACCATCACTCAGGGCCCAGATGAGGCCGATGATGTAGCCGCCGAGAACCGCTCCGGTCAGGTTGCCGATGCCGCCAAGCACCGCGGCCGTAAAGGCGAACAGGCCGTACTGGAAGCCCATCTGGAAGCGCGCGGAGTTGTTATAGAAGAGTGCGACCATGCCGGCCGCTCCCGCCAGAGCGCCACCGAGGATGAACGCCACACCGATCGTGCGGTTGATATCGATCCCCATCAGCGCGGCGGCTTCCCGGTCCTGCGCGGTCGCCCGCATAGCGGTCCCGATCCGTGTGCGGTACACGAACCAGCTCATGCCGAAGAGCAGCGGGATCGTGATGCCGATGATGACCGCGTCACGCGCCATGAGACGCAGGAGCGAACCCTCGAAGAGGTCCCGCAGGATCGGCCACTCCTGGAGCAGGTTATACGTGAGGAAGTCGATCGGGATGATTTGCTCGGGCGTAATCGGATTCGCGCCCTTCCAGTAAATCGCGATATTTTGCAAGATAAAGCTCATACCGATAGCCGCGATTAACGGAGCCAGTCGTGGGGCATGCCTGAGTCGTTTGTAAGCGACCCGATCGATACCCGCATTCAGGAGCGCGCTGAACACCATGCTCCCCACCAGCGCGATCAGTAACACGCCGACGATGGCGAACGCGCTGGAATCCCGCGTCACGCTGGAGATGCCCACGATCGTCGCGGCAAACATGGCGCCCATCATGAAAACTTCGCCGTGCGCGAAGTTGATGAGCTCGATGATGCCGTACACAAGCGTGTACCCAAGCGCGATGAGCGCGATCAGTGACCCGGTTGCCAGGCCGATGATGATGCACTGAAAAAACAGTGTCCACTGCATGAAGCCGTCCCCACCCTCACGTATTTCCCGGTGTCTGGTACATCGAGGAAGTCCCGATGGGCCAGCGCCGGAGGTTCTCCTGTCGGAAAGACGTCCGGGTCGGGGCGTATCCCCGAACCCGGACGTCTCGACCCAAGTTGCCGGTAACTATTCCGGCGGCGTGATGATCGAGCTGAAGGTGATGACTCCGTCAATGACTTCGCTGACCGAAATCGAGGCGGAATCCTTGTCACCCGTATCCGTGAAGCTCCACGTGTTGGAAAGGCCACGGAAGTTCTCCGTGTTCCACATGGCCTCCATGATCGCCGCGCGGTCCTTCTCGCCAACCTGGTCGATTGCCTGGAGCACGACGACGGCAGCCTCGAACGCGTATGAGGAGTACGCGTCCGGCTCGCGGTTCACCGACTCCCGCATCATGTCCGCCCAGACGGCACCCGCGCCCTCGAGAGCGTCAGGCGGCAGGCCACCGAAGGTGATGAGCGCGCCCTGGGCGGCGTCACCTGCGCCATCCACGAACGCCTGGTTGATCAGCCCGTCCGGGCCCATGAAGGTGACCTGGTCAGCCGGCATGACCGTCCGCATGTCCTGCATCAGCTTGGAGCCGTTGAGGTTCACGATGGCGCCGAGGTAGAGGATGTCGGGGCCGAGCGACGCGATACGCGTCATGAGCGCCTGGTACTCCGGAGCGTTCGGGTCGAACGCCTCGAAGCCAAGAACCTCTCCACCCAGCTCCTCGAAGGTGTCGCTGAACACCTGCGCGACGCCCTTGCCGTACGTCTGGTTGTCGTGCAGGACGAAGGCGCGGGTACGCCCGAGTTCATTGAACGCGTGGTTCGCGCCGGCCGCGCCCTGGAGGTCGTCGGACGGAACGACGCGCATGTAGTTTCGCGTGCCGGTCGGATAGAGCACATCCGGATACCCTTCCGGATTGGTCGGATGCTCCTTGGTGAGCTGGATCGCGGTGTTCGCCGGCGAGATCATGCCCATCCCGCCCTCGTTCATGATCGGAATGGCAACCTCTGCCGCTCCGGAGTTGAACGTGGCGATATAGGCAACCGCGTCCTCATCATTGAGGACCTGGGCACAGTTCTCAGCCTCGACAGCGCCGTCCCAGGCGCCATTGTTGGCAGCGAGTCCATCATCGAGCGGCGTGTAGTTGATGGCGAAGCCACCCGCGGCGCCACCCCAAAGATCGACGGCCAGCTGGACGGATGCCGCGCAGTCGCCACCAATCTGCTCGGAGGCGCCGGACATCGGCCACGACGAGTACAGGTTGATGGTGCCCTTGCTCGTATCGGTGCTGTGGGGAATCCCCTCCATGCCGATCGTCTCGGGCGACAGCTCGCCGCCTGCCGCCGCATCGGGCGAGGCATCCTGGGCAGCGGCACGCATGACGCCGCCAATCGTGGATGCCGACAGGCCCAGTGCCGTGGCGCGGATGACGAAGTTACGGCGGTCTACCCTGCCGGTCCTGAAACCTTCGATGAGATCCGAAAGACGACGATCACCCATTTTCCTCTGGCCTCCTGTTGTGACGAACAAACCTCAGCCGCAAAGTTGTTAGGGATCGGCCTATGCCGATCGAACCGACCACCATGGGTGATCGGGTGTCTGGGGACCCCATCAGAATCGCGACGGCAAGCATCGTCGATCCCGCACATGCGCCGAACGGCCTCGGCCAGCACATATGGTTGATATCGCTTTTCTGATATGCGGTGAAAAATACGAGGCTTTCACGCTCGTGTCAACCAACACCGCTATACTCGTGCACTGCATCACGATATTATGTCATGCACTTATGGTTGCGCAACCCCTGCGCCTTCCTCCCCGTGAGATCACCACCCACAATTGAGATGACGGGCCTTCCCTGTCGTCGTATCATCTGAACCCAACGACGAGCACAGGAGACTCATCCGTGACCCCGACTTCCCAACCAAACGACCTTGACGACCTCGACCCGCGCGACGTGATCGCGCGTGACCGGCTCGCGCTGGAACCGGTCCTCGAATCGCTGAAAAAAGCCGGCTACTACTCCTATGGCACGCTGGACGACCAGTCCCGCTGGATGATCGCGGTCGACGACGAGCTTGGGCGCGTCGATGTCCGCGTCGGCGAGGACGGCTTCCAGATCGTGCTCAGCATGTCCTCCCCCGGGCTCTACGCCGATGAGGAGAACATCTTCCGCCGGCAATCCCGTAACCGCCTCGCCCGGATCACCGTTCCCCGCATCTCCCGCGGCTTCCTGGAACCACATCAGTCCGCGTCATGGGATGATGAGGAGGAAGGCATCACCGTCTCGGAGCACTACGAGCTTCCCTTCAACCGCGCCGGCGACGTCGGCGAGTTCGTCCGAGAGCAGCTGCCGAAGCTTGAGGACGTCCTCACGCTCATCGAGCGGGAGCTCGGGTAGTCATCCGCCGTACCGCCGGACCTTGTGTCCGGCGCCGGTGCATGGATGCTGCTCACAACGGCGAGGTCCGGCAGTACGGTGATCGCTGCCAAGATTGAACACGGGAGATGACATGTCGGAGAACCTGACGCCGGAGCAGGCGCGGCACAATATGTGGAAATGGAAGTGGCGACGCCGCATCGCCGTCGCCCAGGGCCAGTACTCTGCCGAACGCGTGCTCCGGGGCGGCAAGGTCCTGAACGTCTTCACCGGAGAGATCCTGGAGGCGGACGTTGCCATCGACGCCGGATACATCGCCGGCGTCGGTCGCTACCCGGAGGCACGTGAGGTCATCGACGTCGAGGGACGCATCATCGCCCCCTCCTTCGTCGATGCCCACATCCACACCGAGAGCTCGCTCCTTTGGATGCCGGAGTTCGCCCGCGCCGTCGTGCCCCACGGCACCGGCGCCATCGTGACGGACCCGCACGAGATGGCGAACGTCGCGGGCCTGCCCGGCGTCCGGGCGATGCGCGAAGCCGCCCGCGACGTGCCGCTGCAGGTGGCGTTCACCGCCCCGTCCTGCGTCCCCGCCAGCGCGCACGAGAGCCCCGGTGCCACGTTCGGTCCGGACGAGATCGCCGAGATGCTGGAGTGGCCCGAGACCGTTGCCCTTGGCGAGATGATGGACTTCCCGAGCCTCCTCGCCGGGGACCAGCGCATCGCGGAGATCATGGCGCGCTCGCAGGGACATCGACGCGACGGTCACGCCCCCACGGTGAGGGGACCGGCCCTGCAGGCCTACGCTGCCGCTGGCATCCATGCGGATCACGAGTCCACGACGCTCGACGAGGCGCGCGAGAAACTCCGCGCCGGCATGATGATCATGATCCGGGAGGGCTCCTCCGAGAAGAGCCTGCTCGAGATGCTGCCCCTCGTCGACGACACCACCTATCCCCGGCTCTGCTTCGCGTCGGATGACCGCGATT
>Ga0182741_1001584_pt1 | contig 29127 bp, 26 predicted proteins | sample eDN5th37CBELigOP_FD_128874 | JGI IMG/M metagenome (GOLD analysis project Ga0182741, IMG submission 128874) | Enriched Organic Plus compost microbial communities from Emeryville, California, USA - eDNA 5th pass 37_C BE-Lig OP (version 2) (version 2) ... | reverse complement strand
CGATTTGAATCCATCCCAGGCTCCTGACCTTACCCCTTTTGCGGCCTCAAACCCGAAGATCGGACCGTCCAGCCAGGGGCGGCACGGGGCAAGGCAGCATGCACAATTTGTGCGCTCCTGTGATGGCATTACCCACCAAAGTCAAGTGAAAGCCACCCCCCTGCCCGTGCGCGAAACCACGCCGCCACGCCCCACACACCGCCAAAACAACGCAAATTCCAGCCTTGCACCAATCCAGCCAAAACGCCAAATAGCCGCATGCTTCACGTCAACGACCTGACTTACCGTATCGGCGACCGGATCATCCTGGACCGGGCCTCCTTCGCCCTGCCCACAGGCAGCAAGGTCGGCCTCGTCGGCCGCAACGGCGCCGGCAAGACCACCCTCTTTCGGATCATCCAGGGGGAGATCGCGCCGGAAAGCGGCGATATCTCGCTTCCCCGGGGGGTCCGTATCGGTGCCGTCGCCCAGGAGGCCCCCGGAGGCCCCGAGACCCTCATCGAGGTGGTGTTGGCTGCCGACAAGGAGCGGACCTCTCTCCTTGCGGAAGCTGAGACCGCGGACGGGCTGCGGCGGGCCGAGATCGAAACCCGGCTGATGGATATCGACGCCTATTCGGCCCCGGCCCGGGCGGCCGCGATCCTGCACGGCCTCGGCTTCGATGCCGAGGCCCAGAATCGGCCATGCTCGTCCTTCTCGGGCGGCTGGCGCATGCGCGTGGCCCTGGCGGCCGTGCTCTTCGCGGCGCCTGACCTGCTCCTTCTCGACGAGCCGACCAACTACCTGGACCTTGAGGGGACCCTCTGGCTCTACGATTATCTGGGCCGCTACCCGCACACGGTCCTGGTCATCAGCCACGACCGGGAACTCCTCGACACCTCCGTCAACCACATTCTGCACCTCGACCGGGGGAAGCTCTCCCTCTACCGGGGCGGCTACACGTCCTTCGCCAAGCAACTCGCCGAGAAGCGCGAGCTTACGGCGAAGATGCGGGCCAAGCAGGAAGCGGAGCGCAAGCATCTGCAGTCCTTCATCGACCGCTTCAAGGCCAAGGCCTCCAAGGCCCGTCAGGCTCAGTCCCGGGTCAAAAGGCTCGCCAAGCTCGAGCCGGTGGCCGCCATCGTGGAGGACGACGTCCTGCCCTTCGATCTGCCGGGCCCGGAGCGCCCCATCGCGCCGCCCCTGATCGCCGTGGAGAGCGCGGCCGCCGGCTATGGAGAGCGAATCGTCCTCGACCGGCTGAACCTCACGATCCAGCCCGACGACCGGATCGCGCTTCTCGGCGCCAACGGCAACGGCAAGTCGACCTTCTGCAAGCTCATCGGCGGTCGCCTCCCGCCCGCGAAAGGCGAGATCCGCTGGCCGGGCAAGATGGAGGTCGCCTATTTCGCCCAGCATCAGGTGGATGAGCTCAATCCCGCGGCGACTGCCTACGAGCACGTGGCCGCCCTCATGCCTGACGCCCCCGTCGCCAAGGCCCGTGCCAGGGCTGCCCGATTCGGATTCCCCGGCGCCAAGGCCGACACCCCCGTCTCGGCACTCTCCGGCGGCGAGAAGGCACGGCTCCTCATGGGGCTGGCGGCCTTCCAGGGCCCTCACCTGCTCATCCTCGACGAGCCGACGAACCATCTCGACATCGATAGCCGCACGGCCCTGATGGAGGCGATCAACGATTATACGGGCGCCGTCATCCTGGTGAGCCACGACCGTTTCCTGATCGAGGCCTGCGCCGACCGCCTGTGGGTCGTGGGCAACGGCACCGTGAAGCCCTTTGACGGCGACATGGACGATTACCGCCAGCTCGTCCTGTCCGGCGAGCTGAGTGCCGAGCGGCGTGACGAAAAGGCCCTGCCCGGCTCGTCCTCCCGGACCGACGAGCGCCGCGCCGCAGCCGAGCGCCGGGTCGCCCTGGCGCCCCTGCGCAAGAAGCTGGAGGCTCTCGAGGCCCGGATGGCCAAGTTGACGGAGGTCATCGGCAAGGTGGACGCAGCCCTCGCGGATGGCAGCGCCTTTCAGAAGGACGCCGCCAAGGCCACCGAACTGTCGAAGATGCGCGCCGAGGCGGCCCAGACCCTTGCGGCTGTCGAGGAGGAGTGGCTGGCGTTAAGCGGCGAGATCGAGGAAGCCTCCTGAGCGCCCTGCTCGTCCGGGCGTTCTGTGCTTCCTCTCCTCGTCATTCCGGATTGCCGTCAGGCAAGTCCGGAACCCATAACCGCTGAGTGTACCGGAGAGAGCGCAGCGGCTGCCACTGCTCCTTGTTCTGAGACGCTGGCGTTTATCGGTTCCGGGCCCACGCCATAGGCGTGTCCCGGAATGACGGCGAAAGCACCCGCAACGATGACAGCAGGCCTTACTTCAACACCCGGTCGAGGCGGTTGTTGACGAAGAAATAGAGCTCGCGGCCGCCGGGCTCGGAATAGAGCACCTGCACTTCGCGCTGCCCCTTGCCGCTTTCGCCCACGAGTACGTCCGTCGGGGGCTTGCCCTTGAGGCGCACGAGATCGCATTCCCCGATCCCGGGCTCGATCGCGACCGCCGTGCCGGGAGCCGCGCCCTGGCACTGGCCGTCCGGCCCGAGGACGGGGCCCGAAAAGGCCGGAGCGGTGGAAGCTGCCGCGGCGATCTGGGGGGCTGCCGCGACGGCGGGAGCTTCGGTGCGGCCACCGGTGCAGGCCGCAAGGCCCACGGCCATGGCGGCGAGGGTGAAAACAGGCGTGATGCGCATGCTCGTGTCAGTCCTTTTTGGCGGCCCGCGCCTGCATGGCCTTCTCGAAGAGCGCCTGAGCGTCGCTCCTGAAGGCCTGCCGCGAAGCTTGGCGCGAATAGAACATGTGGCCGCCGTCGTAAACCTGGAGCGACAGACGCCGCTCGGGACCAAGATCGGGAATCTGGTTGAGCTGAAGCTGGGTCGCGTAATAGGGCGTGACGAGATCCGTGAAACCGTGGACGACGAGGACCCGCATGGCGCCGTCGAGCGCCATGGCGCTCTTCAACTCGCCCGTGTTCTCCGGCGCCTCGCGACCGCCGCCCCAACGCCAAGCTCGGCTCACGCCCTCGTTCAGAAGGTTGTAGCGCCCTTCCGCCTTATAGTTGAGGGTGCGGGTCAGGTGATCGAGCATCGCGCTCGTGAGCGGAGCCGTCATGGCTGAAAGGACAGGATCCTCGAATCGCGAAATATTCGCATTGGGTTCGGGATCGGCCGTGGCGACATTCGCGTCGTAGGCGCTCACAACCTCACCTGTCTGACGCCGCAGCTCCCGCTGGAAGGTGCGCGCATCGATGCGTCCGGCGAGCCGCCGGGTCAGGTCCGGGTTCAATCCGGTCAACTCCGCCACGCGCCGGCTGATGCGATCCACGGCCTCACGGTCCTGAAGTCCGCGCATCAGGTCCATGAGATAATCACCCGAGGCATAGCGCTCGGCGTCCTGCAGGGCCTCCCGGGTCACCGGGCCGCGCCGTGCGAGGGACGATGCCGCCAGGGACGGCAGCAGGGCCGCATCCGTCCAGGGCGCGCCGCCGCGCTGGTCGAGCCAGTCGAAATCCAGCACCGGCGAGACCAGCACCAGCCCACTGAAACCGATACCCTGATCGTTCTGCAGCTTCTGGGCCAGGAGCGGGCCGCGGAAGCCGCCATAGCTCTCGCCCACGAAGAATTTCGGGGATTGCAGGCGCCCCTTCTCCTTCAGCCAACGCATGACGAAGGCCGCAAGGCCATCGATGTCGCCCTGCACCGAATAGAAGCGCTCCCGAACCTGATCGCCGCCGAGCACGCGGCTGTAGCCCGTGCCCGGGGGATCGATGAAGACGAGGTCCGTGAAATCGAGCCAGGTCTCGGCATTCGGCACGAGGGCGGGCGCTGCCGAAGGGCTGATCGTCGCCCCGTCGAGATCCAGGCGCCAGGGTCCGATCGCCAGAAGATTGAGATAGGCCGAGGCGGCGCCGGGCCCGCCATTCACCGCGAAGGTCACGGGCCGCGCTGCGGGGTCGGCATCGTCCCGCGTATAGGCCACGAAGCCGATCTCCGCCTGCGGCGTGCCTTGCGTGTCCGTGAGGGTCAGGCTCCCGGCAGTCGCGGTCAGGCGGATCGTTCGGCCGGGCAGGTCGATCGTATGATGGGTCACGGATTCGGGCGGGAGGCGCTGCGCCTCGGCGGATGGCCGCTGCTGTCGCTGTTCCTGCCGGGGCTGGTCCCCGTGCTCCTGCCCTGCCCGCTCCTGGGCATGGGGAAGAGCCGGCATGGCAAGTGCGAGCGACAGAGCGGCAATGGCGGACAGGCGCGGCATTCGTTTCATCGGATCATCCTCGGGGCATTTCTGAAACGGGGGAGCGCAACCTCCGTTCCTGTTCGTCGGCGGCGCTCAGGCCTTTCTCTGCCAGCGCCCGCGCTCGTCCTGCTGCCAGTAGGTGGCATCATGGCCGCCCTCTTTCACGGCACGCCAGTGGTCGCGCGCCAGGGCAAGAGCTTCGAGATCGTTGCCGTCGAACAGGATGGCGATGCGCTCGTAGGCTGACAGATCCTTCGGCAGGCCCGCTCCTTCAACCAGGAAGCGGATCTGCGCGCCGTTGGGATTCCCTCCGCCCAGGGTGATGAGCACGGGCTGGTCGGCCGCGTGAGCCTCCCGGTCCGTGCCATGGGGAAGGAAACTCTCGTCCGTGAAGGTCCACAGGTGGTCGTCGAGGGCGGACATGCGCTCCTCCGTCGTCACCTGAACGACGGCCCGCCAGCCCCGCTCCAGGGATTTCTGGAGCAGGGTCGGCAACACCGCCTCGAGGGGCTGCTGCTGGAGGTGATAGAAGAGAACCTCCGTCATGCACCCCTGCACGGATCGGAGATGGAAGTTTCGGGCTTCATCCCGGCGCCGGTCATTCTCAGCCCTCGTAATGGTCCCGCACGAGGCGGTCGAGCAGGCGCACGCCCCAGCCGGAACTCCAGCCCTTGTTGGTCTCCGTCTGCGGCGAACCCATGGCGGTTCCGGCGATGTCCAGATGCGCCCAGGGCACATCGTTGACGAATTTCTGAAGAAGGGATGCCGCCGTGCTCGAGCCCCCGTGCCGGCCAGCGGAGTTCTTCATATCGGCGAATTTCGACTCGATCATCTTGTCGAATTCCGGCCCGAGCGGCATCCGCCACACGCGCTCGCCCGTCGCCTTGCCGGCCTCGGCGATGCGCTGTGCGAGTTCGTCGTTGTTCGAGAACAGGCCCGCGTATTCCTGCGCCAGAGCCACGAGGATCGCACCCGTGAGGGTCGCGAGGTCGATCATGAATTTCGGCTTGAACCGGTCCTGCACGTACCAGAGCACGTCCGCCAGGACGAGGCGGCCTTCCGCATCGGTGTTGATGATCTCGATGGTCTGGCCCGACATGGTGGTGACGATGTCGCCCGGGCGCTGGGCGCTGCCATCCGGCATGTTCTCCACGAGGCCGATGGCGCCGACCACGTTGGCCTTCGCCTTGCGGCTGGCGAGCGCGTGCATCAGGCCCACCACGCAGGCGGCGCCCGCCATGTCGCCCTTCATGTCCTCCATGCCGCCGCCGGGCTTAATGGAGATGCCGCCCGAATCGAACACCACGCCCTTGCCGATGAACGCGATGGGCTGGGCGCCGGCCTTGCCGCCGTTCCAGCGCATGATTGCGACGCGGCTCCCTCGGCTGGAGCCCTGACCGACCCCGAGGAGTGCCCGCATCCCGAGCTTCTGCATGGCCTTCTCGTCAAGGATCTCGACCTCGACCCCGAGCTTCGTGAGCGCTTCCGCCCGGGCGGCGAATTCCTTGGGCCCAAGGACGTTCGGCGGTTCATTGACGAGATCCCGCGCCAGCAGGACGCCGGTGGCAATCCCGTCGGCCGCCTTGAAGGCCTTCTTGGCGGCAGCCGGGTCGGAGACCGCGAAAACGAAGCGGCCCGTGCCGTTCGGTTTCGAATCGTCCTTCCGGGTCTTGTAGCGGTCGAAGGTGTAGCGGCGCAGCCGCACGCCCAGGGCCATGTCGGCCACGTTCTCGGGGCTCGCCTCGACGCCCGGAAGATCGACCCACACGGTTGCGGTCTTGCCCGCTACCTTTCCGGCCACCAGGCCGCCGAGCTGCGCCCAGTCCAGGCCCGCGCGATCCTTCTCGGCCCCGATTCCCACCACGACGAGCCGATCAGCCGAAAGGCCCGCGGGTGCAGCGACGACCATCGCGGACTTGGCCTTGCCTTTGAAGCTCTCGACCGCCGCTACCTTGGCGATCAGGTCGACCGCCTTTGGGCCGAGCCGCTTGGCCACGGCGGACGAAGGCTTGAGGGTCTCTCCGACGAACACGACGAGGTCGCCGCCTTCCGCAGCGACAGGGGCCTGAAAGTCGATTTTGATGCTGTCGGCCATGAGATCCTCTTGGAAATCCTCTTGGAAGGCACTGGAAACTATCGCGAATTGCAGGGCCCGCCGGGCCCGGGGCGGAACGGCGCTCCGCCTGCGACCTTTGGTGACATACCGCACTTCGCCCGCGGGATCACGCAGCATTGCCGTGAAAGAGGCACAATCTCAAGCTGTTGGAGACGCGCCGAACTTGCCTTTCGGGTCTGTGACAGAGTACCCAGGACCCTGGGCTGGCCATGATGGGCTACATGACGCTTCTCGAACGATATATCCTCAAGATCACTTTCACGGCCTTTGCGGCCTGCCTCATCGCGCTTACGGGCGTGATCTGGATCACGCAGGCCCTGCGCGAGCTCGACCTGCTGACCGGCAAGGGTCAGACATTGTTCATCTTTTTCACGGTGACGGGCCTCTCCCTGCCGGCCCTCATCAACGTGATCTCGCCCGTAGCCCTGTTCCTGGCCACCCTCTATGCACTCAACAAGCTGAATGGCGATTCGGAGCTCATCGTCATGAGCGCCGCCGGAATGCCGCCGCGCCGCCTGCTCAGGCCCTTCCTGGCGCTCGCGGCCTTCGTCTGCTTCGTCGTCGGGATCATCACCGTCTACGTCATGCCGGCGAGCTTCCAGGAGCTACGCAATCTCGTGACCAAGATCCGCGCGGATTTCGTGGCCACGATGGCCAAGGAAGGCCAGTTCATCACCCTCGATAACGGCATCACGTTCCATTACCGCGAGAAATCCGGCGATGCGCTCCTGGGCATTTTCATGCAGGACCAGCGGGTGAAGGACAAGGCGGTCGTCTATCTGGCCGAGAAGGGCCAAACGGTGGAATCGAACGGCCAGGCCTATCTGGTGCTCGAAAAGGGCAGCGTTCAGCGCAAGGAGCCGAACAGCCGGGATTCCTCCATCGTGGCCTTCGAGCGCTACGCCGTGGACCTCGCTGCCTTCAACGAGGAAAACGGGGATATCGTCTACAAGCCCCGCGAGCGCAGCACGACCCAGCTGCTGTTCCCGGACAAGAGCGAGTTCCTCTACCAGTATCAAGAGGGCCGCTTCAGGGCCGAGCTGCACGACCGGCTCTCCGCCTGGCTCTATCCCCTCGCCATGATGACCATCGCGTTCGCGGCCCTGGGCGAGGCGCGCACGACCCGCCAGGGAAGAGGCCTGGCCATGGCCTCTGCCGTTCTGGGAGTGGTGGTTCTCCGCATCGCCGGTTTCGCGGCCTCCAGTGCCGTTGTGCGGTCGCCCTGGGCGGTCGCCGGCGTCTACGGCGTTCCCCTGGCGGCCATCGCCATCTCCCTGTTGATGATCTTCCAGGGTTCGGCCATGCGTGCGGTCCGGGTCCGCCTCGGTGCGCTCCTGCGTAAGCTCCTGCCGTCGCGCGGCGACCGGTTCCAGAAGGCCTGACCATGCTGATCGGCGCTACGCTCGGAAGCTATTTCTCCCGGCAGTTCCTGAAGACGATCTTCCTCGTCTTCGCCACGGTCTTCGCCCTCGCCTATACGCTCGATTTCGTCGAGCTCATGCGCCGCGCCGGCGAGGCCGAGGGAGCAACCCCGGCCATGATGGCGCAGCTCGCCCTCTTCAGGACCCCGGCCATCGCCGAGCAGATCATGCCCTTCGCGGTCCTGTTCGGCAGCATGGCGACCCTGCTCCAGCTCAGCCGTAAGCTCGAGCTGGTGGTGGCCCGTGCCGCCGGGGTCTCGGCCTGGCAGTTCCTGCAGCCTGGGCTCTTCGTGGCCCTGGTGATCGGGGTCTTCTCGGTCACGGTCTACAACCCGGTCTCGGCCGCTCTCAAGCAGCGGGCCACCAATATCGAGGCGAAGGTCTTCGCCCGAGCCTTCCAGCCCAACGGCAAGGCCTTGTGGCTGCGCCAGAAGAGCCTGGACGGCCAGGCCATCTTCAGAGCCGAAGGCTCCCTGGCCGATTCGGCCACCCTCACGGGCGTGACCGTCTACACCTTCGACAATACGGGGGCGTTCAGCCAGCGAATCGAGGCCGGCGAGGCGACCCTTCACGAGGGATACTGGGAGATCAAGGAGGCCCGGGTCCTCTCGGCCGTGGAGGAGCCCCACGTTTACGAGCGCTACCTGATCGCCTCGAATCTCCAGCCGTCCCAGGTTCGCCAGAGCTTCACCGAGCCGGACGCGGTGCCGTTCTGGAAACTCAAGGAAACCATCGAGCGCCTGGAAAAGGCGGACCTCAACACCACCGCCTATCGCCTCCATTATGACGTGCTTCTGGCACGGCCTCTGCTCTTCATCGCGATGGTTTTCGTAGCGGCATCCGTTTCGTTAAGATTCTTTCGATTTGGCGGTGTGGCCATGATGGTTCTGGGTGGCGTTGCCGCCGGCTTCGTGCTTTATGTCGCCACGGAGCTTATGGCGGAGCTTGGAGCCGCCGGCATCATCAGTTCGGTGGTCGCCGCCTGGCTCCCTGCCATCGTAGGCAGCTTACTGGGGACACTCGCCCTGTTGTACCAAGAGGACGGCTGATGTCCTCGAGGATGGGGCGTTGCGGGGAGTGATGATGGTTCGGGTCAAGACAACGATCGCAACGTCTGCGGTCGCGATGGCGCTTCTCTGTGCCGTCGGCTCGACCCCCGTTCTCGCCCAAACTCTCAACGAGCGTCTGGGCGGCCAAGCGCAGACCGGGACGGGCACGGACCGCCTCCTCGTCGATGCCCAGGAAATCATCTACAACAACGACAAGAACACGATCTCGGCCTCGGGCGACGTACAGCTCAATTACCAGGGCCGGACGCTCCAGGCCGACCGGGTCACCTATGACCGGAACACAGGCCGCGTCTATGCCGAGGGCAATGCCCGCCTGACGGACGAGAAGGGTGGCGTCACCACAGGTTCCCGGTTCGAACTGACTGACGACTTCAAGAGCGGCTTCATCGATTCCCTGCGCGTCGTGCAGAAGAGCGTGGAGAACGGCTACCCGGTCACGACCCGGTTCTCCTCCCCCCGCGCTGAACGGGCCGAGGGTGAGACCACAGTGTTCGAGCGCGGCACCTATACGGCCTGCGAGCCCTGCAAGGAAAACCCGGAGAAACCTCCGCTCTGGCAGGTGAAGGCTGCCAAGATCATTCACAACAACAGCGAGCAGACCATCTACTACGAGGATGCAACGGTCGAGATTTACGGAATCCCGGTCGCCTATCTGCCCTATTTCTGGACACCGGATCCGACCGTGAAGCGCAAGACCGGCTTCCTGTCGCCGCGCTATGTCTATTCCAGCTCGCTTGGCTACGGAGCCTCGATTCCGTTCTTCTGGAATCTCGCGCCCAACTACGACCTCACCTTCACGCCGACCTATATGTCCCGCCAGGGTCTGCTCGGCCAGGTGGAATGGCGGCACCGGCTCGAGAGTGGCAGCTACAACATTCGCGCCTCAGGCATTTCACAGCTCGACTCCGATGTCTTCCTGAAAGCCCCCTACGGGCCCGGCGACCGGACGCAGCGCGGCTCCCTCGAATCCACCGGTCTGTTCTATCTGAACGAGCGCTGGAAGTGGGGCTGGGACATCGCGCTCATGTCGGACAAGTGGTTCCTCCAGAACTACCGCATCCGCAGTGAGAGCCTGAACAGCGTCTACGTGAAGGAGTCGATCTCGACCCTGTACCTTCAGGGCCAGGGCGACCGCTCGTTCTTCGATATGCGCGGCTACTACTTCCAGGGCCTGTCGAGCACCGATTGGCAGAAACAGCAGCCTGTCGTCCACCCGGTCGCCGACTACAACAAACGTATCACTCCCGCGGGCATCGGCGGCGAGCTCACGATCGACGCGAACGTGACGAGCCTGACCCGGCAGGCCGCCCAATATCAGCAGGTTCCGAAGCCGCTCACCTACCTGTTCGGCCTGTATGAGACCTGCGCGGTCTTCGACAAGGCCTCCTGCCTTGTGCGCGGCATCAGTGGCACGACGACCCGGGCTTCACTGAACCTGTCGTGGCGACGCGAATTCATCGATTCGGTCGGCCAATCCTGGACCCCCTTCGCGTATGTGAGGGGGGACGCGTACCGGATCTCACCGGACCTGACCGGCTACCAGAACAACGAACTGCCGAACTTCATCAGCGGCGACGATGAGACCGTCTTCCGCGGCATGCCTGCGGTTGGTCTTGAATACCGTTTCCCGTTCATCGCAAGCCTCGGCACGTCCGGCAAGCAGGTGATCGAGCCCATCGCACAGATTATCGCCCGCCCAAGCGAAACTCGGATCGGCAAGCTCCCGAACGAGGATGCGCAGAGCCTTGTTTTCGAGGACACCTCCCTGTTCGATTGGGACAAGTTCTCCGGCTACGACCGCGCCGAGGGCGGAACTCGCGCCAATTTGGGAATTCAATATACGGTCACGGGCGCGAACAACTTTTACGCTAACGTCCTTTTCGGTCAGTCCTATCAGCTCGCCGGCACGAACTCCTTCGCGAAGCCGGACCTTGTGAATACGGGTCTGTCCTCCGGTCTCGACAGCCGTGCCTCGGATTATGTGGGCCGGTTCCAGGTCTCGCCCAACAGGAACTTCACCTTCGTAACGCGCGGGCGTTTCGACAAGGACAACTTCAGCGTCAATCGGATCGAGACAGGCGTAACAGCGAACTTCAATCCGTACATTCCGTTCTCGGCCAGCCTCACCTATGCCCGCTATGCGGCGCAGCCTGAGATCGGCTTCGATCACCGGCGCGAAGGCATTCAGACCTCGGGAACTTGGAACATCACGCCGAACTGGTACGTGTCGGGCTCGCTGCTCCTCGACCTCGACCGCTATCTGCTGGCCCGCGATACCTTCGCGACCCAATACGCCATCGACCCAGCGACCGCCTATTATAATCGCCAGAAGTCGATTTATGTCAGCTCCATGTCCCTGGGCCTTGGCTACGTGGACGAGTGCACTGTCTTCTCGGTGACCTATTCCGTTTCGCCCCGCGATGTGTCGATCACGTCCGGCGAGAAAGACCGCAACCACACCGTTCTTCTGCGCCTCGAGCTGCGGACTCTCGGCGAAGTGTCGATCAACCAAAACCTCAGCGGAAACGAGTCGGCGCAAGACGGCGTCGCGGCCCAGTGACCGCATCGGTAAAGCGCCCGCTCCTCTTGACGCAGGGCGACCCTGCAGGGATCGGCCCTGAACTCACCCTGAAAGCCTGGCTCCAGCGCCGCGAGGCAGGCTTGTTCCCCTTCGCGGTTCTCGCCGATCCCAATCATCTCGCCGGCCTTGCGGCGGCTCTCGGCTGGACCGTCCCGATCCGGACTGTCTCGCCGGCGGAGGCTGCCTCGCACTTCGAAGAGGCCCTCCCGGTCGTCCCGCTTCAGGCACCTGTCACGGCTGTTCCGGGCAAGCCCGATCCGGCCCAGGCCCGGGCGGTGATAGAGTCCATCGAGACTGCCGTCGCCCTGGTGCAAAAACGCGAAGGCGCGGCCGTCGTCACGAACCCCATCGCCAAGCACGTACTTTACGAAGCGGGCTTCCGGCACCCGGGCCATACGGAGTTCCTGGCCTTTCTTGCGGCTCAAGGCGGGATAGAACCACATCCGGTCATGATGCTCTGGAGCGAGACGCTCGCCGTCGTGCCCGTGACCGTGCATATCCCCCTCTCGGCCGTGCCTACGACCCTGACGACGGACCTCATCGTCCGGACCGGCCGGATCGTGGCAAGGGACCTTCGCGAGCGCTTCGGCATCTCGCATCCACGGCTCGCCGTGGCGGGGCTCAACCCTCATGCGGGCGAGAACGGCGCCATGGGCCACGAGGACGGCGACATCGTCGCACCGGCGGTCGAAATCCTGCGCGCGGAAGGGATCGAGGCGACCGGTCCCCTCCCGGCCGATACCATGTTCCACGCGCGGGCCCGCAGCCGCTATGACGCGGCGCTCGCCATGTATCACGACCAGGCGCTGATCCCGATCAAGACCCTCGCGTTCGACGAGGCCGTGAACATCACCCTGGGCCTGCCCTTCATCCGCACCTCGCCGGACCACGGCACGGCTTTCGACATTGCCGGAACGGGCATCGCGCGGCCGGACAGCCTGATTGCCGCCCTGCGGCTCGCCGCCCGCCTCTCGGGCCGGAGCGCTGCGCCATGAGCCAGATCGACGACCTGCCGCCCCTGCGCGAGGTCGTGCGCACGCACGGGCTGATGGCCAAAAAGTCCCTCGGCCAGAACTTCCTGTTCGATCTCAACCTGACGAGCCGCATCGCCCGTTCGGCCGGGCCGCTGGAAGGCGCGACCGTGATCGAGGTCGGCCCGGGCCCGGGCGGCCTCACCCGCGCCATCCTGGCGGCCGGAGCCACGAAGGTGATCGCCATCGAGCGCGATTCCCGCTGCCTCCCGGCCCTGGCTGAAATCGCCGCGCGCTATCCCGGCCGCCTGGACGTCATCGAGGCCGACGCCCTGACCTTCGATCCAAGACCACTGGTCGGAGAGGGGCCGGTGCGGATCATCTCGAACCTTCCCTACAATGTGGGCACTGCCCTCCTCACCGGATGGCTCACCGGCGAAGCCTGGCCGCCCTGGTGGGTCTCTCTCACCCTGATGTTCCAGCGGGAAGTGGCCGAGCGGATCGTCGCCGACGAGACAGACCCAAAGAACTACGGACGCCTCGGAGTTCTCTGCGGCTGGCGTACGCAGGCGCGCATCCTCTTCGACGTGCCGCCCTCCGCTTTCGTGCCGCCGCCCAAGATCACATCGAGCGTCGTCCACCTGACGCCCCGTCCCGTTCCCCTCGCCTGCCGGGTCAGAACGCTGGAGGCCGTCACCCGCGCAGCCTTCGGCCAGCGCCGCAAGATGCTTCGCCAGAGCCTGAAACCCCTCACGCCCGACCCTGCTGCCCTTATCGGTGCTGCCGGTCTCGACGAGACGGTCCGGGCCGAGAATGTGCCGGTCGAAGGCTATGTGGCGCTGGCAAATGCTCTCGACGCAGCGCGATCAGGCGCGGAGCCGGGCAGCCGGTAAGGTTTCAGGCCGAAGCCCTATTCCACCGGCGCGGCGAGCAGGTCGTCGATGAAGGGGCCGAGTTCCACCTGTCGCTCGCGGCGCAGACGCTCGGCCGCCAGGATCGATTTCAGGTCCCCGAAGGTGCGGTCGAGGTCGTCGTTGACCAGAACGTAGTCGTAGGCCGCCCACTGGGCGATCTCGTCCCGGGCATTGCGCAGGCGGCGGGCAATCACCTCCGGCGTGTCCTCGGCCCGGCGCTCCAGGCGGGCCTTCAGCTCGGCCATGGAGGGCGGCAGGATGAAGACGCTGACCACGTCGTCCCGCATCTTTTCGACAATCTGTCGTGTGCCCTGCCAGTCGATGTCGAACATCATGTCCTCGCCGCGCGCAAGGGCCTGTTCGACCGGCTTGCGGGGCGTTCCATAATAGTTGCCATGGACCTGAGCCCATTCGAGCAGATCGCCCCGGTCGCGCTGCTCCTCGAAATCGGCGACGCTTTCCATGAAGTTGTAGTGCACCCCGTTGATCTCGGAGGGACGCTTCGTGCGCGTGGTGACCGAGATGGACAGCCGAATCCCCCGATCCTCCCGGACGAGATTGCGCGTCAGGGTCGACTTTCCGGCTCCCGACGGAGACGAGAGGATCAGCAACAGGCCACGCCGCTTGAGTTCAATCACTGTACGCTCCGTCATTCCACGTTCTGAACCTGCTCGCGGAACTGCTCGACCACCGATTTCAGGTCGAGCCCGATCCGCGACAGGGAGACGTCGTTCGCCTTCGCGCAGAGCGTGTTGGCCTCGCGGCCGAATTCCTGCGCCAAGAAGTCGAGCCGCCGGCCCACCGGTCCGCCCTCTGAGAGAAGCCCCCGGGCGGCCTCCACATGGGCACGCAGGCGATCGAGCTCCTCCCGGATATCCGCCCGGGCGGCAATCAGAACCGCCTCCTGATGGAGGCGCGCCGGATCGAGGGAGGCCCCTCCGGCTTCAAGGATCTGGGTGATCTGCGCCTGAAGTCGCGCCCGGATCGCTTCGGGCTGGCGGGCCGGCGCAGCCTCGGCCTGGTCCACGAGTTCGGAAATCCGGTCGAGCTGCTGGCCCAGCACGTTCGAGAGCGCCCGTCCTTCCTGGAGCCGCACCTCTTTCAGAGAATCGATCAGGCCGGTTACCGCTGCCTTGAGGGCCGGCAGGAGCGCATCGTCCTGCCCCGGTTCGGCAACGCCCTCATCGACCTCTACGACGCCTCGGACGGCCAACAAGCCATCCAGGGAAGCAGGCTTCACGGTTTCGGGCAGGGACAGGCCGCCGATGGCGCCGAGAAGCGATTGCAGCGCCTCCTGGTTCACCCGTAGCCGAGGGGCTGTGGAAGCCCGCGTGAGGGTCAGGTTCAGCTGGCCCTGGCCTCGGGTCAGTGCCTTGAGGAGCTGGTTGCGCGCCTCCTCGCCCACGGCCTCGAGCCCAGGCGGCATCCGCATGCGCACTTCGAGCCCGCGACCGTTCACGGTCTTGATCTCCCAGGCCCATTGATAGGGACCTGTGATGCCGGCTTCACGGGCGAAGCCGGTCATGCTCGCAATCGCCATGCGGTAAACCTCGGGCGCGTTGGAAGAATGGCGCAACCTATAATGACCGCCGCGCCGCGCCACAAGCGGCCAGGGCACCCGAAGCGAGGCCTTGGAGGAGGCGGATACGGCTCAGGGCTCGCTCAGCACCGGGACCGTCTTGGCCGAGTTCAGATCGAAGGTCTTGTTCTTGAGCGGGTCCTTGTCGGTGCCCTCGCTCGCGTCGAAGGCCTTGCTGCGCTTGCCCTCAGGCAGGCCCCCCGCAGGCGGCGAGATGGTCCCACGCATATCGGCCTCGGGATCCACCCGGTCCACGTCCGGCTCGGTGGCCGGCCGGGTCTTTTCGAGCTGCCGCCAACGGGCGACGTTGCGCTGGTGCTGGTCGTAGCTCTCGGCGAAGGCGTGGCCGCCCGTTCCGTCGGCAACGAAATAAAGCTCCTTGGTCCGCGAGGGATTCGCCACCGCCTCCAGGGCCGCCCGGCCCGGATTGGCGATGGGTCCGGGCGGAAGCCCCTCGATGACATAGGTGTTGTAGGGGGTTGCGGTCTCGATCTCGCTCTTCAGGATACCGCGGCCGAGGGTGCCCTTCCCGCCCACGAGGCCGTAGACGATCGTCGGGTCGGATTGCAGCTTCATGCGCTTCATGAGCCGGTTGATGAACACCCCGGCAACCCGGGGGCGCTCGTCGGCGCGGCCGGTCTCCTTCTCGACGATGGAGGCCAGGATGACCAGCTCCTGGGGCGTCTTGACCGGCAGCTCCGAGGAGCGGCGCTGCCAGATCTGGGTCAGAGCCTGACGGTGCGCCGCCTGCATGGAATTGATGATCTGCTGGCGGGTCGTCCCACGCTCGAACTTGTAGGTGTCGGGCAGCAGCGTCCCTTCCCGCGGGGTCTCGAGCACGTCCCCCGTCAGGATGTCGTTGTCGTAGAGCCGGCCGACGATCTGCTGGCTGGTAAGGCCTTCCGGAACGGTCACCGAATGGAGGATCGCCTTGCCCTGGACCAGGGTCTCGATGGCTTCCTCGATGCTGATCCCGGCCTTGAACATGAACTCGCCGGCCTTGAGCTGGCCGCGCTGCCGGTTGACCAGGGCATAGATCTCGAAGAGCAGCGGCTGGTTGATGACGCCTTCATCCTTGAGGATGTCGGCGATCTCGTTGGTCCCGGTATTCTTCGGGATCACCACGACCTTGTCGTTCGGCAGCGGCCCTTTGGCCGTGACCTCCCGGTGCATCACGCCGAAGCCGAAGGCCGCCGCGACCGCAAGCGCGACAAAGAGGGTCAGCAGGCCGCTGAAGAGCGAAAGCATGCCCCCGCGCCGACGGCGCAGACGGGGCGGAGGCGGCGGGGCCGCCATCGGCTTGATGGCCTCGCTCGGAGAGCGCGGCGCGACGCGGGGCTGCTGCACGTCCTGGGACGCCATGTCAGCCGGAGGAGGAGTTTTCTTCTTTCTGCCGAACATCACGTCGCTTTTCCGGTGTCCGCCGGCGGGATTCCGGCCCGGTGGACACCCTAATGGGGATTATGGCGAAAAGCCGTAACGCGCCGTCGCGCAGCCGTTTTAAGCCGCGCGGCGGAAGATCAGGGACGCGTTGGTGCCGCCGAAGCCGAAGGAGTTCGAAAGAGCCACGTTGATCTCTTTCTTCTTCGCCTTGTGGGGCACGAGATCGATGGCCGTCTCGACCGAGGGATTGTCGAGGTTGAGGGTCGGCGGCACGATTCCGTCCCGCATGGCCAGGACCGAGAAGATCGCCTCAACTGCACCGGCTGCGCCGAGAAGGTGGCCGATGGCCGACTTGGTGGACGACATGGCAAGCTTGCCGGCCGCATTGCCGACGATCCGCTCCACGGCCTTGAGCTCCAGCTCGTCGCCGAGCGGGGTCGAGGTGCCGTGGGCGTTGATGTAGTCGATCTCGGAGGCCGAGATGCCCGCGCGCTTGATGGCGGCGCTCATGCAGCGATAGGCGCCGTCCCCGTCCTCGGACGGGGAGGTGATGTGATAGGCATCGCCCGACAGGCCGTAGCCGATCACCTCGGCATAGATCTTGGCGCCGCGGGCCTTGGCGTGCTCGTATTCCTCGAGCACCACCACGCCGGCACCCTCGCCCATGACGAAACCGTCACGGTCCTTGTCGTAGGGGCGCGAGGCCCGGGTTGGGTCGTTGTTGAAATTCGTGGATAGCGCCCGGCAGGCCGCGAATCCCGCGATCGACAGGCGGTTGATCGGCGATTCCGTGCCGCCTGCCACCATGACCTCCGCGTCGCCGAGAGCGATCAGGCGCGCCGCGTCGCCGATGGCGTGGGAGCCGGTGGAGCAGGCCGTCACGACCGCGTTGTTCGGGCCCTTGAGCCCGTGCGCGATGGAAACGTAGCCGCCCGCCAGGTTGATGAGGCGGCCGGGAATGAAGAAGGGCGAGATACGGCGGGGGCCGCGCTCGATCAGGGTCGCAGAGGCCTCGTAGATGCCGCCGATGCCGCCGATGCCGGAGCCGATCAGGACGCCTGAGGCGCACTGGTCCTCGTAAGTCGTGGGCTTCCAGCCCGCGTCGTCGAGGGCCTGAGTGGCGGCCGCCATGGCATAGACGATGAAGGGATCGACCTTGCGCTGCTCCTTGGGCTCCATCCACTGATCGGGATTGAAGGTGCCGTCGGAACCGTCGCCGGTCGGGAGCTGGCAGGCGATCTGGCACGCGAGATCGTCGATCTCGAAGCCTTCGATTCTCTGAGCGCCGCTCTCACTCTTCAGGATCCGAGACCAGGTGGTTTCGACACCGCATCCGAGCGGTGTGACCATGCCAAGACCTGTGATGACAACGCGCCTCATGCCGTTCCCTGTCCTTTGAACAAAAAATGGGCGTCGGATGGAATCGTCCGACGCCCGAAAGCCGTTTTAGGCCGCATTCTTCTCGAGGAAGCGGATGGCGTCGCCGACCGTCACGATGGTCTCGGCCGCATCATCCGGGATCTCGACGTTGAACTCTTCCTCGAAGGCCATGACGAGCTCGACGGTATCAAGGCTGTCGGCGCCCAGGTCGTCGATGAAGTTGGCATTGTCGGTCACCTTCTCGGCGTCGACGCCCAGGTGCTCGACAACGATCTTCTTCACGCGATCAGCGACGTCACTCATCGTTTTTTCCTCAGTGGCTGCCGCCTCAGGAACTGGGCGGATTGAAAATGAAACTCAGATCAGCTGCTCAGCTGTTAACGCCGAAACGACTGCCTTATGCCGTGCAAAGCCGCATTTTTCAGCGCCGGTCAACCCCTCCGACCCGAACGAACCCATGATTAACACAAGCTTATCGGGTCTGGCGAGAGGCACGCCCGCGCTCGCAAACAGATTCCGCGGCCGGGCGTAAGGGCTTTAGAACATGGCCATTCCGCCGTTCACGTGCAGGGTGTGGCCCGTCACATAACCGGCTTCGGAAGAGGCGAGATACACGGCCGAGGAGGCGATTTCATCCCCCTTGCCGAGGCGACCCATGGGAATCGTCCCCAGGATCGCTTCCTTCTGCTTGTCGTTGAGCGCATCCGTCATGGGAGATTCGATAAAGCCCGGCGCGATGCAGTTCACCGTGATGTTGCGGCTCGCCACCTCGGCCGCCAGGGCCTTGGTCATGCCGACGAGGCCGGCCTTGGAGGCCGCATAGTTCCCTTGCCCCGGATTGCCCGTGGAGCCGACCACCGAGCCGATATTGACGATGCGCCCGTAGCGACGGCGCATCATGCCCTTCACGGCCGCGCGGGAGAGGCGGAAGGCGGCCGTCAGGTTGACGGCGATCACCGTGTCCCACTCCTCGTCCTTCATGCGCAGGAACAGGTTGTCCTTGGTCACGCCGGCGTTGTTGATCAGGATGTCGAGGCCGTCCATCGCCGATTCCGCTGCCGGGACAAGGGCTTCGACCGAATCCTTGTCGGACAGGTTCGCCTCGACCACATGGACGCGCTCGCTTAAGGAGGCGGCGAGTTCGTCGAGGGCCGCGCGGCGGGTGCCCGACAGGGTGACGGTCGCGCCCTGGGCATGGAGCGCGCGGGCAATGGCGCCGCCGATGCCGCCGGTGGCGCCGGTCACAAGAGCCTTGCGGCCGGTGAGATCGAACATGAGGCTCTCCTTATCCTTTCAGGGAAGCTGTGAAGGCCGCCACATCCTCGGGCGTGCCGACCGCCGTGCCGGTGGCGCCTGGGGCGATGCGCTTGACGAGGCCGGTCAGGACCTTGCCGGACCCGACCTCCACGAAGGACTCGACGCCCTGATCGGCCATGAAGGCCACGCTCTCGCGCCAACGGACCGTACCGGTCACCTGCCTGACGAGCCCGTCGCGGATGGCGTCTGGCTCCGTCACGGGAGCGGCCGTCACATTGGCCACCAGGGGGACCGCGGGCGCGTTGACCGTCACCTTGGCCAGGGCCTCACGCATGGCCTCCGCGGCCGGGGCCATCAGGGCGCTGTGGAAGGGGGCGGAGACGTTCAGCATCACGGCGCGCTTGGCACCCTTGCCCTGAGCGATGGCGACCGCCCGCTCCACGGCAGCCTTGTGGCCCGAGACTACCACCTGGCCCCCGCCATTGTCGTTGGCCGCATCGCAGACCTCGCCTTGGGCCGCCTCACGGGCAACTTCGAGAGCAACGTCGTATTCGAGGCCCAGAAGGGCCGCCATGGCGCCCTGCCCGACCGGAACGGCGCCCTGCATGGCATTGCCGCGGATCCGCAGGAGCCGGGCCGTGTCGGCGACCGACAGGCTGCCGGCGGCCGCGAGGGCTGAATACTCGCCGAGCGAATGCCCGGCCACGAAGGCCGCCTGGGTCTTCAGGTCGAGGCCGGCCTCGGCCTCGAGAACCCGCATGGCCGCCAGGCTCACGGCCATCAGGGCCGGCTGGGCGTTGGCCGTGAGGGTCAGCTCGTCCGCCGGACCCTCCCACATGAGGGTCGAGAGCTTCTGCGAGAGCGCATCGTCCACCTCGTGGAACACGGCCCTGGCCTGCGGAAAATTCTCCGCGAGAGCCTTGCCCATCCCGACCGACTGGCTGCCCTGCCCCGGAAAGACGAATGCGCGCTTCATGGGAAACCGCCCTTAAATTCACGAAAATCCGGGCGGGACTCGCACCGTGGAGCGGCCGAGTCAAGGTGCGGAGCGGGCGCCCTCGCACTTGCCCTGTTCATAGATCCAGCGTCCGCCATCATCGAGGCAGACCGAAATTCGCCCGGATACGGTGAAGTTCGCCCAGGTCCAAACGAGTGCTGTCAGGACAAGAAAGGTCAGGGCTACGTAGGCGAGCGACCGGGTCATGGGCTGCATTTTCCAAAATGCGTCACATATTTACGCAACGTAATAATCCTATCCGGCACAGCCGTGCGGAAGCACACGTCACGGGACCCGACAGGTCCCTTGTCTTCGTGAGGGATCCGGTGTAACGGGTGCTGCTTCCGAAATTTCCGAACCTAGAAGGAGCCTCTTCATGGCTCGTGTGACCGTCGAAGATTGCATCGACAAGGTCGACAACCGGTTTGAGCTCGTGCTGCTGGCCAGCCATCGCGCCCGCCTGATTTCCTCGGGTTCGCCGCTCACGATCGACCGCGACCGCGACAAGAACCCCGTCGTGGCCCTCCGCGAGATCGCGGACGAGACCATCGCGCCCGACGACCTGAAGGAACAGCTCATCCATTCCATGCAGAAATACGTGGAAGTGGACGAGCCGGAGGCCGAGGCCGTTCCTCTCCTCGGCAACACCGCAGCGGCCGCCTCCGCCACCGCGCGCAGCGACAACGACACGGATGTCCAGTTCGACCGCATGAGCGAGGAAGACCTCCTCCGCGGCCTCGAGGGCCTCGTTCCCCCGAGCAGCAGCGCGGACGACGACGAGCGCGAATAAGCCCGCGCCGCCCCTCGCAGGACAATTCCCCGAAAAGCCCGGCTTCTGGCCGGGCTTTTTTCATGCGCGGCAGTGCAGCAAGAATCCTTGCGGTCATGCACCCTTCCACAATATCCTTTTAACTTCAGCCAGCTACACGGAAGCGAAAAGGAGATGGCGGCCGGATGATGCGCCAATATGAACTTGTCGAGCGGGTCAAGCGCTACAACCCCTCGACCGATGAGGCGCTCCTCAACCGCGCTTACGTGTATGCCATGATGGCTCATGGCAACCAGAAGCGGGCCTCCGGCGACCTGTTCTTCGGGCACCCCCTCGAGGTCGCGGCCATCCTGACCGATCTCAAGCTGGACGATGCCACCATCGCGGCGGCCGTCCTCCACGACACGGTGGAAGACACTCAGGCGACCCTGGAGGAGATCAACAAGGCCTTCGGGCCACAGATCGGCGCCCTGGTGGACGGGCTCACCAAGCTCAAGCGCCTGGATCTGGTCTCCAAGCAGGCGGCGCAGGGCGAGAATTTCCGCAAGCTGCTCCTTGCCATCGCGGACGACGTGCGGGTGCTCTTGGTCAAGCTCGCCGACCGTCTCCACAACATGCGCACGCTCCAGTTCATGCCCCCGGAGAAGCGCAAGCGCATCGCCGAGGAGACGCTGGACATCTACGCGCCCCTCGCCGGGCGCATGGGTATCCAGGAGATGCGCGAGGAGCTGGAGGACCTGTCCTTCCAGAACCTCGACCCCGAGGCCTACGAGGCGATCAGCCGCCACCTGCGCGAGGTGACGGCCCGAAGCGAGAAACTCGTCGAGGAGATCGAGCGCGACCTCACGGCCAAGCTCAAGGCGCAGGGGATCGTCGCGACCGTCACGGGGCGCCAGAAGCGCCCTTATTCGATCTGGCGCAAGATGGAGCGCAAATCCGTCTCGTTCGAGCAATTGTCCGACATCTTCGGCTTCCGGGTGATCGTCGGCACCGTGGATGAGTGCTACCGGGCGCTCGGGGTGGCGCATACGAGCTGGCCGATGGTGCCGGGCCGCTACAAGGACTACATCTCGACCCCGAAGCAGAACGACTATCGCTCCATCCACACAACGGTCATCGGCCCCGGCAGCCAGCGCGTGGAGCTTCAGATCCGCACCAAGGCCATGGACGAAGTGGCCGAATACGGCATCGCGGCCCATGCCCTCTACAAGGAGGGCGTGAACGACAATTCCCGCCTGGCCATGGAGAGCCGCGCCTATCAATGGCTGCGCCGAACCATCGACCTGCTCGCCGAGGGCGACACCCCCGAGGAGTTCCTCGAACACACCAAGCTCGAACTCTTCCACGACCAGGTGTTCTGCTTCACGCCGAAGGGTCGCCTCATCGCCCTGCCCCGCGGCGCCACGCCCATCGACTTCGCCTATGCGGTCCACACGGATGTCGGCAACACGGCGGTGGGCTGCAAGATCAACGGCCGGATGTCGCCCCTGCTGACCGAGCTGCAGAACGGCGACGAGGTAGAAATCGTCCGCGCCGCCGGGCAATCGCCGCCGGCCGCCTGGGAATCCCTGGTGGTCACCGGCAAGGCCCGGGCCTCGATCCGCCGCGCCACCCGCGCGGCCGTACGCCAGCAATATACGGGCCTGGGGCGGCAGATCCTGGAGCGCGCCTTCGAGCGAGCGACCCGCACCTTCTCGGACGAGAAGCTCAAGGGCGCCCTGCCCCGCCTGGCCCGATCCTCCATCGAGGACGTGCTGGCCGCGGTGGGCCGGGGCGAGATGTTCTCGGGCGATGTGGTTCGGGCCGTCTATCCCGACTACAAGGAGGAGCGCCGCGGGTCCGGAGCCGACGGCGGCGCCCAGGGCGAGCGGAAGCCGAACGGCCCCGCCAAGGAGCTCGGGGAACAGGGCACGAATGCCATCCCGGTCCGCGGCCTCAACGCCGACATGCCCGTGCGCTTCGCGCCCGAAGGCGGCGCAGTGCCGGGAGACCGGATCGTCGGCATCCTCACGCCCGGCGAGGGCGTGACCATCTACCCGATCCAGTCCCCATCGCTCGCGGCCTTCGACAACGAGCCCGACCGCTGGATCGACGTGCGCTGGGACGTGGAGCCCGACGACCCGCAGCGCTTCCCGGCGCGCATCAAGCTACAATCGATCAACGAGCCGGGTTCGCTCGCGCAGATCACCCAGGTGATCGCCGACCATGACGGCAATATCGACAACGTGAACATGAAGCGCCGCACGCAGGACTTCACGGACATCACCATCGATCTCGCCGTGTGGGATCTCAAACACCTCAACGCCATCATCGCGGAACTGCGCACCAAGCCGGTTGTGAGCCGCGTCAACCGGGTCAACGGATAGGACATCATGACGACCAAGCCTCGTATCGCCATCATCCTCGGCGAGAACACCAGCGCGGGTGGCACCCGCTACGACATGACCAAGGGCTATTTCAACGCTGTTGCGCGGGCCGGGGGCCTGCCCTTCGGCATCCCTTACGTGTCAGACCTGGTTGCCACCGTGGCCGACGAGTTCGACGGCTTCGTCAGCGTCGGCGGACGGATCAACTTTCCGCAGAGCTGGTACGTGGACGGTGACGCTTCGCAGTTTCCCGTCTCGGACCGGCTCGCCGTCGACCAGGCCCTGATGGAAGCCTTCCTCGAACGGGACAAGCCCGTGCTCGGCATCTGCAACGGCATGCAGATGCTCGCCTGCCTCCACGGCTGCCGCATGGTCTCGGATATCCGCGCGACACGGCCCGACATCATCCCGCACGACGGGGACGATCTCCAGCACGAGGCGCGGATCGTGTCCGGCACGGCACTCGCGGCTATCGTCGGCACCGGCCGCATCGACGTGAACACCTTCCATCGCGAGGCGGTGGTCGATGTCTCGGACCGGGCCGTCGCCAGTGCCCACGCGCCGGACGGCGTGATCGAGGCCATCGAGATCCCGTCCCGCCGCTTCGCAGTCGGCCTTCAATGGCACCCGGAAGCCATGTCCGCCGACCACCGTGGCCACCGGGTCTTCGACGCCTTCGTGGAAGCCGCGCGCTCCTGATTGCGCGAGGCGCTAAGCGCCATTCCTCCACGGATCTCGGGCAGGTGCGGGAAGCGCTGCCCTGCTCTCCTCCCTCGCAGATCTCGGATACTTGCTGGAAGCGCCACCGTGCCCTCTCCCCCCTTGTGGGGGAGAGTTGGAGAGGGGGGTGTGAGCGCCACCCTGGATCCAGTTTAGCGCCCACGCCCCCACCCTCACCCTCCCCACAAGGGGGAGGGAATACCGTCGCGCTTCCTCCGCCATTCCAATGCAGATCAGAAGCGCCACCGCGGGAATTGCCTTTCCTCTGCGGAAGGTTTAAGCATGTCGCCATTCGACAGGGGTGCTCCGTATTGCCGGGGCTGAGATGGCGGCGCGAAGCCGACGGACCCTCAAGCTGATCTGGATAATACCAGCGGAGCGAGGCGAGCATGTTTTCCGGCGCGCAGATTTCCCTTTATCCCATGGCGGACGACTTCGTCCGCATCATCCTCGACGCCATTAAGGCGCTCGATCCCTACCGGCCGTCCTTCCGGATCGAGACGGACGACGTCTCGACCCTCATCGTCGGCCCGCCCGACCAGCTCTTCCCGGCCATGCGCGACCTCTTCGCGGCCGCCGCCAAGGGCGGCACCCATTGCGTGCTGGCCGCAACCGTCTCGCGCGGTTGTCCGGGAGAACCCGACGATCCAATCTGCACGCCCATCGCGGCGGGCGAGCCTGCCCTGCCCCTCGACCGGCGTGTCGCGGCCGCGCTCGCGGCCGTGCGCGACGCGCCCCTCCTCGGCCAGCCAGTCGCAGCACAGTTCTCGCTCTATCCGCTCGGCAGCGGCCACCACATGGACGAGATCTACGGCTGCATCGACTTCCTCAAGCAGTCAGGCGTCTTCGACCGGTCGAAGAACTTCTGCACCAAGCTGCGCGGCGATGCCGGTCCGGTCTTCGCGACCTTGAGCGAGGCCTTTCTGCGCTTCGGCGCGCCCGAGGGCCATGTGGCCCTCGACATGAAGGTGTCGGCGAACAGCCCCACCCGCGCGTAAAGCGCTCGCCTGCCCTTTTCTCTGCCCACTCACAAACCGGGAACGTGCCATGTCTCGTCACCAAGGCTGGACTCTCAAGGAAACCCTCATCGTCACCGTCCTGGGCGCCGTCTTCGCGGTGCTTTATCTCGCCTGGGTCCAGGTCTGGCTGATCGCGCAGGCTGTCTTCGGCTCGCTCACCATGGATGTGGTGATGGGCTTCTGGTTCCTGGCGTCGATCGTCGCGGCGGCCATCATCCGCAAGCCTGGCGTCGCCTTTGCGGCGGAGGTCCTGGCCTCGGGGGTCGAGATCCTTCTCGGCAGCCCTGGCGGCCTGATCCTCCTCCTCTCGGGCGCCATCCAGGGCGCAGGAGCCGAGGCGGTGTTCGCCGCGACCCGGTGGCGGAACTACTCGCTTCCGGTCCTCATGGCGGCAGGCGTGGGCGCCGCGGTCTTCTCGTTCGCCTATACGTGGATCCGCTTCAATTACGGCGCCCTGGAGCCCGGCGTGCTCATCGCCATGTTCGCACTTCGCTGCGCGAGCGGCGCGCTCCTCGGCGGCTGGCTCGGCCATGTGATTGTGGAGGCGCTCTACCGGACCGGCGCGCTTTCGGGGCTCGCCATCGACCATGACAAGCGGATCGTCGCGGCCTGAGGTGCCGCCCGTCGCGCAATGGCGGGACATTGCGGTCCGCTACCCGTTCGAGAAGCGGGATGCGGTCGGGCCGGTGGCGCTCGATATCAGGCCGGGCGAGCGGCTTCTGCTGCTTGGCCCGTCCGGCTCGGGCAAGTCGACCCTGCTCCTGACCCTGACGGGGCTCATCCCGCGCAGCATCCCGGCCGAGATCTGCGGCGCGGTCGCGCTCTTCGGCATGGATGCCACGGAACGGGAGCCCTGGGCCTGGGCGAAGGACGTGGCCCAGTATTTCCAGGATGCCGACCAGACCTTGTGCGGGATGCGTGTCGAGGACGAGATCGCCTTCGCGCTCGAGAACCGCGCTCTGCCGCCGGCCGTCATCGCCGCGTCCGTGCGCGCCGCCATGGAACAGGTCGGCCTGCCGGAGACCTGGCGGCAGCGCCGTTCCATGACCCTGTCGGGCGGCGAGCGCCAGCTTCTCGCCCTCGCCGCGACCCTTGTGCAGGACGCGCCGCTCTTCGTCGCCGACGAGCCGACCGCGCATCTGGCGCCGCAGGCGGCAGAACGGCTCCATGGTCTCCTGAGGCGGAAGGATCAGACCCGCACGATCCTGATTGTCGATCACCGCCTGGACGGCCTGATCGGCTCCATCGACCGGGTCGCCCTGCTGGGTCGGGACGGCACCCTCGTGGCTGAGGGCGCGCCGCGCAACCTGTTCCGCGAGAACCGTGGCCTGCTGCGCTCCCTCGGAATCTGGTGTCCGGCCGCGAGCGACCTCGACGAGGTGCTCGCGGAGGCAGGCGTCGCGTCGCCGGTTCCACCCCTCTCGGTGCCGGAGGCGCTCGCCCATCTCGAACCCGACGCGGCTCCCGAAGCGGACATCGCTAGGGCCCGACCTGCCGTGGAGGCATTTCTTGCTGCCTGCCGACCGGATCCTGCTCCCTCTGCGCCGGGCCGTCTCCTGGCGCGGCTCAGCGGTGCCGATTGCGCGCCCTTCGGTGGGCCGGCCGTGCTGCGCGGCATCGATCTCGACATTCACGCAGGCGAGATTCTGGGCATCCTTGGGGCCAACGGGGCGGGAAAATCCACCCTCGGTGCCAGCCTCGCGGGCCTCCTGCGGTTGAAAGGCGGCACGCGCAGCGGCGCTCCTGGCGGGCTCGCATTCCAGCGTCCCGAGACCCAGCTCGTGGCCGGCACGGTCCGGGAGGAGATTCTCTCCGGGCTGGAGCGGCGCATGCCTGAGGACGAGAAGCTCCGCCGCCTCGTGCAGGCGCTCGCCGCATGGGGCCTCTCCGGACTGGAGAATCGGCATCCCTTCACGCTTTCCCAGGGCCAGAAGCGACGACTCGCCCTCGCGGCCCTGACGGCTGGGGGCCGCTGGCCGCTTCTGGTGCTCGACGAGCCGACCGCGGGCCTCGATGCCCGGGGCGTCGCAACGCTCGCCGGCAAGATCGCGGCCCTGAAGGACGAGGGCCGCGCCCTCGCGCTCATCACCCACGACATGGATTTCGCTCTGCGCCTGTGCACCCGCTGCGTGGTGGTCGGCGAGGGACAGATCCTGGCTGAAGGGCCCCCGGACACTCTTCTGTTCGACGCTGCGCTCCTGCGGCGCGCGGGATTGGCCGAGCCGTCCTGCGCCCCGGCACGCCGCTGGCTGGAACGGGTCTCCCGATGCTGAGTGCCGTCAACCCCATCGCCAAGCTCGCCGTATGCATCGCATGGCTCTTCGCGGCCATGCTGGTCTTCGACGCGCGCTTCCAAGTCGCGTGCATCCTGATCCCGGCCCTCGCGCTCGTCACTCTCGGTCGCGTCTCGCCGCTACGGCTCCTCCTCCTCGCGATCCCGTTCGCGCTGTTCGGGTTCGGCTTCCTGACCACGTCCCTGCTCTTCCACCGTGAGAGCGGCTTCGCCCTGCAGGTGGCCGGAGAGGCGCCCCTCAGGTCTCCTGCCTTCTCGGCGGGCCTGACCCTGTTCCTGCGCGCGCTCGCCTGCGGAGCGATCTCCATGGTCTTCGCCCTGACGACCGACCCGGACCGGGCCGTGCGCGCCCTCATGACGACCCTCGGCCTGCCCGCACGGATCGGCTATTCCCTGTTCGCCGTCATGCAGCTCGTGCCGGATCTGGCGGCAGAGGCGCAGCAGATGCGCCTTGCCCGCGCCATGAAGAGCGGGCGCCCGCCGCGACGCGTCCCCAGCCCTATTGAGCTCTTCAGCCTGGTCGTCCCGCTCCTCGCGGTCGCGATCCGCCGCGCCGGCCGCACTGCCATCGCCATGGAGGCACGGGGCCTTTCGCCTACAGGACCACGCACGATCATGAACGCGCCGGGCTTCGGCCCATGCGACTGGGTCTTCGGCCTTTCGGCTATGGCGGTCCTGGCGGCCCTCATGCTGGGTGTCGTCCTGCTTCCGGCCGCGTGACATCAGGGCCACGGAACAGCGCGTGCACCGGCCCGATGCGGATCTCCCCTTGCGCCCTGCGAAAGCGCCTGCCAAAGAGCGGCGACGCAGGAGACGAAGCCATGACCCCCGATGACGTTCTCGACGAATTCCGCTCCGCCGGTGCGCTTCTGGAGGGACACTTCATTCTCTCGTCGGGCCTGCATAGCCCGGTCTTCCTGCAGAAGATGTTCGTGTTCCAGGACCCTGCCCGCACGGAGCGCGTCTGCCGAGCCCTGGCGCAGAAGATCCGCGAGGCCTACGGCCCTGTCGACTACGTGGTCTCACCCGCCATCGGCGGAATCGTGCCCGGCTACGAGACGGCGCGGCACCTGGGCTGCAAGGCGATCTTCGTGGAGCGGGAGAACGGGACCTTCGCGCTGCGGCGCGGCTTCGTGATCCCGGAGGGCGCGCGGGTTGTCATGGTGGAAGACATCGTAACCACGGGCCTGTCCTCTCGCGAATGCCTCGCGGCCCTGCGCGAGCATCCGGGCCAGATCCTCGGCGCCGCCTGCCTGATCGATCGATCCGGCGGCAAGGCTGACCTCGGCGTTCCGCTGGTTTCCCTGGTCCAGCTCGATATTCCGGCTTATCCGGCCGACGAGTTGCCGCCAGAACTTGCCGCGCTTCCAGCCGTGAAGCCCGGAAGCCGCAACATTACAGCTTAGCTTAGCATTGTTTCTCTTTGGAGAAATAAGGCGTTTTTAAAGCATTATCTTGACACCAAAAGGCCGCATGGCTTTACTATGGTGCATTAAGTTTTTACTCGTCTGATGGGTTTTTAGAACAGCCTGTTTCCAGGCACGTCGCAAATAGATCGCGCGATTGTATTTGAACCGCGAAAAGTTTGATGTCGCTTTGCTAAGCAAGTTGTTTTGATGGGCCCAGCCGGATCAAGCAAGAGATTACATATGGCAGGCCAGCAACGGATCGCGCTCTTCATCGATGGAGCCAATCTCTACGCGACCACGAAGACCCTCGGCTTCGACATCGACTACAAGCGCCTGCTCAAGGAATTCCAGAGCCGAGGCACCCTGATCCGCGCCTTTTACTATACGGCCCTGGTGGAAGATCAGGAGTATTCTTCCATCCGCCCCCTGATCGATTGGCTCGACTATAACGGCTACCGCGTCGTCACCAAGCCGACGAAGGAGTTCGTGGATTCGGCCGGCCGCCGCAAGGTAAAGGGCAACATGGATATCGAGCTCGCGATCGATGCCCTGGAGCTCGCTCCCTATATCGACCACATGGTCCTGTTCTCGGGCGACGGGGATTTCCGTTCCCTGGT
>Ga0182741_1001583_pt1 | contig 29147 bp, 22 predicted proteins | sample eDN5th37CBELigOP_FD_128874 | JGI IMG/M metagenome (GOLD analysis project Ga0182741, IMG submission 128874) | Enriched Organic Plus compost microbial communities from Emeryville, California, USA - eDNA 5th pass 37_C BE-Lig OP (version 2) (version 2) ... | reverse complement strand
TGGCAGCGGGGTATTCATGCTCCGTCACAAGCGGAACGACGTGGAACTGCCACACCAATCGGCCCGCGTCATACTTAGGAAGATCCGGCACTGCGGTGCCGTGATGTGCATTCTGTTCGTTCAAGAAAACGAGCAGCCGGTTGGGGCGAAACGCCACCGTGCCGCACTTTCTTACGTCAATGCCATGCTTGTGCGCGTAAGTCGTCGAATTCCACACCTCACGCGGCATGGGATTGCCTGAGTACAAATCGGTGCCGATTTGCGGATCTTCATCCGACGAGCCGGTCAAATAGATCAGGCACGTGAGGCCAAGTCGCGCGGAATCTAAGTGCGGATGCAGTACATAACCGCGCATTCGCAGCATCAATCGATCGTTCGCGGTCATGTACCGAAGGCCAGAGCAGGCGGTGCCGATAAGCGCAGCGTACTTGCGAGCCAGTTGCGGGCGCCACTTTGCCACCAGAGCAGGCAACAGCACTGATCTCACAAGAACATCTTGTGCAAACGTCCAGACGGCGCGAGCAGCAACGGGGGCAAACCGGAACGCCCCATAGCTGTCGGTCAGATCGAGATCTGCCTTCTTGCCGCGCAAAGGTTGAAAGCATGCACGCGGTGGGAGGTTGTCCAGCAGGAGGGCCCAGAACGCTGGGGGGAATAGATCGTCAGCGATCATGTGCGGCCACGGATCGGCGGTCACCTCCGCTTCTTCGACGCAAAGGCGTGTCCGGTCGACGGCTTCAATGAACGAGGCCGGGTAGAGCCGGGTTAGCCGGCCCCATGTCTCATCAATACAGGCGTCGGCAACCGCCTGCCGGAGCGCTGCAAGGCGACGCTCCGTTCCTTTCTGAACCTGATCGGGCCCACCGGCGAATTCGACTACGGCTTCGTTCCAGCCCATCGCACCCCTCCGACAAATGTATATCACAGGTTGTGAGTGATGTCATTCAATTACTATTAAGAGCAGAGACCACATGCACCTCAGCGCTGACGGCCTCGCCTTGATCGAGGCCTTCGAGGGCTGTCTCGCGCCCGTGCCCGGGCGGCCGGGGCAGTTCACCACCTATCGCTGCCCGGCCGGCGTACTCACGATCGGCTTCGGCCACACCAACCATCATCCGCCGCGTTTCGCCGAGGGCGAGGTATGGTCGCGCGCCAAGTGCCGCGCCGTGCTCGCCGCGGATCTGCGCCTGTTCGAGGCGCGGGTGCGCACGATCCTCGCCGGCGTACAGCTGGCGCAGCACGAATTCGACGCGCTCGTGTCGTTCGACTTCAACACCGGCGGGCTCGACCGCTCCTCGATCCCGGCCAAGATCCGCGCCGGCCGGCGCGGCGACGTTCGCGCGACGCTGGCGCGCTGGAACAAGGCGCGCGGCCGCGTGCTGCGCGGTCTCGTGCGCCGCCGCGCCGCCGAGGCCGATCTGTTCGACGGCCGCGTCGAGGAGGCGCTGCGCAAGGCCGGCGCGCTGCGCCGTTCCGCCGGGCCGATGCCGCAGAAGGCCGAGCGGCCGCGCCCGCCCGCATCCGAACTCGCCCGCCGCACCCGCGCCGAGACGGGCGCGATCGTCGCCGGAGGGACGGCTGCGGGCACCGCGACGCAGGCGCCGGACGAGGGCGCGGCGCTGCTGCCGCCGCTCGGCATCGCCTTCGGTCTCATCGTCATCGCGGTCGCGGCCCTTCTAATCTGGCGCAAGCGGCGCCTCCTCGCCGCCGAGTGGGCGTGACGCATCGGAGAGATCCCATGAACGCACCGCGGATGGATTGGAAGGACATTGCCGGCCGCGTGATCGCCGCCGGCGCGCCGACCTTGGGTGGCGCCCTGTTCGGGCCGCTCGGCGCCGCCGCCGGACAGATCCTCGCCGGCGCGCTGGGGTTGCCGGCCGAAGCCGGCCCGGCGGATGTCGCGGCGCGGCTCGACTCCGAGACCGATCTTGCAGCGACACGCGCGCAGCTCGAAGGCGCCGAGGCCGAATGGGCGCGCAGCTACGGCGACTATGCCCGCACCGCGATCGCCGAGGTCAATGCCACGATGCGCGCCGAGATCGCCAGCAACGATCCGGTTCAGTCGCTCTGGCGCGCGATCCACAACTGGGAATTCGCGCTTGAATGCCCGCTGTTCGCGGCGCTGCTGTTCTACGCGGTGATCGGCGGCGGCGAGACGATGAAGCATCTGCTCGACGCGTCCGGCCTCTTGATGTTCTGGTACGGCGGCCGCTTCACCCTGATGGGCGCGCATATGTGGACGCGCGGGCGCGAGCGGCAGGTGGCGATGACGGGCCTTCCCGCGCCAATGCCGTTCCAGGCGCTGCGGAACTAGACGGTTTGCCGCCGCGGCACAGCGGGCTATATCCGCACGTCGCCATCCGGGGTTCCCCATGCACGTCCGTGACGCCGTCGCCGGCCGCTTCAGCTGCCGCGCCTTCCTCGACAAGCCTGTGCCCGCCGCCGTCGTGCGCGATCTGCTCGCGCGCGCCGCGCGCGCCCCGTCCGGCAGCAACATCCAGCCGTGGCGCGTCGACGTGCTGGCCGGCCCTGCGCTGGCCGCGCTCAAGGACCTGATCCGTCCGCGCCTCGGCCAATTGCCGAAGGGCGAGGGGACCGAGTACCAGGTGTTCCCGCCGGCCATGCACGAGCCGTTCCGCAGCCGCCGCTTCGCGGTGGGAGAACAGCTCTACCGCTCGCTCGGCATCGCCCGCGAGGATAGGCCGGCGCGGCTCGCCCAGTACGGCCGCAACATGATGTTCTTCGACGCGCCGGTCGGGCTGTTCTTCTCCATCGACCGCGCGCTCGGCGCGGCGCAGTGGGCCGATCTCGGCATGTTCATGCAGACATTTATGCTGCTCGCGCATGCCGAGGGCCTCGCCACCTGCGCGCAGGAGGCCTGGGCGGTGTTCTCGCGCACGGTCTCGGCCTTTCTCGATCTGCCCGACGACCACATCCTGTTCTGCGGGATGGCGCTCGGCTATGCCGATCATGACGCGCCGATCAATTCCTGGCGCACGACGCGCGAGCCGGTGGAGCGTTTCGCCACGTTCCGCGGCTTCGAGGGGTGATCCGCCGCAGAGGACCGGTGCCATCGCCGCTTCGCCCGTTTCGGATTTCCGGCGACGGGCTTAGACTCGCCGCCGAGATCGACAGCGTGCGAAGGCGGTCGGCATGATACGAAAATTCGTTATGCGCGGTGGCGTGGGCCTCGTTCTGCTCGCCGCAGCGATCGGCGCCGGCTGGATTCTCTCGCTACCGCCGACGCCGGCGGTCGGCGCCGCGCCGGCGATCCCGCCGGAAGAAACGGCGGCCATGATCGCAGCGTTGAAACCGCCGAAGCGTGTGCGCCCGCTCGTCGCGATCGTCGGCATCAACGACGCCACCGAGACCACCGACTATCTGATGCCCTACGGCATCCTCAAGCGCGCCGACGTCGCCGACGTGGTGCTGCTGGCAACAAAGCCGGGCCCGGTCTCTCTATTCCCCGCGCTGCAAGTCGAGCCCGAAGCGACCATCGAAGCCTTTGATGCGCAACACCCCGAAGGCGCCGACTACGTCATCGTCCCGGCGATGAGCCGCGACGACGATCCGGTCGTGATGCAATGGCTGAAGAGCCAGGCGGAGAAGGGCGCGCGCGTGATCGGCGTTTGCGCCGGCGCCAAGGTCGTGGCGGCTGCGGGGCTGCTCGACGGCAAGCGGGCGACGACCCACTGGTACTATCTCGACGTGCTGCGCAAGAACCATCCCGCGATCCGCCACGTGCCGGACCGCAGGATCGTGGTCGACGAAAACGTCGCGACGACAACCGGCATCAGCGCCTCGATGCCGGCCATGCTCTTTCTGATCGAAGCCATCGCCGGCCGCGACAAGGCCGAGGCCGTGGCCCGCGATCTCGGTGTGCCCTCGTGGGATGCGCGGCACGCCAGCGGCGCATTCAAGTTCACGCGTCCGTTCGCGCTCACCGCGCTCGGCAACGTGCTGGCGTTCTGGCGGCGCGAGGAGCATGGCATCGCACTCACGCCCGGCATGGACGAGGTCGCGCTGGCGCTCGTCGCCGATGCCTGGTCGCGCACCTATCGTTCCCGCGCCCTGACCTTCGCCGCCTCGCAAGACGCGGTCGCTACGCGCAACGGCATGCGGGTTCGGCCGGATCGGGTCGCGACCGATTGGCAGGCGGAGGAACGGCTGCCGGCGCCCGACAGCCGGCCGCCGGCCGAAGCGCTCGACGAGACCCTGCGCGCCATCGCCGCACGCTACGGCGGGGGCACCGCCAATCTGGTGGCGATGCAGCTTGAATACCCGCGGCAAACCCGTGGGCAATGATGCGGCGGGGCTGCGCCGGCGTCCGGAATCACGTCATACTTCGTTCACCGACGGTTCATCCGCGCCGGCCTAAGAGGCGGCATGACGTTCCGGCACAGTCTGATCGCTCTGGCTCCCCTGGCGGCCGCGCTCGCCGTGGCCGGGATGGGGCCTGCCGACGCCGCGGAGCGCCGCCGCTGCCTCGGCAAGGAGGAGCAGCGGGCCGCCGTTGCGGCCAACCAGGCGGTGCCGCTGACCACCGCGATCCAGGCAGCACGCGAGCGCACCGGCGGCGAGGTGGTGCGGGCGCGGCTGTGTGAGGACGACAGCGGTCTGGTCTATGTGCTGACAGTGCTGCCGCGCGATGGCAAGGTGGTGCGCGTTCCCGTGCACGCCGCCAGCGGCACGGTCGTCGGCGCTCCCTGATCCAGCGCTTCCGTGGAGGTCCGCGTGCGTATCCTCGTCGTCGAGGATGATCCCGATCTTAACCGCCAGCTCGTCGCCGCGCTGACCGAGGCGGGCTACGCCGTCGACCGCGCCTTCGACGGCGAGGAGGGGCGCCATCTCGGCGAGACTGAACCTTACGACGCCGTGATCCTCGACATCGGCCTGCCCAAGCTCGACGGCATCGCCGTGCTCGAATCCTGGCGGCGTCACGGCCGCACCATGCCGGTGCTGATCCTCACCGCGCGCGACCGCTGGAGCGACAAGGTCCAGGGCTTCGATGCCGGCGCCGACGACTACGTCCCGAAGCCGTTCCATCTCGAGGAGGTGCTCGCCCGCATCCGCGCGCTGCTGCGCCGCTCCACGGGCCATGCCAAGAGTGAACTCTCCTGCGGCCCTGTCCGCCTCGACACCCGCACCGGCCGCGTCGCGGTCGACGGTGCACCGGTGAAACTGACGTCGCACGAATATCGCCTGCTTTCCTACCTGATGCACCACAGCGGCCGCGTCGTCTCGCGCACCGAACTGGTGGAGCATCTGTACGACCAGGACTTCGACCGCGACTCCAACACGATCGAGGTCTTTGTCGGCCGCATCCGCAGGAAGCTCGGCGTCGACGTCATCCAGACCGTGCGCGGTCTGGGCTATCTGCTGATGCCGCCGGGCGATGCGCGCTAACTCGCTGGCGCTTCGGCTCTTTCTCTGGTCGACGGCATGGACCGTTCTGATCCTCGCCGTCACCGGTTTCCTCCTCTCCTCCCTCTATCGCGAAGCGGTCGAACGCGCCTTCGACAGCCGGCTTGGGGTCTATCTCAAGACGCTGGTGGCCGACGTCGCCTCGCCCGATCAAACCAGCGACACCTTCCCGCAATCCATCGGCGAGCCGCTGTTCGAATTGCCGCTGTCGGGCTGGTACTGGCAGGTGACGCGGCTCGACACCGAGAAGCCGGAGATCCGCGCCTCGCGTTCGCTGTGGGATTCCCATCTCGCGCCGATCGAGCCAGGTCGCGGCACCGTCTCCATCGCGGGCGTACGACAGGACTATACCAGCGGCCCGGACAATCAGCGCCTGCGCCTGGTGGAACGCACCATCGATCTCGGCGAGGAGGGTCGCTATCTCGTCGCCGTGGCCGGCGACGCCGCGGAGATCGAGGACGAGATCCGCGCCTTCGACCAGGCGCTGCTGATCACCATCGGCACGCTCGGCCTGATCCTCATTCTCACCACGCTGTTCCAGGTCCGCTTCGGCCTGGCGCCGCTCAAGCGCATTTCCGAAAGTCTCGCCGCGATCCGCTCCGGCGCTGCCGAGCGGCTCGAAGGCCGCTTTCCGCAGGAAATCGCGCCGCTGGCGCGTGAACTCAACGCGCTGATCGACGCCAACCGCGAGATCGTCGAGCGCGCCCGCACCCATGTCGGCAACCTCGCCCACGCCCTGAAGACGCCGCTCTCGGTGCTGCGCAACGAGGCCGCCGGCCGCGACGATCCGCTTGCGGAAAAGGTGATGGAGCAGGCCGGCATCATGCACGACCAGGTCACGCGCCATCTCGAACGCGCCCGCATTGCTGCGCGCCTCACCGTGGTCGGCACCGTGACGCCCGTGCGCCCGATCGTCGCCGCCCTCGCGCGGACGATGGAGAAGATCTACCGCGACCGCGCCATTGCCGTCACCGTGTCGATGCCGGCCGACGTGAACTTCCGCGGCGAGCGCCACGACCTCGAGGAGATGGTCGGCAATCTCGTCGACAACGCCTGCAAATGGGCGCGCGGCCAAGTCGCCATCGAGGTGCTGGCCGAGCCCGGGCCGACGCCGGATCGGCCGCAGCTGCGCATCGTCGTCGACGATGACGGGCCGGGCCTCACCGCCGAGGAACGCGACCAGGTCGCCCGTCGTGGCCGCCGCCTCGACGAAAGCAAGCCCGGCTCCGGCCTCGGCCTGTCGATCGTGCTCGAACTCGCCACCCTCTATGGCGGCCGTTTCGCGCTCGCCGCGGCGCCGACCGGCGGCCTGCGCGTGGAACTGGTGCTGCCGGCGGCGTGACGCTGGGCGAGGGGACATCCCGCCTTTTGCCCGTGCGCTCAATTCGGTAAGAGGGGGGTCGCAACCCGATCCGAGTCGAACGCAATGGGGCCCTCATGCACGCAACGAAGCTGATCGCCGCCGGCATGCTCGCCGCAACCCTCGCCGGCTGTGCCGGTGACCCGAATGTCGGTCCGCGGCAGCAATCGGGCGCCGCCATCGGCGCGCTTGCGGGCGGCGTCCTGGGCGCCGCGGTGGCGGGCGGCGGCACCGGCAGCCGTCTTGCCGGTGCAGCGATCGGCGCCGTCGCCGGCGGCATTCTCGGCGGCGCGATCGGCCAGTCGCTCGACGAGCAGGACCGTCAGCGCGCCTACGAGGCAGAGATGCAGGCGCTGGAATACGGCGATCCCGGCGCGCCGGTCGGCTGGCGCAGCGCCCGCACCGGTTACTACGGCACCGTCGTCCCGGGGCCGGCCTATGATTCGCGTGGCATGCGCTGTCGCGAATACACCCACACGATCTATATCGGCGGACGTCCCGAAACCGCGCGCGGCACCGCCTGCCGCAATCCCGACGGCAGCTGGACGCCGATCAGCTGAGACCGCTGACGAGACAGCGCCGCCACTGGTGGTAACCAGGTCTTAGGGGGGCATGGCCATCATGCCCCTCGCGACTTCACTTGTGATCGGTGGGGGCGGCGCGGCAGTCACCAAATCTTAATGGCGCAGCGTCATCAATACCCGCCGGTAACATTAACGATTGGTGTGCGGGATGGCCGTGGACGGGCTGCCCGTTGATAAGCTGCGGCAATATCTCCGGGACCTGAAGCCGGAGGCGCGGGCCTTGCTCCTGACCGAGCTCGAGCGCAAGCGGGCGCGCGGCGAAACGCTGCAACCCTCGGCGCAATTCGTGCTGGAGGCGCTGCGGCAGAGTTTGCGCAAGCCTGATCCTGCAGCCGCTCCCGAGAAGGCGACCCCGAAAGCCGAAGCGCCCCAGGCGGCGAAGGCCGAACGCAAGCCTGCGGCAAAGCCCGCCCCCGCTGCGGCAAATCCCGTGACGGCTCCGGCGCGCGGCTCCGTCCTGCCGGCGCCTGCGCGCATCTTCTTCCAGCCGTTCGAGGTCTTCTTCGTCGACGACGGGCCCGAGCGGGTGCATCCCGGCCGCATCTCCCGGGCGCTGGCGCAGCCGCTGTGGGAATGGATCGGCAACGATCTCGCCCCGGCCGAGACCAAGGCCTTCGTCGATGCCGCGACCCGCGCCATGGCCGTGCAGGATACGGCCACGAGCGAGCGCGCCGCGAAGCAGCTGCAGGATCTCGTCGCGCAGCGCATCCGCCAACTTCTGTCCGGCAACGATCAGGACGACCGCCTGCGCCGCCGCCTCGGCGGTCAGCTCACGAGCCCGCGGCCGATCGACGACCTGCGCACCATCGCCGACATCCTGCGCGCCCGCGAGGCGCTGGCCGTGCTGGCGAACCGCTTGCCGGCGCATATCAGGACCCTGGCCGACGACCAACTCGAGCAGATCAAGATGCTGCTCGATTCGCTGCTGGCGAAGCATCAGCCCGTCTTTCTCCCAGCCCTGCTGCTGGTGATGAGCCGGCTTGCCGCGCCCTGGCAGCTGATCCGGCTCGCCACGCGCGCCGCCGAAAGCGACGTCGCCTCCCGTGTCGCCGAGTCGCCCTATGGCGTCGCCGTCACCATCGTGCTGGCGGAGATGGAACGGCTGGTGGGCCGGCTGCGCGAGGTCATCAAGACCAACCGCACCGCTGGCATCGGCGACCTGCTCAAGCAGATTCACGACTCCGCCCGCGCTCTGCGGACGGAGATGGACCTGTCGACCGATTCGCCCTGGGCGCGCCGGTTGGCCGCCATGCGCGCCGAGATTTCCGACCTGCTGCGCGCCGGGATCGAGCCGCTGCCGGGACAGCTGCGCCGGCTGCTGCGCCCGCGTCCGGCCAAGGAGATCGCGCCTACGACCCGCCTCGATCCGACCGACGTCGAGGAGGCCGAGGCGGCGCTGGAGTTCGTCAGCATCTGCCGCACCTACGCCAGCGAGCTCGCCATCAACGAGGTGACGCTGCGGGTGTACTCCGAGGTGCAAAACTACCTCGATACCGGCACCACGGCGCTGCTGGACGGCCTGCGCACCGCGGGGGACGCGGATCGGCCATTCCGCATGTCCCAGGTGGAGGCGGCGGTGCGGTTCTCCGGCCGCATCTTCGGACCCAACTATGCCTCCCTGCTCGCCAAGGCGGCGGAAGTGGCGGTTCAGGGCGAGCGCAAGGCGGCGGCGAAGGCCTGACCCGTACCGCAGCCGGATGTCGCGGCTGCCATCTGTTTTCGGCATTGCCGGGTGCCCCGCTGCCATGATGTAACCGCCGCGATGCGCGCGACGATCCTCCTCGACGCCCGGCGCTACGAAGGCTGCGGTGCTCCGCCGCAAATCCGTAGGATTCGCACCTGATGGCGCTCTGGTTCCTGCTCGCCCTTATGACGGCGGCGGCGGTGTTCGCCATTCTGTGGCCGCTCGGCCGCCGGGAGCGGCCGGCTGCGGCGGGCTCCGATCTCGCCGTGTATCGCGACCAGCTCGCCGAGATCACCCGCGATCAGGCCGCCGGCCTCATCGCTGAGCCGGAGGCGCAGGCGGCCCGGGTCGAAGTCTCGCGCCGCTTGCTTGCCGCCGCCGACGCCGACACGACGCTCGAACCCGCGCCGGGTGCGGCGCGCCGCCGCCGGCTCGCGGCCCTGGTCGCCCTCGTTCTGGTTCCCGCCTTCGCCGTCGCGATCTATGCCGCGCTCGGCTCGCCCGGCATCCCGGACCATCCGCTCTCTGCCCGCGCTTTGCCGCAGCAGCGCTCGCTCGCCGGCCTGGTGGCCGAGGTCGAGGCGCATCTCGGCCGCAATCCCGAGGATGGCCGTGGCTGGGAGGTGATCGCGCCGGTTTATTTCCGCCTTGGCCGCCTCGATGACGCGGTGAAGGCGCGCCGCAACGCCCTGCGGCTGCTCGGTGCCACCGCGGCGCGCGAAGGCGATCTGGGCGAGGCGCTGGTGGCGGCGGCCAACGGCGTTGTCACCGCCGACGCCAAGGCGGCGTTCGAACGGGCCCGCGCCCTCGATGCGAACGATGCCAAGGCCCGTTTCTATCTCGGCGTCGCCGCCGAGCAGGACGGGCGCCAGCAGGAGGCGGCCGACATCTGGCGCGACATGCTGGCGACGGCGCCGGCCGATGCGCCGTGGATCGAGACGGTGCGCGCCGCCTTGGCGCGGGTCGACGGCACCGCCCCGCCGCCGGGGCCGAGCGCCGACGACGTTGCGGCAGCGTCCCAACTTTCGCCCGATCAGCGCGCGGAAATGGTGCGCGGCATGGTGGCGCGGCTTGCCGAACGACTTCAGCGTGAAACCTCCGATATCGAGGGCTGGCTGCGGCTCGTGCGCGCCTATGTGGTGCTCGGTGATCGCGAGAAGGCGCGCGCGGCGGCCGACAGCGCGCGCAAGGCACTGGCTGGAGAGCAGGACAAGGCCCGCCGGATCGACGATCTGGTGAAGGAACTTGGGCTCGAAGGCTGACGGACGGGGAGGGCGATGACACGCAAGAAACGCCGGCTGCTTTTGGTCGGAATCGGATTGGGCGTGCTGGCGCTCGCCGTCGGCCTGGTGCTGACGGCACTCAACGATTCGATCGTGTTCTTCAATTCGCCGACCGACGTGGTCGCGCAGAAGGTGAAGCCGGGCGCGCGCATCCGCCTCGGCGGCCTGGTGCGGCCGGGCAGCATCGAACGCGGCGAGAATCTCGCCGTGCGCTTCGACGTCACCGACGGCAACGAGACCGTCAAAGTGGCTTATACCGGCATTCTCCCGGACCTGTTCCGCGAAGGGCAGGGCGTCGTCTGCGAAGGCGTGATCGGCGCCGCCGGCGAGTTCACCGCCGACAGCGTCCTCGCCAAGCACGACGAGAACTACATGCCGAAGGAGGTCGCCGACGCGCTCAAGCGTCAGGGCCACTGGAAGGACGATTACGGAAAGGACAGCAGCCCGTGACCCGCCGCTTCGCCGCAGGCCTGAGCGCATGATCGCCGAACTCGGCCACTACGCGCTGGTTCTCGCGCTGGCGCTTGCGCTGGTCCAGGCCACCGTGCCGATCTGGGGCGCGCGCACGCGCGACCTCGTTCTGATGCGCGTGGCCGATATCACCGCGCCGGCGCAGTTCGTCTTCGTGGCCGCCGCCTTCGCCGCGCTGACCTGGGCCTTCGTCGTTTCGGATTTTTCCGTCGCCGCGGTGGTCGAAAATTCGCATTCCGCCAAGCCGCTGATCTTCAAGATCAGCGGCGTATGGGGCAACCACGAAGGCTCGATGCTGCTGTGGGTGCTGATCCTGGCGCTGTTCGGTGCTTTGGTGGCCCTGTTCGGCCGCGCTCTCCCGCCGGCGCTGAAGGCCGACACGCTGGCGGTGCAGTCGTGGATCGCCGCCGCCTTCTACGCTTTCATTCTCGTCACCTCCAACCCGTTTGCGCGCCTGCCGGTGCCGCCCGCGGAAGGGCGCGATCTCAATCCGCTGCTGCAGGATCTCGGCCTCGCGATCCATCCACCGCTGCTCTATCTCGGCTATGTCGGTTTCTCGATCGCGTTCTCCTTCGCCATGGCGGCGCTGATCGAAGGCCGCATCGATGCCGCCTGGGCGCGCTGGGTGCGGCCCTGGACGCTGCTCGCCTGGATGTTTCTCACCCTCGGCATCGCCATGGGATCCTACTGGGCCTATTACGAGCTCGGCTGGGGCGGGTGGTGGTTCTGGGACCCGGTCGAGAACGCGTCGCTGATGCCGTGGCTCGCCGGCACCGCGCTGCTTCATTCCGCGGTGGTGATGGAGAAGCGCAACGCGCTCAAGGTCTGGACCGTGCTGTTGGCGATCCTGACCTTCTCGCTGTCGCTGATCGGCACCTTCCTCGTGCGTTCGGGCGTGCTCACGTCGGTGCATGCCTTCGCCACCGATCCGACCCGCGGTGTGTTCATTCTCGCCATTCTCGTCTTCTTCATCGGCGGTGCGCTCGCGCTCTATGCTTGGCGTGCGCCGATGCTGAAGCAGGGCGGCCTGTTCGCCCCCGTTTCGCGCGAGGGGGCGCTGGTCTTCAATAATCTGTTCCTCACCACCGCCTGCGCCACCGTCTTCGTCGGCACGCTCTATCCGCTCGCGCTTGAAGCCCTGACGGGCGACAAGATCTCGGTCGGCGCGCCGTTCTTCAATCTCACCTTCGGTCCGTTGATGCTGCCGCTGCTGCTGGCGATGCCGTTCGGGCCGATGCTCGCCTGGAAGCGCGGCGATCTGCTCGGGGTCGCGCAGCGGCTGATGGTGGCGGCCGCGATCGGCCTCGTCGGCCTCGCTGCGGCCTTCGCCATCGACGATCACGGCCCGGTTCTCGCCCCCTTCGGGGTCGGCATCGCCCTGTTCGTCATGATCGGTGCGGTGCTGGACCTCGTCGAGCGCATCGGCCTCGGCCGCGTGCCGTTTGCGACGGCGCTGGCGCGGGCGCGCGGCCTGCCGCGCTCGATGTGGGGCACCGCCATCGCCCATTTCGGCGTCGGCGTGGTGCTGCTCGGCGTCGTCGCCGAGACGCAATGGAGCAAGGAGCAGATCGTCTCGCTCAAACCCGGCGAAACCGTCTCGATCCGCCGCTACGACTTCACGTTCCGCGGCGTCGCACCGCGCCAGGGCCCGAACTACACCGCCCTCGTCGGCCAGTTCGACGTCAGCCGCAAGCAGGAGCCGCTCGGCCGCCTCGAACCGGCCAAGCGCAACTTCCTCGCGCGCGACATGACCACCACCGAGGCGGCGCTGATGACGCGCGGCTTCAGCCAGCTCTATCTCTCGCTCGGCGACACCCATCCCGACGGGTCGGTCGCCGTGCGGCTGTATCACAAGCCGCTGGTGCTGCTGATTTGGCTGGGCGCCGTGGTGATGGTGATCGGCGGCGCGTTCTCCCTGTCGGACCGGCGCCTGCGCGTCGGCGCACCGAAGCCGGCACGCCGCGGCGTGGCCGTGCAGCCGGCGGAGTGACATGGCGCCTTCCATGCAACGGCGGCAGCGGATTTCCAGCCTGTTCGGCGCCATCGCCCTGATCCTTGCGCTGTTGCAGCCCGCCTTCGCGGTGCAGCCCGACGAGATCCTGAGGGACCCGGCGCTGGAGAGCCGCGCCCGCGCGCTGTCCAAGGACCTGCGCTGCATGGTCTGCCAGAACCAGTCGATCGACGATTCCGACGCCCCATTGGCGCGCGACCTGCGCCTGCTCGTGCGCGAGCGCCTGCAGGCCGGCGACAGCGACAAGGAAGTGATCGACTTCCTCGTCGCCCGCTACGGCGAGTTCGTTCTGCTCAAGCCGCGCTTCAGCCTGGAGACCGCACTGCTCTGGCTCGGACCGGTGCTGGTGCTGCTGGCCTCGATCGGCGTGCTCCTGTCCTGGCGCCGCCGCGCGGCGCCGAGCGGGGAGGCCGCGGCCCTAACCCTGGCCGAGGAGCGCCGCCTCGCTGCCCTGCTCGATGCGGGCGACGAGAAGAACGCGGATGACCCATCGTCACCGCCGCCCGCCGGCGCCTGAACCCGCCCGGCTTGCAGCCCCATCCACGTTACCAATTTTTAATCTGCCCGACAGGGCGCCGTAAGGCACGCTACACCATCTTTCGGACAACAGCTTACGCGCTGAGCCCGATCGAAGGAGACTGTCGATGACCCCCAACGTAAACACCCACGAGAAGCCGCGCGGCGTGCTCAGGGCCCGCCGCCTGGTGCTGATGGCCACGGTTGCCGGGCTCGGCGGCGCCGCCTTGTTTTCCGGACTGGTCCCGAACGGCCAGACGACGCTGCCCGGCCTGACCACCCCGGCTTTCGCCCAGAACGTGGCCGGCCGCCCGGTCGGCTTCGCGGATATCGTCGAGAAGGTGAAGCCGGCGGTGATCTCGGTTCGCGTCAAGACCGAGACCAGCCCGCGCATGATGGGCATGGACGAGGATCTGCCGTTCGAGCGCGGCTCGCCGATGGAGCGCTTCTTCAAGCGCTTCGGCGGTCCCGACGGCTTCATGCCTGACGGGCGCCGCGGTCCGCGCGGCCGCCAGTTCGGCATGTCGCAGGGCTCCGGCTTCTTCATCTCGCCGGACGGCTATGCGGTCACCAACAACCACGTGGTCGAGCGCGGCCAGACCGTCGAGGTCCGCACCGACGACGGCAAGACCTACGAGGCGAAGGTCGTCGGCACCGACCCGCGCACCGATCTGGCGCTGCTGAAGGTCGAGGGACGTGACGACTTCCCCTATGTCAGCCTGGCGAACCATCGCCCGCGCATCGGCGACTGGGTGCTGGCTGTCGGCAACCCGTTCGGCCTCGGCGGCACCGTCACCGCCGGCATCGTCTCGGCCCAGGGCCGCGACATCGGCGCCGGTCCGTATGACGACTTCATCCAGATCGACGCCCCGGTGAACAAGGGCAATTCCGGCGGCCCGACCTTCGATGTCGACGGCAATGTGATCGGCGTCAACACCGCGATCTTCTCGCCGTCCGGCGGCAATGTCGGCATCGCCTTTGCGATCCCGGCGGAGACCGTCCGCACCGTCGTGGCCCAGCTTAAGGAGCACGGCACCGTCTCGCGCGGTTGGATCGGCGTGCAGATCCAGCCCGTCACGAAGGACATCGCCGACAGCCTTGGCCTGAAGAATGCCGAAGGCGCGATCGTCGCCGAGCCGCAGGACGACAGCCCGGCCCAGAAGGCGGGCATCAAGAGCGGTGACGTGATCACTTCGGTCAACGGCGAAGCGGTCAAGGATGCCCGTGATCTCGCCCGCAAGATCGGCGCCATGCAGCCGGGCACGACGATCAGGCTCGGCGTGTTCCGCGACGGCAGCGACAAGACCCTGTCGCTCACCCTCGGCGAACTGCCGAACGAGCGTCAGGCGCGCGCCGAGCGCGGCGGCAACGAGGACCGCGAGGAAGGTGCGCAGTCCAGCGACAATGCCAAGCTCGGCTTGACGCTGGCGCCTGCCGGCAGCGTCGCCGGCGCCGGCAGCGAGGGCGTCGTGATCACCGAGGTCGACCCCAATGGGCCGGCCGCCGAGCGTGGCTTCCGCACCGGCGACGTCATTCTCGACGTCGCGGGCAAGGCGGTGAAGAGCCCGGCGGATGTGCGCCAGGCACTCGCCGCCGCCCGCAAGGACGGCAAGAACAGCGTGCTGATGCGCGTGCGTTCCGGCAACGGCAGCAAGTTCGTCGCCGTGCCTCTGGGCCGCGCCTGACGCGCGGCTGACAGGAATGGGTCGCCCGCCGGCATCCGTCGCCCCCGCCGGCGGGAGGACCCTGGGGACGGGCGAGAACAAGCCCCGCCCCGCGTGAGCGCTGCGGATCCGGACCCCCCGTCGCCCCCCGATCGGGTCCGTAGCCAAGTTGAGGGGGCGGCGGTAGCCCCCCGCCGCCCCCTCTCTTTTTTTGTTAACATGCCGGCGCCATGCTCGCGCTCGACGCCGGCCCGGGCCGGTCCGAGCACGATCCGAACGCCATGCGCATCCTGATCATCGAAGACGACCGCGACGCCGCGGAATATCTGGTCAAAGGCCTTCGCGAGGTCGGCCATGTCGCCGATCTCGCCGTCGACGGCGAGGAGGGGCTGCAGCTGGCGCTCGATAATCAGTACGACGTGCTGGTGATCGACCGCATGCTGCCGAAGCTCGACGGCCTCTCCGTGATCGGCACGCTGCGCCAAAAAAACATCCAGACGCCGGCGCTGATCCTGTCCGCGCTCGGACAGGTCGACGATCGCGTCAAGGGATTGCGTGCCGGCGGCGACGACTACCTGCCGAAGCCCTACGCCTTCTCCGAACTCCTCGCGCGCATCGAGGTGCTGTCGCGCCGCCGCGGCGCTCCCGGCGAGGAGACGGTCTACCGCGTCGGCGACCTCGAGCTCGACCGCCTGTCGCACAGCGTCACCCGCAACAATACGGAGATCGTGCTGCAGCCGCGCGAGTTCCGCCTGCTCGAGTACCTCATGAAACATGCCGGGCAGGTGGTCACGCGCACGATGCTGCTGGAGAACGTCTGGGACTATCATTTCGATCCGCAGACCAACGTCATCGACGTGCACATTTCCCGTTTGCGATCGAAGATCGACAAGGGTTTCGCGCGCCCGCTCCTGCACACGGTGCGCGGCGCCGGATACGTGATCCGTGACGGCGGTCGGTAAGCTCATCCGGACGACGGCGTTCAAGCTGTCGCTCGCCTATCTGGTCGTCTTCGCGCTGTTCGCCGCGTTCCTGCTCGGCTATTTCGCCTGGAACACCCGCCGGCTCGTCACCGAGCAGATCACCCAGATCGTCGATGCCGAAATTTCCGGCCTCGCCGACCAGTACCGCATCGGCGGCATCCGCCGCCTCGCGCTGGTCGTCGAGAGCCGCGCCCGGCGTCCGGGCTCCAGTCTCTATCTCGTCACCACGCCGACCGGGGAGGGGATTGCCGGCAATGTCGGGTCGCTGCCGACCGGCATTCTCGACACGCCCGGCTGGTCCGAGACCGTCTATCGCCGCCTCGACGAGGGCGAGGACGCCACCCATCGCGCCTTCGTCCGCGTGTTCCAGCTGCCGACCGGCTTCCGCCTCCTGGTCGGCCGCGATCTGGAAGAGCGCCAGCGCCTCGACGACGTCGTCTTCTCCGCGGCGCGCTGGTCCGGTGCGGTGGTGCTGGTGCTCGGCCTGCTCGGCGGCTTCTTCATGGCGCGGCGCATGCTGCGCCGGGTCGATGCCATGACCGGGACGACGCGCCGCATCATGGCGGGCGATCTCTCCGGCCGTCTGCCGATCGCCGGCACCGGCGACGAACTGGACCGCCTGGCCGAGAACCTCAACGCCATGCTCGAGCGCATCGAGGCGTTGATGCACGGCCTCAAGGAGGTTTCCGACAACATTGCGCACGACCTGAAGACGCCGCTGACGCGCCTGCGCAACCGCTGCGAGGCCGCGCTGCGCAACGCCCGTTCCGACGAGGACTACCGCTCCGCCCTGGAGAGCACGATCGAGGAATCCGACCACCTCATCAGCACCTTCAACGCGCTGCTGATGATCGCCCGCGCCGAGTCGGGTCAGGCGCGCGACGACATGATTTCGTTCGACGCCGCCGAGATCGCCGGTGACGTCGCCGAGCTGTACGAGCCGCTCGCCGAAGAGAGCGGTCTGCTGCTGCGCCAGGAGGTCGAGCCGGGTCTGCCGGTGCTCGGCAACCGGGAGTTAGTGAGCCAGGCCATCGCCAACCTGATCGACAATGCGATCAAATATGCCGCACCGCCTGCGGCCGTCGCGGACGGCCAGGCGAGCATCATCGTCAGCGCGCACGGGGAGGGCGACCGCGTGCTGCTGGTCGTCGCCGACAACGGCCCCGGCATTCCCGAAGCCGACCGCGCCCGCGCCGTCGAGCGCTTCGTGCGGCTGGAACAGAGCCGTTCGGCCCCCGGCTCCGGCCTCGGCCTCAGTCTCGCCGCCGCCGTCGCCCGCCTGCACGGCGGTACGCTCCGTTTGGAGGACAACGGTCCGGGCCTGCGCGCCATGCTCGATCTGCCCCGCGCCGCCGCCGATGCCCCTGTTGCCGATGGTTGAATGGCGCTATGCCTCCGCTGCGCTGCGGCGATCCCCGGCGGTCGCCCCGGCACGCGCATGGAGGCCGATGTGAACGAGCTGCGCCGCGATCCCCCGGCCGACGTCCCGGCAACGGCACTCGCCGACGCCGTGCGCACGGCGCCGCAGCTCGTCGATCCCGACCGTGCCCGGGCAATGCTCGCCGCCTGGCTCGATGAGATCGCCGACCCGGCCCTGCGCGCCGCGCTCGACCACCGCCTCCCGCCTGACACTCCCGCACGGCGCCTCATCGAGGGCCTCGCTGACGGCTCGCCCTATTTGTGGGACTTGGTGCGCGCGGACGCACCGCGCCTCTTACGCCTGCTCGAGGCGGATCCTGCGCCGCATCTCGCCGCGCTGCTCGCCGACGCTTCCGCAGCCGTTCTGGCGGCCCGCAGCGAAGCCGAGGCGATGCGTCTGCTGCGGCGGATGAAGGCCGAGGCCGCGCTTCTGATCGCGCTCGCCGATATCGGTGGCGTGTGGCCGGTGATGCGCGTCACCCAGGCGCTGACCGAGCTTGCCGACACCGCGGTCTCGTCGGCTGTCCGCTACCTGCTGCGCGACGCTGCCGACCGCGGCAAGTTCACGCCGCCCGATCCCGCGAGGCCTGATCTCGGCTCCGGCTACATCGTGCTGGCGATGGGCAAGATGGGCGCGTTCGAACTGAACTATTCGAGCGACATCGACCTCATCGTTCTGTTCGATCCGGCGCGCGCGCCGGTGCCGGCGGGCGTCGAGCCGGCCCCGCTCTTCATCCGCATCACCCGCAACCTGGTGAAGCTGCTGCAGGAGCGCACCGCCGACGGTTACGTGTTCCGCACCGACCTGCGGCTGCGGCCCGACCCCGCTTCGACCCAGGTCGCGATCGCGGTCGACGCCGCCATGGTCTATTACGAAACCGTCGGCCAGAACTGGGAACGCGCGGCGATGATCAAGGCGCGGCCCTGCGCCGGCGACATCGCTGCGGGTGACGCCTTCCTGCAGGAAGTGGCGCCGTTCGTCTGGCGCAAATATCTGGACTTTGCCGCCGTCACCGAAGTGCATGCGCTCAAGCGCCAGATGCACGCCTTCAAGGGCCATGAGGAGATCGCGGTCGAGGGCCACAACATCAAGCTCGGCCGCGGCGGCATTCGCGAGATCGAGTTCTTCGCCCAGACCCAGCAGCTGATCGCCGGCGGCCGCTATCCCGTGCTGCGCGGCCGCGAGACCCTGGCGACGCTTGCCGCGCTGGTCGAGGGCAACTGGATCAGCGCGGAGACCGCCGCCGATCTCGATGCCGCCTATCGCTATCTGCGCACGGTCGAGCACCGCCTGCAGATGGTCGCCGACGAGCAGACGCATACGCTGCCGACCGATCCCGCGGTGCTGGAACGCTTCGTGCGCTTCCTCGGCTACGAGAACCGCGACGCTTTCGCCGCCGCGCTGCTGCATCATCTGCGCATCGTCCAGCGCCACTATGCCGCGTTGTTCGAGGAGGCGCCGGCGGCCGTACGCGAGACGCGGTTCGTGTTCCCGCCCGACCACGAAGATCGCGCCACGCTCGACCATCTCGCCGCCTGTGGCTTCGCCAAGCCGCTGGAAGCTGCCGCCACGGTGCGGCGCTGGCTCGGCGGCGAATACCGCGCCCTGCGCGGCGAGCTCGCGCGCAGCGAACTGCAAGAGCTCGTGCCGCTGCTCCTCGAGCAGTTCGCCCGCACCGACAATCCGCCCGCGGTGCTCGCGGCCTTCGATAATTTCCTCGAACGTCTGCACGGCGGCAGCCGGCTGTTGTCGCTGCTCCGGCAGAACCCGGATCTGGTGTCGCTGCTGGCGATGATCCTCGGTGTCGCCCCGCGTCTCGCCGACATCGTCGCCAATCATCCGCAGGTGATGGACGGGTTGATCGATCCGGCCTTCTTCGGTCCGCTGCCGGACGAGAGCAAGCTCGCCGCGCGCCTCGCCGAGACGCTCGCGCAGGCGGTCTCCTACGAGGACCTGCTCGACCGCGCCCGCATCTTCGGTCGCGAGCAGCGCTTCCTGATCGGTGCCCGCATCCTGTCCGGCACGGTGTCGGCGGCGCAGGCGGGCGAAGCGTTCGCGCGTCTGGCCGATGTCCTGATCCGCGCCTTGCACCAGGCGGTCGAGACCCAGCTCGCCGAGGCGCATGGCCGCCTCGCCGGGCAGCAGAGTGCCGTGCTCGCGCTTGGCAAGCTCGGCAGCAGCGAGATGAGCGCCGGCTCCGACCTCGATCTGCTGCTGATCTACGACTTCGATCAGGAGCGGCCGGAATCCGACGGCAAGCGGCCGCTCTACGGAAGTCAGTATTTCGCCAGGCTCACCCAGCGCCTCGTCAGCGCGCTGACGGCGCAGACCAATTACGGCGCGCTCTATCAAGTCGACATGCGCCTGCGGCCGTCCGGCCGCTCGGGTCCCGTCGCAACCCGGCTCGACGGTTTCCGCCTCTACCAGGAGAACGAGGCCTGGACCTGGGAGCACATGGCGCTCACCCGCGCCCGGGTCGTGTCCGCTTCGCCCGATTTCGCCGCCCGCATCGACGCCGTCATCCGCGAGGTGCTGTGCCGGCCGCGGGACCGTGCGCAGACCACCGGCGATATCGTCGAGATGCGCCAGGCGATCGCGACGGAGAAGGGCGAGGACAATCCCTGGGATCTCAAATACGCGGCGGGCGGTTTGATCGACGTCGAGTTCATCGCCCAGTATCTGCAGCTGCAGCACGCCGCGACCTATCCAGAGATCCTCGACCGTTCGACGGGGCGGGCGCTCGAGAAGGCCGCGCGGCTCGGCCTGCTCACGCCGGAGGACGCGGAGACGGTCCGCACTGCCGTGCGGCTCTACGGCGACCTGACGCAGATCCTGCGCCTGTGCCTCAATGGACCGTTCGATCCGAAGAATGCCAGCCCGCAGCTTCTCGGCCTGCTGGCGCGGGCCGCGGATTTGCCGGACTTCGCCACGCTCGATGCCTATCTGCGCGAGATCGAGGTCAAGGTGCGCGTGATCTTCCATCGGCTGCTGTCGCGCGCCGTGCCGGTCGGCGCTCGTGGCTCGCTGGTGCGCCGCCGCCGCGGCGTCAAGGACGTCGGCCGCAGGCGCCCCGGCGAGGAAGCCGACCCGCGCTAGCGAAGCCTTCGCGGCAGAAAGCCGGCGTCCGCGACGGGCGCGGGCGCCGGCTTCCGACATCACCCTCAGTGGAGGGTTTCCGACAGCTGCTTCGGCTGGGCGGCGTCGCCCTTGACCGGCAGCTGCACCATCACGGTGGTGCCTTCTCCAGGCACCGAACGGATCCGCATCGCCCCGCCATGCAATTCGATGAGGGACTTGGCGATGGCGAGGCCGAGGCCCGAGCCCTTGTGGCTCTTGGTCAGCTGGCTTTCGACCTGCTCGAACGGGCGGCCCAGATTCTTCATCGCCTCGCGGGGGATGCCGATGCCGGTATCCTCGATCGCGATCGACACGGCGGTGCCGTCGGTCGTGCCGCGCACGGTCACCGCGCCGCCCTCCGGGGTGAACTTCACCGCATTCGACATCAGGTTGAGCAGGATCTGCTTCAGCGCCCGCCGGTCGGCCTTCAGCGTGATGCCCTCGGCAATCTCGGTGGTCAGCACCAGCTTCTTCTCGCCTGCGCGCGGCCCCACGATCCGGCTCGCCTCGGTCACCACGCGCTCCAGCTCCACCGGCTCGGTCTCCAGCCGGATCCGGCCCGCCTCGATCTTCGACATGTCGAGGATGTCGTTGATGACGTCGAGCAGGTACTGCCCGCTCTCGCGGATGTCGCGGCAGTACTCGGTGTATTTCTCGGCGCCGAGCGGACCGAACATGCCTGAGGCCATGATCTCGGAGAAGCCAATGATGGCGTTCAGCGGCGTCCGCAGCTCGTGACTCATATTGGCGAGGAATTCCGACTTGGCCCGGTTGGCTTCCTCGGCACGCGTCTTCTCGGCCGCATATTTCTCGGCCAGTTCGGCGAGCTGCGCCGCCTGCTGCTCCAGGATCTGCTGCGAATGCCGCAGGTCGGCGACGGTGGCGATCAGCCGCTTCTCGCTGTCGACCAGCTTTTCCTCGTGCCGCTTCAGCGCGGTGATGTCCGTGCCCACCGACACGAAGCCGCCGTCCTTCGTGCGCCGCTCGGTGATGTGCAGCCAGCGCCCGTCCTCGATCTCCGCCTCGAAGGTGCGCACGCCCTGGTCCGCGGAATTCTCCGCCGACATTTGCGTGCGCACGATCGGATGTCGTCCTGCTGCCACCACCGTCTCGTAGGGCGTGCCGCCGACGATGGCCGTGTCCGGCAGGTCGTGAAGCTTCTGGAACTTGCTGTTGCACAGAACCAGGCGATTGTCGGCGTCCCACACCACGAAGGCCTGCGGGATCGCCTCGACCGCATCGCGCAGCCGCAGGTCCGCGGTCGCGGTCTTCTCCATCAGCTTCTTCTGCTCGGTGATGTCGACGGCGATGCCGATCAGATGCAGGTCCTGCTCGCCCTCCTGGCGCATGACCTCGCAGCGCACCCGCAGCCACACCCATTCGCCGTCCGCATGCAGCATCCGGAAGGCATGGTCGACCGAATTCGTCTCGCCGTCGGCGAGCTGCGCCGCCAGCGCGTAGAGATTGATGTCGCCCGGATGGATCAGCGCCTTGACCTCGCCGAACGTAAGCAGGTCGTCGCGCGCCGGCAGGCCGAGGATCTCGAACATCGAATGCGACCAGAAGATCCGCCCGCGCGCCAGGTCCCAGTCCCAAAGGCCGCAGCGGCCGGAATTGAGCGCCGTGTCGATGCGGCTGCGCACCGTGTCGTAGATCGTGTCCGCCTCGCGCGCCCGCGCCGACTGCCAGTGGAAGGCGAAGCCGAGGATCAGCAGCACGAAGCCGGTGGTGGCGAACAGCGTCACCGTCAGCGTCGCGTCCGAGCGCCACTGCGCCAGCGCGGCGCCGCGCGGCTGCAGCACCGCGATCTGGCCGAGCGGCGAGGCGACCGCGCGCACCGTCACCAGCGCCTCGGTCCCGTCGCTGATCACCGCGTCCATCACCCCGGCGCGCGCGCCGAACACGGTGAGGAGTTGTGCTCGGCCGAGCACGTCGCCGAGATGTTCGCCGAGCGTGCCCGGCGTCACCGGCGCGGCGGCGATGATGCGGCCGTCGATGTCGGTCAGCAGCGCGCGTCGGCCCGCCTGCAGCCATTGCGCCGGCAGCACGTGGTCGAGGATCGCCTGCGCCTTGACGATCGACTCCTTCTTCTCCTGCGCGGCGAGCCGGTTGATACGGTCGGCGAGCACGTCGGCCATCACGTCGACGTCTTCGGTGACGATGCGGATCGCTTGGCGGCGCTGCTCCAGGATCTGCGCCATGGCGCCGATGCCGACAGTGATGAGAAAGGCAATGATCAGCGCCGGCACTGCGCGCCGCAGCACCGGCTCGGCGGTGAGCAGGCGGCGATAGGCCGGTTTCGCGATGGATTGTGCGAGCCCTTTGATGGAATCCGGCCGTGCAGCCGCGCTCTCAGCGTAGGCTCGCGCCATCGCCGGCCTCCCCCTCGGATAGTCCCCGTAGCTCCGGAGTGACTGCCGCATCTCTCCGAATCACTGTCATTCGAATCGAAATGAGGCGATTTGTCGAGACGGCGCGAATCGATTTTGTGCCTGCGGCAGCGAAAAAACTTTAACGAACCGTAACCGCGCGCTGCTGTCCCCGAGGTCTTGTGTCCGCGCGCGCGGCAGACGCAAGAGAGCCGCATCGGGTTACGGTGACGAGCACACGATTGCTGCAGTGCGAGGCGAAAAAAAAAGCGCACCGGCGACGAGCGCCGGTGCCGCTGCGCGTGCGCTTCTATTCGCTTATTCGTTCGCCAGCGAGCGCTCGACGATGTCGGCGACGTCGCGCGACAGGTTCGGCACGTCCGCCGCACGCCGCAGTGCCGCCTCGGCCTTGCCGCGCCGGACCGGTTCGAGTGCGCGCCAGCTCTTGAACGCCGTCAGCAGCCGTGCCGCGATCTGCGGGTTCTTGGCGTCGAGCATCAGCACCGTGTCGATCAGGAACTCGTAGCCCGCGCCGTCGGCACGGTTGAATTGGGTCTGGTTCGCCTGCGCGAACGCGCCGATCAGCGAGCGCAGCCGGTTCGGATTGCTGTACGAGAACGCCGGGTGCTGCGTCAGTCCCTTCACCCGTTCGAGCGTCTCCGGCTCCGGAATGGCGGCCTGCAGAGCGAACCATTTGTCGATCACCAGCTGGTCGGATTCGAACCGGCGATAGAAGTCGTCCAGCGCCGCCTTGCGCTCCGGCACGTCGTGATGGGAGAGGGCGGCGAGCGCCGCCATCCGGTCGGTCATGTTGTCGGCGGTGTGATACTGGCGCGTGGCGAGCGAGATCGCCGCCGCCCCGCCGGTCGCCGCCAGCAGGTCGAGGCAGGCATTCTTCAGCGCCCGCCGCCCGGCGCTCTCCGCGTCCGGACTGTAGGGGCCGCGATCGCTCATCCGCCGCTGCGTGTCGCGCAGCACCTCGCCGAGCCGCACGCCGATCGCGGCGCGCAGGGCCCCGCGGGCGGCGAAGATCGCGTCGGGATCGACGTCGCGGCCGATGTCGCGGGCAATGTCCGCTTCGCTCGGCAGCGCCAGCGCCTGCGCCACGAAGGCTGGTTCGAGCGCCGGATCGAGCAGCACCGCGCCCAGCGCCATGACCAGCCCGTCGTCGACACGGATCGGGCGGCCGGCTCGGGCCGCTGCCACGCCTTCGACCAACGAGGCCGTGGCGATCGTCTGGATCGCCTGCCAGCGGTTGAACGGGTCGGGATCGCGCGCCGCCAGGAACCGCAGATCCTCTGGCGACAGATTCATCGTCAGCTTGATCGGCGCGCTGAAGCCACGGTTGAGGGAAGGGACTGGCCTCTCGGTGAGGCCGGTGAACACGAAGCTCTCGCTCGGTCCCGTCACCGCCACCACGCCGCGCGCCACCTTGTGGCCATCGGCGAGCGTCAACGGCATGTCCTCGCCGTTCGGCCCGACCAGGCCGATCACGAGCGGGATCACCATCGGCTCCTTTACCGGCTGGCCAGGGGTCGGCGGCAGGCTCTGCGCCACGTCGAGCCGGTACGTGCCCGCGACCGAATCGTAGGTGCCGGTCACCGCCACTTCCGGCGTTCCCGCTTGCGCGTACCAGCGCATGAATTGCGACAGGTCGGTGCCGGTCGCGTCGGCGAAGCAGCGGATGAACTGGTCGACCGTCGCCGCCTCGCCGTCGTGGCGGCTGAAATAGAGATCCATCCCGTTGCGGAATCCGGTCGGACCCAGCAGCGTCTGCAGCATCCGCACGACCTCGGCGCCCTTCTCGTACACCGTGGCCGTGTAGAAGTTGTTGATCTCGCTGTAGACTTCGGGCCGCACCGGATGCGCCAGCGGGCCGGCGTCCTCGGTGAACTGGTGCGCGCGCAAGAGCCGCACGTCGGCGATGCGCTTTACCGGCCGCGACCGCATGTCGGAGGAGAACTCCTGGTCGCGGAACACGGTCAGCCCTTCCTTCAGACAGAGCTGGAACCAGTCGCGGCAGGTGATGCGGTTGCCGCTCCAGTTGTGGAAATATTCGTGCGCGATGATCGCCTCGATATGGGCGAAGTCGGCGTCGGTCGCGGTCTCGGGGCTGGCCAGAACGTACTTGTCGTTGAAGATGTTGAGGCCCTTGTTCTCCATCGCCCCCATGTTGAAGTCGGACACGGCGACGATCATGAAGATGTCCAGATCGTATTCGCGTCCGAATGCCTCCTCGTCCCAGCGCATGGCGCGCTTGAGACTATCCATGGCGTAGCCGCAGCGATTCTCCTTGCCCGGCTCGACATAGATGCGCAGCTTCACCGGCCGGCCGGACATCGTGGTGAACGTGTCCTCGACGCAGGCGAGATTGCCGCCCACCATCGCGAACAAATAGGACGGCTTCGGAAACGGGTCGTGCCAGACGGCGTAATGGCGGCCCGAGCCGACGATGTCACCGGCCGAGATCAGGTTGCCGTTGCCGAGCAGCACCGGCGCCTCGGCGGCGTCGGCCTCGATCCGCGTGGTGTAGACCGCCATCACGTCGGGGCGATCAGGGAAATAGGTGATGCGGCGGAAGCCTTCGGCCTCGCACTGCGTGCAATAGATGCCGCGCGAACGGTAGAGGCCCATCAGCTGCGTGTTCGCCGACGGATCGATTCGCGTCTCGATCTCGAGCCGGAACGTCCGCTGCGGCGGGTTCGGCAGGGTCAGTGCCTCCGGCGTCAGGACGTAGTCCTCGGGCGTGAGCGCGGCATTGTCGATCGCCACCGAGACGAGCGTCAGTTCGTCGCCGTCCAGCACCAGCGGCGCGCCCGGCGTGCCGGCCGGATTCGGCTTCACCGTCAGGGTCGAGCGCACCCGCGTCGCGATGGGATCCAGCGAGACGTCGAGTTCGACCGTTTCGACCAGCCAGTCCGGGGGGCGGTAATCGGTGAGGCGAACGGGACGAGCGGTTTCGGTGCGCATGACCTTGTCTGGTTCGGCGGGGAGGGCTGTTCGGTGAATACGCCCATCGGGCACCAAGAGAAAGGCCGAAATCCGGCAAAATGCCGCAATCCCTGTGCCGCGCCGCTCAACCCGCGCGGATCGGCTCCGCGTGGCCGATGACGCGCTTGATCGTCGGCCATTGCAGGCGCAGACCGCGCTCCACTGCGTCGACGCGCTCATGCACGTCTTGGACCGTCAGCTGCGGATCGACGCGGCAGTGGAAATTGACGATCTCGCCGTCCTCGGTCGTGCGCACCCGCACGTTGTGGATATCTTCGACCGTCCCGCACGACGCGGCCAGCTGTTCCAGCCGCTGCCGCACCGCCGCGACTCGGGCCGCGTCGGCCTCGGTGCCGTCGAGGCTGCTGGCCTGCAGCGGCTCGATATGGGTTTCCACTTCGACATCCGGGCCAAGCTCGGCCGCGACCCGGGCTTCCAGCCCATCCGCCAGTTCGTGCGCCGCGCCGAGAGACAGGTGACCGTCGACCTCGATGTCGAGCGCAACCGTGAGCCGTCCGTCGATCGCATGCACGGTGACGTGGTGCACGGCGACGCCGCGATTGCGTGCGATCACCATTACCCGCTCCAGCACGGTCTCGTCGTCGAGGGCAACCGGCGTCGCGGTCACCGTCACGTCGGCCTGGCCGAGCGCGCCCACCACTGCGTCCTGCACCGCCGACTTGAGCTCCGGCAGACGGTCGAGTGGCAGCGTGCGCGGCACCCGCACGCTGGTCTCGACGAAATGGCTCGGCCCGACCCGCCGCACGCGGATGCGCTCCACTTCCGTGACGCCGTCGACCGCAGCGACCGCATCGCTCGCCTTTTCCGCTGCGCCTGAGGGCGCCTTGTCCACCAGCGTGTCGATCGTCCGCCGGCCCATCCGCAGGCCCAGCAGCGCCACCAGCGCCGCCACCGCCAGCGCCGCCGCGGCATCGCCCCATGCCATGCCGTAGGCCGACAGGACCAGGCCGATCACCACCGCGATCGAGCCGTAGAAGTCGGAGGCGAAATGCAGCGCGTCGGCAGCCAGCGCCTCGCTGTGGGTCTCCCGCGCGGTGCGATGCAGCACCCGGGCGCGCCACAGGTTCACCGCCATTTCCACCCCCATCACCACGAAAGCGATGAGGGAGAACGGCACGGGCGGCGTGCCTTCCGCCAGCCGCTGGTAGGCTTCGACGGCGACGCCGCCGGCGAGCAGGAACAAGAGCGCGCTTTCCGCCAGCGCGGCGATGCTCTCGATCTTGCCGTGGCCGTACTGATGCTCCTCGTCCGCCGGCTTGTCGGCGGCGCGGACCGCGAACCAGGTGACGACCGTGGCGCCGAGGTCGATCAGGCTGTGCAGGGCATCCGAGATCAGCGCCAGGCTGCCGATCATGACGCCGATCGTGAACTTCGCCGCCGCCAGGCTGCCGCTGGCGACCATCGACACCGCGGCGACGCGCTCTTTCTTGCTGGCCATGAGCTGGAACTCCGTCGCGGCGACGGTTATCGGCGCCGTCCGCCGGGGTCAACGCCTCAGCCCTTGGGCTGGACGTAGTTGAGCGGCAGTTCCGTGGTCGACTTCAGCTCCTCCATCGCGAACATGGAGGAGACGTCGTAGAGGTCGACCTTGGCGATCAGCCGCTGGTAGAGCGCGTCGTAGGCGGCGATATCCGGTACAACCGCCCGGATCAAATAGTCGATGTCGCCGCTGAGCCGGAAGAAGTCGACCACCTCCGGCATCGCCGAGACGGCGCGTTTGAACCGCTCCGACCATTCGGCATTGTGCTGGTTGGTGCGCACCGCGATGAACACGGTGACCCCGACATTCAGCTTCTGCCGGTCGAGCAGGGCGACGCGCCGGCGGATGAAGCCCGCGGCCTCCAGCTTCTGAATCCGGCGCCAGCACGGCGTCTGGCTCAGGCCGACCCGCTCGGCGATTTCCGCCACGGACAAGCTGGCATCGCTCTGAACCACGCCCAGAATGCGCCGGTCGATGTCATCCATCATCGTAAATCCCTTCGCTCAAAAGGGTAGGAAAATTATTCTATCGATACTGTATATAGTAGAACGAAATCTAAAGGATCGGGATTTGCCTCGCAAAATTTGGCACAGAATTCGGCGGGCATGACCTATTCTTCCCTCATGTTCCGCTTCGACGATTCGCCCGCATTCACCTCTATCAGCCGTCCCCGTTCCGACCGTGACTGGGTCCATGCCGCCGTGCGGCGGATCGAGGCCGACATGACGCGCTCGGCCGACACCCACCTCCTGCGGCTGAATTTGCCCGCGCTTCCCGGTCTGACGCTCTATTTCAAGGACGAATCCACCCACCCGACCGGCAGCCTGAAGCACCGGCTCGCCCGCTCGCTGTTCCTGTACGGTCTCTGCAACGGCTGGATCGGGCCGGACACCACGATCGTCGAGGCCTCGAGCGGATCGACTGCTGTTTCCGAGGCCTATTTCGCCCGGCTTCTCGGTTTGCGTTTCATCGCCGTGATGCCGCGCTCCACCGCCAGCGCCAAGGTGGCGGAAATCGCCTTCCATGGTGGCGAATCCCATTTCGTCGACGATCCGGCCGAGGTCTACGACGCGGCGCGGCGGCTCGCCGAACGCACCGGCGGCCACTACATGGATCAGTTCACCTATGCCGAACGCGCCACCGACTGGCGCGGCAACAACAACATCGCCGAATCCATTTTCGCGCAGATGGCCGGGGAGGAACATCCGGTCCCGGACTGGATCGTCTGCGGTGCCGGCACCGGCGGAACTTCCGCCACGCTCGGGCGCTACATCCGCTACCGCCGCCTCTCGACCCGTCTCTGCCTCGCCGATCCGGAACATTCCGCCTTCCACCGTCGCCTGCGGAATCCCGCGGGCGACTGCCGGCCAAACGGCTGTTCGCTGATCGAGGGTATCGGCCGGCCGCGGGTGGAGCCGTCCTTCGTTCCGGAACTCATCGACGCGGCCATCGCCGTGCCCGACGCCAGCAGTATTGCCGCGGCGCGGGCGCTCTCACGCCGTCTCGGCCGTCCCTGTGGCGGTTCGACCGGCACCAATCTCGTCGCCGCCGCGCAATTGCTCGCCGGCATGGCCGCGACCGGGCGCACCGGCGCCGTCGTCACGCTGCTGTGCGATTCCGGCGAGCGCTATCGCGACACGTATTTCGACGACAGCTGGCTCGCCGCCCGCGGTCTCGACATCGCGCGCGAGGCGGATCGCCTCGAAACCTTCTTCGCCACCGGCCGCTGGCACGCCTGACCCTTTGCCGCGGCGTCGTGGCGGTGCATT
>Ga0182741_1001581_pt1 | contig 29186 bp, 23 predicted proteins | sample eDN5th37CBELigOP_FD_128874 | JGI IMG/M metagenome (GOLD analysis project Ga0182741, IMG submission 128874) | Enriched Organic Plus compost microbial communities from Emeryville, California, USA - eDNA 5th pass 37_C BE-Lig OP (version 2) (version 2) ... | reverse complement strand
GGGGATGCGCGCGCTGGGCGCCGGCTATCTCGGCACGATCTTCTACTGGAACAAGGATCTGCCGCTCCTCATGCGCGTGCCGATGTTCCTGATCATGACGCCGGTCGAGCTCATCGGAAAGATCTCCAAGCCGTTCGCGCTCGCGATCCGTCTCTTCGCGAACATGACGGCCGGCCACATCGTCGTGCTCGCGCTGATCGGGCTGATCTTCGCCTTCAAGAGCTTCGTGATCGGCACCGCGCCGCTGCTGATGGCGGTTGCGATCATGCTGCTCGAGCTGTTCGTCGCCTTCCTGCAGGCCTTCATCTTCTCGCTGCTCGCGTCGGTGTTCATCGGGCAGATCAGAGAAGCACATCACTAGTCGCGGCGTCGCCGCGACTAGTGATGTGCTTCGTTTCGTTCGGAAGCCGGCGGGGCCCCAGCCCCGCCGGGCACGCTCCGAGAGGCGGCCGCAAACCGTCAATCGGTCAAACTGTTTCACGGACGCCGACCCTCCGCTCCACCGGCCGTCCGCCCTGTACCTGGTCGAGCGACCAGGGAAGCCCGTTGAGACCCGGGTCTCGCCGACGGGCAGCGCCAGAGCAGCGGCGCGGAGCGCAACGGATTCACGACTCGCACGTTCGGAGATAGAGCAATGATCGAGGTTCTTCCCCTTCTGCAGGCGGCGGCCGATACGGCCAGCAACGCTCGTGGGATGATGGCGGTCGGTGCCGGTCTCGGCGCCGGGCTCGCGGTGATCGGCGCCGGTCTCGGCATCGGTCGCATCGGTGGTCAGGCGGTCGAGGGGATGGCGCGTCAGCCCGAAGCGGCCGGCCGCATCCAGACCGCGGCGCTGATTCTCGCGGCGCTCATCGAGGGCGCGGCGCTCTTCGGCGTCGTCGTCGCGTTCCAGATCCAGGGCAAGATCTAAGGCGTGGTGCTCGGGATTCGGTGCCCGGTGGTCGGTGGCTCCGGGAGCCACCGACCACCGGGCACCGAGGACCGGACTCCGATCTCGGCGCGCGCCCGGGCGCTCCGCCGGCTCTCAACATCGTAGATACCTCACATGCGCACCTCGCTGATCACGCCGTCGCTGCTCGCCCTCACGGCGACGCCGGCGTTTGCCGCGGACGGCGGAGCGGACCTGCTCTCGCCGAACGCGGGCTTGATGTTCTGGACGCTGCTCATCTTCCTCCTCCTCCTCGGCGTCCTCTCGAAGTTCGCCTTCGGGCCGATCACGCGGGCGGTCGAGGCGCGTGAGCGCGCGCTCGCCGACGCGATCGAGGGGGCGAAGCGGGATCGCGAGGAGGCGGCGCAGCTCCTCGCCGAGCACAAGCGGCAGCTCGACGAGGCGCGCACCGAGGCGCAGAAGTTCATCGCCGACGGACGCGCGACGGGCGAGAAGATGCGCGCTGAGCTGCTCGAGCAGACGCGCCGCGAGCAGGCGGAGATGCTCGAGCGCGCGCGCCGCGAGATCGACAACGAGAAGATCCGCGCGATCGCCGAGCTGCGGCGCGAGGCGGTGGATCTCGCGATCGCCGGTGCGAGCCGCGTCGTCGAGCAGAACCTCGACTCGGCGGGGAACCGCAAGCTGGTCGAGAGCTTCCTCGCGACCGTCGGGCCGGTGTCGGCCTCGAAGCGGTAAGGGCCGATGCGCGAGACGACGATCTCCCGCAACTACGCCGAGGCGCTGTTCGAGCTCGCGAAGAAGGCGAACGACCTGCGCGGCTGGGGGGCGATGATGACCGAGGTGGCCGAGGCGATCGGCCGCGACCGGTCGCTCCGCCTCTTCCTCGAGTCGCCGCGCATCGACGCGGCGCAGAAGAGCGCGGTGCTCGGCCGGGCGTTCCAGGACCGCATGCCGCGGCTGCTCGTGCGCTTCCTCCAGACGCTGGTGAAGAACCGCCGGCAGATGCTCATCCCCGACATCGCGCGCGAGTATCTCGACATCGTGGACGAGGCCGAGGGGCGCCTGCATGCCACGGTGACGATGGCAAAGCCGCCGGGCGACGAGGAGCTGGCGGTCGTCTCGCGCGAGCTGTCGCGGGCCTTCGGCAAGACGGTGGTCCCGCACGTCACGGTCAACCCGTCGATCCTCGGCGGCGTCGTGGTGCGCGTGGGCGACACGGTGCTCGACGGCTCGGTGCGCCGGCGCCTGGCGCGGCTGCGCAGCTCGATGGTGGCGGCGAGATAGTACGACGGCCGTCGGCGGTGGGCCCTCGCCCCTCGGCCGATCGGAGCGCGACCCGGCGTCGTCTCGAGGTCATCCCTCGAGACGACGCCGGGTCGCTTTCCAGGCGGCTGCTGGTCGAGCGCTGATCGCCGGCGGCTGCATTCACAGCCCATCCGCGATCGCCGCGATCTCGTCGGCCTCGCGCCAGGCGTCCTCCAGCGCGCGGAGCTCGCCGTCGAGGGCGCGCCGCTCGGCTTCCTCGTGCACCGCCATCTCGAGGGCCAGGCACTCGACCGACGAGAGCTGCAGCGCCCCGATCCGCCGCATCTCGTTCAGTCGCGAGAGGACGCGATGCCGCGCGCCGCCGAGCTGGGCCGCGGTCGCGAGATAGCGGCCGGCATCCCCCTCGTTCTCGATCAGCTGGACGGCGCGCTGGACGGCGCGCGGCGCGGCGCCGTAGCGGTTGGCGCTCGCGAACAGCACGCCGGTGATGTGCATCGCCGAGGCGCCGTGGAAGCGCGCATGCCCGCCGTCGGTCGGCACGAGCAGCGACGGAGGACCGCCCTGCCGGTCCACGCGCAGCTCCACGTCGAGTAGGTGGCGCGCGCGCACCGCGAGCATCCGGCCGCGCGCGTCGGAGATCCAGGTCACGACGCGATCCTCGCGCAGGTAGTCGCGGAGCGCGAGCGTGCCGACGACCGGGATGGTCCCCATGATCGTCGAGACGCCGGGCGCGGCGACGACCGACACGGCGCCGAGCGCCAGCACGGGACCGAGGAGGGACGCGGTGAGCGCCGCCGAGACGGCCGTGAGCGTCGCGCCGGCGCCGGCGAGCAGGAGCAGCTCGCGCCGTCGGCGGTCGAATCGCGGTCCGTAGCGCCATGCGGCGAACTCGGGACGCAACGGGCGTCCGATGCGGACCACCTCCGTGCCGTCGGGGAGCCTCGCCAGCCCGATGTTGCCGGTGGAGGCGCGCACGGCGGTGCGCCGGTAGGCGCGTTCGCATTCGTCGATCGCCTGCCATCGCTCGTCGAGCGGGGTCAGGTTCCACCCCGCGCAGGCGCGACAGACGACCCACAGCCGCCCGCGGCGTGCGTCGTACGCGACGCGGCGGCCGATGGGAGCGACTCGATGCTCTCGTTGCGACCGAGCTGCGCCCGACAGACGAGACAGGTGGAGTACATGACTCACGGTCTCCGGCGAATGGCTCACCGCGCGCGGCGCGCCGGCGTCGGGCTCCCCGCACGCCGTACCCGCGCCTAGTTTGCGCAATTGGGCTGCCGCGCCCGCTCCCCGCCAGGGCGCCAGCGGAAACTTTCATCGACTCCTAACCCGATGTTCGTGCGCTCTTCATCCTGGCGCGTCGTCCTGCTCGGCGCCGCGCTCGGCCTGTCGTCGTTCGTGCGCGCTCAGCAGCCGGTGGCGGAGGCGCCGCGGCGCTCCCACACCACGCCCGCGTCCGGCGACACGGTCGGCTACTGGCAACAGCGTGCCGACTATCGCATCGTCGCGACGCTCGACGAGGAGGCGCAACGCCTTCGCGCGACGGGCGAGCTGACGTACGTCAACGCGTCGCCCGACACGCTGCGCGAGCTCTACGTGCACCAGTACCTCAACGCGTTTCGTCCGGGCTCGAAGTGGAGCGAGGACGACGCGCGCGAGGGGCGCACGCGCTTCCAGCATCTCGCGGACCCGGACTACGGCTACGAGCGCTTCACCTCGGCGCCGGTCGTCGACGGGATCGCCGTCACGCCGGTGTATCCCTTCGCGCCGGACAGCACGGTGGTGCGTCTCGCGCTGCCGCGCGCGCTGCGCCCCGGCGATTCCGTCCGCGTCGCCTTCGCCTGGGACGCGCGCCCGTCGACGGTCTTCCGTCGGCAGGGGCGGCGCGGCCGTCACTGGGACTTCGCGCAGTGGTATCCCAAGGTCGCCGTCTACGACCGCGGCGGTTGGCAGTACAACCCGCTGCGTCCCGCCGGCGAGTTCTACGGCGAGTTCGGCAGCTTCGACGTGACGATGGTCGTGCGCGACGACCAGGTGCTGGCGGCGAGCGGCGTCCCGGTGCAGGGCGATCCGGGGTGGGAACGTGCGCGGCGCTGGGGCACGGTGCGGCTGGGGACCGCGGCGTATCCCGATCTCCCCGAGCGCACGCTGCCGGCGACGCGCCCCGGCTACCGCGCGGTTCGCTTCCACGCGCGCGACGTCCATCACTTCGCGTGGACGACGTCGCCGGACTACCTCTACGAGGGCGGCGTGTACGTCCGCCCGGCGTCGGCGCGGTTCCCGACCTGGGACACCGTCGCGGTCTACGCGCTGTACCGCCCCGGCGACGAGACGCAGTGGGGGAACGGCGTCGCGGTGAATCGCACGATCACCGCGCTCCGGTGGCTGGAGTCGATCTTCGGCCCGTACGCCTACCCGGCGATGGGGAGCGTGCACCGCCTCGATCCGGGGGGGACCGAGTTCCCGATGCTGATGATGAACGGCTCGGCGTCGCAGGGGCTCATCCTGCACGAGGGGGGGCACATCTTCACCTACGGCATTCTCGCGAACAACGAGTGGAATGCCGGATGGATGGACGAGGGGCTCACGTCGTATCAGACCTCCTGGTTCGCGGGAGCGACCGCGCCAGAGCGCGCCGTCGCGCGCGCGACGGAGCCGCCGCGCCGCATCCCCACCGGTTACCGCGAGCAGGCGGTGACGATGTCCGGGGACGACAACAGGTTCCTGGGCCAGCAGCGGCTCGAGCTGATCGGCCGCGCGGAGCCGATCGGCACGACGGCGCACGAGTTCACCGAGTTCGGGATCTACAACGCGATGATCTACGAGCGGGCCGAGATGATGTACGGCCAGCTGCGCGACGCGATCGGCGACACGGCGTTCCGTGCCTTCCTGCGCGACTACTACGCCCGGTGGGCGCTCACGCACGTGGACGAGCTGGCGATGCGTGCCTCCGCGCAGCGCGCGTCCGGTCGGGACCTCTCGTGGTTCTTCACACAGTGGGTGCACGAGACGGGGCTCATGGACTACGAGCTTCGCGACGTCCAGTCGGTGCAGGGCGCCGACGGACGGTGGACCACGCGCGCCACGATCGGACGGCGCGGGACGTACCGCCATCCCATGCCCGTCGGCGCCTTCGCCAGCGGGCGCTGGACGATCGTCCGCGGCGATCCGCTGCGCGACGAGGAGACGGTCACGATCACGACGGACGCGCGCCCGGACTCGGTGCGCATCGATCCGCTGCACACGACCGTGGACTGGGACCGGCGCAACGACGTCCCGCCCGGCTTCGCGTGGAGCCGCGTGCACCACGTCTTCGACTGGCCCTTCCTCGACCAGTCCGATCGCGACCGGCGGATCGCGGCGCTCTTCCCCATGCTCTGGTACTCGGAGCCGTACGGCATGGTGGGCGGGATCCGCTCGCGCTCGAGCTACATCCTGCAGACCGACCGTCTCGAGCTGGGCGGCGTGCTCACGAGCCGCGCGGCGGACTCGCGCATCCCCGACACGCTGAACGCCGCCGACTCGCCGCCGTGGGCGCGCGTCCAGCTCTGGGTGAAGGTCGAGAACCCGTACCTGCCGGGAGTCTCGCGGCCGCTCATGGGGCATCGCGCGGGGCTCGCGCTGCTCGACGGGATCCTGCGGGCGGACTACGCGCGCACCTGGGACCTGAGCCGCTTCTCGATGGCGCGGACGTCGCGCGTCTCGGCGACGCTCGGTGCCACCGGCGCCTTCCCGTTCGATTCGGCGGGACTCCCCGAGCGGTGGCGCGATGCCGGGCTCCTCGAACTCAACGGGTCGCTCACCGGACGCATCCCGCTCGGCACCCCCGGCGGGGAGGAGCTGCGCACGCGCCTCTCGGTCTTCGGCGGCTTCGCCGAGGGCGGTGGGATCGACTCGCTGTCGAGCGACGCGACGGGATATGCGAAGATCGAGGCCGAGCTCGCGAGCACGATGCAGCTCGTGGACTCGCTCACGACGCTCTCGCTGCGCGGCTTCGCGGGGTGGGCGTCGCCCGAGATCCCGGGACAGCGTGCGCTGTACGCGTCGGTGCGCGATCCGCTGGAGAGCTTCGACATCCACTGGTGGCGTCCGCGCGGCGCGATCCTCAAGCAGCGCGGGATCAACTACCTGCCGCTCGGCGGCGCCGCGCTGCGTGGCTACTCGCCGTTCGTGGCGCTCGAGGCGGTGGGCGCGGTCAACGGCGAGCTGTCGCGCCACCTCTATCGCGTCCCGCCGAGCGTCGGCAACATGTCGGTGTGGCTCTCCGCGTTCGGCGACCTCGGATTCGGCTCGCCCGGCGAGGGGACGGCGCTCGACGGGGCGATGCTCGCCGACGCCGGGATCGGCGCGTCGCTGCGCGGCCGCTTCTACGATCGCGAGATCCGCATGCGGCTCGACCTGCCGATCTGGGTGCATCAACCGGCGCTCGCCGGCGGACGCGGGCTGAGCGCGCGCAAGGGCGACCTGGCGCTGCGGTGGGTGCTGTCGACGGGCGGGTGGTGAGGCAGGAGGCGGGGACTGACTGGTGAACGGCCGCGCGGCGCGCATCGACGCTCGTGCGTCACGCCGCGCGCCTCATCGCTTCCGGCGATCGCTGATCCAGATCGAGACGATCATGTACAGCCCGAGCGCCGCCGAGATGAAGAAGCCGGTGGTGCCGAGGGCGCGGCGATGGGGCATGAGCAGCGCGCTCGCGAGCAGCAGCCCGAGGATCACGAGCCCCGAGAAGATGCGGTTCGCGACCTTCTGCAGGGCGCGCACGAGGATGCTCAGCTGCGGCACGTCGATGCGCGTCGTGAAGTCGCCGTTGGCGAGCCGCTGCGTGACGAGATCGAGCCGATGGGGGAGCGCGGTGAGGAGGTCGCTCCCCTCCGTCGCGAGCTGGTAGAGGCGGCGCGAGGTCAGCTCGCGCCGCGCGCGCGCGCGGACGATCTCGTCCCCGAACTCGCGGATCGTGCGAATCGGGCTGAACGCCGGATCGAGCGCGCGCGTGACGGCGTCGAGGTTGAACAGCGCCTTCGCGAGCAGCGTGAGCTCCGCCGGCAGCCGCAGCCCGCTGCGGTAGGAGGTGTTGATCACCTCGAAGAGCATCGCCCCCGCCTCCACCTCGCCGATCGCGAGATCGTAGTTCCGCGCGATGAGCGCGGCGATCTCCCGCGTGAAGGCCGGCCGGTCGTGCTCGGGGAGCGGATTGCCGATCTCGACGAGCGTCGCCGCGGCATCGTCGCCCCGGTTGTCGGCGATGTCCATCAGCAGCCGCACCATGCTCTCGCGCATCGCCGTGGACAGCCGCGCCGTCATCCCGAAGTCGATCATCGCGAGGCGCACGTCCACGTCCGGGTCGAGCGAGGCCGCCTCCTGCCGCGCGAGCGCCTCGACGCGCGAGAGCGGGGTGACGGCGGGGCGCACCGACGCGCGGCGGTCGTTGGCCACGACTTCCGACGGCGTCATCGGATTGTCGGCGTCGGGGAGCACGACGAACACGTTGCCGGGGTGCGGATCGGCGTGAAAGTGCCCGTCGATGGTGATCATCTTCAGGTAGGCGCGCGTCAGCTCCTCGGCCACGGGGCGGAAGTCGTACTCGAGGCGCGTGAGCGGCGAGACCTGGTCGATCTTGACGCCGCGCACGCGCTCGGTCGTGAGCACGCGCTCCGTGGTGTAGGCCTCGATGACGCGCGGGATGAGGAGCCGCGGATAGCCGGAGAGGGCGCGGCGGAAGGACGCCGCGTTGCGCGCCTCCACGCGGTAATCCAGCTCGTCGAGGAGGGCGCGCTCGAGCTGCTGGATCACGCCGAGCAGGTCGATGCGCGCGCCGGCCCGCGTGTGAGTCGTGAGGAAGCTCGCGAGCTCGCGGAAGAACTCCAGATCGTCCGCGAGCTGCGCGCGGATGTGCGGGCGCTGGACCTTGACGACGACCTGGCGGCCGCCGCGGAGCTCCGCCGCGTGCACCTGCCCCAGGCTGGCGGTGCCGAGCGGCGTCTCGTCGAAGGCGACGAAGAGCTTGGAGAGGCGCGCGCCGAGCTCCTGCTCCACGATCGCGACGACGTCGCCGGGGTCGATGGGGCCGACGTCGTCCTGGAGCGTCGCCAGCTCCGCGACGTAGCTGTCGGGGAGCAGATCGGGACGCGTGGACAGCACCTGGCCGAGCTTGACGTACGCCGGTCCCAGCTCGACGAGCCGCCGGCGGAACGCCGCCGCCAGGTCGCGATCGGGGTGCTCGCCGTTCGTGCGATCCTCGTCGGCGACCGCGAGCGCGCGCAGCCCCTGCTGGTCGGCGAAGTCGGCGAGGCCGTAGCGCGTGAACAGGCCGACGGTGGCCTTGAGCCGAGGCAGGTGACGGGGGGCGAGGAGCATGCCCTTCCACAGTGGCAGGACCCGTACCGGCGGGCTCGAGCCGCCCGGTGCGCCCCCGCGTGGGCGGCGGGGGACCGGCCGCGCCCCTCACCCGGTCCGCGGGTCGCGCCGATATATTGCGCCCGGCGAATGGCCACGCGGCATTTCCCGGAGCCGGATGACTTGATGAGCGGTCGCGTCGAGGTGAAGCACGTCCCCAAGCCCTGGGGGCACGAGACGATCTGGGCCCACACGGAGTTCTACGTGGGCAAGATCCTGCACGTGAAGGCGGGGCATGCGCTCTCGGTGCAGTATCACGAGCGCAAGGACGAGACGGTGTACCTGCTCTCGGGCGAGATGCGGTACTGGGTCGGTACGCCGGACGATGCCGACCGGCTCACCGACGTGCGGCTCACGCAGGGCGAGTCGTTCCGGATCACCCCCGGAACGGTGCACTACATGGAAGCAGTGACTGACTGCGACGTGCTCGAGGCGTCCACGCCGCACCTCGACGACGTCGTGCGACTCAAGGACCGATACGGTCGGGAGGGGACGAGCGCGCCATGAAGGTGATCATGCCCGTCGCGGGGAAGGGAACGCGCCTTCGCCCGCACACGCACATCACGCCGAAGCCGATGCTCAAGATCGCCGGCCGGCCGGTGATCGACTACGTGATGGAGGATCTCAAGGCGCTCGGCAACGTCGAGCAGATCATCTACATCACGGGCCACCTCAAGGAGAAGGTGGAGCAGTTCGCGCGCGAGAAGACGCCGTTCCCGAGCGTCTTCGTCGAGCAGACGGAGCAGCGCGGGACGGCGGACGCGGTGGCGCTGGCGAAGCCGTACGTGGACCAGCCGGTGATGATCATCTTCGTCGACACGATCTTCGACGCCGACTTCTCGATCGTGAAGACCACCGACGCGGACGGCATCATCTGGGTGAAGGAGGTCGAGGACTACCAGCGCTTCGGCGTCGTCGTGACCGACGCCGACGGCAACATGACGCGCATCGTCGAGAAGCCGAAGGAGCCGATCTCCAAGCTCGCGAACATCGGCCTGTACTACATCCGCAACTGGCAGCTCCTGATGGAAGGGGTGGACTGGGTGCTGCGGCAGCCGCCCAACCAGGGCGAGTACTACCTCACCGACGCCTTCCAGTACATGATCGACAAGGGCGCCAGGATCCGCGTCGCCGAAGTCGCGGGGTGGTACGACGCGGGAAAGCTCGACACGCTGCTGGAGACCAACCGGTCGGTGCTCGAGAAGCGCGGCGCGGCGCGCAAGCCCGCCTCGCTGCCGAGCGACGTGACGATCGTCGATCCGGTCTACATCGAGGACGGCGCGACGATCCGCGCCTCGACGCTGGGCCCGAACGTCACCATCGAGGCGGGCACGACGGTGGAGGGCTCGGAGCTGCGCGACACGATCGTCGGGAGCACGTCGACGATCCGGAACTCGGTGCTGCGCAACTCGTACATCGGCGACGGCGCGATCGTCGAGGGGCTGCGCGGCGAGACGACGATCGCGGACCACTCGGAGGTCCGGGTCAGGGCGGAGTGACGGTTTGACGGTTCGACGGCAAGGCTGTCATCCCTCGCTGCGCTCGGGATGACAGCCGGCGTCGTCAGACCATCGCGCCCGCCGCCGCCACCAGGATGGTCAGCGCACGCGCGACGCCCAGGCTGCCGTCGGTGTTGTCGTACCACTCGTGCATCGTGTGCGCGTCGCCGCCGCGGCCGCCGGCGCCGATCGCGATCGCCGGGATCCCCTGGCTGATCGGGACGTTGGCGTCGGTGCTCGCCGTCGCGAGGTCGGGCCAGCGTCCCACCAGCCGCGTCGCCTCGATCGCCGCCAGCACGAGCGGGTGATCGGCGGCGGTCTCGCCGCAGGGGCGCGTGCCGATCCCGATCACCTCGTGCACGAGCGGCGGGGTGGAGGGATCGCGCCGGTCGTTCTCCTCCCGGCAGGCGGCGCGCGCGGCGTGATACAGCTCGCGCTCCGACTGATCGAGGTGCGCCGCGGAGGTGGAGCGGAGGTCCACCTCGAGCCAGGCGAGGGCGGGGATGGCGTTCACCGACAGCCCGCCCCCGATCCGGCCGACGGTGAGCGTCGTGCGCGGGTGCGCCGGCAGCGGAAGGCGCGCGAGCGCCGCCGCGCAGCAGGCGGCTGCGTGCACGGCGTTGGGCATCCCCCACGACGCCCAGCTGTGCCCGCCCGGGCCGCGGAACTCGATGCGGAAGCGGCGGGAGCCGAGCGCGCGGTGCACGATGCGTTCGTCACCGGCGCCGTCGAGCGCGAGCATCGCCGCCGCGTCGCGCCCCGCGTCGGCGAAGTAGTGCTTCGCCCCGCGCAGGTCGCCGATCCCCTCCTCCCCCGTCGTGGCGACGAAGTCGATCGGCCGGAGCGAGGGGGCCGCGCCGCTCCCGAGCTCGGCAGCCAGCGCCAGCATGACCGCCAGTCCGCGGCCGTTGTCGTTGATCCCCGGCCCGACGAGCCGCGTCCCATCGCGCCGGATCTCGAGGCGCACGTCGCGCGGGAAGACGGTATCGAGGTGGGAGCAGACGACGACGGGATCGAGATCGGCGCTGCCGGCACGACGGCCGATCACGTTCCCCGCCGCGTCGATGCGGACGTCGGTCAACCCGCTGGCGCGCAGCTGCGCCGCCACGAACGCGGCGCGCTCCCCCTCCTCGCCGGTCGGCGCCGCGATCTGCGCCAGCGTGATCTGCGTGCGGACGATCTGGTCGTCGCGCGACGCCAGTCGGGCGCGCACGGGGGCGAGCGCCCGATAGAGCGCCGCGACGGAAGCAGGGGCCCGGACTGGCATGCCGAACAATTCCGTGCCCCGGCGGAAGAATGCAAGGCCTCCCGCGCGGCGTCGTCAGCAGCAGCGCGCGCCGGGGCGGCCGTAGCGATCCTCGAGCCGCGCTCGCACGAACTCGTCGCGCGTCATCGGGCGCGCGTCCGGATGCGCCCGCGCCACGTGCGCCAGATAGAGCTCGTAGTCCGGCGCACCCACGACGCGGCGGAGGATGCGCGCCGCGTCGTGGAACAGCGCCGTGAGGCGCGCCGTCACTTCGGCGCGCCCGCCGCCGTCGGTCCCCCCGCCTTCGCGCGATCGGGGCCGAGGTTCTTCTCGAACAGCTCGAGGATCCGGCGATACTCGTCGGTCCACGAGTCCGGGCGGACGAAGGCGTGGTCCTCCACCGGGTACACCGCGAGCTCCCACCCCGTCTTCCCGAGCTCGATCAGCCGCTGCGAGAGCCGCACGATGTCGGAGAAGTGCACGTTCACGTCCACCATCCCGTGCGCCATGAGGAGCGGGTCTGCAAGACCCTCGGCGAAATAGATCGGCGACGAGCGCCGGTAGGCGAGCGTGTCGTGCTGCGGCAGGTTGAGGATCCGGCCGGTGTAGCCGTGGTTGTAGTGCGCCCAGTCGGTGACGCTGCGGAGCGCCGCGCCGGCGCCGAAGTGCTCGGGCGCGGTGAACAGTGCCATGAGCGTGATGAAGCCGCCGTAGCTCCCGCCGTAGATCCCGATGCGCTCCGGGTGGATCCCGTACTCCTTCGTGAGATACTTCGAGGCGTCGACGTGGTCCTGCAGGTCGCGGCCGCCCATCCACCGGTAGATCGCGGTACGCCAGTCACGCCCGTAGCCGGCGGAGCCGCGGTAGTCCACGTCGAGCACGACGTAGCCCTTGGACGCGAGCAGGTGGTTGAACTGAAACTCGCGCGCGTACTGCGACCAGTAGTTGTGGACGTTGTGCAGGTAGCCGGCGCCGTGCACGAAGATGACCGCGGCCCCGTTCGGCGTCGCGCCCACGTCCTTGGGCCGATAGATGCGCGCCGGGACCTGGACGCCGTCGGAGGCGGGGATCCTGACGATCTCCGGCACGATCCACGGATGGGCGAGCCACTCCGCGGTCGGCGACGTCGTGAGCTGCGCCAGCGTGGCGCCGGCGCGATTGCGGCCGACGAACAGCTCGGGCGGCCGGTTCGACGTCGAGAACACGTCGGCGATCATCGACTCGTCGGGCGACAGCACCACGGTGTGGCCGCCGGGGCGCGTCGTGATCTGCGTGCGCGCGCCGCCGCCGACCGGCATCCGGTAGACGTGCCGCTCGAAGGGCGACTTCTCGCTCGAGGTGAGATAGAACGAGCGCCCGTCCTTCGACAGCGTCACGTCGTACAGCTCGAACTGCCCCTGCGTGAGCTGCGTCCGCCCCGTCCCGTCCGCATCGACGGCGTACAGGTGCGCCCAGCCGTCGGCCTCGGACACGTAGTAGACGCGCTTCCCGCCGTCGAACCACCCCACGCACCCCTGGCAGGGGCCGGCGACCCAGGCGGTGTCGCGATCGGTCGCGATCACCTTCGTCTCCCCGCCGTCGGAGACGCTCTGGATGACGCGCGTCTTGAAGTCGGGCGACCCCGCCGACACGAGCGCATGGCTCCCCGTCTCGTTCCACCCGATGATCTGCGCGAAGCTCGGCACCGCCGCGTTCGTCGAGTCGCCGGGGATGGCGCGCAGGAAACGCGAATCGCCGGAAGGGAGGCTCACGAAGATGAGCCGCCCCGAGCTCTGCGCGTCGCCGACCTTCGTGCGCCCGTTGATCTCCTCCGTGTAGCCGCTGGCGGTGACCCAGTTGGGGATGCGGGTGTTCTGCGTCCCCTGCGCCGGGATCACCGTGGAGAGGAGGAGCGCCTTCCCGTTCGGCGAGACGGAGAGCGCGACGATGCGCTCGTTGGCGGCGAGCGTGACCGACTTCGGATCGCGCGACGTGCGCTCGCGGCGCGCCGCCGCCTCGACGCTGTCGGTCCACGCGCGATCGCGGATCACCTCGAAGAGGGCGCGCTGCTGCGCCTGCAGGGCGGCATCGTGGGGATCCGGCCGGCCGCGCTGCGCACCGGCGCCCTGCGGCGGCGCGCCCCCACCCTGCTGGAGCGCGGCGCCGCGTCCGCCGCCACCGCCGAAGCCGAACCCCGTCGGCGCGGCGGCCCCACCCGCGGCGCCGGCGACGCGGATGTCGCTCACCTGGCGGACGAGCCCACCGTCCAGCTCGAGCGCGTAGACGTTGTTGTCGCGCACGAAGTAGACGAGGCGGCCGTCGGCGCTGAAGGCGGGGTCCGATTCGACCGACGCCGTCTGCGTGAGGCGCCGCGCGACCGATGCTCCCTCGGCGACGAGATACAGATCGCCGCGATAGGCGACGACGCGGCGCTTGCGATCCGGCGACGGACGCCCGGGCTGCAGGAGCGGTCCGATCGAGTCCATGTGCGCCTCGCTCACCGCCTCGGGGGTCGCCCCCTCCACCGCGCGCACGCGGTACGGCTTCGGCGAGACGCGCCAGTCGGTACCGGGCGGATTCCACTGGAAGTAGAGCCAGCGGCCGTCGGCGGTCCATCGCACCTGCGAGGGCTCGCGTCCATACAGCTCCGGACCGCGCATCAGGTTCGCGATCGTGAACTCGAGCGGCGCACGCGCGCCGTCGGCGGAGGGCTGGCGCGCCGCGAGCGTCTGTGCGGACAGCGGCGCGGCGAGGAGGAGGGCGGGGAGTACGAGTCGCATCGTCATGGATGAGTGTCAGTCTCCCGCGACCGCGGGCTGGAAAGGGGGGACGTCGCCCGAGGCGATGGGGGTCCGTCCACTGAGTACGCTCCACCACTCGCGGACGCTGGCGGCGAGGATCACGAGCACGGACAGGAGGAAGAAGCCGGCGACGGCGGCGTCGAGGTAGTCGTTGAAGATCATGCGCGTCGCATCGGCGGCGGTGCGGATCCCCGCCGGAAGCTGCCCCGACTCCACCGCGAGCCGCAGCGCGCGTGCGTGCGCGAGGAATCCGAGCCTGGGATCCGGCGAGAAGAGCTTGGCCCACCCGGCGGTGGTCGTGACGACGACGAGCCAGGCGAGCGGCGCGATCGTCACCCAGCTCCAGCGCGCCTTCCCCATCTTGATGATCACCGTCGTTCCGACACAGAGCGCGACGGCAGCGAGCAGCTGGTTGGAGATGCCGAAGAGCGGCCAGAGCGAGTTGATCCCGCCGAGGGGGTCGATCACCCCCTGATAGAGGAAGTGCCCCCACATCGCGACGAAGAGCGCGCTCGCGAGCACCACCGCGGGATACCAGGAGACGCGGCCGAAGGGCGCCCACAGGTGCTTGCCGAGATCCTGGAGCATGAAGCGGCCGACGCGCGTCCCCGCGTCGAGAGTGGTGAGGATGAACAGCGCCTCGAACATGATGGCGAAGTGGTACCAGAGCGCCATCGTCGCGTCCCCGCCGAGGGCGCGGGAGAAGAGGTGCGCCATCCCGACGGCGAGGCTCGGCGCGCCGCCGGTGCGGGAGAGGAGCGAGCTCTCGCCCACCTGGCGGGCAAGCGTCTCGAGCTCCTGCGGGGTGACGACGAATCCCCACTGCGCGATCGCGCGCGCGGCGCTCTCGGCCGTCGTGCCGAGGGCGGCGACGGGGGCGTTGATGGCGAAGTAGACGCCGGGAGTGAGCGCGCAGGCGGCGATGAGCGCCATGACGGCGACGAACGACTCCATGAGCATCGCGCCGTAGCCGATCATGCGCGCGTCCGTCTCGCGCTGGAGGAGCTTGGGCGTCGTCCCCGACGCGATGAGTGCGTGGAACCCCGAGATCGCACCGCAGGCGATGGTGATGAAGGCGAAGGGGAAGACCTTCCCTGCGAACACCGGCCCGGTGCCGTCCACGAACCGCGTGAGCGCCGGCATCTGCAGCGGCGGGAGGAGGATCAGGATCCCGAGCGCGAGCGCGACCACCACGCCGATCTTCACGAACGCGCTCAGGTAGTCGCGCGGCGCGAGGAGCAGCCACACGGGGAGCACCGACGCGGCGAACCCGTACGCCATGATCCCCCACGCGAGCGTCGTGCGCTCGAGGGTGAAGGTCGCGGCGAGCGTCGGGTGCTGCGCGACCCACTGGCCGGCGTAGAGCGCGGCGACGAGGAGGACGAGCCCGATCAGCGTGGACTCGAGGATGCGCCCCGGCCGGATCCAGCGCGAGTACGCGCCCATGAGCATCGCGATCGGGATCGTGAGCCCGACGGTGACCGTCCCCCACGGCGAGTGCCCGAGCGCGTTGACGACCACGAGTGCGAGCACCGAGATGAGCACGATCATGATTCCGAGCACGGCGACCATCGCGGTGATCCCCGCCACCGGACCGATCTCCTCGCGGGCCATCTGTCCGAGCGACTTCCCGTCGCGCCGGACCGAGGCGACGAGGATCACGAAGTCCTGGACGGCGCCGCCGAGGGCGACGCCGACGAGGATCCAGAGGAGCCCCGGGAGGAACCCGAACTGGGCGGCGAGGGTGGGGCCGACGAGCGGCCCCGGCCCCGCGATGGCGGCGAAGTGGTGGCCGAAGACGACCCATCGGTTGGTCGGCACGAAGTCGCGCCCGTCCTCGAGCCGGCCGGCAGGGGTCTGGCGTCGGTCGTCGAGGGCGAAGATCCGCGACGCGATGAGCCGGCTGTAGAAGCGATAGGCGATCAGGTAGGTGCAGACGGCGGCGGTCAGCAGCCAGGCGGCGCTGACGGTCTCGCCGCGGGCGAGCGCGACGCCGGCGAAGGCGCCGGCGCCGGCGAGCGCGACCAGCGCCCAGGCGAGGAGGGAGAGGGGACGGGGCATCGCGGAGGCCGATCCGTTGGGTGGCGGGAGGGGCCAAAATGACCGACCGTCGGGGGCGCGGTCAACCAGAATCGGATGAAACGGCTCGGCTCGATCCAGGGGTGCCGCGTGCCCGTCTCCACAGCGTTCCGTCCGCCCGTCGCGGCGGGTTAGCTTTCCGGGCGACCATCCCCGAACCCCGGATCCGCGCCCGTGTCCCGTCTCGCCTCACGCGTTCTCGTCGTCGCGCTCTTCGTGGCCGCCTGCCGCGCGTCGGCGCCGGCCGCCTCCGTCGCGCCGCCGGAGCCGGTGCGGCCGCTCGCGGGGCTCGCCGCGGTGCCGGTCGTGCTCGCGCCGACGTACACGGTCCGCGCCGGCGACGCGCTGGGGTGGTCGGCACGGCTCGCGTCGCGCGAGTTCCTGCGCGGGCTCGACGCCGAGATCCAGTTCGTGCTGCGCGAGCGCGGGCTCGACTCGGTGTGGAAGCTCCCCGATCGGCTGATCGCCGACTATCGCCGCAATCCGACGCTCGGCGCGAATCCGGCGAACCTCGCCGCGGAGCCGCTCCGTTCGCCGTCGCTCAAGCCGGGGCAGCGCGTCGGCGAGCCGCTGGCGACGCAGCTGCGCGCCCTCGTCGCGCTGCACGAGGGACGGCACGTGCTCCTCCCGCTCGAGGTGCGCTTCGAGCCGGCGGGGGCGCCGGCGAGCGGACAGCCGGCGTCGGGGAACGCCGTGCTGCGACTGGTGCTGATCGACGCCCGCATGGCGGAGGTCCGATGGATCGGCGAGGTGCGCAGCGAGCCGACGACCAGCCCGAGCAAGGCGGTCGAGGCGTCGCTCGGCCTTCGCGTCGGCGATCTGGTGGCGGCGCCCTGACCATCGACCTGTCGACGCACACTGTACTCACGACCTGACGAGATGCCCACGGTAACCCTGATCCCCGGCGACGGCATCGGACCGTCGATCACCGAAGCCACGACCCGCATCCTCGAGGCGGCGGGCGCCGACATCCACTGGGAGGAGCAGCTCGCCGGCATGGCCGCCGTGCAGGCGCACGGCGATCCGATCCCCGACGTCACGCTCGAGTCCATCAAGAAGAACCGGCTCGCCCTCAAGGGGCCGCTCGAGACGCCCGTCGGCGAAGGGTTCCGCTCGATCAACGTCGCGCTGCGCAAGACCTTCGACCTCTACGCGAACGTGCGGCCGGCCCGCACCATCGTCCCCGGGCTGCGCTACGACGGCATCGACATCGTGACCGTCCGCGAGAACACCGAGGGGCTCTACTCCGGTGTCGAGCACTACATCAAGATCGGCGACGACCCGCGGGCGGCGGCGGAGTCGATCGCCATCGTCACGCGAACCGGCTCGGAGCGCGTGGTGCGCTACGCCTTCGAGTATGCGGTGCGGCACGGGCGCCGGCGGATCACGCTCGTGCACAAGGCGAACATCCTCAAGTTCACGTCGGGGCTCTTCCTCGACGTCGGCCGCCAGGTGGCCAGGGAGTACGAGGGGCGGGTCGAGTTCCAGGAGCGTATCGTCGATGCGATGTCGATGGATCTGGTCCTGCACCCCGAGCGGTTCGACATGATCGTGACCACGAACCTCTTCGGCGACATCCTCTCCGACCAGATCTCCGGGCTCGTCGGCGGTCTCGGGATGGCGCCCGGCGCGAACATCGGCGCGCACGGCGCGATCTTCGAGGCGGTGCACGGCACGGCCCCCGATCTGGTCGGCAAGAATGCGGCGAACCCGAGCGCGCTGCTGCTCGCGGGGTGCATGCTGCTGGACCACCTGGGCGATCACGAGCGGGCGAACCGGATCCGGCGCGCCCTCGAGCGGGTCGTCCGGGCGGGCACCCGCGTGACGCGCGACCTCGGCGGCACCGCGACGACGACGGAGTTCACGGATGCGGTCATCGAGGGACTCGGGACTGGGGACTAGGGGCTCGGGACTCGGGAGCGGGATTGGGCGATGACGGAGGGATTGCCGGAGCGGCGGACGACGACGATCTGCCACGTGTCGGACCTGCACTTCGGTCATCCCGCAGTGCCGGAGCAGTACGAGGCGATCGAGTCGTTCATCCAGGCCGAGCGCTTCGACGTGGTCGCGATCTCGGGCGATCTCTCGCAGCGCGCGCGGGCCGGGGAGTTCCAGCGCGCGCGGGTGTTCATCCGGCACGCGGAGCAGGTGAGCCGCGTCATCGTCGTGCCGGGGAATCACGACGTGATGTGGTGGAGGGCCCCGCTGGGGATGGGCAATCCGGAGGGGCTGCTCCGGAATTACAAGCTGTACATCGCCCCGGACGTGGAGCCGGTGCTCCGGGCGCCGGGCGCGACGTTCGTCGGGCTCAACACCTCGCAGGGGGTGCTGCGGCAGACGCTGACCTGGCGCTTGCGGGACATCTCGATCATCGGCCACCTCGGCCGCGCGCAGCTCGAGCGGGCGCGCGACGAGTTCGAGCAGTCGCCCCCCGGGGCGGCGCGGGTGATCGTGATGCACCACAATCCGGTCAAGGGCGAGCTGTCGCAGCGCCATGGACTCAAGGACACCAGACGCATCCTGGGCGAGTTCGCGGAGATGGGGGTCGATCTCGTGCTCTGCGGACACGATCACCAGGAGGCGGTGCACTACATCGAGCATACGAAGAAGGGGACGGTCATCTCCACCGCCGGCACGGTCTCGAACCGGGTACGTGGCGGCCGCCCCTCGTCGCTCAATCGGATCCGGATCACGCCGACGTCGATCGAAGTCGCGACGCTGGTGTGGGACGGCGAGTCTCGGACCTTCGTGCCAGGACCCGTCAAGTGCTTCGATCGCTGACCCGCCTGCTGCGCCGCCGGACGGCGGACCCGGCGCAGCTCGACCTGAAGTTCGACGCCGCCCCCCGCGACGCCGACGAGCTCCTCGCGCTGCTGCGTGCCCTCGGGCTGCGCAGCATCCGCCGCTGCCGGCTCACGCGCAACCGCAACGTGATGGTGAGCTTCGGCAACGGCACGTTGCGGGTGCACCAGGGCTATCTCAACGCGCCGGCCTCCGTGCTGCGCGCGATCGTGACCTTCGTCGAGGGGCGCACGCGCGCCGAGCGCCGCGAGGCGCAGCAGACGATCGTCGCCTATCCGATCCGCGTCCCGCGCCCGCCGGCGCGGCGCGAGCGGACGCGGGAGGAGGATCTCCCGGTGGCCGAGGAGCTGGCGGCCTGGCACCGCCGCTACAACACCCGGCACTTCGGCGGGGCGCTCTCCCCCGTGCCGATCCGGGTCTCGCGCCGCATGAAGAGCCGGCTCGGGCACTACACGGCGGCCACCCCCGGTGGGGAGCCGGCCGAGATCGCGATCAGCCTCACCCATCTGCGCCGCCACGGATGGGAGGAGGTGCTCCACACGCTGCTGCACGAGATGGTGCACCAGTGGCAGGATGAGATGGGGCACACCATCGACCACGGCGCGACCTTCCGCCAGAAGGCGCGCGAGGTCGGCATCGCTCCCCTCGCGCGACGGACCCTCCCGTCGCGCCCCCGCCAGTCGGAGTGGCGGACGCTCGGCCGACGGGCGGCGCGGGAGGGGTGAGCACTGCTAACTTTCGCCCGACATCACTTCAACCGGTCCTCATGCTCGACTTCTACAACATCGACTCCGTGCTCTCCGAAGAGGAGCGCGCGGTGCGTGACAGCGTGCGGCGCTTCGTCGACGAGCGCGTGCTGCCGATCATCGGCAAGGCGTACGTCGAAGGACGCTTCCCGCGCGAGATCCTCCCGCAGATGGCGGAGCTGGGCGTCTTCGGCGCGAACCTCCCCGAGGAATACGGCTGCGCGGGGCTCAACAACGTCGCGTACGGGCTGATCAACCAGGAGCTCGAGCGCGGCGACTCCGGCGTGCGCTCCTTCGCCTCGGTGCAGAGCTCCCTCGTGATGTACCCGATCTTCGCCTTCGGCAGCGAGGAGCAGAAGCGCCACTGGCTCCCGAAGATGGCGACGGCGGAGGCGATCGGCTGCTTCGGGCTCACCGAGCCCGATTACGGCTCGAACCCGAGCGGGATGATCACGATGGCGCAGGAGCAGCCCGACGGGACGTGGGTGCTCAACGGCGCCAAGATGTGGATCACGAACGGCTCGACCGCGCACGTCGCCGTGGTGTGGGCGAAGACGAACGGCGACAAGGACGACCGGTCGATCCGCGGCTTCCTCGTGCCGACCGACGCCACGGGGTTCAAGGCCCGCGACCAGAAGGGGAAGCTGTCGCTGCGCGCGAGCGACACGAGTGAGCTGGTGTTCGAGGACGTGCATCTCCCCGCCGACGCGATCCTGCCGAAGTCGGGTGGGCTCAAGAGCCCGCTGATGTGCCTCACGCAGGCGCGCTACGGCATCTCGTGGGGCGCCATCGGCGCGGCGATGGCCTGCTTCGAGGAGTGCGTCTCGTACGCGAAGAACCGCGTGATGTTCGGGCGCCCGATCGCCGGCTTCCAGCTCCAGCAGGAGCGCATCGCCGACATGCTCACCGAGATCACGAAGGCGCAGCTCGTCTCGCTCCACCTCGGCCGCCTCAAGGACGCGGGCAGCTACACGCCGCAGCAGGTGTCGCTCGCCAAGCGCAACAACGTGGACATGGCGACCAACGTCGCCCGCGAGGCGCGCCGCCTCCTCGGCGCCAATGGCATCCTCGCCGAATACGGCGCGATGCGGCACATGGCGAACCTGGAGAGCGTGTACACCTACGAGGGGACGCACGACGTGCACACGCTCATCCTCGGGCAGGCCGTGACCGGCATGAACGCATTCGGCGGGTAGGGCAAGGCCGGACTTCCATCCCGGAAGTCGCAGCTCTACCCTTCTCGTGATCCTTCTCACATGGAGATCCGACGGTGAAAATTGCCGTCTGCATCAAGCGCGGGCCGGATTCCGAGACGCGCTTCAAGATCGCCTCGACCGGCACCGCGATCGACGAGGCCGGCGTCAAGTTCGACATCAGCGACTTCGACTCGTACGCGGTGGAGTTCGCGCTCCAGACGGTGGAGAAGCAGGGCGGTGAGGTCGTGGTCGTCAGCCTCGGCCCCGACACCGTGCAGGAGACGCTGCGCAAGGCGATGAGCATGGGCGCCGATCGTGGCGTGCATCTCAAGGCCGACGCGCTGCCGCACGACGGGCTCGCGGTCGCGCAGGCGCTCGCCGCCGAGTTGAAGGACGGGGGCTACGACCTCGTGCTCTTCGGCAAGCTCGCCTCCGACACCGCCGCCGGCACCATCGGGGCGATGACCGCCGAGCTGCTCGGCCTCCCCTGCGTCACCGCGGCCTCGAAGCTCGATCTCGGCGCCGCCGGCGGGACGGCGCGGCGCGACCTCGAGGGCGCCGCGGAGATCGTGGAGTTCCCGCTCCCCGCCGTCGTGACGATCGACGAGGGGATCGCGCGCCCGCGCTATCCGTCGCTCAAGGGGATCATGGCGGCGAAGAAGAAGCCGCTCGAGTCGAAGCCGGCGCAGCTCGGCCCGGTGCGTGTCTCCGTCACCCGGATGGAGCTTCCCCCCGATCGGCCGCCGGGCCGCATCATCGGCAAGGGGAAGGAGGCGGTGCCGGAGCTGATCCGGGTGCTGCAGACGGAAGCCAAGGTGCTCTGAGCGAAGCGTGGAGCGCCCCGCGCGCAGCGAGAGGGCTCTCCGCTCATCCACGAACGAGAATCCATGTCCAATATTCTTGCGATCGCCGAGACGCGGAACGGCGAGCTTCGCAAAGTGGCGTTCGAGGCCGTCACGGCCGCCCGACAGCTCGCGGATGCCACCGGCGGCGGCGAAGTGCACGCCATCGTGTTCGGGGCGCCGGGGATCGGCGCGAAGGTGGAATCGCTCGGCCGCTTCGGCGCCGACGTCGTCCTCGTCGTCGAGCATCCGGCGCTCGCGTCGAGCAACTCCGAGGTCGTCTCGGCGACGGTCGCCGAGCGCGCGAAGGCGGGGAGCTACCGGTTCGTGGTGGACAGCGCCTCGCAGACCGGGCGCGACATCGCGCCGCGCGTCGCCGCGAAGCTCGGCGCGCCGATGGCGTCGGACGTCATCGACTTCCAGGTGGACGGCGACGCGCTGGTGGTGCGGCACCCCGGCTACTGGGGGAAGGTGATCGTCACCTATCGGGTGACCGGTGAGCAGGCGGTGCTGACGCTGCGCCCCGGCGCGGTCACGCCGCAGGAGGCGCCCCGCTCGGCGCGGGTGGAGACGCTCGCCCCCGCCGTCGATCCGGCGCAGGCGCGCGTCGTCGTGAAGGAGACCGTCGGCGGCGCGAAGGGGCGCCCCGATCTCGCCGACGCGCCGGTGATCGTGAGCGGCGGACGCGGCCTCAAGGGACCGGAGCACTTCGGGCTCGTCGAGGCGCTCGCCGACGCCTTCGGCAACGCCGCCGTCGGCGCGACCCGCGCCGTCACCGACGAAGGGTGGCGTCCGCACTCGGACCAGATCGGCCAGACCGGACGCACGGTGAGCCCGCAGCTCTACGTCGCCGTCGGCATCTCGGGGGCGATTCAGCACGTCGCCGGGATGCGCACCTCGAAGACGATCGTCGCCATCAACAAGGACCCCGAGGCGCCGATCTTCAAGATCGCCGACTACGGCATCGTGGGCGACGTGTTCGAGGTGGTGCCGGCGCTCACCGAGGCAGTGAAGGAAGCGAAGCAGCACCACTGAGCCGTCCGGCCGGACGGGACCACGGGGGGCACGGAGGACACGGGGGACGCGCGATCGCGGCTGGCGCAGTGCCCCGTGTCCCCCGTGCCCCTCGTGGTTAACGTTCTGCCGTTCACGTCGGAATCGTCCGTTCGGAGCGCGCGAGCATGCAAGCAGAGAACGCCGTCTTCCTCATCGTCGCCACGCTGGCCGCGGGATTCTTCGCGCTGAACGTGCAGCGGCTGGTGAGCTACATGCGGCTCGGCGTCGCCGAGCCGCGCACCGATCAGCCCGGGCGGCGCCTCTGGCACGTGCTGACGATCGGCATCTTCCAGACGAAGATCTTCCGCGATCCCGTCGCCGGTCCGATGCACGCGGCGATCTTCTGGGGGTTCATCGTCCTCACCGCCGGGACGGTCGAGATCCTCATCCAGGGGGTCTTCCCCGGCTTCGGCTTCGAGCGGATCCTCCCGCACGCCCTCTGGATCCCCTTCTCGCTCTCGCAGGACGTCTTCGCGCTGCTCGTCCTCGGCGCGATCGGCTTCGCCTTCTTCCGCCGGCTCGTGCTGCACCCCCGGCGTCTGGAGGGGGACAAGCTCGAGCACACCGACGCGCTGATCATCCTGAGCATGATCGGCGGGCTGATGCTCACTCTCCTGCTCGCGGGCGGGTTCCTCGCCGTCGCGCGGCCGGAGCTGGTGGGCGCCGAGCGGGTCATCTCGCGCCCCCTCGGCGCCGCGTTGTCGGGCGTCGATCCCGCCACCGCCTGGCGTGCCTACCGGATCTCCTGGTGGGCGCACGCGCTGCTGATCCTCGCCTTCCTGAACTACCTCCCCTACTCCAAGCACCTGCACGTCGTCAGCTCGCTCATCAACGTCTTCTTCTCCAACACGCCGTGGAAGAGCGAGCGGGCGGCGATGCGGCCGATGGACCTCGAGGCCGAGGGGGTGGAGCAGTTCGGCGCGTCGGACGTCGAGCATCTCTCGTGGAAGTCGCTCCTCGACGGCTACTCCTGCACCGAGTGCGGCCGCTGCACCGCCGCATGCCCGGCCAACATCACCGGCAAGCCGCTCAGCCCGCGGAAGATCATCGTCAACACGCGGCAGCGGCTGATGGAAAAGGCGCCGCTCGTCACGAACGACCGGATGGAGTTCCTGCGTCCCGCGTTGCTGCACGGCGAGGGGATGGATGCCGGCGCGGACACGGTGACCGCGGTGCTCGACCACCGGCTGCTCGACCACTACATCACCGAGGACGAGCTGTGGGCCTGCACGAGCTGCCGCGCCTGCGTGCAGGAGTGCCCGGTGTCGATCGACCAGCTCGACGTCATCAACGAGATGCGCCGCAACCTCGTGCTGATGGAGTCGCGCTTCCCGGAGGAGATCCAGCCGGCCTTCGAGTCGCTCGAGCGCAACGGGTCGCCCTGGGCGTTCAGCCCCGCCGACCGCGCCGACTGGGCGGCGGGGATGGACATCCCGACGATGGCCGAGCTGTTCGAGCGCGGCGAGCGCCCGGACGTGCTCTTCTGGGTCGGCTGCATGGGCTCCTTCGACGATCGCGCGAAGAAGATCACCGTCGCGTTCGCGCGCATCCTGAAGGCGTGCGGGATCAACTTCGCGATCCTCGGGCAGGAGGAGCACTGCCACGGCGATCCGGCCCGTCGCATGGGCAACGAGTATCTCTACCAGATGCTCGCGAAGGACACGATCTCGACGCTCGACCGGTACGAGGTGACGACGGTCGTCACGCACTGCCCGCACTGCTTCCATCAGATCGGCAACGAGTTCCCGCAGCTCGGCGGCAACTACGAGGTCATCCACCACTCCACGTTCATCGAGCGGCTGCTGCAGGAGGATCGCATCCCGCTGCGCGGTGAGGACGGCCAGAAGCTCGTCGTGGCCTATCACGACAGCTGCTACCTCGGCCGCTACAACGACGTGTACGACGCACCGCGCGAGACGCTGCGCCGGGCGCTCCCGGTGGTGCAGCTCGTGGAACCGAAGCGCACGCGCGATCGCGGCCTCTGCTGCGGCGCCGGCGGCGGCCGCATGTGGATGGAGGAGAAGGAGGGGAAGCGCATCAACGTCGAGCGCACCGAGGAACTGCTCGCGACCGGCGCCGACACCATCGCCGTCGCCTGCCCCTTCTGCATGACGATGATCTCCGACGGCACGAAGGCGAAGGGATCGGAGGTGCCGGTGCTGGACATCAGCGAGGTGGTGGCGGGACAGCTGAGAGACTGAACGGCAGGGGCTGGGGGCTGGGGGCTGTCGTCCCGAGCGAATGCGAGGGCGCTGCTGCATCGGCCGAGAGCCGAGAGCCGAGGGCCGGGTGGCGGTACGCGGGGCCGGATCGCTCGTTCTTCTCGGATTCCACATGCCGCGACCTGGCCCCGGCAGTCGCTCGCTCCGCTCGCGACTACGGGGTGACACTCCCAGTCCCCAATCCCCAGTCCCCAGTCCGAAAACCCTAGCCCCTAGCCCCTCGCCCCTAGCCCCTTCAGCACCGGCCACCGCAGCAGATAGAGATCGATCGTCTGCCGCACCTGGCCGTCGGTCCACGGGATCCGCTCGGCGGTGAACGCGTCGAGCCCCAGGCGCTTCGCCTCGAGCACGAACGCGTCGGCGGCGATGCGGCCGGGATCGGCGAGCCACGCCATCCCCGTCGGCGCGAGGGAGCGGGCGATCGCGCGCGCGACGAGCGGGCCGTAGGCGTGCTCGTACAGCACGTCGGATGCGACCACGACGTCGAACTGGCCGAGGTCGTCGGGGAAGGCACGCCAGTCCACGAGGCGCGTGCGCAGCGCCGCGTAGCGCGCCGCGCTGGCCGCCGCTCCCACGTTCACGCGCGTGAAGGCGAGCGAGTCCTCGTAATAGTCGGTCGCCGTCACGCGGAAGCCGGCGCGCGCCGCCGCCGCCGCGACCAGCCCCGAGCCGCACCCCAGCTCGAGCAGCGTGCGCTCCCGTGCCTCCATCTGCGCGACGTGCCGCGCGAGCACCCGTGCCGACGGCCAGAGATCCGCCCAGTAGGGGAGCCGTTCGTCCCGCTCGAACTCCGCCTCGTCGATCAGCTCCTCGGAGCTCTCCGGGTGCACGATCGAGAGGGCGAAGCGTCCGAGGTCCACCTCCGTGCTCGCGAGCCGGAAGCGGCGCTCGAGCGACGCGCGCAGCGCCTCCGCGGTCGGCTCGCTCACGGCGACCCGAAGTCGAGCGTCTCGCGATACGAGGCGCCCTCCCCGAGCAGCAGCGCGCCGAGCCGCTCGCCGGCGTCGTAGCGCGCGCGGCCGGCCGGGACGACGAGCAGCGCGTCGGCGCGCGCCATCGAGGTGAGGAGCCCCGATCCCTGCGGGCCGGTCATCCGCGCGCGGGGCAGGCCGTCGTCGCCGGCCGGGTCGAGCACCACGCGCAGGAAGTGGGTCAGCGACGGGAGGATCGTCATGTCTTCGGCGAGCCGCACGGGGACGGGGCGGCGGAACGGTCGGCGCGCCCCGGCGAGGGTGCGCAGCAGCGGGCGGGCGAACAGCTCGAAGGTGACCATCGCCGAGACGGGATTCCCCGGCAGCCCGAGGCAGGGAAGCGTCCCCAGTCGCGCGAAGCTCGTCGGCGCGCCCGGGCGGATTCGCACGCGTGGCACGAGGAGCTCCGCGCCCAGCTCGCGCAGCACGTCGCGCGTGTAGTCGAAGGCGCCCGCGGAGATGCCGCCGGTGGTGACGAGCAGATCGTGGTCACGTGCGCGCTCGATCGCCGCGCTCAGCGCGTCGCGGTCGTCGCGCACGATCCCGAGATCGGTCGGCACGCCGCCCGCGTCGCGCACGAGCGCGCCGATGGTGTGGGCGTTCGAGTTCACGATCCCGCGGCCCTCGCGCACGGCGGCGAAGTCGTCCACCTCCACCAGCTCGTCGCCGGTGGAGAGGATCGCGACGCGCGGCCGCCGCACCACCCACGGCTCGGCGACGCCCACCGACGCCAGCACGCCGAGGTGCGCCGGCCCGAGCACCGTCCCCGCATGCAGCACCGTCGCGCCCTCCTGCACGTCCTCTCCGCGCGGCCGCACGTTCCGGAAGGCATCGCGCGCGTCGCGGATCTGCACCGCCTCGGTGCCGCGATCGGTGTCCTCCACGCGGATCACGGTGTCCGCGCCGGCGGGGACGGGCGCGCCCGTCATGATGCGCGTCGCCTCGCCCGCGCCGACGCTGCGCGACGGACGCGCGCCCGCCGCCACCGTCTCGAGGACGCGCAGGTGGACGGGACGTGCCTCGCTCGCGCCCTCGACGTCGGCACCGCGCACGGCGTAGCCGTCCATCCCCGCGTTCGGCCAGGCGGGGAGCGTCACCGGCGAGACGACGCCGTGCGCGAGCACGCGTCCCAGCGCGTCGCGGAGCGCGATGCGTTCGGCCGCCAGCGCACGCGTCTCCGCGAGGATGATCGCGCACGCCTCGGCGACCGTGACGGCGTCGGAGGCGGACACGGACTAGCGATCCAGCCGCAGTCCGGCGAGACGCACCGCGATCGCGTCCTGCACCCGCTCCACCTCGCGCGTCGGCGTCGTCCAGTTATTGGCGAGGAAGCTGAAGAGCAGGATCCGGCCGTCGGCGGTCGTGACGTAGCCGGAGAGCGAGCGCGCCTTGTCCACGAAGCCGGTCTTGGCGTGCACGTTGTTCTCGGCCGGCGTCCCGCGCATGCGGCTGCGGATGGTGCCGTCCACGCCGGCGATCGGGAGCGCGTCGTAGAAGATCCGGAAGTGCTCGTGCTTGCGCATCGCGTCGAGCACCGTGACGATCGTCTCCGGCGTGACGTAGTCGTGGCGCGAGAGGCCGCTGCCGTCGCGCACCGCGGCGCCGGTCGGCTGCGCGCCCCACGCGACGAGCTGGCGCTCGACGACGGCGCGCCCGCTGTCCGCCGATCCGACTCCCGTCTTCTCGAGCCCCAGCGTCTTGAACAGGTCCTCGGCGATCTGGTTCTGCGAGGGCTTCTCCATGCGCGCGAGAATCTCGCGGAGCGGCGGCGAGGTGATGGTGAAGAGCGGCTGTGCCGTCTCCGTCGAGTCGTGCGGCGCCTCGGGGTCGGTGAGCGCGATGCCGCCGTCGCGCAGCGCGGCCGTGAGGACGTCGAGGAAGGCGCCGTTCTGGTCGCGGAAGGCGGCGCTGACGGTGTCCACGTCGCCGAGCGCGATCGTGCCGCGCAGGAGCAGCTCGTTCCGCAGCGTGCCGCGCCGGCCGTCCACGACCCCCTCCCACCGCACCCGCGTCGCCGATGGGCCGTTCCCCGCGCGCGCGGGGACGGTGCGCACCTCGTTGCGGATCGCGAAGCTGCCGGGGGCGCGCAGCGTCACGCGTGCGCTGTCGCCGACGTTCGGGCCCGCCTGCACGATCACGTCGCCGAACCCTTCGTTGAACATCAGCTCGTCCACGCCCGCGGAGTACGCGTAGTCGAGATCGTCCCACGCCCACCCGAAGCCCAGTGGCGCATCGGGAAAGGCATCGCGGCCGGAGCGCACGCGTCCGTCGATCCGCGTGATCCCGCGCGCGCGCAGCGAGTCGGCGAGCCCGCGCAGGAACTGGAACGCGTCGGCGCGCATCGCGTCGCTGATCGACGGATCGCCGGCGCCCATCACCACCAGATCGCCTTCGAGCACGCCGCCGCGCGTCGTCCCGGTCGTGCCGATGATCGTGCGGTAGCGATAGTCGGGGCCGAGCGTCGCCAGCGCGACGGAGCCGGTCAGGAGCTTCTGGTTGGACGCGGGCATGAACAGCTTCCCCGCGTTGCGCGAGTAGAGGGTGTCGCCGCGCTCGGGATCGACGATGAGGATCCCCCAGTGCGCGTTGCGGAAGACGGGCGCGTCGGCGAGGGAGTCGATCGAGGCGCGCAGCGACGCGACGGCGCTCGCGGGGGCCGGTGAGGTGCGGTCGACGCGCACGCGCACGCACGCGGCGAGGGTGGCGACGAGCAGGAGGCCGCGGGCGGCGGCGAGGAGAGGGCGGGGCATGTTCGAGGCGTTGGGGATGGACGGCGCGCAGTCGAAAGAAGCACGCGGCCCCGACGGACGGAAGGGTGTCTCAGCGCCCGCGCAGCGCCGCCTCGGCCCGCGCCAGCTCCTCGCGCGTGTTGACGTTGGCGAAGAGGCGCGCCGCGTCCCCAAGCGGCGCGAGCGACTTCTGGTCGAGGAGCCGCGTGCGCAACGCTGCGTGCAGCGCCGCCATCCGCCGCTCGCCGCGGGCGAGGAGGGCCTCCGCCGCGGGAAGCGCCGCCGGGGCGTACCAGGCGCAGAGGGGTTCCGGGCGTCCCCCCGGTCCGACGGGCAGCAGCGCGTCGCCGCCGCACGACTCGCCCGCGGCGCGGATGGCGCGCAGCAGCTCGGGCGTGACGAACGGCATGTCCCAGGCGACGGCGAGGATCGGCCCGTGCGCGTGCGCCAGCGCCGCGTGCACCCCCGCG
>Ga0182741_1001580_pt1 | contig 29204 bp, 20 predicted proteins | sample eDN5th37CBELigOP_FD_128874 | JGI IMG/M metagenome (GOLD analysis project Ga0182741, IMG submission 128874) | Enriched Organic Plus compost microbial communities from Emeryville, California, USA - eDNA 5th pass 37_C BE-Lig OP (version 2) (version 2) ... | reverse complement strand
GTGCGGGGTGCGCCGCGGTCGCCGCCGCCGCACGCTCCACGCCCGAGCGCGGCCGCACGATCTACGTGATCTCGGCGCAGAGCGCGTTCCGCTGGGGAGGCTTGAGCGGCGTGCTCGCGCCGCTCGGAGAAGTCGACTCGCTCATCATCGCCGCGAACCGCGTGCTTCCACGCGACGCCGCCACGGAGGCGGGCGCGGGCCGGGGCTCGATCGCGGCACCCGACTCGCGGACGGACCGTGACGCGAGCGCCGCGCACGACTCGAGCTCCGGTGGACAGCCCTTCACGCGCGTCGCGATCCGCCCGCCGTTCGAGCCGGTGCCCGGCGCGACCATCCACTCCACCATTGCGCTCGGCGTGCGGTCGCGCTTCGCCGGGACGCTCGTGGAGAGCGTGCGCGCCGACGATGCACGAGCATACGCCGGCGCGGTGGCCGCCGCCGCGGGCATCGCCGCGCCGGCCACCGCCGCGCTCCCGCTCCCGCCCCTCACCTTTGCGGCGGCACCGAACGCGGCGCGCCCGCGCGAGGACTCTCTCGCGACCACCGCACGCCTCCTCTCGGAGCTCGCCGAGACATACGGCGTATCCGGCCACGAGACGCCGGTGCGCGAGAAGATCCTCGCCGCGCTCCCCGCCTGGGCCCAGGCGCGCACCACCACGGACAGCGCCGGGAATCTCATCCTGGCGCTCGGTCCCGAGCGCGACACCATCGCGTTCGTGGCGCACATGGACGAAGTTGGATTCGAGGTCGCGTCCATCGCGGCCGACGGCACCGTCTCGCTCCGCCGGCGCGGGGGCTTCTTCCTCTCGGCGTGGGAGGGACAGACGGCCATCCTGCACGTGGAGCGCAACGGTCGGAGGTCGCAGCTCCGCGGCGTCTTCGTCCCGCGCGACACGGCCGCCACGCGGCAGCCGCGCGAGCTCGTTGCGTGGTTCGGGGTGGACTCGGCCGCGCTGGTGGCTCGCGGCGTGACGACGGGGACGAGCGTGACCAGTCTCAAGACCGCTTCACGGCTCGGCCGCTCGCGCTTCACTTCGCGCTCGATAGACGACCGCGCGGGCTGCACCGCACTCATCGAGGCGGTGCGCGCCATCCAGCCCGACGCGCTGACGCGCAAGGTGATCTTCGCCTGGGTGGTACGCGAGGAGATCGGCCTCGAGGGCGCCGCCGCGCTCGCGTCGTCGCTGCGCGGGAGCGTGGCGCGCGTGTACGCGGTGGACACCTTCGTGTCTTCCGATTCGCCGCTCGACGACCACCGCTTCGCCTTCACGCCGATCGGAGCGGGCCCCGTGATCCGTGCGCTGGATAACTCGAGCTCCACGCCGCGCGCCGAAGTCGACCGCGTTCGAGCAGCGGCCGCGGGCGCCGGCCTCCCCGTACAGGTCGGCACCACCAACGGCGGCAACGATGGGAGCGAGTTCGTGCGCTACGGGGTGCGCGACGTACCCATCTCCTGGCCGTTACGTTACTCGCACTCGCCCGCCGAGCTGGTGGACCTGGCGGACATCATGCACCTGGGCCGGCTGGTGGCGGCGCTCGCGCTTCACTGACGAATAATCACTTCACGCATCGAGGATTTCACATAGACATGCCACGCGCCCTGCTCTCCGTCTCCGACAAGACCGGCCTGGTGGACTTCGCCCGCGGGCTCTCCGAGCTCGGCTGGGAGCTTCTCTCCACCGGTGGCACCGCGCGCGCGCTGCGCGAGGGCGGACTCTCCCCGACGGATGTGGGCACCGTGACCGGCGTGCCCGAGATGCTCGATGGGCGCGTGAAGACGTTGCACCCCGCGGTGCATGGCGCGCTCCTCGCCCGCCGCGACCTGCCCGAGCACATGGCCACGCTCTCGGAGCAGGGGATCACGCCGATCGATCTGGTGGCGGTGAACCTCTACCCCTTCCGCGAGACCGCGGCGCGAGCGGGCGTTTCGCCCGAAGAAGTCATCGAGAACATCGACATCGGCGGCCCGTCGATGCTGCGCTCGGCCGCGAAGAACTTCGACGCGGTATACGTGGTGGTGGATCCCGCTGACTACGTCAGAGTGCTCGACGCGCTGCGCGCCGGCCACGACGACCACGACCTGCGGCGGGTGCTCGCCGAGAAGACCTTCGCGCACACCTCGGCGTACGACGCGGCGATCACTTCGTGGTTCGCCTCGAGCGGATCGGAGCTCTTCCCCGATCGCATGGCGCTCTCGCTCGAGCTGGCGCAACGGCTCCGCTACGGCGAGAACCCCGACCAGCGCGCGGCGTTCTACGTGGAGCGCAAGGGGAGCGGGCTGGCCGGGCTGCGGCAGCACGGCGGAAAGGAGCTGAGCTTCAACAACCTTCTCGACCTCGAGGGCGCGCTCACGGCCACCGACGCCTTCGGCGACCGGCCGTGCTGCGCCATCATCAAGCACACCACGCCGTGCGGACTCGCCGTGGCGGAGAGCCCGCTCGAAGCGTATCAGAAGGCGCTCGCCTGCGATCCCGTGTCGGCCTTCGGCTCGGTGATCTCGATCAACGTGCCGGTGGACGAAGCGACCGCCGAGGCGATCTCCAGCCTCTTCGTGGAGTGCCTGGTCGCACCGGAGTTCGAGCCGGGAGCGATCGAGATCCTGGGGCGCAAGAAGAACCTGCGTGTTCTAGAGGGGCGCGCGAGCTGGCGGCCCGGCGCCTTCGACATGAAGCGCGTGCGCGGCGGCTTCCTCGCCGAGGAGCGCAGCGTGGTGGATGAGGACAACTCGCGGTGGGAGGTCGTGACTGAGCGTGCGCCGAGCGACGCGGAGACGGTGGACCTCAACTTCGCCTGGCGTGCGGTGGCGAGCGTGAAGTCGAATGCGATCGTGCTGGCACGGGGCGGCGCCACCATCGGTATCGGCGCGGGCCAGATGTCGCGAGTGGATGCCGCCTTCCTGGCCGCGCACAAGGCCACCGGTGCCGGCCACGAGACCGCGGGCTCCGTGCTCGGTTCCGACGCATACTTCCCCTTCCGCGACGGCGTGGACCAGGCCGCCGAAGCCGGAGTGACCGCCATCGTCCAACCCGGCGGCTCCGTCCGCGACAGCGAGGTGATCGCCGCCGCCAACGAGCGTGGGATGGCGATGGTCTTCACCGGCCGGAGGCTCTTCCGACACTGATCGGCCGGAGAGGGAGGGCGTGCCGGTCACGTGGCAGGCATGGTTCGGGACCGTGACGCGATCTACGACCCCGAGTCGCGCGAGCTGCTCGTCTACTATCGGCGAGTCACGACGCGGAATCTCATCTGGCTCATCCGATCGCGCGATGGCGTGCGTTGGAGCGAGCCCGAGCTCGTGGCATCCGCGCCGAACCACCAGCTCATCTCGCCCACCGTGGTCCGACGGGCGGCGCGCGATTGGCTGATGTGGGCCGTGAACGCCGGCGCCGCCGGCTGCACCTCGCGCGAGCGCACGCCACTCCCCTCGCTCCTCGCTCGCGTCCTTCTGCCTTCTACCCTGTCGCCCCCTTCCCTCCTTCCCCCCTCCCCCCTCCGGCGCCATCTTTGCTCTCTTATGGCGTCGAACAACAATACAGAGCTCGATTACAGGCCGTCGTATCTGGCAGCCACCATCACCGCTGCCGCCGTCTTCGTCCTGTACATCGTGACCCTATCGCCGTCCACGGCGATGTGGGATACCAGCGAGTACATCGCGGCGGCTTACGTCGTGGGACTCCCGCACCCGCCGGGGAACCCGCTCTTCGTCCTCCTCGGACGCGTATTCGCCATCCTGCCGCTCGGCGGGCTGAGCGTCGCGGTCAAGATCAACATCCTCGCCGCGCTCACCAGCGCGATCGCGGCCGGGATGTGGTTCCTGATCGCGGAGCGGGTGCTGGTGTCGTGGCTCCCCGAGCGCTGGCAGCGAGTGGTGGGCGGAGTGGTAGCGACCGTCATCGGCGCCACCGCCTTCACGGTGTGGAACCAGTCCGTGGTGAACGAGAAGGTGTACACCGTCTCGCTCATGGGGCTCGCGATCATCTCCTGGCTCACCGTGCGCTGGTCCGACGATCCCGACGGGCCGGCGGCCGATCGCATTCTCATCCTGATCGCCTACCTTCTCGGCCTCGGGAACGCGAACCACATGATGGGACTTCTCGCGCTCCCGGCCGTGGTGGTCGCGGTACTGGTGAGACGTCCCCAGACTCTCCTTCGCTGGCATCTCTGGCTGATACTGCCCGGCGTCTTCCTGCTCGGGAACACGCCATTCCTCACGCAGCCCATCCGCGCCGCGCACTTCCCGCCGATCAACGAAGGCGAGCCCACCACGTGGAGCGCGTTCTGGTACAACTTCAATCGCGGCCAGTACGGAAAGCCATCGGTGTTCGACCGCCAGGCGCCGTTCGATGGACAGCTCGGGATGTACTGGCTGTACTTCAGCTGGCAGTGGTTCCGCGACATGACGGGAGAGTGGCCGCGGCTGCAGTCGGTCCTCGCGGCCGTGTTCATGGCGCTCGGGCTTCTCGGCGGCTGGGTGCACTTCAAGCGTGACCGGCGTTCGTTCTGGTACTTCGGGACGTTCATGTTCACGCTCACGCTTCTGCTGATCTGGTATCTGAACTTCAAGTACGGCCACAGCCAGTGCACGGCGATGGGGAACCCGCCAGGCACCCCCTGCGAGGTACGCGACCGCGACTACTTCTTCCTCGTGAGCTTCTCCGCGTGGGGAGTGTGGGCGGGGCTGGGACTCGTGTACCTGTGGGAAGAGCTGGCGTCGCTCTTCGGATCGCAGAACGTCAAGGTGGGGAGAGAGCTGGTGCGGCTCCCCAAGCGGAATAGCTGGGCTTTCGCGTCGTGGATCCTGCTGCTCGCCATCGTTCCGCTCTTCGCCAACTGGACCGCTGCTTCGCGCGCGGGGCAGACCGACACACGCGACTTCGCGCACGACCTGCTCGACTCGGTGGAACCGTACGGCGTGCTGGTCACCGTGGGCGACAACGACACCTTCCCCCTCTGGTACGCACAAGAGGTGGAGGGGATTCGCAGGGACGTGGTGGTGGCCAACACCTCGCTCCTGAACACCGACTGGTACGTGCGGCAGCTCATCCGCCGGCCGGTCTACGAATACGATTCGGCCGCTGGTCCCGCCATCTACCGCGGGCGGGAGTGGAAGAAACCGGCCGGCCCCCCGCTGAACATGACCATCGCGGAGGCCGACGCGCTCCCGCCAGCCATGGAGCTCCGGCAGCCGCAACTCTTCAAGAAGGCCGGGATCGAGGCCACCGTGCCGCCGCAGACGCTCGTGAAGGCGGATATAGTGGTGCTCCGCATGATCCACGATGCCTTCCCCGAGCGGCCGATCTACTTCAGCCGGACTGCCGGCGGCTACCCGCAGTCGCTCGGACTGGGCCGCTACATGCTCAGCCAGGGGCTCGCGCGCAAGCTGCTTCCCGAGGCGCCCAGCTCCGGCAGCGACACGCTCCTCGTCCCCGGCGAGGGGTACCTGGACGTGGCGCGCTCCGCGTGGCTCTGGGAGAACGACTTCGCGGCGCCGAAATCACTCGCCGCACGCAACGGGTGGGTGGACCGCGCGTCGGTCGGGATCCCATATCTCTACATCGCCACCGCGGCCACGCTGGCCGAGGCGGAGCAGCGGCTCGGCAAGAGCGCGGAGGCCGACTCGCTGGTGGCCGACGCGAGAGCGATAGCCAGGGCCACGGGCCTCGAGGATCTCTTCACGCCGCCGCCGCTCGAGACTCAGCCGGCGGTACCGCTCACCGGCGAGAGCGGCGCTGTCCCGCTGGGCGATTCAGACTCGTCCAAACGGTAGCATAAACGAGCATAAACGGCAGCACGGCCTCGAGCCCCCGGCGCTTCGCCGGGGGCTCGATCACTTCGGCGCTGCCAGAGGGAGAGTCAGAGTGAAGGTGGATCCCTCGCCCACCGCGCTGCGCACGACGAGGTCGCCGCCCATCCCGCGCGCCAGATCGCGGCTGATCGAGAGTCCCAGCCCCGAGCCCTCGGTCGTGCGGGTGTGGCTCGGGTCCACCTGGACGAAGGGATCGAAGATCATCTCGAGCTTGTCCACCGGTATCCCCACTCCGTTGTCCTGGACCGACATCGCCACCAGACACGGCCGCTCGGGATCGACCGCGGCGCGCACGCTGATGCTCCCGCGCGGCGGCGTGAACTTGACGGCGTTCCCCAGAAGATTGATGAAGATCTGCTGCGCCTTCTCCCGGTCGGCCAGCACTACCGTGTCCACCGGAATCTCGGCCTCGTAGCTCATCTCCTTCTTCGCGAGCTGCGGCTCGATCATGGGGAGGACTTCGCTCACCAGATCGTGGAGCGCGACGGTTTCGATCCGGTACTCCACACGCCCCGCCTCGATGCGCGCGAGATTGAGGATGTCGTTGATGAGGCCGAGCAGGTGCCGGTGGCTGCGCGCTATTCGCTCGAGGATGACGCGCTGCTTCTCGTTGACGGCTCCGGGGATCTCCAGCTCCAGGAGCTGCGTGTAGCCCGCGATGGCGTTGAGCGGCGTGCGCAGCTCGTGCGACATGACCGCCAGGAATTCCGACTTGGCGCGGCTCGCCGCCTCGGTTTCGGCGATGCGTTTGGCATCGGCCAGGGCGCGCTGCTCCGCCGCTTTGCGCTCGCTGAGGTCGCGGGTCACCTTGGCAAAGCCGATCAGCTCCCCCGAAGCATTGCGCAGCGCGGTGATCACGACGTTGGCCCAGAAGAGCGATCCGTCCTTGCGAACGCGCCACGCCTCGTCTTCCACGCGGCCGTCGCGGGTCGCCGTCTCCAGCTCCCACTCGGGCTTCCCTCGCGCGTTGTCCTCGGCGGTGTAGAAGGTCGAGAAATGCCGCCCAACGATCTCCTCGCGCCGGTAGCCCTTGATGCGCTGGGCGCCCTCGTTCCAGCTCGCCACGTTGCCGTGCACATCGAGGAGGAAGATGGCGTAGTCCACCACGCTCTCGACCAGCAGCCTGTACAGCGAGTCGTTCTCGCTTTCGAGGGGCCTGGCGCTGGTCGACGCACAATGATCCGTTGGCATGATCGGGTATAATGTATGCCGCATGGCAATGCCCGTGAACATTCCGGTTCCCGAAGAGGACGGCAGAAGCTGGCGGTAGATCGACGCGGACGGATGCGCGCCCTTACCTGATGCACGCTCCGTGCGCGTGCGGCGGCGCACGGCTCGCGGAGCGAGGTGGCGCGAGGTGGCGCGGCGGGTTCGATACGACGAACGACACTACCGTTGCCATCGAGCTCGACCTCGACCATCTTACGGGGATACGGAGGGCTAGACCTAATTGGTAAGGCAGCGGTCTTGAAAACCGCCGGGAGCAATCCCATACAGGTTCGAATCCTGTGCCCTCCGCCTGACACGAGGAGTGGTGGCCGAGAGGCTGAAGGCGACGGTTTGCTAAACCGTTATAGGGTCTTAAAGCCCTATCGAGGGTTCGAATCCCTCCCACTCCGTGAGCAGGTCCGCCCGAGAGGGCGGGCCTGTTCTTGCTTTCCCCACCGGAGTCCCGCGATGACCAACGCCGCAACCGAGTCCGCTCCAACGCCGCGCGTCAGGTTCGCGCCTTCGCCCACCGGCTTCCTGCACGTGGGTGGTGCCCGCACCGCGCTCTTCAACTGGCTCTACGCGCGCAAGTACGGCGGCCAGTTCCTTCTCCGCATCGAGGACACCGACCGCGCGCGAAGCACGGCCGAGAGCACGGCCGCCATCTTCGAGGGGCTCGAGTGGCTCGGTCTCGACTGGGACGAGGAAGTCGTGTACCAATCGGACGGGCTCGAGCGCCACCGCGCCGACGCCGAGCGACTCCTCGCCGACGGACTCGCCTATCGCTGCTTCTGTACGCCCGACGAGCTGCGCGAGCAGCGCGCGGCGGCCGAAGCACGCAAGGAAAGCTTCAAGTACGACCGCCGCTGCGACCGTCTACCGAGCGCCGAAGTGGAGCGGCGGATTGCCGCGGGCATGCCGTACGCCGTGCGCTTCCGCGTACCCGATGGCACCACCGAGTGGGACGACCTGGTCCACGAGCGGATCGCCTTTCCGAACAAGGACATCGAGGATTTCGTCATCCTCCGCTCCGACGGGACTCCGATCTACAACATGGCGGTCGTGTCCGACGACATCGCCATGCGCATCACGCTCGTGATGCGCGGCGACGATCACATCTCGAACACGCCGAAGCAGATCCTCCTCTACCGCGCGCTCGGCGCCCCGGCGCCGCGCTTTGCGCACGTCCCCATGATCCACGGGCTCGATGGGAAGAAGCTGAGCAAGCGGCACGGGGCGACCGCCGTGGCCGACTATCGGAACGAAGGCATCCTCCCGAGCGCCATGGTGAACTTCCTCGCGCTGCTCGGCTGGTCGCCGGGCGGCGACCGCGAGGTGATGACGCTCGCCGAGATGGTGGAGCTCTTCTCGGCCGACGGACTGCAGAAGAAGGCGGCCATCTTCGACCCGAAGAAGCTGGAGTGGATGAACGGCCAGCATCTGAGCCTGCTCACCGCGGCGGTGCTGGAGCCGAAGGTCACGCCGGCTCTCATCGCGTCGGGGCTGGTGACCGGCGAGGAGCTGCATCGCCGGCGCGACTGGTACCTGGCGCTGATAGACCTGCTCAAGGTGCGGGCGCGCACGGTGCACGACATCGTGCGCCAGGCCGCGCCCTACTTCCCCGGGCCGATCGAGTACGACGAGAGCGCCGTGGCCAAGCAGTGGAAGGACGCGGATGCCACGAGCGCGCTGCTGGCCGCCGTCCGCGACCGGCTCGCCGCCCTGCCGAGCTGGGAGGCCGACGCGCTCGAGGAAGCGCTTCGGAAGCTCGCGGAGGAGCGCGGCACGGCGGCCGGCAAGGTCTTCCAGCCATTGCGGCTCGCGCTCACCGGCGCTAGCGTGAGCCCGGGAATTTTCGATGTACTGCTGGCGACCGGACGCGAGCTCGCGCTCGAGCGGCTCGGTCAGGCGATGGAAACGCTCCGTGTCAAAAAATGACCGTTGACCATTAACGAGCTCTAATGAATATTGGGGCTCGATGAAGGGCTCGGGAATCCGCCCCCCTTCGAGGATTCCCGGTTTCTTACTTACCCCGCGAGGGACTCATGCTCGAGCCGCTCACGAATGTCGAACGGAAAGTCTACCACTACCTGATCGACTTCCTTTCGGAGAATACGTACCAGCCGAGCGTACGCGACATCGGCGCCAGGTTCCGGATCAAGTCTACCAAGACCGTATCCGAGCTTCTGCAGTCGATCGCGGACAAGGGGTACATAGAGCGTAATCCGTCGCGCTCGCGCGGCGTGCACCTCCGTGGCTACGCGGGCCCGCGAAAGACGCAGCCGGTTCCTTTCTACGGGAAGATCGCGGCCGGCGAGCCCGCGCTTCTCGAGGAGAACCTGGAAAGCTTCATCACGATGGACCGCCGCTTCCTCCCGAACGAGCGCGTGTTCTTCCTGGAGGCCTCGGGCGACAGCATGCGCGGCCGCGGGATCTTCGACGGCGATTACATCCTGGTCGACCCCGATGGCGCCCCGCGCGACGGGGATGTGGTAGCGGCCCGGATCGGCGACGACGCCACGGTGAAGACGCTCGCGCATCATGATGGGCGCGTGGTCCTCGAGTCGGCCAACGCGGCGGAGCGGGACATCACGGTGGGGCCGGACGAGCAATTCACCGTTCTTGGAGTGGTCTGCGGTGTATTCAGACCGTTCCATGAATTGGAACCCGCTCCCGAAAATCCACCGGAGGAGTAGGGCGAGCGCCTCCCGGCCGCCCTCGAGCGGCGCGCGGAGGCGTCCAGCCGGCAGCCGGACCGCTTCCGCGACCGGCTACCGTATTGGCCACTGTATTTACCGTATTACGGTATCGGCTGCTCGCCAGCGATCCTCGACTGCCCGGCCGCCTTCTTCCGGGCGGCCTCGGCCTCGTGCTCGCGCTCCTTCCGCTCGCGGATCCGCTTCACCGCCTCGCGGAACTCCTCTTCGTTCATCGCGCGCTGGGCCTGCTCCGCGATTTCCTGACTCTGCGCGTTGAGCACCCGCTCCTCCCGATTCTTGATCGGGTTGCTCCCCGAGTTCAGAGGAAGCAGCGCCAGTATGGCAGTCGGGATCGAATGATCGCCGATGTAGATCTTGTTGCGGTCCATCCCCCACTTCTTCCCGCCCTTCTCGAAGGTCCAGTCGCCCGGCGCACGTCCGTGCGCCTCGGCGAGGGCGTTCATCGAGTCCTGGTGCGTGCGGAGCGCCGAGACGAGGGCGCTGTCGAGGCGCTCGGAGGGGGACCTCGCGACTCCGGAGACCTGGCCGGGTGGGAGCCAGACGCGCGGGTCCTCGAAGGATGGGCTCACGCCCTGGCGAAGCCCGTTGCCACCGGCTCCGGTTCCGGTACCAGCGCCGCCGGGCGCCTGCCCTTGCTGAGCCCCGGATGGGGCGGATGGCACCGTGGTGGGGACCGAGCTCGGCGCCCTCAGCGGGGGCGCGGGATGCGGAGCCGCGCTGGGAGCGGACTCGCTCGCCGCGCCGCCGCCGCCGCCCGGGAGCGTGACGTAGCTGATCTGCTCAGGCGGCTCCTCGGGCGTGGGCGTGAGGTGCAGCCAGTCGTGGAACGGATACGGGATGCTCAGAACCCAGACCAGGCCCGCGCCCAGCACTATGTGCAGGGCGATGGAAACCAGCAGCGAGCCGCTGGGACGCTTCATTACACACCGGCGGCGAACGAGGCTAACACCCGTCCTGCCCGCGCCGCCGCCTCGGCTATCCGCTCCGGCGAGGTAATGAAGGAGATGCGGAGAAAGCCCTCTCCGCCCGACCCGAATGACGAACCAGGCATCACCACGACTCCCTCCTCCTGCAACAGCCGATCCGCGAAGGCGGCGCTCGGCACGCTTTCGGGGAGCGGAAGCCAGAGGTACATGGTGGCGCTCGGCGCCTCGCAGGCGAAGCCGGCCGCGTTGAACGCCGCTACCGCCGCGTCACGACGCTTCTCGAATACCGCGAGATTCCCCGGCAGAAACTCCTCCCATGAATCGAGCGCCGCTGCCCCCGCCGCCTGCACCGCCATGAAGGTGCCCGTATCGGCGAACGACTTGATCTTCGCCAGCGCGCTGGCCACTTCCGGGCGAGCCACCGCCCAGGCGCAGCGCCACCCGGTCATGTTGTACGTCTTGGAGAGCGAGTGGAACTCGATCGCGACTTCCTTCGCCCCATCGATCTCGAATATGCTCGGCGCCCGATAGCCGCCGTACGTGAGCTCCGAGTACGCGTTGTCGTACACCAGCAGGATGTCGAGTTCCCTGCAGCGCGCCACGATGCGCTCCAGGTACTCCCGTGGGGCAATGGCCGAGGTGGGATTGTTGGGGTAGTTGAGGTAGACGAGCCGCGCGCGCCGCAGGACGGCATGGGGCACGTCGTCGAGCTCGAGGAGGAAGTTGGTCCGCGGCCTGATCGGGTAGATGTGCGGAGTCGCGTCGGAGAGGAGCGTCCCGCCGAGGTAGGCGAGGTAGCCGGGCTCCGGGATGATCCCCACGTCGCCGGGGTTCAGATACGCGAGCGCCAGGTGTGCGATCCCTTCCTTGGAGCCGATCAGCGGCACCACCTCGGCGAACGGATCGATCTCGAGCCCGAAGCGCCGCTGCATCCAGCGCGCGATCGCCTCACGGAAAGCCGGGAGACCCAGTCCGAAGCCGTAGCGGCTCATCTTCGGGTCGCGCGCGGCCTTCTCGAGCGCTTCCACCGCCTTCGGCGGCGGGGCAAGATCGGCATCGCCCGCGCCGAGGTCGATGACATCTACGCCACGCGCGATGAGCTCGCGCTTCTTCTGCGGAATGGACGCCAGGGGATAGGCCGGCAGGCGCGTGAATCTATCGGAGTACTTGGGCATGTAATGAAGTTAATGATCAGGCGGGGAGAAAGTAGAAAGAGGGGCGGGGGTAGTCTGCCGTCATCCCCGCGAAAGCGGGGATCCATGTTCGGTCCGGCCAACATGGATTCCCGCTTGCGCGGGAATGACGATGTCTCCTTTCGCGGGATGATGGCGGTGCTCCAGACGGTTCACCGGTTCCCGTTTTCCGTCTCCTGCTTCCCTGCTCCTTCTTTCTCTCCGACCTCATTCTCTCCGACCTCATTTCGCACCACGCTTCCGCCCACGGCGACCTCCACGACGTCGCCCGGAGCGAGCGGGCCCACTCCCGATGGAGTACCGGTGGCGACGTAGTCGCCCGGCTCGAGGGTCATGATCCGGGAGATGTAGGAGAGGAGGAAGGGGATGGGGAAAACCATGTCGGAGGCGCGGCCCGACTGGCGGAGCGCACCGTTGACGTGGGTGGTGACGGTGAGCGTGGAGAGGTCGGAGGGGGGATCGACCGGGGAGCCCACGGGGCAGAAGGTGTCGAAGCCTTTGGCGCGCGTCCACTGGCCGTCGGAGCGCTGGAGATCGCGCGCCGTGACGTCGTCGAGCGCGATGATCGCGGCGACCGCAGCGCGGGCTTCATCCTCCGTGGCGTGAACGAGACGGGCGCCCAGCACCACGCCGATCTCGCCCTCGAATTCGACCTGCTTCGAGATGGCCGGGAGGGATATGGTTTCCCCGTCGTGGATGATGCTCGACGGCGGCTTGAGAAAGAGGAGCGGCTCGCGCGGGACTTCGTTCCCGAGCTCGGCGGCGTGCGCGCGGTAGTTGCGCCCCACGCACACGATCTTTCCCGGACGGGCCGGCTTGCCGGTGGTCATGCTTTTCCCTCGGATCGGTTGGTCATCAGGCTCCTTCGTAGATGTCTTCGGGCAGCTCGTACAGGTCATCGGGCGCCGCTTCGGCGAGCACCGCGGCCGGCGGCACGCGTCGCCCGGAGCTCTCGCCCGTGTAGAAAGCCTCCACCTCGCGGCGCAGATCGCTCCACCGCCCCACTACGCGCCGGGCCGGGGGGAGCGTTGCGAGGAGCGCACGGCCGTACGACTTGGTGAGGACGCGCGGGTCGCACAGCGTGACGACGCCGCGGTCGGTGGAGCTGCGGATCAGGCGGCCGAAGCCCTGCTTCAGCCGGAGCGCGGCGTGCGGGAGCATGAACTCGCGGAAGGAGTCTCCGCCCTTCTCCTCGATCGCCTCGCAGCGCGCTGCGGTGAGCGGCTCGGTGGGCACTCGGAATGGAAGCCGCGCGAGCACGATTCCCCTGAGCGCGCTCCCCGCCACGTCCACTCCCTCCCAGAACGACGCGGTGCCCAGGAGTATCGCGCGCCCCGACTCGCGGAAGCGCCTGAGGAGCGCGTCGCGCGGCTCGTCACCGTGCACCAGCATGGGCCAGCGGCCATCCACTCCCACTCCCCGGAGCGCGGCCGCGGTGGCGCGCACGTCGCGATGGCTGGTGAAGAGGACGAACAGCCCGCCATCCGCGGCATCGGCCATGTCGCGCACGAGGGCCGTCACCGCCCGCGAGTGCGCGGCCCCGTCGACGTTGGGCGCGGGGATGTCGGCCGGGATCACGAGCAGCGCCTGCCGCGCGTAGTCGAAGGGCGAGGGGAAGATGGCCGTCGTCGGCTCCACCTCCGGCTCGTCGAGTCCGAGCCGCTCGGCGAGGAAGTCGAAGCGCTCGCCGGTGGCGAGCGTGGCGCTCGTCACCACGGTGGTCCCGGCGCGCGCGAAGAGGTCCTCGCGGAGGATCGGGGCGATGTCGAGCGGCACGGAGGTGGCGGCGACGTTGCGGTCGCGGCCGCGCACCTCGATCCAGCGCACCTCTTTCGGTCCGCCGCCCGCGGGGCGGAGCGCGCGCTGCAAGCCGTCGCCCATCCCCTGGAGGCGGCGCGTCACCGCGCGGATCTCACCGAGGAGCGGCGCCACCGCCTCGTGCCGCGACGAGTCCACCTCGAGACGATCCTTCACCAGCTCCAGGCCTTCGCGCAGGAGCGCGACCTCGCGCAGCGTGTCGGTGAGCGCGGCATCGAGACCGTACTTCCACACCGGATGCGCGGCGAAGGCATCGGTGATACGGAGCACGGTAGCGCTCTCCTCCGAGAGAAGCGTGTCGAGGAGGTCGAAGACGAGCGATCCCTTCTCGCGCGCCGCCCGGGTGGCCGGCGCGAGCCGCGCCTGCACGAGGTCCACGCTCGCCACGCTGAGGAGATCGTCGTAGCTCCCGAGCTTCACCATGAGCGCGTTGAGCAGCCCCTTCCCGCGCCGGTCGAGGCGCGAGAGGAGACGCAGGAGCGAGCGGCGCGTGACGGTGATCCCGAGGTGCGCGGCGGCTGCGTCTTCCAGGTGGTGCCCTTCGTCCACGATGAGGCGCTTGTAGGCGGGGAGCACCGCAGCCTCGCCCCAGTTCTGCTGCGCGCGCCGCACGGCGAGATCGGAGAGGAGAAGGTGGTGATTCACCACGATCACGTCCGCCTGTGCCGCGCGCCGCCGCGCCTTGAAGAGGAAGCACTCGTCGAAGTGCGGGCACTCGAGCCGCGCGCAGAGATCGGGCTCGGCCGCCACCTCGTCCCACACCTCCGCGCGCGGCTGGACGGGGAGGTCGGAGAGCGAACCGTCGGAGGTGCGGGCCGCCCACTCGCGCAGGTCGTCGAGCTCGCGCATCACGCCGTCGTCGAAGAGGTCGTGCCCGGCCGAGCCGGCCTGCTCGAGACGGTTGAGACAGAGGTAGTTGCGCCACCCCTTGAGCAGAGCGAAGCGCACCTTCTGATCTTCCATCGCGCCGCGGAGGAAGGGGAGATCCTTCCCGACGAGCTGCTCCTGCAGGTTGATCGTGTTGGTGGAAACGATGGTTCGCTCGCCGTTCGCGGCCGCCCAGCGGAGCGCGGGGACGAGGTAGCCGAGCGACTTGCCCACGCCGGTGCCCGCCTCGAGCAAGCCGATCCCGCCGTCGTTGTAGAGCCGCGCGATGGCGCCCGCCATGGTCCGCTGGCTGGGCCGGTCCTCGTACGACGGCAGCCGCGCCGCGACCGGGCCGGCCACGCCGAGCAGATCTTCCACATCGCAGGGATCGATGCGCGTGGACTTCGACTCGCGCGGGATCTCCACCACCACGTAGAGCTCGCGCGCGTCGTTGTCGATGATCCCGAAGCCGATCCCATCGTCGTGCAGCCGCGCCGCGATGCCGAGGTCCGCATCCGAGGGCTCGAGCAGGCCCGAGGGGTGGTTGTGCAGGAGCATCTCGCCCGGCGCCGCGAAGCCCGGGAGCGCGAGCACGCTCCCCACGTCGCCGCGCGCCACGACGCGCGCGGAGCGCACGATCCCCTCCTCGTCCACCGTGGCAACGAAGCAGACCTCGCGCCCGCCCGCGAGGGCTATCGCCGAGCGCATCGCGGCCGACGGCGCGGGAGCGATCACGTCTTCAACGGCTTCTTCTTCGCCGCCGGGAAGAGCACGTTGTTGAGGATCAGGCGGTAGCCGGCCGAGTTGGTGTGCAGCGAGAGATCGGTGGGCGGGTTGCCTATGGCGTGCTGCGGGTCTTCGGGATCGTGCCCGCCGAGGAAGGTCCAGCTCCCCTTGCCGTAGTCGCCGTGGATGTACTTCACCCAGGGCGCGCCCGGCTCCTCGGCGAGCACGGTCACACCCGGCTTCAGCCGATTGCGCATGAAGCTGGTCGTCACCCCGTAGAAGTCGGGAATCACCGAGCGGTGGTCCTGCACGAGCATCGAAGCAACCGGATCGAACTTCGCGCTGAAGGCGAAGAGGGTGAAAGTGCCGAGCGGCTGGCGGCGTCCGGGGACGTTGGCCTGGTGGCCGTCTATGTCGCTCATCGCGTTCACGAAAGGCGACTGCTCCAGGTGCACGTCGCGGAAGGCGAGGCTCCTCGACCAGTCCATCTTCGCGTCGGCATCCGGGTCCATGGGTGTACCGTCGGCGAACTCGGAGGCAATGTCCACCTTCGCGCCGGCGATCGCCAGCTCGAGCGTCTCGGTGGCGCCGCACATGGCGAAGAGGAAGCCGCCGTTGGCCACGTACTCGCGGATCTTCTCCGCCACGTCCTTCTTGAGCGCGGGGATGTCGGAGAAGCCGAGCTTGCGCGCCATGTCCATGTTGGTTTTCTGCATCTCATCGAACCAGGGCGCGCCGCGATATGCAAGATAGAACTTTCCGAGCTGTCCGGTGAAGTCCTCGTGGAAGAGGTGGACCCAATCGTACTTTTTCAGGTCGCCGCGCTCGACTTCTTCGTCCCAGATGGGCGTGTACGGGATGCCGGCGTAGCGCAGCGCGAGGATCACGGCGTCGTCCCAGGGTGCGGTATAGGGCGCGGTGTAGACGGCGATCTTCGGCGCCTTCTCCAGCGGGATGGACTCCATGTTGGAACCCGACATCTCGCCGCGCACATCGGCGAGCGCGGCATCGTCGAGCGGCTCGACCGTCACGCCATCGAGCCCCGCCTCGCGGCGGAGAGCGGGGGTATCGGGGAGGAGGAAGGAGCCGCCGCGATAGTTGAGGAGCCACTCGCCCTTCCCGCCGGCGAGGAGTGCGTTGTAGGTGAGCCCGTACGCCTTGAGGTGGTTGGACTGGTCGTCGTCCATGGGGACGAGGAGGTGCTGCGCGCTCGCCGCCCGGCCCAGGGCGAGGAGGAGGAGCGCTGCCAGGGCGAGAATGGATGGCATCTATCGTTACGCTTCGCTGTCTAATGCCTGGGCCGCGAGACCGAGTCGGCGCCGGCTGGAACGGTCCGGCGGGCGAGCTCCATCTCGCGGCGCGCCTGCGGTACCATGGCGCTCTCGGGATAGGTGAGGATCAGGTGCTCGAGGTGCTTCACGCTCGCCTGCGCATCGCCCGTGCGCCGCAACGCGCGCGCCAGCTCCAGCTCGGCCTCCGGCGCCTCGGGGGCGTGGGGGGTGGAGTCGACGATGGCGCGCCAGATGGTCATCGCGCTGGGGAGCGAGTCGCGCGCGGCGTAGAGGCGGGCCGAGGTGGCGAGGAGGAGCGAGCGCGCGTCGGGCAGCGCGCCGGCGGCCGCCGCCAGCTCCGCGGCGGCGGCGAGTGTGTCGCCACGCGCGAGCGTCAGGAATGCGCGCCCCGCCTCGGGCGAGCGCTCGGCCTTCGTGCGCTCGAGCAGCGCGAGAACCGTGAGGAGGTCGGGCTGCGCATCTGTAGACGGCGACAGGAGCTCGCGCGCGCCGGCCAGGTCACCCTGGTAGAGCGCGAGCCAGCCGTCCATCTGATCATCGTCGCCACCCGCGCCGGCCAGGAGGCGCCTGGCCCGGTCTATCCTCCCGTTGCGCACCCAGCCCCAGGCCACGAGGCGCGATAGCCGGTCGCGAGCATCGGGGGCGAGGTACCGTGAGTAGAGCGCGAGGAAGCGCTCCCCCTCGTTAGGCTGACCGAGCGCAGCCAGCGCGCGCAGATGCGCCTCGAGCACGGTCTGCGCCGCGCTCGCCGAATCGAGCTGCGTCTCCGCGCGCTCGGCGAGAGAGCGCGCGCCCGCGGCATCGCCGCCCTCGAGCGCGGCCATCGCCGCCTGCGCCACGAGCTGCGGGCGCGGACTCGCCTCGTTGGCCGCCACGAGAGCGTCGCGCGCGACGAGCCAGGCACGCATGTCGGCGGCGCGCTGCGCGAAGTCGCTCCAGGCGGCGACCACCGAGCTGTCGGGGCGGAGGGCGCGGAGCGCGTCCCAGCCATTGCGCGGCGATCCCCAGAGGAGCTCGAGCTGTGCCAGCGCCTGCAACGGACCGAGCGCCGGTGGCGGCGCCTTCAGCGCGGCGCGGACGGCGTCGCGCGAGGCCGCCGGCGTGGGCGCCAGGGAGAAGAGCGCCGCCTGGCCGAGGAAGGCGTTGTCGGCGAGCGCCGCATGCCACGCGCGGGCGGAGGCCTCCCATTGTCCGTCGGCGGCGCGGAGCTGCGCCAGCTCGTAGGCGAAGCCGCGCGCGGAACCCAGGTCGCTCTGCGCCGCGTGCAGGACGGAATCCGCCGCGGCCGTGCGGCCGTCGGCGATGAGCATGCGCGAGTAGGTGCGGTAGGGCGCCGGGTCGTGGGGAGCGGTGCGTACCCAGCGCTCGAACGCGGCACGCGCACTGTCGGCCTGGCCGAGCGAGCGGAAGGTGCGGAGCTGCGCGGCGCGGAAGACCGGCTCGCGCGGCGCCAGGACCATCGCGCTGTCGAGGAGGGGGAGGATCTCGCTCGAGCGGCCCAGCTCCGCGAGCACGCGCTCCAGTCCGAGCATCGCGGGTACGGAGGCTGGGGTGCGCGCGAGCACCTCGCGGTACGCCAGTGCGGCGGCGTCGAACTGGTTGTCATCCTCGAGCGACTGAGCGCGGATGTAGACGTCGCTCCCCGCTGCCTGGGCAAGGAGGGGGCGTGGCGCGAGCCGAGTGGCCGCGCACGCGATGCTCAACACGACGGCGTACATGGTGCGCGTGGCCACGCGTCCGGCGGCGTACGCGAACGCACGCGTCACGGCGTCCGCGGCCGCCTCTGGGTTGCCGCATCCGGGGAACCACATCCGCATCCACACCCGCTCAGGGATTCTCTGGCGACTGCTCTGCATTGATTCGCCTGAAGTACTCCAGCACCGCGCGCCGCTCGTCGGCGGTGAGCCCCTTGAGCTCGCGCCAGCCCGGCTCGCGGTAACGCTCCACAGTGCGGCCGCTCGACTGCGTACCGGTGGTGATGGCCTCGTCGTGCACCGCGGTTTCCGACTCGCGCTCGCCATTGTCCTCGCGCTCATCCTTCTGCAGCGTGAGGCCCGCATCGAGCAGCTTGTGGAAGAGGCCCTGCTGCCGCTGCAGCAGCTCCTGGTCCACGCGGCCACGGTCGAGCGAGCGGGCGATGTCGCGCATCTCCTTCGCGAGCTGCCCCGCGCGCGAGCCGCTCTCTCCTTCGCCGCCGCCCTCGAGCTGGCGCGCGATGTCGCGCTGCTGCCGCGCGAGCTGGCGCGCCTGCGCCAGCATCTGCTGCGTGGGTTGCGCGCCCGGCATGGGGAGGAGCCCGGCCGACTGCTGGTTCACCCCGCCCTGCTGCTTCGCGGCCTCGCGCATCCGCTCCACCATCTCCGCGAAACCAGACGCCGACTGGCCGCTGGCAGCGCGCAAGCGGTCCTGCATCATCGCCGCCGCCGCGCGATCGAGCGCCTGCGCCGCGTCGGCCATCGCGTCCACGGTCTCCTGCCGTCCGAGACCTCGCCTTCCCGAAGAGCCGGGCGTCTCGCCCTCGGCCACTTGCCGGGTGGCTTCCTGAACGCTGCGCCGCGCGGAGCTCAACGCTCCCTGCGATTGCTCCGAGATGTGCGCCGACTGCCGCGCCGCCTTCTGGAGACGCTCCTGGATCTTCTCGACCCCCTGCTGCACGGCGCTCTGATCGGCCTTGAGCGCCTGCTCCTCACCCTGCGGCTGCGTCGCGCGGCGAGCGATCTCCTTCTGCGTGCGCGCGAGCTGCATCGTCTCCTGGATCGAGCGATCGAGCTCCGAGGTGATCTGGTTCTTCCACTCGTCTATCTGCGACTGACGCGCCTGCCCGAGCTGTTGCGCCACCTGATCCATCTGCCGCGCCGCATCCGCCGCCGCCTGGGCGCGCTGCGAGCGATCCCCCTGGCGCGCGTCTCCGCGCGGAGAGTCCGCCTGGCGCGACTGCTGCTGCTGTTGCTGCTGTTGCTGCTGTTGCTGCCGCTGTTCACCGGTCTGCGCCTGGGCCTGGCGCTGTTCCGCCGACTGCCGATCCGCGCTCGAATCCCGCGCATCCTGCCGGACCTGTTGTTCTCCTTGGCGCGCACGCTCCGGCCGATCGTTCGCGCGATCGCCGCCCGCACGCCGCATTGCCGACGCCGAGGAGTCCGCGCGCTCCGGCGCGCCGCGCAGATCGCGCGGCCCGGACTCCGCCTGCTCCTTCTTCAGGCGCTGCGAGAGCTGCGCGACATCTTCGGACAGCTTCGTCGAGCGCTCGCCGAGCTCGCGTGCGCGCTGCGCCGCGGCGGAATCGGCGCGCGACTGGCCGAGCGCCAGCGAGTCGCCGGTGGCGCGCTCCTCCTGCGCGATCTCGCGCGCCTCGTCGTGCAGCGTCTGCAGCGACCCCTCGAGCGCCGCGCGCTTCAGAATCTCGGCGCTCCGCTCGAGCTGCTCGCGAAGCTGCTCCTGCTGGCGTGCCAGGTTGGCGAGCGAGCGGCGCGTGTCCTCGGCGGAGAGCTGGTTGGTCGCGTTCGTCAGGTCGGAGAGCTGCTTCTGCAACTCGGGCGTGAGCGCGTCCTGGAGAAGCTGCTGCACATCGCGCAATTGCCGCGTGAGCGAGGAGTCGAGCACGCCTGCGGCGCGGAGCTGGTCGCGCAGCGCGGAGGCGTCGCGCTGCGCCTGCTGCACGCGTCGCTGCAGGTCGCGCTGCGCCTCGGCGAGCGTCTTCGCCTGCTCCGCGCTCTGGTACGACATCGACCGCGGCTGCGAGGCCGCCTCGTCGCTGCTCGACCAGTCGGACGACGGAGAACGGGCGGAGACGCGGTCGGCGCGCGAGCGCGCGGCCTCGTCGGTGCGCTGCGCGAGATCGCGTTCGGTCTTCGCGGCCGCGGCGAGACGCGACACCGTGGAATCGGCCAGCGCACGGGCGCGCTCGCGCTGCTCGCTGAGCGACGGAACGCGGAGTACCAGCTCTCGGCTCGTGCCGCTCTGCTTCCACGGCGAGTTGTCGGTGGCCACGACCTTCACCAGCAGCTCATCGCCGGGCTGGAGCCCCCGCGGGGCCAGCTCCAGCGATGGCGCGCCGCTCCACGCCGGCGCGCCGGGCGCGCCGAGCGGCTGCACCACCTCCGGCATCGCGCGCCCGTCGGCGAGGCGCCGCCGGCTCACCAGCGCCACCGCGGCCAGGCCGTGATCGTCGGTCGCGGCGGCACGGATCGGGATGGTGGCGTCGGCCAGCACCACCGTGTCGGCGGCTGGAGTCAGGATCTCGACGCGCGGGACCGAGTCCGGGATCACCTCGAGCTCGAGCGGCGCCGGGAGGTCGGCAATCGGCCCCTGCGCTCCGGCCGCGTACCAGCTCCACCGCCCGCTCTGCAGCGCGCGGAGCCGGCCCGCGAAGGAGTGGCCGTCGGGCTCGAGGGTGAGCGTGTCGCGCTCGCTCACGAGACCCACCGTGGACAGCGCGGTCGAGGCGCGTCCCGACACGGCGAGCGCCGTGCCGCGCGGCACCGGAACCGATTCACCAACCGGGATCGTCTCAGCCGGGCGGCCGAGGTAGGCCGGATACGTTGCGCGAATGGCGACGTCGCCCACGAACGGGCGGTCCGTGACGCGGATGGTGACCGTATCGCTCGACACCCGGCCGTCGCTCGCCACGATCACCACATCGGCATCCATGGGTCCGAGGAGCGTCGCCGCCGACCCACCCTTCACCGGGAGCGCTACGGTGCTCCACGGTTTCCCCGTGGCCCGCAGGTGCAGCGTCACGTCGCGCCGCTCGGGCGCACTGATGTCGACGCGCAGCTTCTCGCCGCGCATCACGGATCCCGGCACATCCACTATCCGGAGCGGCGCGAGGATGTCGCCGGTGAGCGCGCCCACGGGGTGCCGGATCGCACGCCACCCATCGGGCGCTCGCGAGCGCGCGGCACCCAGGAATACGAACGCGCCGAGCGCCGCCGCGAGTGCGAGCGCGCCGCGCTTCAGCGTGCGCCGGTGCAGCGCGGGCGCGAGAAGCGCGCCCGATGCGCCGAGCCGCGCCGCCAGCGTGTTCGCCGCGTGCGCACCGAGCTCGCCGCTCCCGGCCGCCTCGAGCACGCCGCGCAGCGAGCCGGCGCGGAGCGAACGTTCGCTCTCGATGGCGCGCGCGATGCTCCCTTCTCCCGCGCTGCGCCGCGCGTCGCGCTGCGCCCACCAGAGCACGGCAGCCACGCCCAGCAGCGCCAGCGCCCAGGCGAGGAGCGGCACCGCGGGAAGCCGGATCCAGCGCGCATCACCCAGGATGAACACTCCAGCAGCGATCACCAGCGCCAGGAGGGCGAGCGCGAGCGCTATTCCCCGGGCCAGGAGCGCCATGCCGAGCCGCGAGCGCTCGCGGCCTACGAGCTGCGCGAGCGTCACGACACCGGGCGGCTCGTGACCGCGTACACGAACAGGTTCACGCCCATGCGGAGCGCCGCCTCGTGCTTGGCCGGCGGGTCGTGGTGCACGTCGGGATCCTCCCAGCCATCGCCCAGATCACACTGGTAATCGTAGAACACCGCGAGCCGGTCACCGAGGAAGATGCCGAGCCCCTCGGCCGGCTTACCATCGTGCTCGTGGATCTTGGGGAGCCCTTTCGGAAAGTCGTACACCACGTGGTAGATCGGGTGCGAGAGCGGCACGTCCACGAGCGGACGGTCGGGAAAGACGCGCTTGATCTCGCGACGGAAGCTCGCATCCATCCCGTAGTTGTCGCTGAAGTGGATGAAGCCGCCGCGCTCGAGGTATTCGCGCAGCCGCTGCACCTCGGCATCGCTGAAGTGGATGTTGCCGTGTCCGGTGACGTGGATGAAGGGATAGTCCCAGAGCTTGTCGTCCATGAGCGTCACGCGCGCCTCGCTGCGCTCCACGTGGAGCGAGGTGCGCGTGGCGATCGCCTCCAGGAGGTTGGGGAGGCTGGAGGGGTTGGCGTACCAGTCGCCGCCGCCGTCGTACTGCAGCCGCGCGATGGTCATGCGCAGGCCGTCCTCGGGTGGCGCCGACGCGTGGTGCGCGGCGGGTAGTACGACGAGCGCGATGGCTAGAAGGGCGGTACGTAACATCTGGCCTGCCTCTGCGCTGAGCTCCTTGACCTGGGAAACTACTCCGGTTCGCGCGCCGCCGGCGGTGCCGCGGCCTCCTGCGCCAGCCGGTACGCGTCGTTGCGCGAGAGTCCGTGCTCTGCCCCGAGGATCCGAGCCGCATCGCGCGCGCTCTTCCCCCCGGCCAGGAGCTCGGCCGCGCGCGCGCGGAGAGCTCCTTCGTCTGGCGCCGCTCGCACCTCCCCGGCGCCCGCCACGACGATCACGACTTCGCCGCGTGGGGGCGAGTCACGGTAATACCGTGCCAGCTCCGCCACCGTTCCGCGACGAAGCTCCTCGAACTGCTTCGTGAGCTCGCGCGCCACCGCGACGCGTCGATTCCCCGCTCCGGCCGCGGCCAGTTCCTCGAGCGTGGCCGCGAGCCGGCCCGGCGCCTCGTAGAGCACGGCCGTGTGCGGCAGCCGGGCGACTTCATCCAGAAAGGTAGCCCGCTCCCGCCCCTTGCGCGGGGGAAAGCCGAAGAAAGTGAAGCGGGTGGCATCCATCCCCGAGGCGACGAGCGCGGCGAGGAGGGCGGAGGGACCGGGGATGGGAACGATCCGGATGCCAGCGTCGATGGCGGCATTCACGAGGCGCTCCCCGGGATCGGAGAGGAGCGGTGTACCGGCGTCCGAGATGAGCGCCATGCTCTCGCCGGCGAGGAGCCGCTCCACGATGCGTGGAGCGGTGCGCGCCTCGTTGTGCTCGTGATGGGAGGCGGTGGGCGTGCGGATCGAGTAGCGGTCGAGGAGTCGGCGCGAGTGGCGTGTGTCCTCGGCGAGGATGAGCGCGACGCTCGAGAGCGTCTCCACCGCGCGCGGCGAGAAGTCGTCGAGGTTGCCTATGGGGGTGGAGACTAGGTAGAGGTGGCCGGGAGCGGGGGCCATGCGGGAGCTCACCTCACGCGGGATACCGGCAGGATCGCGAACGCGTGGGCGGCGACCATGCGCCACCCACGCGTTGGACGAGCCGGCGCCGGGGCCGGCTCGCGAAGCTCGCGGCTCAGCCCGCGTGCTCCTGGAACTTCGACTCCAGCTTCGCCTTCGGCACCGCGCCGATCACGGTGTCGACCAGCTTCCCCTCCTTGAAGAAGAGGATCGTCGGAATCGAACGGACGTTGAAGCGCGTGGACGTGGACGGATTCGAATCCACGTCGAGCTTGGCGACCTTCGCCTTCCCATTGTAATCGGAGGCGAGCTGGTCGAGGATGGGGGCGATGAGACGGCACGGGCCGCACCAGGTGGCCCAGAAATCCACAACCGCCAACCCGTCGTGCTTCTCGATCTCCTGCTCGAAGGTCTCGTCCGTCACCGCAACCGCATTCGACATGTCTATCACTCCCTGGCCGGCCCTGCCCTGCGCGGGGCCACTGTTAAGTTTCTCACTGCTTACCGACTGATGGTGCGCGGCGGCGTGCGCCGCGCTCTCGCTGAAACGGGCGGCCTCTGGCCGCCCCAAACGGCAATGCCAATGTCTCTTCCGACTCGCCGCGGCACCCGGATCGCCCACATCGGCGTCGCCGTTCGCGCCATCGACGAGCTACTGCCATTCTACCGCGACGTGCTAGGCCTGACCGGCGTCCCACTCGACGACTCCGACGGGGCCCGCATCGCGGGACTCGCCGCCGGCGAGTCACTGGTGGAGCTCCTGGAGCCCGCCGAGAGCGGCTCGCCGATCGACAAGTACATCGCGAAACGCGGTCCGGGTATCCATCACATATGCTTCGCGGTGGACGACCTGGACGCGGCTCTCGAGCGCTGCCGCGCCGCCGGCGTGAGACTGATCGACGAGAAACCGCGGATGGGCGCGGAGGGGAAGCGGATCGCTTTTCTCCACCCGAGCGGCACCGGCGGCGTTCTGATCGAGCTCACGGAGAATTAACGCCCGTGAGCGCTCCGGCGTTCCCCGTGGAGTCTCCGGGTCAGGGAGTGGCGCAGAGATCCCTGACCGGATCCAGCGGCACGTCCTGTACGTACCAGCGGTCCGACGGCCCCCGCACCGTGACGAAGCTGGTCTCGCGGGTGATGTTTCCCTTGGTGAGCGCTACGCCGAGCTTGTGGAGCCCATCGCCGGTGCGCGTATCGCTCCGGATGTCGAACTTGTCGTGCGTGAGGTAGCACTGCATGATGAGCTCACGCCGCTCGAGCTGGGAGCGCTCCATCTGGTCGCGCGCTGGCCCCTTGGAGGTACCCCAGATCACGGACATCGCCTGCAGGTCCTGGGACTTCACCGCTCCCAGGAACGACTGCACCGCATCGTGCGGCGAGGCGGCGCCCGTGAGCTGCACCGCTCCGGTGGTGGGGTCGGTGTGCACGGGCGTGCTGCGGCAGGCGACGGCCACCAGAAGGAGTAGGGCGATACGTTTCACGTGGATTACTCCAGAGTTGTCGGGTGCGAACCTAACTTCGAGTCTGAATGCCAGCAAGCCACCAGCGTCTCTACATCAACATCGACCACGTCGCCACGCTTCGCCAGGCGCGGCGCACAGATGAACCCGATCCCGTGGCGGCGGCCGCGATCTGCGAGGATGCCGGCGCCGAGGGGATAACCGCACACCTGCGCGAAGACCGCCGGCACATTCAGGACGAAGATGTGCGCCGTTTGTCTCGCGAGATCCGCACCGTGTTCAACCTCGAGATGGCGCTCACCGAGGAGATGCTCGACATCGCCGAGCTCCTCCGTCCCTATCAGGTCACACTGGTACCCGAGCGGCGCGAAGAGGTTACCACGGAAGGTGGTCTGGATGTCTCGCGCGACCCCGCGCGCCTGGCGAGCGGGATCGAGCGGCTGAAACGATCGGGGCTCCATATCAGTCTCTTCATCGACCCCGCGAGCGAGGCGGTGGAGCGCTCGCGCGACCTGGGGGCCGATGCCATCGAGCTGCACACGGGGGCGTACGCCAACTCGGGAGGGGCGAGCGAGGCGCTTGCCGCGCTCCGCGCTGCCTCGACGCTGGGTGCGAAGCTCGGCCTCGCGGTACACGCGGGACATGGGCTCACGGTGCGCAACGTGGGGCCGGTGGCCGCGATTCCGGAGATCGAGGAGCTGAACATCGGCCATTCGATCGTCAGCCGGGCTATCTTCGTGGGACTGGCGGAGTCGGTGCGCGAGATGCGCGCGGCCATGGATGCGGCGCGCGCCGGCTGACCGGCACGGCGAGCGGTCGTTAACTGGGAGATACGGAGTCGGAATGAGCTCGTCGGCGAGCATCCTGGACTTCTTCATAGTGGAAGCGAACGAGTACATCGAGCGGCTCGATTCGCTAATCGCTTCCGGAGGCGCGGGCGGCCCGGAGGCCACCGCGTTCGCGCGCAACGCACGCATGCTCCGCGGCAGCGCCACGATGTCCCGCCGCGAAGGGATCGCGTCGGTGGCCGCGGCGCTCGAGCGCGTGGCGCGCGCGCTGGACGAGCGCCGGCTCGGCTGGGATCCGGCGCTCTCCGCCGCGGTCACCGGCTCGGTCGACGACCTCCGCGTACTCCTCCGCAACGCACGGAGCTGGTCGGCGCTCGACGACAAACGCTCGGCGGACCGCGCGGCCGAGCTGGCGCGCTTCGCGCCGGAGAGCACGGGAGCGGCCGCGCGGCCATCCGCGCGGAGCGGCGTCTTCCTCGCTGGCGAGACGAGCGAGCTGGCGAGCGTGCTGGAGCGCTTCGCGGCGGCTCCCACGGCGGAATCGCTGGCGAAGGCGCTGCAGCGACTGCGCGCCCTGCGCGGTGTGGCAGACGTGCGCGACATGGCGCCGGTAGGCGAGGTGATGGAAACGGTGGAGGACGCGCTGCGCACGCTCGAGGCCCACCCCGACACGCCCGCGACGGAGGCGCAGCGCACCCTCGCGCGAACCGCGGCGGCGTTCCTGCGCCGAGCTTCGCGCGACATCGGCGCGCGCGGGCACCCCGATCCCGGCGCCGCGGAGCTGGCCGAGTTCCATGGAGCGGCGGCCGCCATCCCGCAGCACTCCGGCAAGGGCGATCGCATCGTCCCCATCTCGCAGCTCTTCCACGACGACGCCGGTCCGCACGTGGTGCGCGCGGCGGCGCACCCGCCCACCACCGCGACGGAGCGCTTCAGGCTCGAGGTGGTGAGCCATGCCGAGCACCTGCGCGGCGTGGTGGCCGAGGCCCGTGCTGCGGCGGGTACGGCAGGTGCAGCGGGTGCCGCAGGTGCCGCAGGTGCCGCAGGTGCCGCAGGTGCAACCGGGACTGCGGCCGCAGCGCGCGAGAGGTCCGCGCGCGAACTGCGCGACGCGCTCCGCGCGCTGGGGAGCGCGGCGCACAGCTTCGGTGAGCGCGCCGTGGCCCGCTTCGCGGCGGAGTGGAGTACGCGCGCATCCGCGCTCGACGAGCGCGGGCTGGACCAGTTGGACGAGGTGGCGCGTCTGCTCGCCGACCCATCGAGCAGCGCGGAGGAAATCGAGCGCGGCGTGGAGCGCCTCACGTCGGGGGCCGACCGGCCGGCCGGCGCACCGGTGCGCATACCGGTGCGCATACCGCTGCGCACGCCCACCGGCCGCGAGCTGCACGAGCTGCTGGAGGATGGGATCGCGAGCTTCCTCGAGCTCGACGAGCGGCCGCTGAGCCCACCCGCCGTGCTCGACGACGAGCGAGTGGTGCCGATAGATGATCTGCTCTACCGCGGCCGCGCCGCGCTCGAGCGGGCCGCGGAGCTCCGCGCCGAGCTGCTCCACCTCGAAACGGCTCCGTCACGCGAGGCGGTGGAGGAGCTGTTCGACCTCATCGAGCTGGCCCTCGCCGAGTAGCGCGAAGTGAAGAACGCCGTTCGCAACACGCTCGGGATCATCCTGAGCGTAGCCCTGCTCGCGTGGGCGCTGCACAACGTGGAGTTCGCGCTGGTGATGGAGCACCTGCGCGCGGCGAACCCGTGGTATTTCGCGCTGGCGGTGGTACTCGGAACGCTGATCTTCCCAGTGCGCGCCTGGCGCTGGCGCATCATCCTCGATCCGGTGGCGCATCACCTCCCCTTCGGCCCGCTCTGGCGGGCGACGGCGATAGGGTTCGGGATCAACAACGTGACGCCGCGCGCGGGAGAGATCGCGCGCCCGTACGCGCTCAGTCGCGAAGCGCCGCGCGTGTCCTTCTCCGCGGCGCTCGCTTCGCTCGCGGTGGATCGCGTCTTCGACGCGATCGCCATCCTCGCACTCCTGATCGCGGCATTGCTGGATCCCGCCTTCCCGAGCAACAAACAGGTCGCCGGCCAACCCATAGGGAGCTGGCTGACGGGCTTCGTAGTCCTCCTGATGGGCGGCGTGGCCGGGCTGTACGCCATAGTGCTCTTCCCGCAGTTCGTCCTCGCTGCCTACGAGCGGCTCGCACGGCGAGTGGCGCCGCGCTTCGAGGAGCGGGGCCGCCGTGCGATAATCGCGTTCGCGTCGGGGCTCTCGGTGCTGCGGCAGCCGGGCCGCTTCGCCGTGGTCTTCGCGTGGGCGCTGGCGCACTGGCTGCTCAACGCGCTGGCCTACTGGGTGGGATTCAAGGCCGTCGGTATCGCGGCCCCCTTCGGCGCGGCGCTGTTCCTCCAGGGGCTGGTGGCGATCGGCGTCGCCCTGCCGAGCGCCCCCGGCTTCTTCGGCGTCTTCGAGTACCTGAGCCAGATAGGCCTCGGCGTCTACGGCGTGGATACCGCGCGGGCCACCAGCTGGGCGATCGGCTACCACATCCTCACCTTCATCCCGATCACGACCATGGGCATCTACTACTTCGTGCGCCTCGGCCTCCACCTCCGCGACTTCAGCGAGGTGGAGAAGCCGGATGCGGACTCGGAGACGGGCACCACGAGGCGGAAGATCGCGACTCCACCCGAAGAGGTGGTGTGAAGGGGAGCGCGCCGCGCTCCCCCGCCGCTCGGACGGCGCGGGTGATCGCGCACGCCAAGATCAACCTCATCCTCCGCGTCCTCGCGCGCGAGGAGAGCGGCTTCCACTCACTCGAAACGCTCTTCGCGCGACTCGACCTGGGCGACGTCGTGACCGTGCGCGTGGGTGGAGTGGGAGCGAGCCGCTCGGTGGACTGCGACCGCGAGATCCCCGGCCCCCCCGAGCAGAACCTCGCCTACCGTGCCGCACTGGCCTTCGCCGAGGCCACCGGCTGGCCCGCGGGGTTCGCCATAGAGATCGAGAAGCACATCCCGATGGGCGGCGGTCTCGGCGGCGGCAGCGCCGACGCGGGTGCCGTACTCCGCGCGCTCGCGGCGCTCTCCCCACACCAGGTAAGGGGAGGGCAGCTTCTCGCCATCGCGGCCGCGCTGGGGAGCGACGTTCCCTACCTCACCACCGCCGCGCCGCTCGCGCTGGCGTGGGGCCGCGGCGAGCGCATGCTGGCCCTCCCGCCGCTGCCGGAAGCCACCGCGCTCCTCGTCATCCCTCCCTTCCCCGTCTCCACCGCCGCCGCCTACGCCTGGCTCGCTGCCTCGCGCGCCGAGCCGGCCCCCGGCACATCTGCCGCCGTCCGTTCCGAGGCGCCTCCCGCACCACCAGCGTCCCCTACCCGCCCCGCCCCACGCCCCCCCTCCCCCCCCCCCGCCAACCCACCCACCCCCCCCCCACCCCCCGCCCCCCCC
>Ga0182741_1001578_pt1 | contig 29242 bp, 35 predicted proteins | sample eDN5th37CBELigOP_FD_128874 | JGI IMG/M metagenome (GOLD analysis project Ga0182741, IMG submission 128874) | Enriched Organic Plus compost microbial communities from Emeryville, California, USA - eDNA 5th pass 37_C BE-Lig OP (version 2) (version 2) ... | reverse complement strand
TGACGGTATTGCGGGTCGAGAGGCGTGCGGAGATGCTGACGGACGTGGCGCTTAAGAACTTGAAACCAAAGGAGAAACCGTACAAGGTCACCGACCGTGACGGTATGTATGTGCTGGTGAGCACGACGGGAACGGTGTCGTTCCGCCTGGACTACCGTCTGAACGGGCGGCGCGAGACCGTCGTGCTGGGGAGGTACGACAAGGCCGGCATCTCGCTCGCGCGAGCGCGCGAGCTGTGCATCGACGCCAAGCGTATGATCCGGGAGGGGCGCTCGCCCGCCTTTGAAAAGCAGCGCGCCAAGCGGCGCCTTCTCGAGGCGAAGAGCTTCGGCGAGTTCGGCGAGAAATGGCTGACCATGGCGCCGATGGCCGACAGCACGCGGTCCATGCGCCGGGCGATCTTCGAGCGCGAACTCCTGCCGGCGTGGCGCAAGCGGCTTCTCACGGAGATCACGCCGGACGACCTGCGGGCACATTGCGGTGCCATCGTCGACCGCGGCGCGCCGGCGACGGCGCTCCACGTCCGTGACATCGTCAAGCAGATCTACGGGTTTGCCATCCTCCACGGCGAGAAGGGTCGCGAGGCCGGCGACCGCCCCAACGGCGATTCCGCCAAGCCAGCGGCACCGGTGCCACAGGCCCATACGCCGACGGTCACGCCGGCGAACAGTGGCAGCGCGTAGACGGCAAGGTAGAACAAAAGACAGCAGATGACGCCGATGGCGGCGATGCTGGCGAGCACGCTGACAACAATCATGGTGGTGGCCTCCGTGAGACAAGGATCCGACGGTCGCGCCTTCCACCACCACCACGGCGCAACGACTCTATAGCATAAGATCGACGGCGCGTGAGCGGACGTCGCGGACGACGTCCGTCCGGCGCAGATGAGCCTGATTGTTCCGCAACGGAAGCAACTGCGCCGGCTGCCGGTCAGCCGTCAGCGGTCCAGGGATCAATGACGGTCAGGCCGGCGGCGGCGAACGCGGCGGTGTCGCGCGACGCCACGGCAAAGCCCTGTGCGGCCGCGATCGCGGCGATGTAGCCGTCGGGCGTCGGGAAGCCCTTGCCGGCCCTGCGCGCCCTGACGGCGAGGTCCGCGTATCGCCGCGCCGCTTGCGTTTCGAAGGGCAGGATTCTCGGCTCGAACAGCGCCATCACCCCCTCGAGCGCGGTTGCCAGACGGTCCTTGCGCTTGCCCTTGGGCGGCGCGCAGATGCCGAACGTCAGCTCCGCGATGGTGACGCTGGAGAGGAAGAGCGTCTCCGCGGCCTGGGCGTCGAGCCAGTCCCGGACCGACGGATGCGGCTCGGGCTTCATCGCCCCGGAGACGACGTTGGTGTCGAGCAGGATCATTCGAGGTGCATCGGCTCGGCGGGGCGGGTGTCACGAGCCTGTTCGAGCGCCTCGACATCGGCATTGGTGAGCCCGATCTTGCGGCTCATCTCCGAGAGCGCAGTGCCGATCGTGAGCCGCCCCGCGGGACGCGCGGCGGCTTCCAGAATGGCGCGCATTTCGGCTTCCGTGCTGCGGTTGTGCTGCGCCGCGCGGACCTTCAAGGCGCGGTGCGCCTCCTCCGAGAGGTTGCGAATGGTGACGGCGGGCATGATAGCGTCCCCGGCGGATTGACTGCGATGCTATCAAAACAGCAACTATGATAGCATTCTTCAAGGGTTGATGGCGGCGCTCACGCGCCGCCGAACCGCCAGACCGGAATGCCGAGCTTGCGGGCCTTGTCGGCGAGGTTCTCCTGGATGCCGGTGCCGGGGAAGATCATGACGCCGATGGGCAGCACGTCGAGCATGGCGTCGTTGCGCTTGAACGGCGCGGCCTTGGCGTGCTTCGTCCAGTCCGGCTTGAAGGCGACCTGCGGCACGTTGCGGTTCGCGGTTCTCCGCGACGGGCGCCGGAGGCCTCTCCTCCAGCCCTCAACCCGTCACGGCAAACCCGGTCCGCACTCTCACTCTCTGCAGGGGGCGTTGCGGGGTCTCCCCGCGAGACAAGGGTCGGCCGAGACCCTGGCTCGGCCGCACGGGAAGGCGTTCATTTAGTTTGATACGGGATATCTTAGCCTGGCTACGATCCAGCCAATGAATTCAAACCTGCCGCGCTTGCAGCTCCGCCGTGGGCTTTCCCAGCCCTGGCCAGCAAGCTCGGTCCATCCCAGTTGCCGAAGGCAGCGATCGGCCGTGGGTGTCGCGCTCGGCTGACGGCCTTCTGGTACTGAACCCGTGAAGCAGGACCAGTAGCAAGGAGGCCTTCTCGCAACCCGACCTTGAAGATCACTTGAATTACCCGGCCATTGGCCGTACAATACATCAGATTGAGGCGATGGAGGTATTGAGATGGCCGAAGCAATCCGGAAGCCGACTCGTGGTCGGGTTCGCGGTGAGCGTCTTGAGACCCGCGTGACGGCCGAGCAGAAGAAGCTCATCGAGCGCGCCGCGGCACTTCAGGGGCGGACCGTGACCGACTTCGTGCTGACCAGCGTGCAGGACGCCGCCCGACGTGCGATCGAGGAACACAGCCAACTCGCTCTCTCGGTGCGTGACAGCGAAGCGTTCGTTGATGCGCTACTAAACCCGAAACCAGTCAATGATCGCCTCCGTGACACGGTCCGCCGCTATCGCGAGCGAGCTGGCGTCTGACGCGTGCTCGGCGGCATTGAAGAGAGTCTCCGCGTCGAGCCGCTGGCTTCGAGCCATGACCGATCGGAGTTCGAGAGCGGCGTAGAGCCACTCGACAGATATTTTCGGACGCAGGCGGGGCAGGACGCGCGGAAGAATATGGCCGCGCCTTTCGTCCTGGTGCTGCCAGAGGGGACGGTCGCGGGCTACTACACGCTCTCCTCGACGTCTGTGCAGCTCGCCGAGCTGCCGGCGCAAACGGTGAGGAAGCTGCCGAGATATCCGCTGGTCCCGGCGACGCTCTTAGGCCGGCTCGCGGTGGATCGGCGTCACCAGGGAAAAGGTTACGGCCGGTTTCTCTTGGGCGATGCGCTCCACCGGGCGGCCCGTAGCGAGATTGCGTCGTTCGCGGTGATCGTGGATGCGAAGGATGAAAGTGCCCGTCGCTTCTACGAACGTGAGAGTTTTCTGCCATTTCCGGACCAGCCTATGAAGCTGTTTCGGCCGATGACAGATGTCCGGCGGCTATTCGATTAACTAATACGGCAATGCTGGGCGCATCTTAGGAAACTAGGCTGAATCGACATTCAGCGCATCCATAGCATTGCGGCGGCGAGATGGATGAACGCGAGGAAGTGGACGGCGCGACGATCGAAGCGTGTGGCGAAGCGTCTGAAATGCTTGAGTTTGTTGAAGCAGCGTTCGATGCGGTTGCGGGTCCTGTAGAGGATGGTGTCGTGCGGGATTGGCACTTTGCGGGATCGCTTGAAAGGGATGACGGCAAGCATGTCGGCATCGGCGATGATCCGGCGCAAGTCGTTGCTGTCGTATGCTTTGTCAGCGATGACGGCGCTGCCCTTCATGCCATCGAGCAGCGCCGGGGCGGTGACGATGTCATGCGCCTGCCCGCCGGTGAGGATGAAGCGCAGCGGCCGGCCAAGGGCATCCGCGAGCATATGGATCTTGGTGGTCAATCCTCCTCGGGAACGCCCCAGAGCCTGGTTCTGGTCCCCCCTTTTCCGGTCGCTGCCTGCTGGTGGGCGCGAACCAGGGTGGTGTCGAGCATGAGATATTCGTTGTCGGGATCGTCGATGAGGGCTTTGAAGACCCGCTCCCACACGCCCCTGTCGGCCCAGCGCGAGAAGCGGGTATGGACGCTCTTCCATTTGCCGTATCGCACCGGCAGGTCGTGCCAGTGGGCGCCAGAGCGCAGCACCCACAGGACACCGTTGACGAACAGGCGATTGTCAGCGGCGGTGCGGCCCGGATCGCCCGCTTTACCCGGCAACAGCGCAGCGATGCGCTCCCACTGGGCGTTCGTCAGTTCGTACCGTTTGGCCATCCGTCGCGCTCCGAATCAGAACCTTCGGAACGCAATGAATCAACGCCAGACCGCGTTGAGAATCCTGAATGTGGATTGGACCTAGAAGAGAAGCGGGGGGATCAGAATGAAGGCGTTTGAATTCGACCATCGTCTCGTCGATTCCTATGCCCGTTTCTCACGGTCATTCAGCACTATTCGATCTGATGATCTGAAGTCGGAAATCGATCGGCAGTACGATGCCGGGCGCTTCTGGCCGGACGCCCTTCTGTCGCTCAACCCTCGATATCTTCAGGGGCCGACGGTCGACGATCTGGTCGCCTCGGGCGATCTTGACGAAGCGACGGGCAGAATATTCCGGTTCGGGTCGACGCCTTTGCGGTTCCATCGCCACCAGGCGCAGTCCATCGCCAAGGCGCGGGCGGGCCAGAGTTACGTGGTCACGACCGGAACCGGCTCCGGCAAGTCGCTCTGCTTTTTCGTCCCCGTGGTTGACGCGATCGTTCGCGCACGGAAGGCGGGCAAAGCGCGTAGAACCAGCGCCGTCATCGTTTATCCGATGAACGCCCTGGCGAATAGCCAGATCAACGAGATCGAGAAATTTATCTCCCAATCCGGCCTGCCAACGGAGATCAGGCCGGTGGTGCGACGTTACACCGGCCAGGAGAGTCAAGATGAGCGGCAGCGAATCGCAGACAACCCGCCGGATATTCTGCTCACCAACTTCATGATGGCGGAATTGCTTCTGACCCGACAGGACAGCCTCGACACCAAGGTTATAGAGAACGCGCACGGTTTGAATTTCATCGTTCTCGACGAGCTGCACACTTATCGCGGTCGCCAGGGCGCCGACGTCGCCATCCTCGTCCGCCGCCTTCGAAATCGCTGCACGCCAGACAAGGCTCCGATCTGCATCGGAACATCGGCCACGATGGCGAGTGAAGGGTCTGACGCCAATCGCGCGCAGGCCGTAGCAGACGTTGCGTCGCGTCTTTTCGGGGTTTCCATAGGACCGGAAGGCGTCATCGACGAGTCGCTTGAACGGGCAACGGATGACCGGCTGAAGCTTGATGATGTGCGGCTGAAGCTCGCGTCTGTCGTGACATCCGCGCTGCCAAGCGTGTTGACCGATGAGATCCTGAGGAAGCACCCCCTCGCGGTCTGGACCGAATTGGCAATTGGGCTGGACGACGCGCAGGAACTCAAGCGCAAGAAGCCCATTCCGTTTGAAGAGGCCGTAGGGCTGCTATCAAAGGACAGCGGCGTCGCCGTCGAAACCTGCCGAAGCAGCCTCGAGACATTTCTAACGCGCGTAAGCTTGCCGGAAACAGAACGAGGCGGCTCCGGGACCGGTGCATTCCTGGCATTCAAGCTTCACCAGTTCATCTCCGGCGCAGGCGAGGTCTTCACTACGCTGGCCGAGAAACCCAGGAGTGTTCTTTTCAAAGGTCAGCTCGAAGACCCCAGCGCGCCAGGCCATCGTCTCTATCCAACCCGTTTCTGCCGGGAGTGCGGACATGAGGTCCATGTTGTCACCAAGATTGAGGACGCCGAGGGCACGCTGTTCTTGGCAAGGAACATAGACGATGCGCCGCTGGACGATCAGGACGGCGAAGCTGCAGGTTATCTGACCCCCACGGGCGACGGCGATCCCGACTACGTGTTCACGGGTGAGATCGAATCTTATCCCGAGGATTGGCGCGAGGAGCGCAACGGCATCGAACGACTCCGCGCGAACCGGAAACGACGAGTGCCCGAGATGGTCACTGTTGCGCCCGACGGCCGCCTCGGTTCATCGGGCAAGAGCTTCTGGTTCATACCCGGCAAGTTTGGGTTCTGCTCATGCTGCCTTGACCAACCGCACCCAAGCATGCGGGAACGCACCAAGCTGGCGGGGCTGTCGGGCGAGGGCCGCAGTTCAGCCACGACGCTCCTTGTCGCAACCGCCCTCGAATGGATGAACAGGTCCGACAGCGGCGTCCCCAAGGAAAAGCGCGAGCTTCTCGGGTTTACCGACAATCGTCAGGACGCCGCCCTTCAAGCAGGGCACTTCAACGATTTTCTGTTCGTCAGCCTTCTGCGCGGCGCAATCCTGCGAGCCGTTCTGGACGCCGGCGACGACGGTTTGACCGAGGACGAATTCGGCTTGCGGATCGTGAGGGCGCTCGGATTCACTGCCGCTAACCGAGATACGCGCGTCCATTGGATGCTGGATCCCGAGGCGGGGGCCGTGGTCCGCGAGGACGCCCAGCGCGCCCTCCAAAAGGTTCTAGCCCATCGACTTTGGACGGACTTGCGTCGGGGGTGGCGCTACACCAACCCAAGCCTGTCCGTTCTCAGACTCGTCGATGTCGAGTTCGTCGGCCTCGATGATATTGCTGAAGACACCGAGCGTCTGGCCGCCATCCGGCCGGAATTCGGCGCGCTCGATGCTGCTGCGCGCAAGGTGATGTTCAAGAAGCTCCTCGGCGCCATGCTCGAAGGCTTGGCAGTCGGAACGGAAGCGCTCGACCCGACCGTTCTCGAAGGAGTCGCCCAGAAATCCCGCAACCTGCTGCGCGCCCCGTGGGCTATCGACATCAAGGAGACGCCCCGAAGCCGAACGACGCTGTTCCTGCAAGCCCCAGGCAAGGATCAAGTAAGCCTGCGGGAGGAACAGACAATCGTCCGCGCCGGCCACAATTCCCGCATCGGACGTCTGATCAATCGCAATAGCGTTATTGGGACTAAGCTCGGCAAGACTGACTACTTGACTGCCATAACCGGCCTGATGGACCTCCTTGCGAGCGAGGGATTGGTGTCGCGTGTCGAGTTGGAGGAGGATCTGCAAGGCTGGCGCCTGTCGCCGTCAGCCGTCCGTATCGTGCCCGGCGAAGCCATTCGGCGCGGCGCGGCGCAGGGCAACCGTTACTTTCATGATCTCTACAATGAGATTGCTGCCGACCTGAAGGCCGGCCGGAGCAACTTCTGGGGTCTCGAAGGTCGTGAACACACGGCCCAAGTGGCCCAGAGACAACGCGAATGGCGCGAGTGGCGCTTCCGGTTCGAGAAGGAGGACCGGGACAATCTCGCGCGAAGCGCCGCCGACCTCAAGGCCGCTGGCGAGTCGGAGCAGTTTCTGCCCGCCCTGTTCTGTTCGCCGACGATGGAACTCGGCGTCGATATCTCGGCGCTCAACGCTGTCTATCTGCGAAATGTGCCGCCGACACCAGCGCGAGGGGCGAGTGGACCGCTTCGGTCAGCCGGCGGAATGCGTCCGCTCGATTATGATGTTCTCGCCGGATAGCGCCATCGACGGCGCGGTGCTTGAGGTCATTCTTCGCAAGGCCGAGGAAATCCGAAAGGCGACGGGCGTCACCGTGCCCCTCCCTATTAATGGCGTGCGCGGTCGCAACCAACTTGATTGCACCTCCGAAGGTGTACGGATTGACGAGAGGGTGACCGTGGCCCGAGTCTTCACGCGCGAGCAATTCTATGAGCTCGTCTGGTCCAAGCCGATGACGCACCTGGCGAAAGAGTTCGCCATCTCCGATGTTGCGCTTCACAAGATCTGCCGAAAGCACGGTATCCCCAATCCACCGCTTGGCTGGTGGGCGAAGAAGGCGGCCGGAAAGAAGGTGAAGCAGACGCCACTGCCGGAAGCCAAGCCCGGTGCTCCCGACAGGATCACGATTTCCGATGGTGAGTTGGGTCGTGAATCGGCCAATCTGGCGGCCGCACGCGAGCAGGCACGCATACAGGCATCCGGCGGCGACGACAACGAAGCTGTACCGCCGCACCCGATAGTCGAACGCACCATCGCGGCGCTCAGAAAGGCAAAACCATCCGATATCGGCCTGATCGCCGTCAGCGAAGGTGGGCTGGTCAAGTGCGAGGTTGCGCCGCGATCCGTCGATCGCCTCGCAGTCATCCTGCCGCGGATCGTACGGGCGGCTTCCTTGCAGGGATTCCAGCTTGTCGGCGGTGAGGGCGCGGCGCACTTCAAATCTGAGACCGAAGTCATCGGTTTTTCGATCTCCGAGTTGGCCAAGCGGGAGAAGCATGTGCTGACCGATGCCGAGCGTACCAAGGAGGAGGCATGGCAACGCAAGCGCGACCTGGCGGCAAGGCGCAATGGCTGGGGCGTGCCCGACGCCATCCCGCCCGAGGCCTGCTATCTCGGCTGGCAGGAGTCGCTGCGCAACCTGGCAAGGCTGGTCGAGCCGGAGATCGCGCAATAGGCGGCATCGCGCCCGCGGCTAGAGCGTGAGCAGCCCGCGGCGCACCAGCGAGGCCCAGCCTTCCTCGGCGGTTTCGGCGAACTCGAAGAGCTTGAGGTCCTCGGCCGCGATCATGCCTTCCTCGACAAAGGCCTCGAAATTGACCACCCGCCGCCAATAGCTTTCGCGGAACAGCACGATGGGCGTGGGCGGGGCCTTGCGCGTCTGCTGCAGGGTCAGGATCTCGAACAATTCGTCCATGGTGCCGAAGCCGCCCGGGAAGATGGCCAGCGCGTTGGCGCGCATCGCCAGGTGCATCTTGCGCATGGCGAAATAGTGGAAGCGGAAATTCAATTCCGGGGTGATGTAGCGGTTGGGCGCCTGCTCGTGCGGCAGGGTGATGTTGAAGCCGATGCTGGGTGCGCCCACATCGGCGGCGCCGCGATTGGCGGCCTCCATGATGCCGGGACCGCCGCCGGTGGCGATGACATTGTCGCGCCAGCGGCTCTTGGGCGCGAAGGCGCCGCCGCGCTCCGAGGCGATGCGGGCGAAGTCGCGCGCGACATTGTAGACCTCGGACCGCCGGCGCAACTGCTCGGCCTGCGCCTTCTCGGTCTCGGTCTGCGCCGTGCCGGCGGCGGCCTCGACCTGCTCGGGGGAGGGGATGCGGGCGCTGCCGAAGACGATGATGGTGGAACGGATGCCCCAGTCGCGCAATTCCAGCTCCGCCTTGCTGTATTCCAGGGCGAAGCGGATGGGGCGCATCTCGTCGCGCAGCAGGAACTGGGTGTCCTCCACCGCCAGCAGCGAACTGCGCGGATTGACGCGGTTGTTGGGCTCGCTCATCGGGGTCCTGTCCGTCCTCGCACGGGTGCGCAGGGGTTATCCGATCAACGGCGGCTCAGATCAACCGTTCAGCCCGCGAGCAGCCGGTAGGCGATATAGAGCAGAACGGCCCAGACCAGGATCAGGGCCAGCAGGATCAGTGCCAGGGCGAGCAGCGGCCGCTTGAACCAGCGCGCGATCCAGCGGTCGGCGCGCCGCCCCGCCTCGTCATAAAGGCCCGGCGGCAGCCGCCTTGCGATCAGCCGCACGGCGAGCGGCACGATCACCAGATCGTCCACCACGCCGAAAAAGGGGATGGTGAAGGGAATGAGGTCGAAGGGACTGACCAGATAGAGCGCTGCCGCCAGGCTCGCCAGTTTCAGCGCGGCGGGTGTGCGGGGATCGCGGAAGGCGAACCAGAGGATGACCGCCTCGCGGCGGAAGGAGAGAAGCCGCCGCTTGATGATGCCAAGGACACGCATCGGTCACGCCAGCGCCAGCACCGGGCCTTCCAGCATATCCATCAGATCGCCGAAATAGCCGCCGGAGCGGGCGGGCTGGCCCGGATCGGAGGTGATCGCCACCGCCAGCCGCCGCGCCGGATGGGCAGCGATGATCTGCCCGCCATAGCCGCGCGCGATGACGAAGCCGCTCTCGCTCAGGAACCAGCCATAGCCGTAATAAAGGCCCGAGAAGGGCGACTGCGTCCGGCGCACCAGGGACGCGTCGATCCAGCCGGCCGGGATCACCTGCGCGCCGCCATAGCGGCCGCGGTTGCGCATCAGAAGCGCGATGCGCAACAGGGCGCGCGGCGTCAACGCCATCTCGTTGCCGCCGAAATAGAAACCCTGGGGATCGCGTGTCCAGCCCGGCACTTCGATCTTGAGCGGCGCGCCCAGCCGCTCGCGCGCCAGCGCCAGCAGCGTCTTCTTCGTGGCGGTGGCGATGGCCGCGCCCAGCACATGGGTGCTGCCGGTGGAATAGATCATGTTGCCGCCGGGCCGGTCGATCATCGGGCGGCGCAGGGCATGGGCCACCCAGTTGCCCGACTGCACCCAGCTTCCGTAATTGCCGCCGGAGGTGCTGCCCAGCCCGGCGCGCAGCGTCACCAGGTCTTCCATGGTGATTGCCTCCGCGCCCGGCGTGGCATTGGCGGGGATCAGGCGCGGCGCCACCTGGCGTAAGGTGGCGTTCACGCTCTTGATCTCGCCCTGCGCGACGGCCGTGCCCAGCAGCAGGGCGACGATGCTCTTGGAGCAGGATTTGATGTTGGCGGCGCGGTCCAGGCCGGGACCGCGCGGCGCCTCCGCCAGCACGATCTCGTCGCCGCGCTGGATCAGGATGGCGTGAAGCTGCTTCAGCCCGCGCGCGGTGCGGCGCAGGCCGTCCACCGCCCGTCCATCCGTCTGCCCGAAGGCGGGCGCGGCGGGCGGGGTGGCGAGACCGGCAAGCAGGGCGGCGGAAAAGCGCCTGCGGGAAAGCATCCGCCGAGCATGGCGGGGAATTCCGGCGAATCCTAGACCGGCGGCCCGGCGTCAGCCACGGCTTTCAGACATCGTCGTCGCCGACAGGACCGCCTTCGCCTTCCAGCCGGTTGATGGCGCGCACGTCGCGGGCGGTGAATTTCAGCCGCACGCCCGCCCCGCCGCCGGCGTCTTCGGGGATGAAGATTGCCCCGCCATCCTCCAGCGCCTGGCGCAGGCGCGCCTTCGCCTCCGTGCCCGGATCGGCGCGCGCCGCCTCGAAGTCGGCCAGCGCCGTTTCCTCCAGTTGCGCCCGCCGCGCCACATGGTCGCGCGGCCACTGCACCAGGATGCGCGCCGCCTTTGCCTGAGGACCGGTGATGGACATGCCTGTCTCCTTTCGATGCGCGCTGATACCCTGAAAGAGCGATTCTGGAGCCGAATGCCATGTGCGGCAAGGTCAGGGCCCGGCGAAGCTGGCAGACGGCGGTGACGCCCGATGTGGCCGCGCCTGCGGACGAGGCGCCGCTGGTCTATCGGGTGATGAACGAGGTGCCGGTGATCGTCTGCGACGGCGGCCAGCGTTATGTCATGCCGATGCGCTGGGGCTTTCCGGACCCTGCGGACTGGCGGCGGCCGCGCCCCATCCATGCCCGCGCCGAAACCATCGACAGGACGCCCGCCTTCGCCCAGGCCTTTCGCGACGGCCAGCGCGGCATCCTCCTGGTGGAAAGCTTCAACGAGGCGCCGGAGGATGGGGCACAGCACATCTTCACGCCCCCCAGGCCCGTGGGGATCGCCTTGCTGTGGCGGCGCTTCGAGATCGCGGGCGCGCCGCTCTTCGCCGCGGTGATGGTGACGGTGCCTGCCAATGCGCTGGTGGGCGCGCTGCCTGCCGAGCGCATGCCCGCGCTTCTGGCGGAAGAGGACTGGTCCGTCTGGCTGGGCGGGGAGGACGCGGCGGCGGTTGACGCCAAGGCCTGCCTCAAGACGGTCGAAGGCGTGCGCTGGATGCAGACCGCCGAGGACCGGGCCAAAGCCCGGCGCGGCAAACCCGTCGTTTCCGACCCGGCGGGATTGTTCTGACTTCCCAGGACAGTATGTTCCCGTTATGTTCTTGGCATCATGCCAGAACAACCGCTTCTGCCGGGGCTGGTGCCGCCGCCGACCGACCGGCTGTTCTTCGCCCTGTTCCCGGACACGCCCGCGCGGGAGGGCGCGGGCCGCGTCGCGGAGAGCTTGCGCGGGTCCTGCGGCCTTACCGCCCGCGCGCTGCCCGCCCGGCGCCTGCATGTCACGCTGCACCATGTCGGGGATTTCGCCGGGCTGCCGGTGGAGATGCTGGCACGCGCGCAAGCCGCAGGCGATGCCGTGCGCCATGCGGCCTTTCCCATCCGCTTCGACCGCGCGGGCAGCTTCCTGCGCCGCCGGCGCACTTTGCCCCTGGTGCTGCGCGGCGGCGGCCATGTCATCCCCATCATCGCCTTCCAGCATCTCTTGGGCGAGGCGCTGCGGCGGCAGGGCTTCCATCCGCCATCCTCCTACACGCCGCACATGACGCTGCTCTATGACGCGCGCTATGTGGCGGCGCGCGCGGTGACGGCGGTGGAATGGACGGCGCGGGATTTCGTGCTGGTGCGCAGTTTCATCGGCAGATCGAAATACGAAATACTTGGCCGCTGGCCGCTCGCCGCCTAGTCTGCCGGCTCCGCACACAGGAGCCTGCCCATGAAGACCCGCGCCGCTGTCGCCTTCGAAGCGAAGAAGCCTCTGGAAATCGTCGAGGTCGATCTCGAAGGGCCGAAAGCGGGCGAGGTGCTGGTCGAGATCGCGGCCACCGGCATCTGCCACACCGACGCCTATACGCTGGACGGCCTGGACAGCGAGGGGATTTTCCCCGCCATCCTGGGCCATGAGGGCGCGGGCATCGTGCGCGAGACGGGCGCGGGCGTGACCAGCGTCAAGCCGGGCGATCATGTCATCCCGCTCTACACGCCCGAATGCCGCCAGTGCAAAAGCTGCCTGTCGGGCAAGACCAATCTCTGCACCGCCATCCGTGCCACCCAGGGCAAGGGCCTGATGCCGGACGGCACCACGCGCTTCTCGTACAAGGGCAAGCCCATCTTCCACTATATGGGCTGTTCCACCTTTTCGAACTTCACTGTGCTGCCCGAGATCGCGGTGGCGAAGATCCGCGAGGACGCGCCCTTCCAGAGCGCCTGCTATATCGGCTGCGGCGTCACCACCGGCGTCGGCGCCGTCACCAAGACGGCCAAGGTCGAGCCGGGCAGCAACTGCATCGTCTTCGGCCTGGGCGGCATCGGACTCAACGTCATCCAGGGGCTGCGGCTGGTGGGCGCGGACCGGATCGTGGGCGTGGACATCAACGATGCCAAGGAGGAATGGGGCCGCAAGTTCGGCATGACGCATTTCGTGAACCCGGCAAAGGTGACCGGCGACCTGGTGGCGCATCTGGTGGCGCTGACCGATGGCGGGGCCGATTACACCTTCGACTGCACCGGCAACACCCAGGTGATGCGCACGGCCTTGGAAGCCTGCCATCGCGGCTGGGGCACCAGCATCATCATCGGCGTGGCCGAGGCGGGGAAGGAGATCAGCACCCGGCCCTTCCAGCTCGTCACCGGCCGCGTCTGGAAAGGCTCGGCCTTTGGCGGGGCCAAGGGCCGCACCGATGTGCCCAGGATCGTGGACTGGTACATGGACGGCAAGATCGCCATCGACCCGATGATCACCCATGTGCTGCCGCTGGAGGAGATCAACAAGGGTTTCGATCTGATGCACCGGGGCGAAAGCATCCGCTCGGTGGTGGTCTATTGATGGAACAGGTCTCGGCCAGCCGCAGCCATGGCGGCACGCAGGGCGTCTATCGCCATGTCTCCTCCGCCACCGGCACCGGCATGACCTTCTCGGTCTTCGTGCCTGATCATGCGCCGGGCGCGAAGCTGCCGGTGGTCTGGTATCTGTCGGGCCTCACCTGCACCCATGCCAATGTGACGGAGAAGGGCGAGTATCGCCGCGCCTGCGCCGAGCAGGGGCTGGTCTTCGTCGCGCCCGACACCTCGCCGCGCGGGGAAGGCGTGCCCGGCGATCCCGAGGGCGCCACCGATTTCGGTCTGGGCGCGGGCTTCTATGTGGATGCCACCGGAGCGCCCTTCGACCGCCACTACCGCATGTGGAGCTATGTCACCGAAGAGCTGCCCGCGCTGCTGGCGGCGCGTTTCCCGGTGGACATGGCCCGCCAGTCCGTCATGGGCCATTCCATGGGGGGCCATGGCGCGCTGACGATCGGATTGCGCCATCCCGGCCGCTTCCGCGCCGTCTCGGCCTTCGCGCCCATCGTGGCGCCGTCACAGGTGCCCTGGGGCCGGAAGGCGTTTACCGGCTATCTGGGCGATGATCCTGCCGCCTGGCGCCGCCACGACGCCGTCGCGCTGATCGAAGACGGCGCGCGCCTGCCCGAAATACTGGTGGACCAGGGCATGGCCGATCCTTTCCTGGAGACGCAGTTGAAGCCGGAGCTGCTGGAGGCCGCCTGCGCCCGGGCGGGCATCGCCCTGACGCTGCACCGCCGGGATGGCTACGACCATGGCTATTATTTCGTCTCGACCTTCATGGCCCAGCAGCTTGCCTGGCACGCGGCGCGGCTTCGCTAGAAACTGATCTTCACCGACGACGCGCTGCGCTCGGCCGCGCCATGGAACACGGCCTCGATATTGTTGCCGTCGGGATCGAGCAGGAAGGCGGCGTAATAGCCGGGATGATAGGGCCGCTCCCCCGGCGCGCCATTGTCGCGTCCGCCCGCCGCCAGACCCGCCCGGTGAAACGCCTCGACTATGACGCGGTCCGCGGCCTGGAAGGCGAGATGATGCCGCCCGGTGAGCGTGCCCTGCGCCGCGACACTGTCGGCGCTGGAAACGAACAATTCGTCGGCCCAGAAGAAGCCCGGCCCCTCGCCACCGATGGGAACGCCCAGCGTGCCCATCACCGCCGCATAGAAGCGGCGGCTGGCCTCCAGGTCCCTTACCACAAGCTGGATATGGTCGATCAGGCGGCCGCGATGCAGTTCCTGCGCTTCCATGAAACCCTCCGGCTGCGTGCGGCGGCGCCATGCTCCGCCATTGCGACGAATAGAAGAATAGGAGACGTGCGACAGCGCGTCCGGTTCCCGCGCCATCATGGCGCCGCAATCGCGCGGCGTCCTTCGCCCGCCCATTCGGAGACAAAGCATCATGTTGTGCCCGGCCTGCAAGGTTGACCTGGTGATGAGCGAGCGCCAGGGGATCGAGATCGACTATTGCCCCAAATGCCGGGGCGTCTGGCTGGACCGGGGCGAACTGGACAAGATCATCGCGCGCAGCGCCCAGGAGGAGACCCGGATGCGCGAACGCTATGCGCCGCCGCCGGAGCGCCAGGGCTATCCCGAAGGGCGCGGCTATCGCCGCGACCGGGATGACGATGACGACGACGGCCCGTTCGGCGGCTTTGGCGGGCCCGGCGGTTTCCTGGGCCGCCTGTTCGACTGAAACTCAGCCCGCCGCGGCCTTCAGCGCCTGGATGTCGATCCTGGTCATGGTCATCATGGCCTCCATCACCTTCTGGCCGTTGCGGCGCATCAGCCCCGGCAACCCGGCATAGTTGATCTGCCAGGTAAGGCCGAAGCGGTCGGTGACCCAGCCGCATTGCGAGGGCTTGCCGCCGTCGCCCAGCGCCGTCCAGAGCCGGTCGATCTCCGCCTGATCCTCGCAATTGACCAGGAAGGAGAAGGCCATGTCGAGCTTGAAGTGCGGCCCGCCATTCATCAGGCTGACACGCTGGCCGGCGATCTCCATCGCCACCACCATCACGCTGCCTTCGGGACCGGGCATGTTCCGGCCATAGCGCGAAACCTCGAGAATATGCGCATCGGGAAAGAGCGCGGCATAGAAATTGGCCGCCTCCTCGGCCTGGGTGTCGAACCAGAGGAAGGGGGTGATGGATTGGATCGCCATGGCGGTCTCCGTCGGATGGGGTTCAGATTGTCTTGGCCAGGGCTTCGAGCTGGTCGGCGACGATGCCCCAGCCCTGATGGAAGCCCATCTCTTCGTGCTTCTGCTTGTCCGCCGCGCTCCAGTGATGGCAGACGGCGATGTAGCGGGTCTTGCCGCCCTCCGGCTCGAAGGTGATGGTGGCGGCCATGAAGGGCGCGCCGTCCTTGGCGACCCAGTCGCCCACAAAGGCGTCGGAGAAGACCAGCTTCCGGTTCGGCACCACCTCCAGATACTGGCCGGGATTTTCCACCACCTCGCCATTGGGGCCCTGCATGGTGATGTCGGCGCGGCCGCCGGGGCGTACATCCAGCTCGGCGCGGGAGACGGTCCAGGGCTTGGGGCAGAACCATTCATGATAGGTGCTGCCATCGGTCCAGAGCCGGAACAGCTTTTCCGGCGGGGCATCCAGCAGCCGGTTCAGGACCAGTTCATGCGCCATGATTTTTCTCCCTTTTCCTCAAGCGATGCCCCAAGGACGGCCGCCCGGGACCGGAACCGACAACGCGCCCGATTTTGTTTTTCTCCCCCTGTCGGGGCGGGGCATAGTGGGGCGTCCTTGAGACACGAAGGAAGGCCATGCTCTACACCCTGCTCTGCTACAACAATGAAGACGTCGTCTGGTCCTGGACCAAGGAGGAAGACGACGCCGTGATGGCCCGCCTGTCGGCGGTGCATGAGAAGCTCACCCGCGAAGGCAAGCTGGGGCCGTCCTTGCGGCTTCTGCCCACCACCGCCGCCACCACCATCCGGGGCGCACAGAATCTGGTGATCGACGGCCCCTTCGCCGAGACCAAGGAACAATTGCTGGGCTTCTATGTGATCGACGTGCCCGACCTGGACGCGGCGCTGGCGGTGGCGCGGGAACTTTCCGCCGCCAATCCCACAAGCTGCTACGAGATCCGCCCGGTGGCGCTCTATGTGCCGGAGCAGCGCCCGGACGCGCCCACCGGCATGGTGAAGAATTACTGAGATGACCGACATCGCCTGGATCCATGGCGCGTTGACCGGAGCCCGTCCCCAGGCGATCGGGGCCTTGCTGCGCTATTTCCGCGACATGGATCGGGCGGAGGAGGCGTTCCAGGAAGCGTGCCTGCGCGCGCTCAAGAGCTGGCCCGAGAATGGGCCGCCCCGCGATCCCGCCGCTTGGCTGATCCTGGTGGGCCGCAATGCCGGCCTGGACGGGGTGCGCAAGGCCGCGCGCCACACCGAGCTGCCGCCGGAGGAAGTGCTTTCCGACCTCGGCGATGTCGAGACGCCGATGGCCGAGCGGCTGGACGGCGCGCATTACCGTGACGATGTGCTCAGGCTGCTCTTCGTCTGCTGTCATCCCGAGCTGCCCGCCACCCAGCAGATCGCGCTGGCGCTGCGCATCGTCTCGGGCCTCACCGTGCCGCAGATCGCCCGCGCCTTCCTGGTGGGTGAAGCGGCGATGGAGCAGCGCATCACCCGCGCCAAGCAGCGCATCGCCAGGGCCGATGTGCCCTTCGAGGCGCCGGGGGCGGTGGAGCGCAGCGAGCGGCTGGGCGTGGTCGCGGCCATGATCTACCTTCTCTTCAACGAGGGCTATTCGGCGGGCAACGATCCGGCGCGCGCGCATCTCTGCGACGAGGCGATCCGCCTGGCGCGGCTGCTGCTGCGGCTTTTCCCGGCCGAGCCGGAGATGATGGGGCTGACGGCGCTGATGCTGCTGCAGCAGGCGCGCCTGCCCGCGCGCTTCGACGAGGCGGGCGAGATCGTGCTGCTGGAAGACCAGGACCGCGCCCGCTGGGACGGCAAGCTGGTGCGCGAGGGTCTGGCGCTGATCGACAAGGCGATGCGCCACAACCGCCCCGGCCCCTATCAAGTGCAGGCGGCCATCGCCGCCATCCATGCCCGCAGCGGCGCCGCCGCCACGACCGACTGGGCCAATATCGATCATCTCTATGCCGTGCTGGAGCGGATGCAGCCTTCGCCGGTGGTGACGCTGAACCGGGCGGTGGCCACCGCGAAGGTGAAGGGTCCCGCGGCGGCGCTGGACATGATCGCCCCGCTGGAGGAACGGCTGTCCGGCTATTTCCACTTTTTCGGCGCCCGCGGCGCCTTCCTGCTGCAACTGGGGCGCGATGCGGAGGCGCGGGCCGATTTCGCCAAGGCCATCGCCCTGGCGGGCACCCCCGCCGAGGCCGCCCATATCCGCCGCCATCTCGACCGGCTGGCGGAAAAATCCGGGGCGGCTGTCGGCTGACACGGCACCGCAACGTCCTTGGGGCATATTGGAACCGGAAGGAGATCGTGATGGCCGAAAATCCCACCCTCGCGCCGCCCAAGGGCGGCGTCGTCGCCTATCTGACGGTGGAAGGGGCGCTCAAGGCGTCGGAATTCTATCAGAAAGCCTTCGGGGCCGAGCAGGTCGGGCTTTATCCGCCGGACGAGCAGGGCCGCACCATGCATGTGCATCTCTATGTCAACGGCAGCTCGCTGATGCTGAGCGATCCCTATCCCGAGCATGGCTGCGGCTATGAGAAGGCGCAGGGCTTCAACCTGGCGCTGATGGTGCCGGATGTGGATGCCGCCTTCCAGCGCGCGGTGGATGCGGGCGCCACAGCGGTGATGCCGCCCACCGACATGTTCTGGGGCGACCGCTATGCCCAGGTGAAGGATCCGTTCAATATCCTCTGGGCGTTCAACGGGCCGAAAAAGCAATAGCCGGGATCTTTTGCGTCGTGGGTTCGTCGCGCGTGCTCACGTACTTTTGTACGCTCCGCGCGACGCTCCTTCCCACGCCGCAAAATCTCTCCGGCTTCAGTTGGCAGCGCAACGGCGGAGGAAGCTTTCGCCGCCCATGAGCCGCTTCGTCAGCGGGCTGTCAGGTCCATCTGATGGGCGCTGTCAGCGGCCTGTAGGGCAGGGTCGGCTACAAGGGCGCGCCATCCTTGCGGAGGTTGACGATGAAAGCGCGGCTGATCCTGGTGCTTCTGGCCATGACCGGGCTGACGCCTGCGACACTGGCGGGGCAAAGCGTTTCCCATTCCGCCAATGGCACGGTGACGCGGAAGCTGGACGATCCGCGCGACATCGCCCGCCGTCTGCCGCTGATCCCGGCCGCGCGGGCGTCCGAGATCGCCCTGGGCCGTGTGCCCGGCACGGTGCTGGAGATGGAGATCGAGACCAATGACGGCATCCGCACCTGGCAGGTGGATATCCAGCCCGAGACCGGACGTCCCGTGCGCATATGGTTGAATGCCAATACCGGCGGGTTCCTGCGAATGGTGAACCGCTAGCGGCGGCGGAACGGCGGGATATTTTCCTCCACCTTTCCGTCGCCATCGAGATAGCCGTGCTTCTTCAGGTTCGGCATGCACAGGCTGGCCGCGAACGCGACGGTGCAGATGGCGGCGACATACCAGAAGAAGGCATGGTCGCTTCCGGCCTGGCGCAGCGCCAGCGCCACCGATTCCGCCGTGCCGCCGAACAGGGCGTTGCCGATGGCGTAGGGCAGCCCCACGCCCAGCGCCCGCACCTCGATGGGAAACATATCGGCTTTCACCAGCCCGGCGATCGAGGTGTAGAAGGCGTTGACGGTCAGCCCCGCCATCACCAGCAGGAAGGCGGCGACCGGCGTGCGCGTATATTCCAGCGCGGTGAGCAGCGGCACCGCCAGGAGCGCCGCCAGGCCGGTGAAAAGCAGCATATGGGCCTTGAGGCCGATGCGGTCGCACAGCATCGCCATCAGGGGCTGTATCAGCATGAAGCAGAACAGGGCGGCGGTCATCACCAGGCTGACCGTAGCGGGGTCGAGGCCGCCCGACAGCACCAGCAGCTTCTGCATATAGTTGGTGAAGGTGTAGAAATAGAGCGAGCCGCCGCAGGTGAAGAGCGTGATCACGATCACCGCGCGCCTGTGTTTCGCCCACATGGCGGTGAGCGAGCCCGCCTCCTTGCGCGCCATGCTGGAGGCCGTGGCGGTCTCGCGCATGGTCCGGCGCAGCACCAGCACCACCAGGCCGCCCAGCGCCCCGATGGCGAAGGGGATGCGCCAGCCGAAGGCCCGCATCTCCTCCGGCGAGAGCAGATGCTGCAGGGCCACCAGCACCAGCATCGCCAGCAATTGCCCGCCGATCAGCGTGACATACTGGAAGGAGGCCAGGAAGGCGCGGCGGCCCTTGCTGCCGACCTCGCTGAGGTAGGTGGCGCCGGTGCCATATTCGGCGCCCACCGACAGGCCCTGTAGCATGCGCACCAGAAGCAGCAGGACCGGCGCGGCGATGCCGATGCTGGCATAGGTGGGCAGCATCGCCAGCAGCGCCGATCCGGCGCACATCAGGCTGACAGAGAGCATCATCGCATGGCGGCGGCCCCGCCGGTCGGCCAGGCGGCCGAACAGCCAGCCGCCCAGCGGCCGCATGAAGAAGCCCACCGCGAAGACCACCGCCGCCGACAGAAGCTGCGAGACTTGGTCGCCCGCCGGGAAAAAGGCGGCGGCGAAATAGATGGAGGTGAAGGAATAGACGTAGAAGTCGAACCATTCGACCAGATTGCCGGCGCAGGCGCCCGCCACGCCGCGCACCCGCTGGGCCCAGCTCCAATGGCCGCTTTCGGCCGCGCTTTCGCTTGTGTGAGCCCCCGCCATGGCGCGACGCTAGCCGAAAGCCGTGTCCGCGGAAATATGGCAAGTCCGCCCATGGAGGGTCTAGAATGGGAAAGCAAGCGAAGGTTCGGCGGCACATGATCACGATGTACGGCATCAAGAACTGCGACACGGTCAAGAAGGCGCGCGCCTGGCTGGAGGCCCATGGCGTGGATTACGCCTTCCATGACTACAAGACCGCCGGGATCGACAGGGCGCGGCTGGAAGGCTGGGCCGGGCAGGTGGGCTGGGAGGCCTTGCTCAACCGCGCCGGGACCACCTTCAAGAAGCTGCCCGACGCCGACAGGGAGGGACTGACGCAGAAGAAAGCCATCGCCCTGATGCTGGCCCAGCCCTCCATGATCAAGCGGCCTGTGGTGGAGAAGCGCGGCAGGATCACGGTCGGCTTCAAGCCCGAGCTTTATGAGAAGACCTTCGGCTGATGACTGTTCGCGTGGGCATCGGCGGCTGGGTCTTTCCCGAATGGCGGGACAATTTCTATCCCAAGGACCTGCCGCAGAAGCGCGAGCTGGAATTCGCCTCCCGGGCGCTGACGGCCATCGAGATCAACGGCACCTATTACGGCTCCCAGAAGCCCGAAAGCTTCGCCCGCTGGCATGACGAGACGCCGGCGGATTTCGTCTTCACCCTGAAGGGGCCGCGCTTCGCCACCAACCGCCGCGTGCTGGCGGAGGCGGGGGACTCGGTCGCCCGCTTCGTGGAGAGCGGCATCACCCGGCTGAAGCGCAAACTGGGGCCGATCAACTGGCAGTTCATGCCAACCAAGAAGTTCGACGCGGAGGATTTCGCCGCCTTCCTGGACCTGCTGCCGCGGGAGGCCGACGGCCTTACGCTGCGCCATGCGGTCGAAGTGCGCCATGACAGTTTCCAGGACGCGCGCTTCGTGACCATGTGCCGCGAACGGGGCGTGGCCATCGTCTTCGCCGCCGACAGCGAATTTCCCGCCATCGCCGATGTGACGGCGGATTTCGTCTATGCCCGGCTGATGGGAACGCAGGAAAAGGAAAAGCTGGGCTATCCCAAGCCCGCCATCGCCAGATGGGCCGAGCGCGCGCAGAAATGGGCGGCAGGCGAATCCCCGGCCCTTGACCTGCTGGCCAAACCTGCCGCGAAGAAGAAGCGCGAGGTTTTCCTCTTCGTCATTTCCGGCTTCAAGCCGAAGAACCCGGCGGCGGCGCAGGCGATCATCGCCGCGCTGCCATAGGCAGTCTCGCGGAGCATGAGATACGGCATGACGCAAGCCGAAAGCCTGCGCTAAGATGTGAACTGCGTGGTGGTGCCGCGTGCCGCCACCCACAAAACCTAGAGCCGGTACGCCGGGCCTGTGGGCTTTCTCCGATCCCGCTTGTCGGCGTGGCTGCCGCTCTGTTCATTGCCGGTCCCGCGCCCGTGCGGTTGCCTGAAGAGCGCCATGGAACACGAAGCCTACCGCCACGTCCCCTACGACATCGATGTCGAGCAGGCGCTTTTGGGCTCCATCCTGCAGGACAACCGCGCCCTGGAGCGCATCTCCGGCTTCCTGAAAGCGGAGGATTTCTACGATCCGCTGCACGGACGCATCTACGACACCATGTCGGCGATGATCGAGCGGGGCGGCGTGGTGGTGACGCCGCTCACCCTGCACGCCACCATGAAGGCCGATCCCGGCGTGATCGAGGTGGGCGGGCAGAGCTATTTCGACGCCCTGAAAAGCGCCGCCCCGGCCATCCCCAATGTCCGCGACTATGCCAACATCCTGCGCGACCTGGCGGTGCGCCGCAATCTGATCCGCATCGGCGAGGATATCGTCAATACCGCCTATGAAGCGCCGGTGGACAAGAGCGCCAAGGCGCAGATCGAGGAGGCCGAACGCGCTCTCTATGCCGTGGCCGAGAGCAACAAGTATGGCGAAGGCGCGCTCGACTTCCACCAGGCGATGCAGCGCACGGTGGAACTGGCGACCAAGGCGCAGGCGCGCGGCGGCCAGATTTCCGGCGTCACCAGCGGCTTTGTCGAGATCGACCGCCTCTTGGGCGGGCTTCAGCCGTCGGACCTCCTGATCCTGGCGGGCCGCCCCGGCATGGGCAAGACGGCGCTGGGCACCAACATGGCCTTTCATGCGGCGCGCGCCTGGCTGGACGATCTGGCCACGGGCGCGGAATTCCCGCGCGGCGCCCCGGTGCTGTTCTTCTCGCTGGAAATGGCGGCGCAGCAATTGTCCGGCCGTATCCTCTCGGAGCAGACCGGGATCGAGATGTGGAAGATCAGGAACGGCCGCCTCTCCGACAGCGAGTGGGAGAAGTTCGTCCTCACCATGCAGGAGCTTTCCAGCCTGCCGCTCTATATCGACGACACCGGCGGCATCTCCATCGCCCAGATCGCCGCCCGCGCCCGCCGCATGAAGCGCGAAAAGCAGATCGGCCTGATCATCATCGACTATCTGCAGCTTGTCGCGCCCAGCCGCCAGCATGAGAACCGGGTGCAGGAGATCACCGAGGTGACCAAGGGCCTCAAGACCCTGGCCAAGGAGCTGGACATTCCCATACTCGCCCTGTCGCAGCTCTCCCGCGGCGTGGATGCCCGCGACGACAAGCGCCCGGTGCTGTCGGACCTGCGCGAATCCGGCTCCATCGAGCAGGACGCCGACGTGGTGATGTTCGTCTATCGCGAGGAATATTACCTGGCTTCGCGCGAGCCCGAGGCCGGCACGCCCGAGCATGCCAAATGGGTGGAGAAGCTGGAGCGCGCCACCAACCGCGCCGAGGTGCTGGTGGAAAAGCACCGCCATGGCGCCACCCGATCCATTGACCTGGTGTTCGAGGGCCAGTTCACCCGCTTCTCGAACCTGGCCGAGGACGGCCAGACCCCGCATTGACCGGCGGCGGGCGCCTTTTTCGGCGATAAGCCAGCCTTTTCCGTATCTTGCGTTACAAGCGCGGCCTTTTGTGGCACAAGCGCCCCACGCTAGAATGCCCGTGCGCACGCCAAGGACGGGCGCGGGCGCCAAACCCGGTCAGGATACGTCTTGAGCATCGAGAAACTGTCCGACGTTCCCCTGTTCGCCGCGCGCCCCAGCCGCGCGGTGGCGCCCCAGCGCAAGGCGGCGAGCTGGATCGCGGTCGGCATCGTCCATCTGCTCCTGGCCAACCTGCTGATCTTTTCGGAGGACTGGAAAGACCTGGTGACCTCCGGCTCCAGCTCCGAGGTGACGCTGGACCTGCGCGGCGCCACCGACCGCTCGCCCGCGCCCGATGTGCGCATGACCGTGCCCGAAGCGCCCACCGGCGTGCCGCCGGAAGTGGTGATCGATCCCTTGATCATCCCGCGCCCGCCCGAGTCGCTCCAGCCGCGCGCCGATGGCGGCATCAGCGACGGCGATCTTCTGGGCGCCATCGGCCGCGACGTGGCCTGCATCGCGGGCAATTACGAGAATCTCACCCCCGCCCAGCGCGCCCGCTGCGGGCGCGTCCCCTGGTATGGCGCGCGCCTGTCGGACGGCAACATCGTGCTGCGCCCGCCGGAGACGCATCCGCTGTTCGCGCCGCCCGAGCCGGAATACCGCATCAGCGGCGCCGACGCGCAGCGCCGCCAGATGGAGACGGCGGGCTCCGATCCCTGTCCGGTGATCCTCAACACGCCCTGCTTCAACCGGATTCCGGGCCGCAATTGATGGGAACAGGGGTGATCCAGGTGAACCTGGCCGCGCTCGCGGCCAATCTGCGGCTGATGCGCACGCGCGCGCCGGGCGCAGAGGTGGCGGCTGTGGTGAAGGCCGATGCCTATGGCCTGGGCCTTGCGGGCGTGCTGCCCGCGCTCGGCTGCGGCAGCTACTTCGTCGCACGGCTGGAGGAAGCCGTCACCTTGCGCGCGCTGGCGCCCAAGGCCCGCCTCTTCGTGCTGGATGGCGTGACAGAGGACAGCGCGTCCGCCCTCATCGCGCACCGGCTGATCCCGGTGCTGGGCAGCCTGGAACAGATCGCGCGCTGGCAGAAAGCGGCGCGGGGGCAGGGCGGCGCCCTGGAGGCGGCGCTGCATGTGGATACCGGCATGAACCGGCTGGGCCTGCCGCCGCACGAACTGGCGCTGCTGGCGGGCGAGGCGAAGACGCGCCTGGATGGCATCGCCCTGGCGCTGGTGATGAGCCATCTGGCCTGCTCCGACGAGCCGGACTCGCCGATGAACCGGGTGCAACTGGCGCGCTTCCGCGCCGCCCTGGCCGCCCTGCCGCCCGCGCCCGCCAGCCTGGCGGCATCGGGCGGCGTCTTCCTGGGCCGCGACTATCATTTCGACCTGGTGCGGCCGGGCATCGGCCTTTATGGCGGCAATCCCCAGCCGGGGCATGACCTGCCGATAAAGCCGGTTGTGCGGCTGGCCGCGCGCATCCTGCAACTGCGGCCCATCGCCCCGGGCGAGACGGTGGGCTATGGCGCGAGCTTCACGGCGGCGCGCCCCATGATGCTGGCCACCATCGCGCTGGGCTATGCCGATGGCGTGCTGCGCAGCGCCGGCGGCCGCGCCACGGCGCTGGTAAAAGGCCGCCCCGCGCCCTTTGTCGGGCGGGTTTCGATGGATTTGGTCACGCTGGATGTCACCGGCCTGGATGCGGCGGTGGGCGAGGAGGCCGAACTGTTCGGACCCGGCCTGCCGCTCGACGCGGCGGCGGCCGCCTGGGGCACCATTTCCTACGAATTGCTCACGGGGTTGAGCCGCCGCATCCCCCGCGTCTATGAAGGGGGTGAGGGGATTACAAAAAGCCCATGAACATCTTCGCGCATATTGGGCGGGCGGTCCTGGACCTACTGGCCGAGATCGGACGGCTGGCCGGCTTCACCGGCCGCAGCCTGGCGGCCATCGTCAGCCCGCCCGTCTATGGCCGCCTGATCGGGCAGCAATTCGTCCATATCGGCTATCTGTCGTTGCCGGTGGTGGGGTTGACGGCGCTCTCCACGGGCGCGGTGCTGGCATTGCAGATCTATCTGGGCGGCAACCGCTATGGCGCCGAGGCCATCGTGCCGCAGATCGTGGTGCTCGGCATCACCCGCGAGCTGGGGCCGGTGATCGCGGGCCTGATGGTGGCGGGGCGGGTGGCCGCGGCCATCGCCGCGGAGATCGGCACCATGAAGGTGACGGAGCAGATCGACGCCCTGACCACGCTTTCGACCAACCCGGTCAAGTATCTGGTGGTGCCGCGGCTGGTGGCGGCGGTGCTCTCCATGCCCATCCTGACCGCCATCGGCAACTCCATCGGCGTCTTCGGCGGCTATGCCGTGGCGACGCAGAATCTGGGCTTCACCGGCTCGGTCTACCTGCGCAACACGGTGGATTTCGCCACCAGCTCGGACATCGTTTCCGGCCTGATCAAGGCGGCGGTGTTCGGCTTCATCGTCGCGCTGATGGGCTGCTATCACGGCTTCAACAGCAAGGGCGGCGCGCAGGGCGTGGGCGCGGCCACCACCAATGCGGTGGTGTCGAGCTGCATCCTGATCCTGGCCTCCGACTTCGTCCTTACCGCCATCCTGTTCTCCACATGACCCCGAAGATCGAGCTCATCGGCGTGAAGAAGCGGTTCGGCCCTAAGCAGGTGCTGGACGGGGTGGACCTCGCCATCATGCCCGGCACCTCGCTGGTGGTGATCGGCGGTTCGGGCACCGGCAAGTCGGTGACGATCAAATCCATCCTGGGGATCATCATGCCCGACGAGGGGCGCATCCTGGTGGACGGTGAGGATGTGACGCATCTGCGCGGGAAAAGCCGCGAACCCCTGATGCGCAAATTCGGCATGCTGTTCCAGGGCGCGGCGTTGTTCGACAGCTTGCCGGTGTGGGAGAATGTGGCCTTCGGCCTGATCCAGGGGCGCGGCATGGCGCGCGCGAAGGCCAGGGACATCGCCATCGAGAAGCTGGCCAAGGTGGGGCTTTCCAGCGATGTGGCGTATCTGTCGCCCGCCGAGCTTTCGGGCGGCATGCAGAAGCGCGTGGGGCTGGCGCGGGCCATCGCCGCCGATCCGGAGATCATCTTCTTCGACGAGCCGACCACCGGCCTCGACCCGATCATGGCCGACGTGATCAACGACCTGATCGTGGCGACGGTGAAGGACATGGGCGCCACCACGCTTTCGATCACCCATGACATGGCCAGCGCCCGGAAGATTTCCGACAATATCGCCATGCTCTATGGCGGCAGGATCATCTGGCAGGGCCCGACCGCCGAGATCGACAAGTCCGGCAATCCTTATGTGGACCAGTTCATCCATGGCCGGGCGGAAGGCCCGATCAAGATGGCGGTGCGGAAATAAGCCTTGTAAGGCTCGTTCCCTTTTTGTACCCATCAGGGATGGCGAAGGCTTCACTTCTCTTTTTTCCTCCCCCGCTTGCGGGGGAGGGGAACCGCGCAGCGGCGGAGGGGGGGATTTCGCGCCCGCCCCCCTCCGTCGTTGCTGCGCAACGACACCTCCCCCGTGAACGGGGGAGGAAAGATGGGGTGTGATGGCCAAATCCTCCACCGCCTATGCCTGCCAGGCCTGCGGCCCAAGCGCTTCCCGCCGGGACGCGGAGCGGTCCGGCATAAGGAAGCGCGTCCAGCAAAAAAGAAGGCCCCATGGCACGTAGTCAGGCCCCTTATGTTTGCCAGTCGTGTGGGGCCGTCACCGCCAAATGGGCGGGGAAGTGCGAATCCTGCGGCGGCTGGAACACTATTGTGGAAGAAGGAGCGCCGCCGCCCGTCGGCGCGGGCGCCACACGCCGGGTGAAGGGGCGGAAATTCGCCCTGGAGGACCTCAAGACCGACGAGCCTTCGCCGCCGCGGCGTCCCACCGGCGTGGCCGAGTTCGACCGCGTCACCGGCGGCGGGCTGGTGCCGGGATCGGCCCTCTTGGTGGGCGGTGATCCGGGCATCGGCAAGTCCACCCTGATCCTGCAGGCGCTGGGCCGATACGCCCAAAGCGGCGAGCGCGCCGTCTATATCTCGGGCGAAGAGGCGCTGGCGCAGGTGCGCATGCGGGGGAGCCGTCTGGGCCTTTCCGACGCGCCGCTGCACCTCGGCGCGGCGACCTGTGTCGAGGACATCCTCGCCACGCTGGAATCGGGGCCGCCGCCCGGCATCGTCGCCATAGACTCCATCCAGACGCTGTGGACCGCCGCCCTCGATGCCGCGCCGGGCACGGTGGCGCAGTTGCGCACCGCCAGCTTCGATCTGGTGCGCTATGCCAAGGCGTCGGGCGCGGCGCTGCTGCTGGTGGGCCATGTCACCAAGGACGGCCAGATCGCCGGGCCGAAAGCCATCGAACATCTGGTGGATGCGGTGCTCTACTTCGAGGGCGAGCGCGGCCATCATTTCCGCGTGCTGCGGGCGGTGAAGAACCGCTTCGGCGCCACCGACGAGATCGGCGTCTTCGAGATGACGGGGCAGGGGCTGGCCGAGGTCGCCAATCCCTCCGCCCTGTTCCTGGGCGACCGCACCAGCGCCGCGCCGGGCACGGCGGTGTTCGCCGGGCTGGAAGGCACGCGGCCGCTGCTCTGCGAAATCCAGGCGCTGGTGTCGGCCTCCACCTACGGCACGCCGCGCCGCGCCGTGGTGGGCTGGGACACCGGCCGCCTCGCCATGATCCTGGCGGTGCTGGACGCGCGCGCCGGGATCGGCATCGGCGCGGCGGATGTCTATCTGAACGTGGCGGGCGGCCTGAAGATCGGCGAGCCCGCCGCCGACCTCGCCGCCGCCGCCGCCCTGGTCTCCTCCCTGGCGGGCGAGCCCTTGCCGCGCGACACCGTCTTCTTCGGGGAAATCTCGCTCTCGGGCGACATCCGCCCGGTGCCCCAGGCCGAATCCCGCCTGAAGGAGGCCGCCAAGCTGGGCTTTTCCCGTGCCTTCGTCCCCGCCGGCACCCGCGCCACGGGCCTTGCCCTCACTGAGATTGCGAATGTCTCCGAACTGGTTTCCCTGGTCCCCGCGCGGCGGCCAACCCCGGTTCGTGCTAAACTCGAATCATGAACCTGCCCGTCACGGCCCTCGACATCGTAGTGATCCTGCTGATCCTGGCCTCGGCCGGATACGCCGCCTGGCGGGGCTTCCTGTCGGAGACGCTCACCATCTTCGACTGGGCGGCGGCCGCCTTCGGCTGCCTTTATTTCGGGCCCTATCTGATCCCGATGATGCGCGGGCTGGTCGCCACGCCCTGGATCGCCACCCTGCTCGCCTATGCCGTGGTGTTCCTGATCATCTTCATTCCGCTGTCCTTCCTCAGCCACCGCTTCTCCGAGAGCGTGAAGAACTCCCCCATCGGGCCGCTCGACCGGGCGATGGGCGTGGTCTTCGGCGTGGTGCGCGGGCTGGTGATGGTGGGACTGGTCTATCTCGCCTACACCTATTTCGTGCCGGTGCGCGAGCAGGCCGCTTTTGTGCGCGAGGCCCATACCCTGCCCATGATCCAGGCCACGGGCGATGTGATCCTCTCCCTGGTACCGGGCGAAACCCGTGATGGCTTCCGCGCCGGGCGTGCCCCGCGCGAGGACGACCCCATCGGCAAGCTGATCCGGGAAAGTGGCGGTTCCGGCGCCGCCCCGGGTTCCGCCGGTTCCTATGGCGAGCGGGAACCGCCGCCTGCGGCTGGTGATTCGCCGCAGGGCAGCCCTGCGCGGAACGCCGAAAGGGGCTATGGCGCGACAGACCGCCGCGCGCTAGACAACCTCATCCAAAGTGGTGGCGGAAACGGCAGATGACCGAGGTAAATCCAGGGTTTGACGGGGACACGCTGCATGAGGAATGCGGCGTGTTCGGCATTTTCGGCCATGCCGATGCCGGGGCCCTGGCGGTGCTGGGCCTGCATGCCCTGCAGCACCGGGGCCAGGAGGCCGCGGGCATCGTCACCTACAATGACGGCCAGTTCATCGCCGAGCGCCACCAGGGCCTGGTGGGCGACATTTTCGGCCGCAACTCGCCCGCCGCCGCCAACCTCAAGGGCCGCTTTGCGGTGGGCCATGTGCGCTATTCCACGGCGGGCGGCTCCAATGCCCGCAACATCCAGCCCATCTATGCCGATCTGGCGGGCGGCGGCCTGGCGGTAGCGCATAACGGCAACCTGACCAACGCCGACACGCTGCGCGCCGAGCTGGTGGCACAGGGCTCCATCTTCCAGTCCACCTCCGACACCGAGACCATCGT